>MTLD01002330.1_pt1 | contig 12071 bp, 8 predicted proteins | sample 1982471 | NCBI WGS metagenome assembly MTLD01 (sample SAMN05712604, study PRJNA340218) | biofilm metagenome | isolation source: sample SPM anode biofilm adapted to -50 mV | place: USA | collected 2012-02-03
TGGCTGGGGCGCCAGGGATCGAACCTGGGAATGACGGGATCAAAACCCGTTGCCTTACCGCTTGGCGACGCCCCAATATTTGGTCTTCTCAGATGGTCCTTACTGCGGCTGCGAACCAGCCATGCTCCTTGCCTATCTCAGCTGCCGCCTGGCGTGCCACGCTCTCCTTGTCGAAAAGGCCGAATACGGTGGAACCGCTTCCCGACATCAGCGACCCGCGGGCGCCTGCTGCAATGAGCACTTCCTTCAGTTCGCCCACCAGCGGAAACCTGCCGCAGGTGACCGGTTCCAGATCGTTGGAAAGGAGCGCACAGACCTCACCTAGGCTGCTGTATGAACGCGGGATTATAGTGGCGGGCTCCCTCGTTGTCAACCTTAAATTTTGGTAGACCCAGGCGGTGGAAACGTGGATACCTGGGTTCACCAGCACCACCCAGAGAGAGGGAACCTCTTCCAGTGCGGTGAGCCGGTCGCCGATCCCCTCGGCCAGGGCGGGCTTTTTGAAGATGAAGAACGGGACGTCTGCTCCGAGCTTCACCCCGACCTCCATCAGCCGCTCGTCGGAGAGCCCCAACCCGAGCAACTCGTTCACTCCCATGAGGACTGTGGCGGCGTCGCTGCTCCCCCCCCCAAGCCCAGCGCCTACAGGTATCTTCTTGGCGATGGAGATCTCGATGCCGACTTCACGTCCGGAAAGCTTCAGCAGGGCGTCGGCGGCGCGCCAGGCGATATTCCCCGGCCCGTCGGGGACCCCTTTCCTGCCGCAGGTGACCCGGACGCCGGGGGAGTCGACGAGGGCAATCTCTATCTCGTCGCAAAGATCGACCCTCTGCATGATCATGCGCAGCTCGTGATAGCCGTCGGGCCTCTTGCCCAAAACGTCCAGCCGGTAGTTGACCTTGGCAGGCGCCAGCAGTTGCAGTTTTTTCACGCCAATCTCCTTCCGATAATTTGCCCCCCTCACCCGCCTACGCGGACCGAAGCGCTACGGCGCGCAGGCAGGCCTTCACCTCCCTCTCCCAGAGGGAAAGGTGCGGTGTTGAGGGTGGCCCCTCAAACTACTCGCTCTTCGTAATCTCGCTCAGCACGCAAGTGGCGTAGGCGCCTCTCGGGAGAGAGAAGCCGAGCAACAGGTCTGCGCCGTCCTGCCGCACCTCACCCCCTGCAATCGGTACCCTCAAGGGACGCCGCTCCCCCTCCATGCGCAAACCTCCCGGGAGGTTGAAGCTCTCCAGACTCAACTCCTGCGCTGCCAGCACCTCCCGCTCCAGCTCTCCCTCAGCTCCTTGAGCCTCCATCATGGTGCAGCCGAACATGGGGCCGGTGGGGGAAATCTCGAAGGCTTCGGCGCGCTGCGCCTCAGATGCCTCGTCCTGCACCAGGAAACAGGCGCCGTTTTCATGTTTGAAGGCGATGTCGCCTACGCTCACCCGGTCCAGGGTGTCGAGCCTTTTTTCAAGCACCAGGTCGAACAGGGAAGACTGGAAGGCGGAGAGATACAACCTCTTCATGCGCGGCTGCACCGAGTTGAAGGCCCTCTCGAAGCCGTCGGGGCGCTGAACCAGCCGGGTGAGCATTTCGCGCTCGACCCGGAAGTGCCCCGGAAACAAAGAGAGGCTTTCCTCCACATCTCCACGCCGGTACGACTCGATGGCCCGGCTCCAGCGCTCGTCGCTCACCGCAGCGGGGTCGCCGATGACCCTGTCCACCGCCGACTTGAACTCGCGGCGCAGCATGGCCGCGCCGATCTCGTGGGTGTTTCCCTGGACGCCGTAGCGCTGGACGCCGAAGCGGTTAGGCACCCCCCGCTTTGCCAGGATCTCCAAGACCGCTTCCGCGTTTTTGAGCGCGCCCTGGGCCACGTCGCGAACCCTGATGGAGAAACGGTTTCCCTTTAGATGCCCGAGCCTCAGCTTGTTGCCGTGCAGACGGGCGGACAGGATCTTGATCCCGGGGATCTCGAGCGCCAGCACCTTCTCTGGCGACACGCGCGGTATGGAGACGGTCTGGCGGGTGACGCCGACTGCGTCCTTCATCCCGGCGTACCCCAGATCGCGCTCCTGGACGCCCAGCGCCTTGGAAAGACGGCGCAGCGCCTCAAGCGTGGCGATGCCGCGTTTCTCCAGGACCGCGTAGCAGTGCTCCCCCTGCCCGCTCGGCAGGTAGGCCGGGATCTCCTCGACCAGGAAATCTTCCGGGACTCCTTTGATGGTGCCGCCGGTCCCCGGGACCTCGGCTGTGAGATAGATGGACAATGGGCCTCCCTGATACCGTTTCCGCAACCGCAGCATCATACCCAGTACCAGCTGCTCTTTCAACATGTTTCCCATGCCGCCCGTGGACAGAATCTGTGCAAGCCGCGACTAAAGAAATTGTTGAAATGGCCGAGCAGTAAGCATCGTCATCGTTTTTTCTGACAGGAAGATTTATTTGCGGTGGCAGCACCGCCGATTGAGCAAAAACTTTCAGGTTCGATATACTGGCACCAGCAAGGACAACAGTGACAGATAAGGGGAACTAAGCATGAGCGGCACCGGTGATGTGAAAAAAGGAACATCTGCTGAGCTTGCAGAGAACAGGAAGTGGCTGAAAGAGTCGATCAGTCCGTACTTCTTCAGTGCGATGCGCGATGAACCAGAGGCGCTGGTCATTTTGGAAAGGGGGCTGGGGACGCTGCAACACAACCGGCGCCTGATACTTGCCGACCGGGACAAATCCATCATCATGGCACGGGTCAACGCACCTGGCTCGCTCTACGACTCGCTGCGCCATTTTCAGGACCGAGAAATCTCGTACGCCATGATCACCCATTCCGACGCTCCGCTCCCCGGGATGCAGGAGGCGCTGGAGATTGAGCGCTTCGAGTTCGACCGCAAGAAAAACGAGGAGGTGCTCGGCTGGAAGGAGGCCGAGGTTCCGACCGGCATCGCGCGCAAGGTTTCTGCCGAGCTGAGAAGGAGCTATCCAACCTTCGACATGAAGGAGTTCGACCGGTTGCTGCGCATCCTCTGGCTCAACAACGAAAGCTACGTCAGGGTCTCATCGCCCCAGCGCGTGGCCCAGGTGCTCCAGTTGCAGCAGCAGGCGAGCCGAAGCGGCGGGCTCTACCTCTACGTCGAGCCTAGCAGCGTACAGCAGGTGTCGAGGGTCCACTTCGCCGTGGGGAACCCGCCGCAAAAGGAGTTCCTGCTGCAGCTCATGGAGGTGTTCAACCGGCTGGAACTAGCGGTGAACCGGGCCTATTGCCTCACCGTGACTACGGGGGTCCACCCGTATTTCCTGGGAACCTTCCTGGTGAACCGGCGTCACGGCGGCGTCCTGGAGGCGGGGTCCGAGCTTTTCTTCCGCCTGCAAAAGGAGCTTTACAACACCCAGATCCTCTCCGCCAGGGGGTACACCTACCGCGAGTTCGTCACCACCGGCGTCATGTCCGGCGAGGAGGCGTCCCTGACTAACGCCTTTATCGCCTTCTGCCACACGAACCTCGCCCACAACCAGCCGGACCGCTTCGGGCTGGAGGACGTGCAAAGCGCCTTCCACTCGCACCCGGAGATGTCCCTGCAGCTGGTGAAGCTCTTCCGCGCGCGCTTCGACCCCGCAGTCACAGCAAGCGACCCGCGCTACGAGCCGGTACTTAGGGAAACCGTCGAGGCGGTTGAGGGATACAACACGGGTCACCGCTACCTGGACGAGATGCGGCGCTCCATCTACCGCTGCTGCCTCATCTTCATCACCCATACGCTGAAGACCAACTTTTTCGTGCTGGAGAAGCAGGCGCTCGCCTTCAGGCTGGACCCGGCCTACCTGAAGGCGCTGGGGCCCGCGTCCACCTCGGATCTCCCACAGGCGCAGCCTTTCCGGGTCACCTTCTTCTTCAGCCGCTACGGCTTCGGCTATCACATCGGCTTCTCCGACATCGCCCGAGGCGGCTGGCGTACCGTCATCGCCCGCAACATGGACGACTACATCACCAACTCCAACACCATCTTCAGGGAGAACTTCGTGCTCGCCCACACCCAGCACCTGAAGAACAAGGACATCTACGAGGGTGGATCGAAACTGGTGCTGATCCTGAACGCCGCCGACCTGCAGCGCGGCGGGGAGCGCGAGCTCGAGGTCTGCCGCCTCTACAAGCTGCAGCACGGCGTCACAAACGCCTTCCTCGACGTCTTCGTCACCAGCGACGGCGTGGCTAAAAACCCGGCTGTCGTCGATTACTACCGCGAGGACGAGCCGATAGAGCTCGGCCCGGACGAGAACATGCACGACTCCATGATCGAGAACATCGCCCGCATCTCCAAGCGGCGCGGCTACATCCTTGGGATCGGCATCATGTCCAGCAAGGAGGTCGGCATCAACCACAAGGAGTACGGTGTCACCTCCACCGGGGTGATCAAGTTCGCCGAGATCACCATGGCCGAACTCGGGATCGACATCTACCGCGACCCCTTCAGCGTGAAATTCACCGGCGGACCCAACGGCGACGTGGCGGGCAACGCCATGCGCATCCTGTTGAACCGTGCTCCCAAGGCCGCCATCAAGCTGATTCTGGACGGCACCGCCGCGCTTTGCGACCCGGAAGGGGCAGCCCATGAGGAACTGGGGCGCATCGTGCTGCGGCAGGACCTGGACGGCTTCGACCCGCTGAAGCTGCATCCCGGCGGCTTCATGCTCTACAGAAGCGGCAGCCGCAGGGACGGCCTGCGCGAGGTTTTCAGGAAGGTGACCCGCACTGGCGAAGGGGTGCGCGAGGAGTGGATCTCCACCGACGAGTTCTCCAAGTGGTACGAAAGCCTCCTCTTCACCGTGAAGGCGGACCTCTTCATCCCGGCGGGAGGAAGGCCCGAGACCATCGACAAGGACAACTGGCAGAACTACCTGCTACCCGGGGGCGCCCCGTCGACCGCGGCCATCGTTGAGGGGGCGAACTCCTTCATCACCCCAGAGGCGCGCGTCCAGTTGCAGAAAAAAGGGGTCATCATCATGCGCGACGCCTCGGCCAACAAGTGCGGCGTCATCTCTTCCTCCTACGAAATCATCGCCAACCTCCTCCTCTCCGAATCGGAGTTCCTGGCGGAGAAAGAGCGCTACGTGAGGGACGTACTGGAGATACTGGAAAAGCGGGCGGGGGACGAGGCAAGGCTGATACTGAAGAGGCGCCGCGAGCAGCCGGGGCTTCTGTGCACCGAAATCTCCGACGCCTTGAGCGGCGAGATCAACGAGGAGTACGCGACCATCTACCGCTTCTTCCAGAACCGGCCCAACCTTTGCCTGCAGCCCATCTACCGCAGAGCAATACTGTCACACCTGCCGCGGATGCTGAGGGAGGAGCCGAAGTACGCGAAGAGGGTGAAGAACCTGCCGCGCAAGTACCTCTTCGCCATACTCGCTGCGGAAATAGGTTCTTCGCTGGTTTACCGGGGAGACAAGGAAGCCGATCTGGAGGCAACGCTTAAGGGGCACCTGATGCGGCAGTTCTCACCTTCCTACTTCACCTTGTAGTGCAGGAAGTAGATCTTTTTCCCCTCGGCCATGAATTTCCGCATGTACTTCGAGAGGTGGTATCCGGGAAACTCGTGCCGGTACAGCTCGGAACCGAACTGGTTTTCCAGCATGGAAACCTTCGGGAGCATCTCCGCCACGTCGATGCCGTAGTCATCGAAGTCGGTGGCGAAATAGAAGTCTGCGCCGGGACGCATGTAGTCCATCATGAATTCGACGAACTCGCGGTTCACCAGGCGGCGCTTGCGGTGCCGCTTCTTGGGCCACGGATCGGGGCAGTTGATATATACGGCCGACAGCCCCCCCTTCGGGATGCGGTCGGTGACGAAAAGGCGCGCCTCGTCGCGCAGCACGCGTACGTTTTTGACCTCGTGCCGGTCCATGCGGCGGCAGGTCTTGTAACAACCCTTGTTGTAGAAGTCTATGGCGATGAAGTTGGTGTCGGGCTGGTCCAGCGCCGTCTTCAGCATGAAATCGCCTACGCCGCAGCCGATCTCGAGCGCGATCGGGTTGTCGTTGCCGAAGACCACACTCCAGTTGGGCGGCTTCGGCAGGTCTTCCAGACGGATGTAATTGGGTGAGTCAATGTGGATGAATGATTGCGTCATCTGCCCCTCTTGCGTTTTAGTCGCGGGGGAAGATAGCACAGCGAGGCCTTGCGGTGAAGGGGATTTTTTCGGCACAGAGTCGAAGGCCGACGCTTTGGCTCACGGCGTGCCCAAAGCGCTGATCTATCCGCCGCGCAGACCGCATTCACTGTAACGGCACCCATTCCTTGCCATTTACTCCCGGACGTGTTAATTATATCCGGTTGAAATAAGGCAAAAAAAGGAAAGCAAGCATGAAATTCACCGAGCTGCAGATACCGGCGGAGGTCCAAAAAGGGATCGACGAAACAGGTTTCACCCAATGTACACCAATCCAGGAAAAGGCACTTCCCCTGGCTCTCACCGGGAAGGACGTCGCAGGGCAGGCACAGACCGGCACCGGCAAGACCGCCACCTTCCTCATCTCCATCTTCACCAAACTCCTCAGCCAGAAAAAAACCGGCGGCGAACACCATCCCAGGGCGCTCATCCTGGCCCCTACCCGTGAACTGGTGGTCCAGATCGAAAAGGACGCACAGGCCCTCGGCAAATACACCGGCTTCAACATCCAGGCGATCTACGGCGGCGTCGACTACATGAAGCAGCGCGACGCACTGAAGGCTGGCGCCGACATCGTCATCGGCACCCCGGGGCGCCTCATCGACTACCTGAAACAGAAGGTCTACTCCCTGAAGGACATCGAGGCGCTGGTCATCGATGAGGCAGACCGCATGTTCGACATGGGGTTCATAGCGGACCTCCGCTTCATCCTGAGAAGGCTCCCCCCCTACGACAAGAGGCAGAACCTCCTCTTCTCCGCGACGCTCAACACCCGCGTCATGGAGCTCGCCTACGAGTTCATGAACATGCCGGAGAAGGTTTCGGTGACGCCGGAACAGATGACGGCCGAGCGCGTGGAGCAGGTGCTCTATCACGTCTCGCGCAAGGAGAAGTTCCCGCTGCTTTTGGGCCTGCTGAGAAAGATGGGAATGGAGCGGACCATGATCTTCGTGAACACGAAGCGTGAAGCCGAATACCTCCAGGACCGTCTGAACGCAAACGAGTTTCCGTGCCGTGTTATCTCGGGAGACGTGGAGCAGAGAAAGCGGATGAAGATCCTGGCCGACTTCAAGGAAGGGGCACTCCCCATCATGATCGCCACCGACGTCGCCTCCCGCGGCATCCACATCGAGGGGGTCTCGCACGTCATCAACTACGACCTGCCCCAGGACTGCGAGGACTACGTGCACCGCATCGGCAGGACCGCCCGCGCCGGCGCTGAAGGGATGGCGATCTCGTTTGCTGACGAGGACGGCGCCTTCTACATCGAGCCCATCGAGGACTTCATCAAGCAGAAGATACCCACCGAGTGGGCCGAGGACGACATGTTCGTCCACGACTACAAGAGGACAAAGCCGCGCCCCCGCACCGAGTTGAAACCTCACGGCAAGGGGGGCAAGCCCGGCGACAGGGGCAGGTCCGGCGACAAGGGGAAACCGGCAGGCCGTAGCAGGTCCGCTTCGGGGAGCAGCAAGCCCGCGGCAGGCGAGAAGAAGGTTGCCGCCGAGAAGCCCGAGGCTGCCGCAGCGGCAGGAGAAGCAACCGGAGCCGAGGCAGCAAAGCGCAAGAGGCCGCGCCGCCGCAAGCCGAAGCAGACTGCCGAGGGTGCACAATCCAACCAGCCGAGCCAGCCCGATCAGCCGTGACCGGCAAGGGACGCCCCGCCAAGAAGTACTCCCAGGCAGGGAGAGTGCATGACGTGATACGCCTTATCGAGGCGCGTCACGGCATCTCGATTTCGGAACTCGCCGAAGAGACCGGCGTCAACAAGCGCACCATCCATCGGGACCTCGCCGCCATCCAGGAGGCGGGGTACCCGCTCATCTCCGACTGGCAGGACGGCGAGAAGGTCTACCGCTTCCTGACCCGCTTCAAGGACGTTCCCCCCATCAGCTTCACGCTGCAGGAGCTGATGACCCTTTCCCTGCTCCGCTCCCAGCTCGACCTGCTCAAGGGAACCCCTTTCCTGGAGGACATGCAGAGCGTCTTCCGGAAGGTGAACTCGGTCCTCCCGCCGCGGCTCGCCGCGCACATGGAGCGGATAGCGGAGGTCTCCCTGCCATTATTGCAGGGAAAGCGGGACTACAGCCGCTGCGCCGAATCCCTGCAGCTGATCCGCCACGCACTCTTGTACCAGCAGAGCATCGTCATCACCTACCACCCCCCCAACCGCCCCGAGCCCGTGGAATACCTGGTCGATCCGTACACCCTCCTGTTCCAGAAGGGGGGCATCTACCTCCTGGGGTACGCGCAGCAGCGCCAGGCGCTGCGCACCTTCGCCGTCGAGCGTATCGTAAAGGTCGAGCCGCGCCAGGAACGCTTCGAGATCCCCGAAGGGTTCCGTCCCGGGGAGGCTTTGGGCGGCGCCTTCGGCATCGTGGCCGAGCCTCCCATGGACGTGGTGATACGCTTTTCGGCCGGCATCGCCCATGCCATCAAGGACCGGATCTGGCACTCCTCCCAGCAGGTAAAGGAAGAACGGGACGGCTCCCTCACCCTCACCTTCCATGCCGGCGGGAAGATGGAGATCCTATCCTGGCTCCTCTCCTACGGCGCCCACGCCGAACTCATCTCCCCCCCCGAACTGCGCGAGGAACTGACCCGCCTGGTGCAGGACACCTCCCGCCTGTACCAGGCCGGTTAGCCGGATAACCTGAGCACCCGCTGTCAGCCATTGATGCCGGCTTTGTCAGCGGCTCTCACCAGAACCATCCATGTTCATCCGGTACGTCCCGTATTTGATCCGAATCAGCAGTTTCTTTTCCAGCATTACCTGAAAAGTCGCGACCACTGTAGGCTTGCTGGCGCCGAGCGCCTCGGCCACCTCGTCATAGGTGCCATAGAACATGTTGTCAGCGTCGAGGTGGTTGATGACGTACTCGATGATCTCGGACCGCCGCCCCCCCAGGGTGTCGAGGATCTTGTGCAGAAACTCGTTTTTCACCCCACCCTGCTTCGTTTCCTTCTTTGCAGCTACCTTCTGGGTCGCTATGTCCGAGAGGAGCTCGAGCAGCTCGTGGAAGTTGAACGGTTTCAAAAGGTAGCCGTCTGCCTTGTGACGAAATGCATCCAGCAGGTAGTCAGGCTCGGAGTGGGCCGAGACCATGACGACAGCGACTGCCGGATCTTTCTGTTTTATTACCGTAAGCAGTTCAATGCCCGACAACCCGGGCATCCGGATATCTGTCAGCACGATGTCGGGGTGATGCTCTTCTAGTACTTTCAGGGCATGGTCGGCACTGCCAACGCAGATGGTGTTTTTGCAAAAACTGCTCAATACCAGCTTCATCTGCTCCTGCGCAACCTCTTCGTCGTCGACAAAGAGTACCGTCATATCCTGCAACGCAGCGACGTTCATAGTTCCTCCGATTTTATTTTGGCAAATTGCAGACAGATACAGGCACCGTAATGCTCTTTGCCCTGCAGCTCAAAAGACCTGTTTTCCGCCCAGACCTTCCCCTGGTCGAGATTTTCGACGATCTGGTGGCAGAGATAGAGGCCGAGCCCGGTGCCGTCCGCCTTATCCTTGGTGGTAACGTAGGGTTCAAAAATACGCTTCAAAAGTTGGTTCTGGATGCCGCCACCGTTGTCCTGGAAGGTCACCGTCACCAGCGAGTCGGCCTCCTCCCGGCAGCAGATGAGTATGACGCGCTCGCCGTCAACCATGGAGAGCTGATCGCGTGCATTCAAAAGCACGTTGATGGTCAACTGCACCAAGTCGTTGACGAAACCCATGGTGTGCACCGGGGAGGTGATCCGGTTTTCAATGGTGATACGGCTTTGTTCCATCACCGGCGCCACCATCGCGATGGCCCGCTCCACAGACTCCTGGAGCTCGATCACCGCACGGCTGCTGCCAGACATCAGCAAGGATCGCCAGTCGTCTATGATGTTCGACATGTACTGAATATTCTGGTTTGCCTGGGTGATCTGCTTCTCAAGCAGGGCGTCGTCCAGCTTGCCGAACTGGTTCTGCAGCCCGATGTTCTGAACGATCAGCGACAGGTTGTAGAGCGGTTGCCGCCACTGATGGCCTATATGTCCAAGCATCTCGCCCAGGGCGCACTGTTTCGAGCGCTGCGCGAGCAGCTTGCTCTGCTCCATGATGATCCGCTCGTACTTTCTGAATCCGACCATGTTGATGCAGAGCATGACAGAAGCTGTGATAGCAAAGAACAGCAGCCAGACGTAGAAATAATCCCAGTGACGACGCCGCAGCTCAGTAAGGTCATAGGCGACGAGGTACTTGCCGACTTCATGGCCTGCGTTGTTGCTTAAAATCTGCGAGGTGCCCACCAGGTAGTACCTGTCGCCAATTTCGACGTTATTTTTCGTCTGCTTGAAATTGATTCTGTCAATGAAGAGGTTGAAAAACTTGGTGTCATTGGCCTTGAGCTTTCTGTAGTAGTCATAAACGTATTCTCCGGAGTCAAAGGCGTAGTCGCTGCCGTTTCCCAGGAGCTTGCCGTCCAGAACAATCGCCGTCTTTACATCCTTGAAAAACCATTTGAGGTTGTAGTGGAAAAACGAGAGGTCCACACCGACTTCGATGGTTCCGACCACGTTCGAGAGGCTGTCCCTGACAGGGAGCGCCGTGCAGAAGTAAAGGGGAACCACGTTGGTCTCATACCCGTAGGTGTAGTTTTTTGTTTTGAAGACCTCTTTGGGAACGTTCGGCGTGAGCCCTGTCGCATCGTGTTGGAGGGATGGATGGATCATGTGGTACCTGAGCTTTCCGGTGCCATCATAGATCAGCACGGAAATAACCGGCACGTAACGCTTTCCGAAATCCTCAAAAACTGGATCGGCCGCCTTTTTGAGGCCTTCCGAATCGCCGCTCTTCAAAAGTTGCGCAAAATTATTTTTCTGGGCGACGGCGGTCACGTAGTTGGCCAACCGCGAGGAGAGGTACTCGGATTCACTGTCGTGCGCATTCTTGATGAAACTGTTGATCTTGTCGGCGAAGTAGGCGTAGTCCGACGTCCTCTTGTGCAGATCCATCAGGGAAAAAAAGCAGAACATGCAAAAGAGCAGGGCATAGGTGACGATGACTATGCGGTTTTTATTGGCTTCGAGAAATTTTCTCATGGCGCTGTCCCTCTTACGGGTGGTTCCCAATAATTTCGAGCCGGTGCGGGAGCTTCCGCGCCAAAGCGTTTTTAGTTTACTTCAGTTTACCAACACATGTAAATAGAAATAAGTAAATTCACCCCGAACCATACTAAAAGTCCCTACCCCCTCGCTGAACCCACCTTTCCAAAGCACTCCCATCTTTCGACAATTCCCTGTGAGCCCCCTTCCACTGCGGCTCCACGGGGATAAACCAGAGGCGTCCCCAGTGTTATCCGCCGGTTCCGGCATATAAATTTAGTATAAAAACATGCTTGACATCAGCGTTTTGGTTTTGTTAAATAAACTAAAACGTAAACGCAACCACAAACATAAACCAAACAACAAGTTTAGTAGCATTAAATTCGTTTAACCCGTTCCGCAGTAAAATTATATTGCGGAAAAGAAAAGCAATCACCACCAAAAGTCCGGAGAAAGGAGGAGATTCCACATCCAACACGACATGTCACATGAGGCAAGGATCAGTAGGACCAACGATAACCACTCACGAATAAGGAGAACGGCCATGTCTTTCAAATTTCTCAAAACGATCGCCAAGAGTTTCGCACTGGTAGCTTTCTTTGCAGGCACCAGCTTCGCCTTCACCGAGGGGACCGACTACGTCAAGCTGGCAAAGCCGATCCCGAACGCCCAGGGGACCCTGATCAAGGTGTTCAGCTACGACTGCCCCTTCTGCTACAAGTACGACAAAAAGATCACACCAAACCTGGTTCCCAAGCTGCCGAAGGATCTTACCTTCAGACCGTTCCACCTCAAAACAAAGGGTAAATACGGCGTCCAGGGGAGCGAGCT
>MTLD01002779.1_pt2 | contig 12035 bp, 8 predicted proteins | sample 1982471 | NCBI WGS metagenome assembly MTLD01 (sample SAMN05712604, study PRJNA340218) | biofilm metagenome | isolation source: sample SPM anode biofilm adapted to -50 mV | place: USA | collected 2012-02-03
CGCACCTCGCGGGCCAGGGGGCCCAGCATGGAGTTCTGGAACTCCTCACGGGTGGAAAGCTCGCGCTCCGGGGCCACCGGGGCCTCTTCGCGGTACGGGTTCGCCTTAGGCGCCGGCCTCGGGTCCAGTGCCGCGGTCACCTCGTAATACGGCTTGGAGAAGAAGCCGAAGATCCCCTTCTTGCGCTCCTTCTTCGAGGAAAGGATCATCGCGTCCAGGCCCATCTCGGCCTTAACCATCCTGAGAGCTTCCGACATCTCGCCTGCTTGGAAAGTTTTAACTAGCATTGGTCACCACCACCCCTAAGGATTGGATTTTTATATTGGGCGGGATCTCGTTGTGCGAGATGACCGCCAGATTGGGCATGAACCGCTCGGTCAGTTTTTTCACGTGACGGCGGATGGTCGGCGAGGCCATGAGCACCGGCAGCGCGCCGATGGCGTCGAACTGCTCGGCGTTTCTCCTGATCGCCGCCAGGATGCGCTGCGCCAGGTGCGGGTCGATGGCCAGGTAGCTCCCCTGCTCGGAGAGCTGGACCGAGTCGACGATCGCCTCCTCGATGTCGTGATCGAGGGTGATCACGCAGAGGGTGTCGTCGTCGCGCTTGTACTGCTCCACGATGTAGCGCCCGAGGCTCTGCCGCACGAACTCGGTGAGCATCTCCGGGTCCTTGGTCATCCCGCCGTAGTCGGCGAGGGTCTCCAGGATGGAGCGCAGGTCGCGGATCGAGACGTTCTCCTTCAAGAGGTTCTTCACGACGCGCAGCACGGTCCCCAGGGAGAGGAGCGACGGCACCAGCTCCTCGACCACCTTGGGAAGCGTCGCCGCGATGGAATCGAGCAACTGCTGCAGCTCCTGGCGTCCCACCAGCTCATGGGCGTGCTTCTTGATGGTTTCGCTGATGTGGGTGGCGAGGATGGTGGTGTTGTCCACCACGGTGTAGCCGGAGACCTGCGCCTTCTCCCGTTCCTTCCCCTTGATCCAGACCGCGGGGAGACCGAAGACCGGCTCGGTGGTCTTGATCCCGTCAAGCCCGCCCATGGCGCCGCCGGAGTCCATGGCGAGGTACTGGCCGGAGAGTTCGCCGCCGCCCACCTTGGCGCCGTTGATGAGGATGTTGTACTCGTAGGGTTTCAACTGCAGGTTGTCGTGGATGTGGATCGGGGGAACGATGAAGCCCATGCGGTCCGCCACCTGCTTCCTGATGGAACGGATGCGGTCGAGGAGTTCTCCCTGCTGGCTCGCGTCGACCATCGGGACGAGGCCGTATCCCACCTCGAGCTCCAGCATGTCGAGCGGGCGGATGCTGCTGATCTGGTCGCTCTCCTCGGCTGCGGTCTGGGTTTCCACAATGTCCTCGACCTCCGCCTTTTTCTCCACCGCCATCTTGCTCACCAGGTAGGCGACGCCGGAAAGGAGGAAGAAGGCGAAGTGAGGCAGCCCGGGGATCATGGCGAAGAGGAACAGTACGCCCGAGGCGACCAGGAAGGCCTTCGGGTAGTTGAGGAGCTGGCCCGCGATCTCGTGGCCGAAGTTGTTCTCGTCGGCGGAGCGGGTCACGATGACGCCCGCCGCGGTGGAGATGATGAGGGCAGGGATCTGGGCCACGAGTCCCTCGCCGATGGTGAGCAGGGTGTAGTTCTGCAGCGCCACGTCGAGCGGCATCCCCTTCTGCCAGACGCCGATGACGAAGCCGCCGCAGATGTTGACGAGGACGATCATGATGCCGGCGACGGCGTCCCCGCGCACGAACTTGGAGGCACCGTCCATGGAGCCGTAGAAGTCGGCCTCGCGGGCGATCTTCTTGCGCCTTGCCTTCGCCTCCTTGTCGGTCAGGATGCCGTTGGAGAGGTCGGCGTCGATGGCCATCTGCTTGCCCGGCATGGCGTCCAGGGTGAACCTCGCGGCAACCTCGGCGACGCGCCCGGCGCCCTTGGTGATAACCACGAAGTTGATGATGACGAGGATCAGGAAGATGACCGCACCCACCACGTAGTTGCCGCCGACCACGAACTGGCCGAACGCCTTGATCACCCCGCCCGCGGCCTCGACCCCTTCGCTGCCGTGCAGGAGGATGAGTCGCGTGGAGGCGATGTTAAGGGCGAGTCGGAAGAGCGTCGTGACCAGCAGGATGGAGGGGAAGACCGAGAAGTCGAGCGGCTGCACCGTGTAGAGGCAGACGAGCAGGATGACCAGGGCGACGGTGATGTTGGTCGCCAGGAAGATGTCGAGCATGAACGCCGGCAGCGGGATCACCATGAGGGCGAGCACGCCGATCAGGGCGACCGCCATGTAGATGTCCGAATTGCTTTTTGGTCCCGGGAGCGCCAGGGCGTCCGTCGAGGGGTTTGCCATGCGTCATTTCCTCTGTTTTTATCTGTGTGGGTGCCGTGCCCACGCAGTTTGTGCAACCGCCATGCCATTTCCCGGCAACACCCCTTAAGGTGGAAAAACAGGAATGAATCCGGTAGGCGGGAGGCTTTCGCGGGGCAAAAACGGGTCCGCCGGGGGGGGAGAGGAACGTCATTTTTAAAGAGAGCGAGCGGTCAAGTTTTTGACCATCCCACCCGTCGCCCGGTTAACGTTCTCTTTTTTTCTTGTCAAAATCCGCCGTAGCCGTTAAGGTTTTGCAGCCTTTTCGGGCCCCAGCTCCCCCTCCCTTGACGGGCCTGCGCGCCGTAGCGCTGCGGTCCGCGAAGGCGGGAGGACAATCTCAGCCTCTTACCCGGTGTTTTCGAGGAACGTCCGCTAAGGCGGGAACCACGAACAACGCCAACGAAACCGCTCAACCGAGAGCCACGCCGAAACGGACCCCTATGCGCGCGTTATTCATATCACTCCTTATTCTTTTCTCGCTCCTTGCCGGATGCACCAGCTACATCCCCTCCACGGTCCTGCCGACCTCCTCGCCGGCACAACCGTACACTAAGATGGTCACCATACCGCTGCCGGTGATCGCCACCAGTCCCAACGAGGGGGTGACCTACGGCGCGCTGACCGCATTCCTGCTGCACAACGAAAAGAACGAGGTCTCGGCGCTGTTCGCCCCCCAGGTGAACCAGAACGAGAACTTCGGCACCACCGGCACCCTCTACGGCGCCATGTACCCATCGCCTTTGCGCAGCATCGAGTTCAACATTTCCAAGTCGACCAAGGTGAACGAGGACTACGAGGTGCGCATCCGCGACCAGCACCTCATGGAGCAAAAGCTCGAGCTGAACGCCTTTTTGTTCAGCTTCACCGACGGCTCGGCCCGCTTTTTCGGCTTAGGCCCGGACAGCAAGGCCGACGCCGAGACCAACTTCGCCGACATCGAATACGGCTTCACCGCGTCCGCCGGCTACCCCATTCTTCCCAATACCGTTCTCTTCCTCGGTGACCGCGTGAGAAAACTGACCGTCGACGAAGGGGCGGTGAAGAAGCTCCCCTACATGCGCGACCGTTTCACCATCGACGAGATCCCCGGCAGCGACGGCTTCACCACCCACGCCCAGTCCGTCTCCCTGGTCTACAGCACCCTGGACGCGCCGGCCATGGCGGCCTCGGGAGTCCGCGCGCGCCTGTCGCTGGAGGGAAGCCTCGCCGGGCTCGGGAGCACCGCCCGCTTCGGCAGGTACGAGGGGGAGTTCAAGGGGTTCTTCCCGGTGCCTGACACCCGCTTCATAAGCGCCGGGCGTATCGCCTTCGGCCAGACGCGCGGCGGCTCGATACCGTTTCTGGAGCGGAGCATCCTGGGCGGCGAGAACACCCTCAGGGGGTTCGGCAAGAACCGCTTCATCGACAACTCCTACGTGCTGTGCAACCTGGAGGAACGCATCCGGCTTTTCAGGTGGGAGGTCTTCGACGTGCGGGCGGACTGGGAGCTGGCGCCTTTCGTGGACATCGGGGGGGTGATGGATTCCTTCGGGGATCTGCGTCTTGGGAACCTCGAGGTGAACCCGGGGATCGGCTTCCGCGCCGTGGTCCGCCCCAACATCCTCGGGCGCATCGACGTCGGCTTCGGCAAGGACGGCGCCGCAGTGTTCGTGGGGCTCGGGTACCCGTTTTAACGGACGTTCTACGTTCTACGTTCTAGGTTCTAGGTTACTCAAGAGATTGATCAGGTATGCCGGTGGGCGAGGGACTGCTGGGGGTCGATCCGGTCGGAGACCTTCTCCTGGATGTAACGGGCGAGACCGTCCAGATCTGCGAATACGAAGGCGTGGTTGATGCCGAGAAGCTTCAGCTCCTGGGCCAGAAAGGCGCGGTTTTCGAAGGGGATGCGGTACTTCCTGATGTGCTCGCGCGGGGTGAGCTGCTCCTCCAGCGCGCGCCACGGGTTGCGCAGTAACGAGAAGACGCCGCTTTGGGCCTTGATCCGGGAGGCGATCACCGGCGCCATGAAGAAACAGGTCTCCGCCTCGAACGGGTTCGCCTTCTCGTCGATCTCGGAAAGGCCGTACATGGTGTGCGCGATGTAGAAGGCGGCACCGCCGCCGTAGCAGGGGTTGTTGAGCCGGTCGCGGCGCAGGTCCAGATCGCCGTAAGGTTCGGCGACGGCGAAATAGAGGGCGATCAGCGGGTTAACCGACCAGTCCAGAAGACGCGTCGGAAGCCCGTGGTGCTGCGCCAGCGCGAGCCACTCCCATTCCGTTGCCGGCTGCACTTCGACCAGATGACGCCCCGACTTCTTGAACTCCTGCAACGCCTGGAACTCGCCATACACGTCGGCCGGCATCACCTCGCCGGCAGGACGCCCCCTCGCAGCACCGGGATCCGGTGTCAGACGCCCTATCTTCGGTATCAGCGTGTAGAAATCGCGGCTCTCGCCCCGGAAGAAGTTCCAGGAGCCCGGGGCGGTCTTGATGATGAGCTTGCGGAAGTCCTCGAACGACGTGATCTCGCCGGAGATGTCCATGGCGTCCTCCCTGACTGTGCCGCCGCGCGGCACCACAAGAGTTAACCACAAATAATCTTCCCGGCAGCCTCAGCCGAACAAAGCCCGGCTAGGGCTGACAAAGCGCGCGCCCTGCCTGGTCTTTCTCCGCTCCAGCTCGTGATCGATGCAGTTCAGCACCTCGAACTTTGCCAGTGACCAGAGGGGAGCGATGAGGTCTTTGCGGTTGCCGTCGCCGGTCAGGCGCTGCACCACGATCGTTGGATCAAGCCGCTCCAGAAAATCGCAGACAAGCCCGACATAGCTGTCCCGGTCCAGGAGGGGCACTTGCCCTTGCCGGTGCATCTCGGCGAGCCGGGTGCCGCGCATCACGTGCAGGAGGTGAATTTTCACGCCGTCGACGCCGCAGCGGTTCAGAAACTCCGCGCCGGAGAGCATCTCTTCGCGGCTCTCCCCGGGCAGTCCCAGGATGATGTGGGCGCAGACGCGGATGCCGCGTTTTTGACACTCGCTGACGGCGGCACTGAAAGAGGCGAGATCGTGGCCGCGGTTGATCGCGGCGAGGGTCCGGTCCAGCGGCGACTGCAGGCCGAGTTCGAGCCAGAAATAGCAGCGCCGGGCGTACTCGGCGAGGAGGTCCAAGGTTTCCGTAGGGAGACAGTCGGGCCGGGTGCCGACGATGAGCCCCACCACGTCCGGCACGGAAAGCGCCTCGTCGTAGAGCCGGCGCAGGTGCTCCACCGGAGCGTAGGTGTTGGAGTAGGACTGGAAGTAGGCGATGAAGCGGGCGGCCTTGTACTTTCTGACCATCACCTCCTTGGCGTGCTCGAGCTGCTCCGCGACCCCGACGCCCTGCAGGATGCCGTAGGAGCCCGACCCCTTGCCGCCGCAGAAGATGCAGCCGTCCGTCCCGACGGCGCCGTCGCGGTTCGGGCAGGTGAAGCCCGCGTCCACCGAGAGGCGCTGCACCTTGCAACCGAACACCCGCTTCAGCTCTTCCGAAAATGCGTTGTAACGCTGCATGAAATCTCCCCGGCCTCTCTTCTAACATATATGGCGGCACCGGATCAATGACCGCGCCCGGGCGTGCCTGCTTTTCAGTTGCCTCCCCCACCCAAACCCTGTATCTTCAACCGGGCCATGCAAAAGTACTTTTCCCCGCTCGCCGTCGAGCAGCTAAGAAACGCCATACAGGAAGCAGGCGGCAACGAGGTCTTCTTCCTCGGCCGCACCGACGAGGCACGCATCGTCGTCCAGGTCGAACCGCTCGCCCGCGGCAACAAGGACGCCGTTCCAGCCATCATGATCGCCTGTTCCTTCGGCGACGTCGTGATCCACAACCACCCCTCCGGCAACCTCACCCCCTCGCAGCCCGACATCGAGATCGCATCCCTCCTGGGGAACCAGGGGGTCGGCTTCTACATCGTCAACAACGACGCATCCCGCGCGAACCAGGTGGTAGCCCCCTTCGCGAGGAAGGTGGTCGAGCGCATCTCCTACCCGGAGATAGAGCACTTCTACGCCCCGGACGGCGTGCTCGCCCAGGCCCTTTCCGGCTACGAGCACCGCCCCGAACAGACGAGGATGGCCCTGAACCTCGCGGAGGCCTTCAACGAGGAGAAGGTCGCCATCGTCGAGGCGGGGACCGGGACCGGGAAGTCGCTCGCTTACCTCCTCCCTTCGGCGCTCTGGTCGGTGCGCAACAAGGAGCGGGTGGTGATCTCGACGAACACCATCAACCTCCAGGAGCAGCTGATCCAGAAGGACATCCCCTTCCTGCAAAAGCATGCCGGTGTCCCGTTCCGTGCCGTGCTGGTCAAGGGAAGGGGCAACTACCTCTGCCTCAGAAAGCTTCAGGTGAACGCGGCGGACGCCTCGCTCTTCAAGGACGACACGGCCCGCGAGCTCGACGCCATCGTCGCGTGGAGCAAGAAGACCGATGACGGCTGCCGCGGCGACCTGGCCTTCATCCCGAAGGACGAGGTCTGGGAGGAGCTTTGCTGCGAGTCGGACCAGTGCGGCCGGGTCAAGTGCCCGGACTACCCGCGCTGCTTCTTCTACAAGGCGAGACGCGAGGCGGCCGGCGCCGACCTCCTCGTGGTGAACCACGCCCTTCTGCTCGCCGACCTGTCGGTGCGCCAGGAAACCGGCTACGACGCCACCGCCATCCTCCCCCCCTTCACCCGGCTCGTCTTCGACGAGGGGCACCACCTGGAGGACGTGGCCACGAGCTTCCTCTCGAGCCAGGTCTCCCGCCTCGGGCTCGTGAAGCTGATGGGGAAGCTGCAGCACCCGAGAAAGGCCCATCGGGGTGTCCTCCCGCAACTCTCGACCCAGCTCTCCGCAGCGGTGCCGGAGTCGCAGGACGACCTTTACCTCGATATCGCCGAGGTTCTGGAGGGAACGCTGATCCCGCGCCGGGTCGCCGTCCTCGACGCCTGCACGCGCGGCATGGACGTCATCGGCGAGGCGCTTTTCCAGAAGCTGAACAAGAACGGAGCCGAACAGAAACTAAGGGTGACGCCGGCACTTTACCAGACGCCGCTTTGGCAGGAAGTGACGCCGCAGATAGAGGCGATGTGCAAGGAACTCTCTGAGTACGCCCTTGCCATGCAGAGCTTTTTGAAGGGGTGCGAGAAGCTCTCCGACAAGGTGCTGGACAAGCTCGCCGGGCCGCTCACCGACCTGCGCGGCGTGAAGGGAAGGATCGAATGTGCGGTGGACGCGCTCAGGTTCTTCATGGCGCAGGAGGAAGAGTTCTGCCGCTGGTTCGAGCTCAGGAAAGGCCCCCTGGTGAAGCTCTGCTGCTCGCCGCTCGAGGTTGCCGAATCGATCAAGAAGGCGATCCTCGACCGCTTCAAGACCGTGGTGCTCACCTCGGCGACCCTCGCCATCGGGGAGAAGTTCGACTTCCTGAAGCACCGTACCGGCATCGAGCTACTGGCGAAGGAGCGGGTGAGCGAACTGCTGCTTCCCTCCCCCTTCGACTACGAGCACCAGGCGCTGGTCGCCGTCCCCTCCGACATGCCGGAGCCGACCTCACCGATGTTCGAGGCGCGCCTTTGCAGCCATCTCCTGGAGGCGCTGAGGATCTCGCAGGGGCGGGCCTTCGTGCTCTTCACCTCGTACGATCTCCTGGTCCGGGTCTACAACCGGCTTGCCGAGACGCTCAAATCGTCCGGGCTCACCCCGATGCGCCAGGGGGAGACCAACCGGCACATGCTCCTGTCCAGGTTCCGCAGTGCTACGAACCCGGTTCTCTTTGGTACCGACTCTTTCTGGGAGGGTGTGGACGTGCAGGGGCGGGGGCTCGAACTCGTGGTGATCACCCGTCTCCCCTTCCGGGTTCCCACCGAGCCGATCCTGGAGGCGCGCAGCGAGCACATCACCGCCAAGGGAGGCGACCCCTTCATGGGGTACACCGTCCCGCAGGCGGTGATCAAGTTCAAGCAGGGATTCGGAAGGCTGATACGGAGCAAAGAAGACCGGGGCGCCGTGCTGATCCTCGACTCCCGCGTGCTCACCAAGAACTACGGGAAGATCTTTTTGACCGCGCTGCACGGCGTCTCGGTCATTAAGGCGCCGGAAGAGGAGATCTGCCGCAGGCTCGATACCTTCTTCGCTTTACGCTGAACAAAAAATGGGGCCAACTGCACGGTTGGCCCCTTCCATTTCATGGGCGGAACGCCGACCCATTCACCTCGTCCCGCATCGCATTTCCGCTGCGGCGGAAACTAAACCTTTTCTATCTTCGCCTTGCCGCGCAGCTGTTCCACATAGGTGGCGAGCAGTTGGCGGATCTTCTCGCGCTTGATGTTCCCCGCGATCTGGTTCTTCACATCCTCGTAGCGCTCGGTTGCCGGCGGCAGCTTCTGCTCCACCTTTATGATGTGGTACCCGAGCGGGGTCTCCACCACGTTGCTGATCTCACCCGGCTTGAGGGCGAAGGCGGCTTTCTCGAAAGGCGGCATGGTCTGCCCCCTGCCGATGATGCCGATGCTGCCACCCTGTTGCTTGGTCGGCGACGTCGACTCCTTCTTCGCCACGTCGGCGAAGGGCTCCCCACCCTTCACCCGCTTCAGTACGTCAAGGGCCTTCTCCATCGCCTGCCGCTTGGCGTCGATGGACGCGTCCTTGGCCACGCCGATCAGGACGTGACTCACTTTGAGCCTTTCCCCCTGGGTGAACTGCTTCTGCTTGTTCTCCTCGTAGTACTTGCGCACCTCAGCCTCTGATACATCAGCCTTGTCGGCGAAACGCTGCACGATGAGGTTGTTGATCACGATGTCCTTGCGTGCCGCCTCCTCCAGGTCCTTCTGGGTCATGTCGACCGACTTCAGCGCCTTGTCGAACTCGGCCTGTGAGGGGTACTGGTACTTGCTCTGGGTGATGCGTGCGGTTACCTGCTTGTCCAGGTCCTTTACCCCCAGCTTCAGGCCGTCCTGATAGAGGAGCTCCGCCGCGGTCAACTGGTTGAGCGCCGCCTCGGTCGCCTTCTTTAGCATGTCCGGCGGCAACTGCTTCAGGTCGCGCTGCCCGGCGAGGGCCTTTATGGTACGGTCGAGCTGGGCCCGGGTGATGGGGGCGCCGTTCACCTTCTCCACCGTCGCCTGGGAGGAATCCTTAGCCGGCTCAGCCGCGCAGGCCGCCAGGGCCAGGAGGGAAACGGCGGCAGCCGATCGTGTCATCTTGTTAAACGAAAACATCTGCATCTCCTTTACCTTTTAGCCACAAGCGGAACCGCACCTTTTGCCTTCCCGATTTCGCTCAGGATGCGCAGCGCAGTGGTGGTGGAGTCCGGGGTGGAACCATACCCCTCGAGGGGGCCGAAGCCGCCGTTCACCCTGATGTACAGCCGCTTCATGAAATTGAGGGCGATGGTCTTGTCGACCCGGTTGCCGGCACCGACTTCCTTGAGGGTTCGGATGGCGTAAAGCTGCTCGTCGAGGTCAGGACGCTCCTTGCTCTTCTTGTCGAGATAAGGGGTCTTCTCAAGGAACTGCACCGCTTTTTTCGCGGTCGCCTCATCCAGTGCCCCCAGGGCGTTCAGGACATAGGCCGCCATGTAGGTGCTGCGCGCGTTGGCAACCCCCGTCCCTTTCTCCGGACCGAAGCCCCCGTCCTTCTTGGCAAATGACTTCACGTATTCTACGGTCTTCGCCTTTTCCACGGTGTCGAGGCCCTTCACCGCCTTCAGCACATGCACCGCGTAGTAGGTGGTAGCGAGCGAAGATTTTTTTGCCTCGGCGCTGAAGCCGAATCCGCCGTCGGCATTTTTGAGCGCAGCGGCAAAGCTCTTCACCTTCGCGCGATCGATTGCGTTTCCGGCATCAAGCAGCGACAAGGTCTCCAGCGCGATATCGGTATAAAGTATCGACGCGCTCTTGTTGGTCTTATCAGGGGTGAACCCGCCGTTTTTCTGCTGGCCGAGCTTCACGTTGACGATGATGGCGTTCTGTCTTCCGGCGTCGATCTTTTCCCCCAAGGCGAGGAGCGTATAGACGTAGTCGTTGGCGATCACGGTGGCGACCGGGAAATCCGGGCGACCTTCCATCTCGCGAATGAATTGGCTGGTCTTCTTGAAATCAAACTCTCCGCCGTTGGCTTTCCCTTTTGCCTTCTCTTTGGCGAGCGCGGGGGCGGCCAGGGCGGCTATCAGGGCAACGGTGGCAATCAGTTGAAACATGCGGCTTTTCATAAACATGACATCACTCCGTGTGCAGCGGACTTTTGAATGGGTTTGGAAGGGGGGGAGGAATCCTCCCCCCCGGCAGCACTGCATTACATGAAATTAGAGGTGCGGCGGAACGCCCCAGGTCGAGGTCTTGCTCGGATGGCAGTAGACGCAGACGCCGAGAGCGTAGGTTTTGTCGACACCGGCGGGGAAGCTGTAGCTCGAGCTGCCCTGCAGGTTGGACAGCTGGGTGTTGTCAAGCGTCATGGTAGACGGAGCTTCGGCGTGTGCGGAGCCGTGGCAGGTCTGGCACTTGATGCTCCCCTTGTGACCGCGGCCGTTGATGAACTTGCCGAACAGCTCGGGGTTGGTCGGGTACACGGCCCCACCGACGGTGCGGGTGGCGTGGCAGGCGAATGCCGGGTTGGCGCCGGCGCTAGCCGAGGTGCAGGAAGGCAGGGTGGAAGCCTTCCACGGCTGGGCGAGCTGGCCTGCGGCGGTGCGCTCGTTCAGGTTACCGTGGCAGTCGACGCACCAGAGGGCGGTCTTCGCCTTGTGCGAGCCGCGGTAGCAGTTGACGTTGTTGCCCGGGTGGCAATCGTAGCAGTTGGTGGCGACGTTCGCGTCGTACTGGGTGAGGACCTTGGTGCTCTGGCTGTGGAAGCGGTGCAGCACGTCGGAGAAGGAGTACTGGGAAACCTTGACGTCAGTCCTGGTGAAGCCGGCGCCCGGCATGATCACGTAGTTCGGCCAGACGCTGGCAAGACCCGGAGCTGCGGTTTCGCCCATCGCCGGATCCCAGTGACACCAGGAGCAGCGGATCGGGCCGGAAGTGCCGTCACCGGTCGGGTCGAGGTAGTTGAAGTCGATCTTGCTGGAGTTCTGGCCGTGCATCTTGCCGAGGTAGGCGAAGGAGCCTTCCGAGGTCGCCGGGTAGCCGTTGGCCGCGGCCAGGGAAAGGTGGCAGGAGCAGCAGCCGCCGAACGCTACCGGAGTCACCGTGCTGGTCTGGGCCAGGATGGTACCGGCGCCGTTTTTAACGTACACGTTGGTCATCGGGTACGGGTTGCGGTTCGGGCCCCCCAGCGGGTCGGTCATGATGTTCTTCGAGGAGTTCGCATCGATCAGCGCGTACGCCGGGATGCCGACGGCGGTCCAGTCCTTGAGGTTGCTGTCGTAGGCCATGTTGCCGGAGATGCCGTTGCCGGCGAGACCCTGCACCTTCCCGCCGGAGACCGGTGCGAAGCCGGGGAACAGCTTCGGCGAGTAGGTGATCCACTGCTGGTAGTACGGGTCGTTCTGCAGCGTGCTTTCCGTGTTGTCCGCCATCGCGTAGCTTACGGTGATGCCCTGGCTGGAAGCGGTGGCCGAGTCGATGACGACCGGATCGTTGGAGCCGTACTGGAGCACCTGTGCGCGCACGGTGTTGAATGGCGGCAGGAGCAGGAATCCTGCGAAGGTCGGGCAGGCGCAATGCATGCCGAG
>MTLD01000826.1_pt2 | contig 12020 bp, 8 predicted proteins | sample 1982471 | NCBI WGS metagenome assembly MTLD01 (sample SAMN05712604, study PRJNA340218) | biofilm metagenome | isolation source: sample SPM anode biofilm adapted to -50 mV | place: USA | collected 2012-02-03
AACAAGCCTCTGTAAGCTGGCATATTCTTCCACTTTTCAAAACTCACCTCAAACCAAAGGGCAAACTTTCCTTTGCCCGGTTTGCCTTGTTCATCATAGGTGCGGTAATTGGCAACCCTATCAATAAAGAAGATGCTCAGTACCTTGATGCCTTTGCTTCTTAGTTCTTTCTCTTTCTTGAAATGGTTCTCTACGGTTGCATCAACCATTTCTTTGAGTATCTGGTCTGTTAAGCCTCCAACTGCCTGACCTTTGTAAACTATTTTACCGCTTGAAAATTCAATGTAGCCATTATCTGCATCCAGTTCGTTAATGGTGTAGCCGTCTTTATAAATATCCCAACCTTTAGAAAGTTTGAATAGATCATCACCGATTTTGGCAGTTACTTGTTTCTTTTGAACTCCGCCTTTCTCATTTACAAAGATTGTGACCTTTGCAGTGATTGACTGTTTGGCAACTTTGAAACTATCAACGCTGATAAATGCTCCTGAGCTATCATTCTTTGCTACTACTGAATCAACTTCTATCTGCTTAACCAAGCCTAAATCATAAGCCTTTACAGGGTCTAATTTGTAAACAAGGTTGTACAGGTTTTTGTGAGTGGCAGAATACCGCAGGGTGAACAATGGATTGAGGTTCGCAATTGCTCTTTTGCGAATATCTGTTTCCATGTTTTGCGGTTCATCAATAATTACAATCGGGTTCGATTTCTGAATGTACTCAATAGGCTTTACACCTGTTTCTCTTACCTGATTGATTACGTTGGCATCTTTGGTAAAGGAATCAATATTGATGACCAATATTTGAATGGCATTACTTTTAGCAAAATTGCCTAAATCAGTTAAGCGGCCTGAATCATATACTTTGTATTCTGCCGGTTGGTTCTCGTAGATTTCCTGCAAGTGGTCAAACGTAATTTGAAGGCTCTTTAAAACACCTTCACGGATTGCCACTGAGGGAACAACTATCACAAATTTTTTGAAGCCATACACTTTATTCAACTCGTATATGGAACGGAGGTACACATAGGTTTTACCTGTGCCTGTTTCCATTTCTACTGAGAAATTCGGGAATGAACATTCTACGCTTTTACTTTCGATTTTACCGTCCGATTCAAATTCTTCTTGATACTTTAATTTCTCAAGTGTATTTGAGATTTCATCAGAACGCAATTGATTGCTTTGCTGAACTTTTACTAAGTTCATCAACAATTGCTCCTCAGACAAAGCCAGATTATTACCTACACCAGCCTCGGTAAACTGGAGGCTACCTTTACCCGTATCGGAAAAGGAATATTCAAAATCAGACTTGTTGAGGTCTTGACCTTCAAACAAATCAACGATTGATTGAATTGCCTCAAGCTGATAGCTTTGGTTTTTATCGAATTGTAGTTTCATGCCTATCTTCTATTATAACCTAATGCAGAAATAGCCTCAATAACCTGAGGTGCATCAAGTGCATTTTTCAAGTAAACAACCCTGTAATTGCTCCTTACAGCAAATGAATCATCGTCCCAGGGAGATAATGCAACATTTTGACCAACACGAACCATCATATCCCATGTAGAGCCTCCAACAAGTGAAAAGGTGATAGTGTCTGCCGTTAGTAACTCTTGTTTTTGTGTATCAAAAAGTACAGCCAAATAGAGATTCTTTTGAACCTCACCGGTTTTAATTGAATTTGAATAAGGGCCAATATTCTTGAAGTTTGCTGCATCATTGCATAATGCAAACTTTACACCCTTATAAGGAAATGAAGAACGAACCTCGATCCTTTCGCCATTCAAAAGCTGTATGTCAATTTGAACAGAAGCACCCGTAAAAGGAGTTGGTGAAGCAATGTTCCAAAAAATCGAATTGATATATTTTTCCCAACCATATTCTGCACATAGCCCTCCAAAAGAATCTATTCTTCTTCGTTGTAAGTTCCTTTCATATTCTGAGTTATTGGCTGCACCGGCATTAACTGAACTTGCCAACTGTTCAGCCCTTTGTAAAAGGTCATTGTACTCAGGAGTGCCCTTTTGAAGTGTACACAGGATGATGTTAAACACCCTATTTATATAGGATGCATTTGCAGGTGCTTGACAATTTACTGTTACGGGCGTTAAAATCATAAGGTGTTGTTTTTAGATAGATTTAAACTCAATGCCGTTATCTTGAAGTTTGAGTTGAATATTTGTTTTAGTACAATCTTCATTATTAAAAGAACTGTCTAAACATATAAGCTGACTTGGTTTCGTTGAGACTATCTCTTTCAAAACCTTATCGGTTATTTGTGAAAAGCAGAAGCAGTATTTGTTTGCTTCAAAATGATAGAGGGTTGAACCATCTATTACTTTTTCTAATACTGGCGTTTCAAGCCTTATCCCAGTTTTAATCATTAACTCCCAAAGGATGTTATAGTCATTTATGTTTTCCTTTTGAGGTGTCTTGAATAGTTCGATTTGATTTATCAAATCCTTCTCATTTTCGATTACGTCACCTCTCCAAATTTTGAAGTTTGAAGAGCCTAATAAGAAATATCTGAAACCTTGATTTGGCTTCTTCTCAAATTCAAATTGAGAGGCTCTGCTTTTTTCAAGAATTTCAATTGATTTTGTAAGCCTTGTTCTTGTAATATCTGAAATGTATTTGTAGCCAGATTTGTATGCCTCAGAGTTTTCATCCGTTTTTTCTGGCATCTGAACTAAAATAAAACGCCTGTTACCATTGGTCTCTTCATTCAACTCCAGTACAGCTTGACCAGTAGAACCTGAACCGCCAAAAAAGTCAAGGATTATGTCTTCTGTATCAGGTGCTGAACCTAAGTTAATAAGCACCTTCAACAATTCAATTGGTTTAGGATTATTGAAAATATTTGCCTTGCCAAGTACTTTAGTCAATGTTTGTTTTCCTTGACTGTTTCTTGCTTCGCCAAGGAATAATGAACGAGGTACTTTTTGCTTTTCTTCGCCATCATCTGCATTTAGATAAAGTTTATACTCTATTGCCCACTTGCCTTTATCATCTTTTCTGATAATAACTTTATCTTCTTTCAATGCTTCAAGGAATGAAGGCTCTTCCCATTTCCATTCATCAAATATTTCCGTGCCATCTGGGCATTTGATTTTATACTGCAACCCGGGTCTTGGGTCGTCTGGACGCATTCTTAGAAACGACTTTGTTTTATATGGCCCTAACTTATCAAAATGTTTATCCTTGTGTTTGTATTGTGCAATGTCTTTTTCATCAAGAGGAATGCGAAGCCTCTGAATTGAAGATAAATTTTTAGCGTAGCACAAAATAAATTCATGGTCAACGGCAAAATATTTAGAATCATTACCTCCCCCTGCATGGCGTTGCCAAACAATTTCTTGAACATAGTTTTCTTCACCGAAAACTTCGTTCATTAGTAAACGCAGATTGGTTATTTCATTATCATCAATATGCACAAATATTAACCCATCTTCCTTTAGTAAATTACGGGCAAGAAAAAGACGAGGGAGCATCATTGAAAGCCAATTGGAATGAAACTGACCATTCTCTTTTCTGTTTGGCCTAAATAGACCTTCCTTCATCATTAACCCTTCTTCGTCCTTTTCTCCAATACGCTTAAAATATTCTTCTTTGGTTTCAGAGAATTTATCAGGATAAATAAAGCTGTCCGAGCCGGTATTGTATGGGGGGTCAATACAAACTACTTTTATTTTTCCGTAGTATGTTTTTTGAAGAATTTTTAAGACCTCCAGATTCTCACCTTCAATAAGGATGTTTTTTGCCTTATCCCAATTGATTGATTCATCCGGCTTGGGAAAAAGAGTTGCAGTAGTAGGTGATTGAAGCACCTTGTATGCCTCAGATTTACCAGCCCAAGAAAGCTGATACCTCTCTGCATCGGTATTGATTGCTTCGCCTAAGAGTTGTTTAAGCTGCTCTACATTGATTTTATCCTCGGTGAATGCACCGGGAATAATTTCTTGCAGCTTCTGGATTAAATCCTGAGTTATGTCCAAAGAGGTTCCTTCCATATTAGCTACAATTGATTCGTTTTTCTGTTTGTTTTAAAGCCTGATAAGCCAACGGTTCTTCTTCAAGAAAATCCAATACTTTGTCGGAAAGCCACACAAGCAAAAGGGTTTCTTCCGGCACGTCAAAGAACTTTGCCAGCTTGCTGACCTGTTCCCATTGTGCTTTGAGTTCCCATCGTTCCAGTTTGCTCACTAATGCAGTATCTACCTCAATAGCTATTGCAATCAGTCGTAGGAAAAACTCCTTACGTTCTTGGTTAATCAGAATGGTTTCACCAAAGTCTTTCAATTGACATAGTTTTGATATGTTACTATGTCTTCAAAAATAGTAATTTTAATTAAAGTAAGGTTGCCAATTTTACAAAATTCACAAAGTTGCTATTTTTTTTTGATCGAAGCTGTTTCGGGTTTTTTAAAAGCCAATTAAAAGCTTTCGAATTATATAGATAAGTGTCTGTGTTAATTTCTAAAAGGCCAAAATTGAGCTTCGGTAAAGGTAACGATAGCCTTTTTGTAAAATGATGTTGAGAGATTTACGAGAGATTGCTCTAGTAATTTGGACGGTAGGGGTGGCATGTATCAGTCGTATTTTGAACATAAGAACGGAATGTTTTGGTAGGTTTTGATCTATTTTAAGGCTAACTCAACATCTAAGCTCGTGCTGGTGTATTCCTAGACTATGACGCAATCGTCAAATTAGCCGTATGTTGTGATAAGTATTGCAACCCTATTAAGAATAAAGCCTATATGTTTTAAGATATTAGTACTTCTTGATTTACATTGGTTGATAACGTGTTGCGGCAGTTTTCTTTGAAATTATTGCGCTTAATCCTTTGCTGTTTGGTTAATTTTCCTTTGATGGATTTGTAGCCTTCGCGGAACTAAACCACCTTGAATCCTTATCAGTTATTTATTCAAAATGTTCTGTATAGTTAATGCTGATTAAACTAGATTAAGTAAATTCTGAAATAAATATTTTTTATATGGCCATAAAGAGAGCTCTAAGCTTAAAGGTTCCTGAATTGGATTTAATAATTGAAGAAGAAATTAGTTTCTACTAATAGATCGTGATATTATAAAACCTAAATTGACTAAATTCAATTCCTTTGTTGGAGTCTCTAAAACTGGTTTTTTATACCTATAAGAATTAATGTTGCAGCTTCATCTCATTTTTTATACCTATTAAGCTAGTAATTGATAGCCTGAGTTTCCCCTTGTTTGTAGGTGGTTGTTGGCATATCTGTTGTGATAAGATGTTAAAACGGAACTCGGATGGCAGTGCTTAGAAGTCAAACAAAAAACAACTTAAACTGTTTATTTTATCCACTCAGGAAGGGGCTATCATTAGGTTATGGTTTTTTTTGAAAATATCTATATTTCAATTCGTTAATTTCGGTTCACCATATTCAGCCAACTTAAAAGCATTGAACATTGAATACTCAATGGCCTTTTCAATATCAACGCCATAGAAGGACCACAATTGAACGCTTCATCGGTTGGTTTTCATTTTTAGGGTTAGCTTTCCATGAAAAGCGAGAGTTAAGTAAAAAATTATAAATTTAGATACTAAAGCTATTTAGAAGTCCGAGTTGCTTTGTAGAATAATGTAAAATGACGGGATGGATGGGCCTCAAAGAAATATGCAAGGTTTTTTAACAAAACAATATCCATGTCTAGGTTAAGATGGTTTAACTCATTTAGCACGGGATTTCTCAAAATGAATTAACAGTGGTGTAATTTGATAGTAATAGGTAATTGGATAGGGTGTACTACTATCTTAGTTCTATGAATTAATCTTATTTTAATATCTTCTACACTTTGACTTGTATTTTGAAAAATAATGATAAATTTACTTAATTCATTTTTTTAAGAATATGCGGGAGCATATATAGTCTGACTATAGGCCTGAACTTGTTCAGGCCTATTTCTTTTTGCGAGAATGCATCAAACCGCAGATGTTCTTTACTTTTGATTATTAGATATTCACATTCACTCGGTTTTTTAAAGCATAGTAGTAGTTTAAATACTTTTGATGCTCACTATATGATCATTATACAATAGGCATACAGTCTTGTGCCTCTTTCTTTTCCATTTCTTGACTTCTATTGATTTCAATATTTAGTAATAGACATAAAACCAAACTGATCAATTTTTTGTCATTGAGGGTAATTATTTGCGAATTAAGTATTGATCACTGTGCTAATTATATTAAATAAGGATTTTTTAGTCCGCCAAAGCTGGATACAACAGGTTAAAATCTTCAAATAAACTGGACAGTGGACAGAATTGATGCTAATGGTCGAAGGAATTACCGTTGTAAATATCCGGTATGCATAATAGGCGTTATTCTTTACAAGGAGAGGAGGATTATAGGAGACCAGAAGGAGTCAAAAAAAGAGAACATTCTTAGTTGTCATTGGTTTTTGATAACAAACAAGAATAGCCGCTTAGCAAAAATGTGAAATTAATTGATAAATTGAGACTTTATACTTGTGTATGTGGTATTTATTCCTAACAATTTCATACTATGAAAGCACTTCAAAAACCAGTAGAAATCCAAATTAAAAAGAGCCGTCTCTCTTCAATTTTATGGATTGGCCAAGGCTTCCTTGGCCGACAGCTTACACTCAAGATTGGGAAAGATTAATCGCTCTGTAGAAATAGGCGATACTTGCGAACGTCGATATTTTGGTTTCTTTCGCCCCACATTATTCTTTTGCAAGTTCTTTTTTTTAATGACCGCTAACGATTAGTATGTAAAAAGTGTGCGATTGTGTGCTTCAAAACTATCAATCTGCCATGAAGTTGGTGCGGGCTATAACTCTTGAATTTAATACTGTTACGCCTGTTTTTTATATACATTGTTACGCACTTGATGTTATTTTCTATTTTTATTGTTCATCATTGATAAATTCTTTTGGATAGCCAAATGATTTGAGAACTGCTTTATAAATAAACTTTTTTAAAAAAGGAACAATATTTCCAATTTGACTTAATCCTAATAATCCTATTATTTTTAATGAAGAACCGATACTATCAAAAAAGGCTTTTACTTGAGGATTTATCGCTATAAATTTCATAACGCCATATAAAATCAAAAGGAATAATGTAGTTTGAACCAACCAAGCTAAGATTTTAATTCGGTTGGAAAAGGTCTTTTTAAACTCTTTAAAAAGTCTTATTTCATTTTCATCCAGTGCTCCTTTGTTGTATATAATTAAATCATATGATTTTATAGAACTAATAATTTGAATATCATTCTTTGATTCAAACAACTCTGGATTTTCAATTATATTTTTATATGTTGAATTTAAAAATTCATTCGTAATTAAAAGTGGATTTGCTAAATGTAAAAACACCAATACCAATTCCGGTAAATTGCTTTTTGTGAAATAATCATCGTTTAAAATGTTTTCAAGTGTTATCGTAATAGGATTACGTGCTCTAATGGCAATAATAGATCTAATCCACTTTGTTTCATAGTTGAACTTTTTTACACCTAATACAATACAAAAAATTAGAAAATCATCATTCACAAATGGAGTTGGAGAATCTCTATTAGGATTGCTTTTGCTTTTCTTAATATAATTAAAATCAAAATCATTTATTTTATCCTGTTGAATTGATAAAATAATACCATAAAATATTTCCTCTGTATCATTCGAAAATTGATTAGGTATTATAATAGGTAAACTAAACAGCAGATTATAAAAAGCTGTCAATTTAGTTGACTCTCTAATTCTCGAGTAATATACAAATCGATCTGTTAAAGAAACCATTTTTTATGCTTTAAAGTATAATTTAATTTGTCAGCGTCCCAACCAGGAATATTCCGCATTTTTCCAAGTAATCGCGAAATCAAATCGGAATATAGCATGGTAGCTGGTTGTTCACCTGGCAAAAAACTTCTCCAAGACAAATAAGTAAATGAAAAAATCTGCTGTGTTATGTAATTTAAATCATAAAACAGTAAATCCCCAATTTCATTATTGCTATAACTACCTTGTGGAGTTCTAATTTTTATTTGAATTGGACTGCTAATGCCTTGTTTAGATGTCTTCAATTCATTCGCCCCAAACATCTGGACAATGCAAGTTTCCGAATCAAGAAAAACATTACTACCTCTATTCGGAATATACTCACCTTTTATTGCGCTTGAACCATACTTTTGAACACCTTGCTGATATATATTAAAAAGTAAATTAGGATGATATTTACTTATTGTTACAAAAGCAAATTTAATTTTGTACAGTGGATTTTCTTTTATAAGTATACTAATTACTTCAAATTCAGTGTTTTTTATTGGTTTAAAAATATGAAAAATTAATCTTATAGTTTCCCCATCAGACCAACCTTGCTCAGTAGATAGTCGCTTTATTGAGTTCTTTAAACTTTTCAATAATTCCTCAAAATACTCCTCAAATGGTACATCTTTCACTTTATCTCCAAGTAAATATTGTCCATCACTAGATAAAAAAGTTGTAATACCAACAACTCTATTTTGTTCAGAACCTTTATACTGGTTCTGTTTTAACCAACTATGTCCTATACCAATAATAATTTCTCTATCCACTGAACGTTGTGAAGGTAAAACCCAAGGTGTACCTCCAAGTTTTGCATAAATCTGTAGAGCCATTGAGTTCAGTATGTACTCATTATAGTTGTTAACTATCTCCGTAGTAACATACTGAACAGGTATTTCAAGCGAAAGTAATTTGGCTTTTATCCTATAATATGGATTTTCATTATCTTGAAATTGTTTAAAACTATTAGGTATTTCAATTATGGCTAAATGAGGTTTAACTTCGTCAAGACTATTTTTTATGACACCTAAGTATGCATCAAAATTAAAAGTCTGGATTTCTTTAATGTTAAATATGACATCCTGTAAGTCATATTTCTTCAAAAGACCCTTTTGGAAATAGCGAGACTGGGAGATACCGTCTTTAAGATCTGATAGAAATTTTGTAAAAAATCCTCTATTTGTCCTATGACAAATACAAAGAACATTAGGCGTTTTTATATCAAAATTTATGCTATCATAAGGGCCAAATTTGCTTAATCCTAAGTCAGGATATGTATTCTGTGTTTTTGTTGCTGCATAATCAAAAATAAAAGTTGGGGTTTTTAAGTCCATTGTATTTGAAGCTGAAAAAGGTTTGCAATCAACAGTAAAACAAAAACCATCCTTATTTTGGAACAAAACCGGCTGTTCATTTTCAAAGAATAGGTGCTTGGCAATTTTTAATATTTCTCCATATAAGTTTTTTACATTATAAATTTCAGAGCGTTTACCTTCAATAACATCTAAAATTTCATCACTCTTTTGTGGAGAAAGTGTAAATGATAAATAGTTACCAATATTGTATTTAGATTTCTTTATAAAAAGTTCATTAAGTTTATATTCCTTTAATCCTTCATTTGTCTTAACAGTTGCTTTTTCACCTTGAATTTTTTGTAAAACACCAATAAATTCCTCATTGGGTGCAAGTATGTTAGTAAGTCCAGGTAATGTTTCTGAATGTAAAACATCTAGGCCCTCTAATTGAAAACCTTCAGAATTCAATTCGGCACAATTTTTACTAAAAATCCAATTCCTTTTTATATTTATTATAAAACCAAATCTCTTTATCCCATCAATTTGTGTCTGTCGTAATTGTACTTCAATTAGTTTTTTATACCCTATTTTATTCTGAAGCTTTGGAGGAAGAAATTTATAAATTATATCATCTTTATCTTGTCCTGAGAAAAACCTGAACGGATAAAAATCTACTGGAGTATAGTTACGAAACCTTTCCTTAAAAGTTCTAAAGAATAAATGTTTTATAAGTGAAGAAGTAATTTCACTATTTTGAAAGGTGTCAATTTCTTTTAAACTCCCAAGAATAATGTTTTCCTCTGAGTCTTTGTTAGAAATGTAAATAAAATCACCATTTCTAAAGAAAGAATGTGTGGCATTATGTAAATGTCTTAATTCAGTCAATCTATCTTCAGAATAAGGCTCAGCATTTATCTGGAATTTCTCAAAATCTATATTTATTGGAAAATAGTTTAACTGCATCATGCAAATGTTTTAGTTTTTTAGTTACCATCATTATTTAGGAATAATTCAAATTCGCGAAAATCAATGTCTGTTATCCAATTAGGAATGTTGTTTGATAAATACCTTAAACCAACATGTTCAATTAGTTTATCTTTATTCTCATACCACCAAATGCCGGACATTAAATTAGGACTTAGTCTCATTCTACCGTATCCCTTAAATCCTAATTCAAACCATTTCCATTCAAATTCAAAAACTCCATTAATTATTTTTCCGATTAGAACACCCATTTTTGCGTTTTTATGTCCATAATTATAAATACCAACAGATCTGTTATTTACTTGCTTAAAATATATTGTGTCATGATTGGCACTATCTATCCAACTTCCAGAAATATTTATCTCATGTATAATCTCATAACTTTCAATGATGAATGTTTCCGCAAATTCTCCAATGGGTGGGGCAGCAGGTAGTTTATTATTTATATTCATAACAAGACTTTTGTAATTATCTTCAAAACACTGACATTCTTTACTTAAGTCAACATAAAAACTACCTAAGAGCCAAGAAGGCATTGATTCATTCATTGAACCTATTCTTAAAATGGGAATAAATTTTCGATTATTCTTCATTGTAGAGATCTCAGCAGTCATAATATCTCCCTCATAACCAACTCCTCCAAATCTATTTTCTGATTTTATTTTATATTTTGGAGTGCATATAATTAATACAAAATCATTTTCCCTAACAGACTTCTCCATGAATTGAGGAAGCTGATCTACAAGAACAAGATGCCATTGATCCAATGTCACATTTATTCCATCTTTTCTTAATTTTTCTGCAAATTGTTTAACCCAATCAATATGCTCTTTGCTTTCTCTTGAATATGAAATAAAAACTTTCTTCACGGTAATTCATTGTTTTTCTTTAAACTTTCAAATCGTTAGCAACGTCTCATCTTTTACATCTGGCGGCATCGTTTTTATATGCCTATTGTGTTTATTTCGCTTTTACTGAAACAACGTGTTGTTCTTTCCAACCAAAATTGGCGTGAAAAGAACAACTGTTTTGGATCGCTGCCTAATATATCATCTAGTGGATTTCGAATTAATTTGATGTCCTTCGTCGACACATGCGTGTAAGTCTCAGTCGTTTTCGTTGAGCTATGTCCAATCAACTTTTGGAAATAACGCAAATCAACCCCATGCTCCAACAAATGCGTTGCAGAGGAATGTTTTAGCATGTGAGGTGTCCCCCTTCGCTTGATTCCGGCAAGTCGACAGGCTTCGCTTAAAATATTAGCAGATAACAAGCTGTAACGATCCTTATTGCCTTTGTCGTTCCCAATCCGCACCTGTTTTCGATCCGAGAGAATGTCTGTAATTTTTAGCTTAATAAGATGCGGATCAGTCCTTCCTTTCTCCTCCAATAAAACTTGCTGTGTCGGTCTAGTTTTGAACGCCGAGTAATCTACCCAAGCTTTGCCATGAAAAATATCGAACAACACGGTCAAATCAAACTGTGTTTTATGGATATACCAACATCGCATTGTTTGACTCCACCGCACGCCTTCAAGCTTTTTTACCACTTCAACCAGTTCAGAACCGTAAGCAAAATCAATCCTCACGACCGTTTGACAGCGGTGATTGGAATAGATGAGTTTGATGTCTTTTTGCTCGGGCATACTGATAGTTTATTGTTGATACTAATTTAAAAATAAATTTTTATTCTGTAACTAGAAATAAATCAAAAGAATACTTCTACCCATTTTTTTAATAGAGAAAGCCTACAACACTAGTAAAATTACTGATTTGTTTCAAATATTATCAACCTATTTCATGATTTTAAACCGATCCTGATTCACAATAATCCATTTTTGATAATGGTCGTTCTCGTGAATGATCGGCACAGATTTAGATAGACGCCCGTAGAGACGCGATTCATCGCATCTCACATGAGATCAAAAGA
>MTLD01005336.1_pt1 | contig 12009 bp, 9 predicted proteins | sample 1982471 | NCBI WGS metagenome assembly MTLD01 (sample SAMN05712604, study PRJNA340218) | biofilm metagenome | isolation source: sample SPM anode biofilm adapted to -50 mV | place: USA | collected 2012-02-03
AAAATCTGGAATGCTTTTAGACTAATCAATGGTTTTGATGTTGATGAAAATGGTGAACCTGCTTTACATTCAGAAGTTGCGGTTAAATGGTTTGAAAATTTACTATCTCAATCAATTGAAATTATTGAAGATCATTTTGATAAATTCAGATTATCAGATGCCTTAATGCTCATTTATAAACTTTTTTGGGATGATTTTTGTTCATGGTATCTTGAGATCATTAAACCAAATCAGGGAAGCAAAATTGATATTAAGACTTATAATAAAACACTTGATTTTTTTGATAAGCTTCTTAAGCTTCTTCACCCATTTATGCCTTTTATTACAGAAGAGTTATGGCACAGTATTGACTCCAGAAAAGATGGTGATAGTATAATGATGACACTTCAACCAATTGCAGATAAATTTGATAGTTCATATATTTCATCTTTTGAACAGATTAAATCGGCTATTGTAAATATTCGAAGCATTAGACAATCTAAAAATATCTCCCCTAAGACTCCGCTGTCACTATATATTAATGGAGAAATACCAAATGAACTCTTTTCAATATTTTCAAAAATTGCAAACATATCTGATGTTACTAATTCCTCAGAAAACAGACCATCGAATGGTACTTCTTTTATGGTAGATACTATAGAGTTTGTGTTACCAATTGGCAATCTTATTGATAAAGACGAAGAACTGAAAAAAATTGAAATTGAATTAAAATATTATCAAGGTTTTTTAGATACTGTTAATAAAAAATTGTCAAATGAAAAATTTGTTAATAGTGCACCTGAAGCAATTGTTCAGATAGAAATTAAAAAGAGGTCAGATGCTCTTACAAAAATTGAAAATCTTACAAATCAGAAAAAAGAGCTACAATCATAATGTATAAAGGAGAAACTATTATTGATGTCAGGTATTATGAAACTGATCTAATGGGTATTGTTCACCATTCAAATTATATCAGATATTTTGAATATGGGCGTGTGAAAGCTTTAGATGAGGTGGGTTTACCAATGACAGAAATTGAAAAAAGCGGATATATGATGCCGGTTGTAAGTATTGGTATAAATTATAAAACACCATCAAAATTTGGGGATAAATTGCGAATAGTTACAATAATAAAAGAACTTCCAAAAGTAACTATTACAATTGAGAGTATCATTTATAATCAATTTGATCAAGAGGTATGTAATGGTTTTGTAAAGCTAGGTTTTATTTATTCTGAGACTAGAAAAGTTACCAGATGTCCCCAAGTTTTTATTGACGCATTTGTACCATATTTTATTTAAAAAAACAATTATAAAATATTTATTATGAATCATTTATTATTTTTAGGCTCATTAGGACTTCCTGAAGTTCTTGTTATAGCTTTTCTTGTACTTCTATTATTTGGAGGTAAAAAAATCCCTGAACTTATGAAGGGAATAGGAAAAGGAGTAAAAAGTTTTAAAGACGGAATGAAAGGTATTGAAGATGAATTAAAAGATACAGATTCGTCAGATAAAAACGATACTAAGTGAGCAAAGAGATGTCATTTTGGGAGCATCTTGATGAGCTGAGGAAGGTTTTCTTTCGTTCAGCTTTTGTCGTTATGCTTCTAATGATTGTAGTCTTTCTAAATAAATCATTTGTGTTTGATAAAATTATTTTCGCACCTGTCGATTCTAATTTTATTTTGTACGATTGGTTCAATTATCTGGCTAATCTACTTAAGATGCCGGCATTAGCTCCAGATCCATTCAAAATTAATTTAATTAATATTGAGTTATCTGCTCAATTTTTTATTCACATAAGTGTCTCATTTACAATTGCCTGTATTATTGCGGTGCCATATATTTTATATCAATTGTGGTTGTTTGTAAGTCCCGGCTTATATGACAATGAAAGAAAAACTGTTACACGAGCATTCTTTTTTGCATCGATTTTATTTTTTATTGGGACTTTGGTCGGATATTTCTTTGTATTTCCTCTTACTGTCAGATTTTTAGGTACTTATCACGTAAGTGAGTGGGTTGTAAACCAGATTTCATTACAATCATATATTAGTACTTTTACATGGATGATTGTTATTATGGGGCTTGTATTTGAAATGCCTGCATTGGTTGCAATACTTTCAAGAATGGGAATATTGGGTAAAAAAACATTAAAAAAATATCGAAAGCATGCCTTTGTTATATTAATAATTATTGCTGCTATAATCACTCCAACTGGTGATGCTTTTACACTTTTTATTGTTGGAACTCCTATGTACATTTTATATGAATTCAGTATCCTGGTAAGCCGTGATCTCGATAAATAACCTATCAGTTGTATTCGGAGGATATACCCTCCTGAATGAAATAAATTTTCACATAAGCGAAAATGACAGAATTGGACTGACCGGGAAAAATGGATCAGGTAAATCTACATTGCTGAAAATAATTGTAGGATTAAATACTCCAACATCCGGACAAGTTTTAAAACCTTCTGTTTTAAAGATCGGTTATCTTCCACAGCAAATGGAACATGCAAAAGATAAATCTGTTTTAAATGAGGCTCTAACTGCTTTCTCTGAAGTATTCTCATTAAGAGATAGATACGAAAAGATTAATGAGGAACTAACCATAAGAGACGATTATGAATCAGAAGGTTATCATAAACTAATTGTAGAACTTAGCGATATAAGCGACAAACTTCACTTTTCTGATGACATAAGTATTGAGGGTGAAACAGAAAGAATGTTGATCGGATTGGGTTTTAAAAGGGAAGAGCTTAATCGCCATACTTCGACATTTAGTCAGGGGTGGAACATGAGAATAGAACTTGCCAAGGTTCTTTTAAGAAAACCCGATTTATTACTTCTGGATGAACCTACAAACCATCTGGATATTGAATCTATACAGTGGTTGGAAGAATATCTTCAGTCTTTTGGCGGTTCAATTGTATTAATATCTCATGATAGAAAATTTTTAGATAACGTAACAAATCGAACAGTTGAGTTGATGCTTGCTAAGGCATATGATTATAAAGTTCCTTATTCTCAATATCTTATTTTAAGAAAAGAGAGAATTGATCAACAAAAAGCATCATATGAAAATCAGCAAAGAATGATTGGTAAGACAGAGGAATTTATTGAAAAGTTCAGGTATAAAGCTACCAAATCCAATCAAGTACAATCTAGGATTAAACAACTGGACAAATTAGATAGAATCGAAATTGATGATGAAGATAATTCTCAAATTGCTGTAAGGTTTCCATCTGCACCACGTTCTGGTCACGTAACCGTTAAAGGAACCGATGTGAAAATGGCATTTGGGAAAAAGGTCATTTTTGATAATGCAGATATAGTAATCGAAAGAGGAGAGAAGGTTGCTTTTGTGGGAAGAAATGGAGAAGGTAAGACTACTATGATGAGGATTATTGTTGGTGATTTGGCAAATGTTTCTGGGGAGGTTAAAATTGGGCATAATGTTGATATTGGTTATTATGCACAAAATCAAGAAGATCTGCTAGTTAAAAAAGATACTGTATTCGATACTTTAGATAAAGTAGCAGTTGGAGATATTAGAACAAAATTAAGAGATATTTTAGGGGCTTTTCTTTTTAAAGGTGATGATGTAAATAAAAAAGTAAGTGTTCTGAGTGGAGGCGAACGAGCTAGATTAGCATTGGCAAAGCTTATTATTCATCCATATAATTTATTAGCTTTAGATGAACCTACTAACCATATGGATATTAGGTCAAAAGATGTTCTCAAACAAGCATTGCTAAGTTATAATGGGACATTAATCATTGTTTCTCATGATCGTGATTTTCTGGATGGACTTGTAAATAAAATATTTGAATTTAAAGATGGTAAGGTCAAAGAACATTTAGGTGGAGTCATGGAGTTTCTCAGTAGGAAAAAAATTGAATCTTTTACTGAGTTAGAATCTCAGAAAACCAAAAATACTTTACAAATATCTGAAAAACAAAAAACTACAATTGTTAGAATTCCAGAAGACAAGGAGACAAAGAAAATTAAGAAGGCAATTTCGGAATGTGAGTTAACAATTGAAAATCTTGAGAAAGAGATTAAGGAAATTGAAGCAAAGCTTTATAATCCGGAAGGATTAAATATTGATTCATTTATTGAAAGATATAATACTCTTAAAAAAGAGTTAGATTTGCAGATGAATAGGTGGGAAGAATTAAACAATTTATTGAACTAAAAATGTCAGATACATCGAAATATTTATTTGGAGTCCATCCAGTTGTTGAGGCTCTTGAAAGTGGAAAAAAGATTGAGAAAGTTCTATTTAAATTAGGAGCAGATAATATTCAGATTCATAGAATAATAGAGTTACTTAAGATTCGTGAAATACCATTTCAATTTATCCCTTTGGAGAAGATGAATTATATAGTTAAAGCTAATCATCAGGGGGTAATTGCATATATTTCTCAAGTTGATTATGTGGATTTTGAAAAAATGGTCGATGATTCTCTCAAGAAAAGCGAATTTCCTTTGTTCGTGATGTTGGATGGTGTTAGTGATGTCAGAAATTTTGGTGCAATAGCTCGTTCTGCAGAGTGTGCTGGTGCTAGTGGCCTTATATTACCGGCAAAAGGTGGTGCAGCAGTCAATTCTGATGCTATTAAAACATCTGCAGGTGCATTATTGAGAATTCCTACTTCAAAAGTAACAAATCTTCGTTTAGCGATATTTTATCTAAAACAAACAGGATTCAAAATTATTGCAACTACTGAAAAATCTGACAAGTTGATTTATAGTGTAGATTTTAAACAACCGCTTGCAATTATCATGGGATCGGAAGAAAAAGGTGTATCGGATCAAATTCTTGCACTTTCTGACGAGCAAGTTGCAATTCCTATGTCCGGTCAAATCGGTTCACTAAATGTATCTGCAGCTGCAGCTATAGTCCTTTTTGAAAATATCAGACAGAAACTCTCCTAAATTCAGAACAAACAATAGCAGTTGCAATTGCCACATTAAGAGATTCTGCATTATCTGCATTAACCGGATAAGGTGGAATTAGTAAGTTTTGATCTATAATATTTTCTATAGAAGAAGATATCCCGGATGATTCATTACCCATTACAATGATACCATCACGACTTAACTTCGATTCATATATATTCTTTCCATTTAGATGGGTACCATAAATACTTAATTTATTCTTAGCTTCGGTGAGAATATTTATAAGATCACAGTAATGCACTTTTGTTCTAAAAATTGAACCCATTGATGCTTGAATTACTTTGGGATTATATAATTCTACGCAATCTCTGGAAGCAAATATACAATCTATGCCAAACCAATCGGCGATTCTAATGATTGTTCCCATATTTCCTGGATCTCTTATTGAATCTAGAGCTAAATAAAGTTTTCCTTTTTCTAAAGCAGGAAATTCGTCTGGCAGTTTTTGCCTTATTACAGCTAGTACTTGTGAAGGTGTTGAGAAAGAAGAGATCTGTGACATTATTACTTTTCCTAACTCTTCTTCTCTACAAATGTATTCTATCTCATAATCAGACATTAATGCCTCGTTTAACATCTTTTCTCCCTCTACAATAAATAGAGAATATTGATCTCGGAATTTTTTTTGAGAAAGTGATCTTATGAGTTTTATATCATTCTTTGAAATCATTAGTAACCCAGTATTTTCAGCATTGATTTATATGTCTGTTCTTTACTGAAAAGTTTTGTAAAATATTCCCCATTTTCATCAACATCAATTGTAATATGCTTTGGGGCAGGTTGCAGACAATGTTGAATTCCTCCAAATCCTGCAATTGATTCTTGATAGGCACCTGTATGAAAAAAACCTATGTATAAGGGGTCAGATTTATCCTCAATTGTTGGAAGAAATATAGCATTAGCGTGTGCTTCTGCATTATAATAATCCTGACTATCACAAGTTAGTCCGCCAAGGAAGACTCTTTGATACTCCATATTCCACTTGTTAATTGGAAGCAGAACAAAACGTTGCTTTATTCCCCAGGTGTCGGGTAGTGTTGTCATAAAAGAGCTGTCAACCATATACCATCTTTCACGATCATTCTGTTGTTTTACATCCAGAACTTGGTAAATAGTGGCACCGCTTTCTCCTACAGTGAAGCTGCCAAATTCAGTAAATATATTCGGTTCCGGCACACCTCTCTGTTGGCAAATACTTTTAATTTGAGCAATAATCTCCTCGGCCATATATTCATAATCATAATCGAATGCCATAGAATTCTTAATTGGAAAACCACCACCAATGTTAAGTGAATCCAAATCATTACATAAAGATCTAAGATCGCAATAGACATTGACACACTTAGCTAATTCATTCCAGTAATATGCATTATCTCTAATACCCGTATTTATAAAGAAATGAAGCATTTTAAGTTTGAATTTCTTATTTTTCTTAACTTTCGTTTCATAAAAAGGGACAATATCACTATATCTTATACCTAACCTCGAAGTGTAAAATTCAAACTTTGGTTCCTCTTCCGCCGCAATTCTAATTCCAATATTACATGGCTCTTTAATGCATAAATCCAAATCGTCAAATTCTTGCATATTATCCAATACAGGTATTACATTACTCCAACCGTTATTAATAAAATTGGCAATATTCTCTATATAAATATCTTTTTTATAACCATTACAGATAATATAGAGGTCTTTTGAAACAGTGCCAGTTTCCGAAAGAGACTCTATAAGATTTAAATCGAATGCAGATGAGGTTTCAATATGGATATCATTTTTTAATGCTTCTTCGATGACAAATGAAAAGTGAGAGCTTTTTGTACAGTAGCAATAATGGTAATCGCCATCATAATCTACTTTTGCCATTGCCACATTGAACATCCTTTTTGCCCTTTGAATTTGAGAAGATATCTTGGGTAAATATGTTATTTTTAAAGGTGTTCCATATTGCTCAATAATATCCATAATTGGGATGTTATGAAATAAAAGTTCTCCATCTTCAACCTTGAATTCATCTTGTGGAAACTCAAAACTTTGTTCAATTAAATCGATATACTTATTTTTCATTTTTAATATGTAAATGAATCGGATTAATAAAGTATTATATATGTAAGTGAGTTGGATTATTGGAATTAGATACAAATTTATACTTTTTTTATTCTTTTAGAAAAGAAAAGAGATTTATTTGTAATTTTGTTAAAATAGCATTCCATTTATGAATTTTTCAAGATTATACAAACTATTAATTTTCATAATTATAACATTCTTACAATCCTCTTGTAGTACTGTTAAAATTCTGCCAGATGATTCATATATATTAAGAAAAAATAAGATTGTTATCCTCAATTCTAAAGAACTAAAAGCATCTGATTTTGAACCTTATTTGAGGCAAAAAGCAAATACATATTATTTTTTTGGATGGAATCCGTTCATAAGTATATATAATTGGAGTAATAGCAAAAATCCAGGTTGGAACGATTTTACCAAAAAAATTGGACAAGCACCGGTAGAATTTGATAAACAATCTGTCGATAATTCAGTGAGAAACATACGAAATCACTCAATATCACTAGGATATTACAGTGTTAATGTTTATGATACTGTTGTTTATAAAAAAAGAAGAGCTAGTGTTGTTTATACAATAATTCCCGGGAATAGATTTAAATTGAATAAGATTAATTATATAATTTCAGATGAAAAAATAAGAAATATAATACTAAATGATACAATCAATTCAAAGCTAAAGACAGATCCATTTTTATCAGAATCTTTATTACTTACTGAGGCTGAGAGAATTGCTCTTGTACTAAGAGACAAAGGTTATTATAATTTTACAAATAATTACATTTGCTTTACATCAGATACAAACAGAAGAGACAATTCTGCTTCTCTTACAATCTACGTTAAAAATTTTACAAGAAATGAAGATATTAAAGATTCAAAAGAACATAAGATTTTTAAATTAAATAAAGTACTAATTCAACCAGATTACGACCCTTCTGAAAAATTAATAAATTCTGCAATTGATTTTGATACTATTGTATTTAAGAACGGATTGGGAATTGTTTTTAAAAATAAATTGAATATTAGACCAAAGTTTTTAGATCAGATTTGTAAAATAGAACCAGATAGTTTATATAGAATTAGTGATGTTACAAATACATATAATCGTTTTAAAGATATTAACTTGTTTACCGGAACAAATATAAGGTTTGATGAAGTCGATGAAAGTAAGAACTCACCTTTTGGTCTTGTAGATTGCTCAATAAAATTAACTCCATCAAAGACACAAGGATATACTTTGAATCTCGAACTTTCAAGTAATTCAAATAATCTTTTTGGGATTTCTCCAGCAATTTCATATTTCCACAAAAACCTATTCAAAGGTGGAGAATGGCTAAATCTCAGTTTTATGGGTAATTTCCAGTTAAATATTAATAGTATGGTTCGTTCAACTGAGCTTGGTGTTTCAACTTCTCTATCTATTCCAAACTTTCTGCTGATTCCAGAAACTATCTTCAAAACGAGTATCCCACGAACTGATTTTAAGTTTTTATATAATTATCAAAACCGACCTGAATTCACAAGGATTCTTATTTCAGCTGCGTATGGATATAGCTGGAAATCTCACTCAAAATTATTGTACAATTTATATCCGATACAGTTAAGTGTTGTAAAGTTGTCCAATATTAGTTCTAGTTTTTACCAGAGTCTTGAAAATCCATTTTTAAAAAATTCTTATAGAAATTACTTTGATTTGGGAGCTGGATTCAATTTATATTACATTTCCGACCCTAAACCTAAGCCTGAGAAATCTGTGTTTTATATAAGATGGAATAATGATATGGCAGGTAATTTATTAAGTGTATTTGATTCTTCATTCAAAAAAGATACATCCGGATTAAGTATAATAGGTAACACTCCTTATTCTCAGTATATTAAAACTGAAATCACTATTGCTTACATTAAAAAACTAAGCACAAAAAGTTCTTTGGCTATGCGTTTTAATGGAGGTATAGGCTATGCATATGGAAATTCTTCTTCACTTCCTTTCGAAAAATTATTTTATGCAGGAGGGGCCAGTAGTCTGAGAGGTTGGCAAGCAAGAGGCATTGGACCAGGGTATTCTCAATTGGATACTACTTTTTCGATTCCTAATCAAACTGGAGACATCAAACTCGAAGCAAATATTGAATATAGATTTCCAATTTTTAATAAAATTGAAGGAGCAATATTTGCTGATGCAGGTAATATTTGGAATATAAAACGAAAAAATACCGCCGAAAGCGGTAATTTTTCGTTTGGAAACTTTTACAGAAACATTGCTCTAAACTGGGGAACAGGAGTAAGGTACGATTTGAGCTTCGTCATCCTGAGACTTGATTTAGGAATTATTGCATATGATCCTTCCAAGAAACACTGGATTTCACCTAATATGTGGCTTAAGCCCAATTCTTATTCTCTTCAGTTTGGAGTTGGCTATCCGTTTTAGTTATATTTTATATCTCACAAAAAGCTCAATTGCCTGATATTCAGCCATTCCAAGTTTGTCAAACAGTGCTGCTGTATTGTGATTTCGCTCTTCGGCTCTTTGCCAAAATTCACGTTTATCGGATCCGGGGAATAAAGGTCTGTCTTTTTGAGATTGATGTTTGAATATCGCTTCTCTTTTAATATTTACCTCTTCAGGACTTAAAGGAACTGCCATATCTGCATCTGCAACATCCCATTCTTGCCAAGCACCTCTATATAACCAAACTCTGCAATCTTTTATCCACTCTTCGTTCTTCAATTGATCTAACGCAAAAAGAATTGCTTGAAGGCACACTCTATGAGTACCGTGAGGGTCAGAAAGATCTCCTGCAGCATATATTTGATGTGGTTTTACAGATTGGAGCAAATCAACAACAATTTTTATATCAGCGTCACTTATTGGTTTTTTCTTAACGCCGCCTGTTTCATAAAATGGTAAATCCAAAAAATGAACTCTCTCTTCCGGTATTTTTAAATATCGACAAGCTGCTTTTGCCTCACCTCTTCTAATAGCTCCTTTTACTGCCCTAATATTTTCTGAATCAGGTTCTCCAGGGTGCTTATGTTCAAGTTCCAAAAGAGCATCTTTATAAATCTTACCCGACATATCTTGTTCAAAATGATAAATTTTAGAACTATCTCTTAAAAAATCTAGGAATCGAACTGCATCGTGATCAAAAACAGCAATATTTCCTGAAACTTGATATGCCAGATGCACTTCGTGACCATGTTCGGACAATCGTGCAAGTGTACCTCCCATAGAAATAACATCATCATCTGGGTGAGGACTAAAGATTACAACTCTTTTTGGAAAAGGAAGAGCTCTTTCCGGTCTTGTAGAATCATCTGAATTTGGTTTTCCGCCCGGCCATCCAGAAATTGTATGTTGCAAATCATTAAAAACTTTAATATTAATTTTGCTCGCAGGCCCATGACTAGTAACCAAATCACTCATTCCATTATCGTTATAATCTCTATCGGTAAGTTTTAGAATTGGTTTTGTGAGTTTTGAGCAAAGCCAGAAAACTGATTTTTTAATCATATAATCATCCCATGAACAAGTGCCGGTTAACCATGGAGTTTTAATTCTAGTCAATTCTGCAGATGCTGAAATATCGATAAAGACTTCAAGATTTTCGTGTTGTTGTAAATACGAAACTGGAACCTGCTCATTTACACTCCCTTCTACTAGCTTTGCAATTCCGGCAGCCTTCCCTTCACCCCATGCAAGATGGTAAATTTTCTTTGCAGATAAGATTGTTTCAATACCCATTGTAAGGGCATAACTAGGTACATACTCAACTCCAAAAAATTCAGACGCAGATGCTACTTTTGTTGAAAAGTTAAGAGTAATAAGTCTAGTTCTTGAATTATAGTGAGTACCAGGCTCATTAAAGCCCATTCCACCAGAAATCAGTATGTCAATTCCACCATTTTGAGTTATTGAATTCTCATAATTAATACAATATTTATTGACTTCATCCTTAGGAATTTCACTATCTAAACAATGAATATTTTCAGGGTTTATATCAATAAAATCAAAAAGATACTCTTTGAGGAATCTGTAATGACTCTGAAGTTCTTTTTTATTTAATGGATAATACTCTTCAACAGAATAAATTTGAACATTTTTAAATGAGAAATACTTGTTTGTATTCAATCGAACAAGTTCTTCATAAACTTGAATTGCAGATGATGTGGCGCTTAAGGCAAGAACAGTATTTTTTCCATTTTTAGAGTTGGAATTGATCTGATCTGCTACTTGTTTTGCAACAAGATTACTCGCTGTCAAAGAGTCTTCAAAAATTTCAACGGGAATCTTCTCGTATCTTTTAGTAAAATCACTATTTAAACTCATAATTTTAAAAATTTTTACAGTACTTTTCTAATCTTAATTAATGACTTATGTAAGTCTTCCAACAAATCGAGTTAAAATTATTAATTTTGGTTAAGATGAATAAAAACAAGATGTTTAATGTTTTCATTTAACTCGATATTCATGCTGCAAAAATAATTAAAAAGTCTTAATAATTGTATTTTTTCCAAAGCACTTGTAGCCTTTTCCTTATTTCATTTTCCTTAGAATTATCTCCTGGATTATAGATCTTTTTACCTACAATTTCTTCCGGTAAGAATTCCTGATCAATAAAATTTCCCTCAAATGAATGCGCATATTTGTAATTCTCACCGTATCCCAAATCTTTCATAAGTTTTGTCGGAGAATTTCTTAAGTGAAGAGGAACTGGAAGATCCCCTGAAAGTTTAATTTCCTCAAGAGCTAAATCAATTGCACTATATGCAGAATTGCTTTTTGGAGATGTGGCAAGATATATTGCTGTATTTGATAAAATAATTCTTGCTTCTGGCATTCCAATTTTGTGAATTGCATCAAAGCAGGTATTTGCAAGAAGTAGTGCATTTGGATTTGGAATTCCAATATCTTCAGATGCAAGAATTACCATTCTTCGTGCAATAAAGAGCGGATCTTCACCCCCGGCAAGCATCCTAGCCATCCAATAAACAGCCCCGTT
>MTLD01000627.1_pt1 | contig 11975 bp, 8 predicted proteins | sample 1982471 | NCBI WGS metagenome assembly MTLD01 (sample SAMN05712604, study PRJNA340218) | biofilm metagenome | isolation source: sample SPM anode biofilm adapted to -50 mV | place: USA | collected 2012-02-03
TCGGATGAAATTTCCGCCAGCATTCACGAGCAGACAGCCGGGCTGGAGCAGATCAGCAAGACAGCGTCGCAGATAAGCCTTGTTACGGACAAAAACGCCGAGGGAGCCGCCGAGTCCCTGGAAGCTGCCAACAACCTTGAACAGCAGGTCGGAAAGCTGACCAAGATGGTGAATCGCTTCAGCTTCTAACCTACAAAAAACATTTCTCCCCCAAAAGTCCCCCTCCCCCCTGGCTGGTAAGTTAGGGGGGGGAAGTTGCCAACGTTTCAGCAATTGCAGCGTTCCTACCACCTAAACCCCTCCCGTCAAGGGAGTGGGAACATATTCGTTTCAGTCTGGCGCAGGATTATCTACAGGTGGCAACGGATCATCTGTAGACGATGGGTCTTGAATAAGACTATCTCCCGAAGTAGAAGACCGTATAAACAAGCCGTCAGTAATTATGCTGCCGCTCAAAATTTTAAGAACGCCATTCAGGGTCGTGCCTCCAGTTCGAGAGCTGTAATCATCGGAATACCCGCCTCTCAAAGTAAAGACAACTTCACGGTTGAGAGTGAGGTCCTCTTCGAATATCAAGCCTTTAGCCTCTATAACTCCATTCGTAGCGATATCGTTATAAGCATTGGCAAGTGTGCCATAATTGACATTGTCTATTCTGGCATTGGGTATTACTGAAAATGTGGCAGATGCAGATTTATCAGAATCCATTGTGACTGCACAGTCACCTGTAGTGTTGATGCACGCACCGGACCAACCATCGAAAGATGATCCTGCCGAGGCGTTAGGGATAAGGGTTACTTGGGTATTTGGGCTATAGTTGGCAGTTCCGACGTTGTCTGTCCAGTTCAATATCCCAACATTTGCTGTGATATCGCCGGTGCCGGTGCCTAGTTTGGTTACACTCAGTACAGGGTTGGATGCGAATATGGCGGAAACCGCTTGGTTTGAGTTCATTATAATGACGCATTGCCCCGAAGTGTTTGTACAGGCACCACTCCAGCCGGCGAAAAATGATCCTGCTGATTCGACTGGTGTAAGGGTTACTAAAGTGTTGGTGGCATAGTTGGCAGTCCCGACATTGCCATTCCAAATCAATGTTCCGATATCTGCTGTGACACCACCAGTGCCGGTGCCCAATTTGGTTATGGTGAGCGTTGGCAATACAGCAGTAGCGTATAATGTTACTGTGAACGTCGGTGTTGCCGGATCATTGGATGGAATAGAGATTGAAGCGTACTTTGACCCGACTGTTGCGGGATTAAATGCTGCCTGAATCGTGCAACTTGCCTCTGCAGCAAGGGTCTGGCCCGAACAATTGTCTGCTGCGATAGTTAATTCTGATACGTCTGTACCACCAAGCGTAATTGCACCAAGAATCAGACTGCCAGTTCCATTATTCCTAACAGTAATCACCTGATCGGGAGAGGATTGGTTCACATATATATTGTTGAAGTTAACAGATGCCGGAGATACCGTGATAACTGGAATATTGACGACCTTTGCCACCAACTTGCCATTCAGCAGAATGTAATCCGAGAGAAGAGCCCCATTGCTTTCTGTCTCGCTAATGACGTTTCCGCCTTGATCGTAATGATATACGGTTGTTTTGCCGTTTGCTGTCTTGGTTACGCGCATTCCGTCGCCGTCATACCCGTAATTGGCAAGCGTTATACCTCCGCTCGAAACGCTGGTCAGGCTGTCAAAGGCATTGTAGCCAAATGTATAGCTTGTACCACCCCACGTGCCGCCAAGCAGGGAACCATTTCCATTGTATGTATATGATGCAGGTTCACTGCCGGTAGTCGAATTGAGACGGTTATTACTGTTACCATCATTGTAGTTGTAAGTTGTGAAGTTAGTTCCGACCGTTTTTGTCTTGCGGTTTCCTGCGTCGTAATATTCAAATACCCCACTCCCCCATGCACCGTTAAATATCGTAAGTCGGCTCAAATCATCGTAGTCAAATCCCTGCGGACTGCCAACATTGCTGGTAAATACTTTTGTGTTACCACGGGAATCATACTCGTAATGGGCTATCAATGCTGAACCTGATGTACCAACAGAAATATCTTTTATGAGTTGTCTGTTATAGTAAGTAGGAGTGGTTATCAAATTATTATTGAATGTGTAGGACTCTGGAAGACCAGCATAGACTCCCAAATACTCTGTTGTATAATAGTCAACATTTTTCACAAAGTTAGTAATTGAACTTACTTGGTTTTTAGGACTTATAACGTAGTCTACAACTCTACCTGATGGGTAAGTGATTTTGTCTATTATGTCATTTCCAGTATATTCGTACTTGGTTACATAGCTTTTTCCAGCTATGTTTTCAGTTTTAGTTTCCTGTCGATTTGTTGCATCGTACGTATAGTCTATATGTGCAGTGCTGGTTGAAAGCAACTTCCTGTTGTTCGCATTGTCATAATCAAAATCTATAACCTCATTATTTTTACTGATCTTCTTGAGTCGATCAATTTCGTCATAGGTATAGGTTGCCGTACCTAACGCATCCGACCTCTGTTTCAGGTTGCCGACATTATCCCTTACATACGTAATGAGGCCCGTTTCCGGGTTGGTTTCAGAAACCAGGAAAGCAGGCTTGGTAAGATCTAAGCTGAGATTTTTATACAAACCGTAGACATAGCTTCGAGTCACACTGCCACTTGTCATGATCTGACTTGTTTGGGTAAGCTTGCCGAGAATGTTTCTGGAGTATGCTGTTGTTTTACCATTCTGGTCTTTGACGGTCATGAGGTACTTTTCGTCTGGATTGCCAAATGCGGTATATGTGAGATAGTACGATTTACTATTCTTGTCCGTTACTTTTGTTGTCGTCGTGCTGCTGACAACATTATAATCATATGATTCGCTGAAATTGTCCTTATCTGTAACTTTGGCAGGTCTGCCAAAGAAATCGTATTCGGTCTTGTCACCAATGTTCGAATTTGTATAGTCTTTAACACCATACGCCTTGTAGGCTGTTGCTGTAGTAATGCTTTGGGAATTAGTGCTGCCGGTTGGGCGCCCAAATCCGTCGAAGTAATATGTTGTAACAAATTGGCCACGAGTCTCTGTCTTAGTGGAATTATCTGGAGAATACACGATATCAGTGATGTTTGACGGTGAGCCGGAAACTGGTGGCGTGATTTTAGTTAAGCGTCGATTTTTGTCATACTCATAGCTTGTTTTGAATAGTATGCCTCTGCCGTCTGTCTCGTTCTTGACGGTACCATCTATGTTTATTTCACGTTTAATCGAAAATGGTGTCGGTAGTGAATTGGTTTCCTTGGATATTTTGCCGTTTGACCATTCATAGGTCATCTTGTGACCGTTGGCATCGGTAACATTTTTAAGATTACCGCCATTGGGACCATACTGGTTGTAGATGTCATCCTTTGGGTAATATTCGTAGCCGGTTGTTACTCCGTTTATGTTTGTATTTGTTACGTTGATGCAATCGGAAGGGTTGCCATAGGTCCAACTGGACGACGAGGTCCCGGTAAATACATTACTTGTATTACTTACAATGTTTTCAGTTGCCACTTTACCCTTGACGATATTCAAATCAGGGTTTGTGCAATAGGTTAAAGTCTTTGTTCTGATTGCATCGCCTGTTTCAATTATCTTCAATGGGTCGCCGTACATATTGAAGTCACTTACTTGGGATTCTAACTTATAGGTCTTCCCATCTCTGGCAGTTGATTCTGTGAGCATGAGGGGCAGATATACACCTGAATCAGAGATAACAAAACCGTTGCAGCCCCAGGTTATATTGCTAACGCTGGTGTTCGACAATGCTGTTGTCGGCTTATCCCAGCTAAATGATTCTGTTGTAGTGACTCCGTTGTAATTGAATACTTGACTGATGGGCAATCCAACTTTCCAAAGTTTGCCACTGCCCGTGTTGCCCCAACCATAATAGGTGTAGGTTTCCGATACATTGTTAGGAGCCGTCACAGTGGTAACATCTCCTGATGCTCCGCCGGAACTGTAATTGTAGGTCCAATTTCCACCCGTTACACCCCTTATGCTTTGTGTATCTTTCTTCCAAATAACCCTGAAAGAAACATTGCATCCGCCAACATTGAAAGACTTGTCATCGTAAGTGTATTTGATCTTTCCGCCAGCGGGAAACGTGATGTTCGATAATTCGACTGTCGTGTCGTAGTCATATTGCCACGGATTGCCTACAGGCAGGTTGACCTTGTTCAAAAGATAATATGGAGCTACCGTCTTGTATTCATACGAAATAGTTCTTGTGCCTGTTCCGGTCCCGGTAGTTATTGATTGGAGCATCTTCGTGGTAGGATCATAAGTAAACGATATGACCCTGCCAAGGGAATCAGTGATTGTGTCGATTCCGGTTGCAGATTTGGTTTTATCGTATGTAACCGTAATGGTGGCAGTCTGCGAGGCGTTAGTGATGGACGTTACTTGAGCTACGTTTGTCATGCTTATATTTGTGAAATTGGTTGTGCTGTAGCCAGCGGTGTTATTGCTGACCACATAAACGGTGCCATCAGGAGCAATGACCTGCCAATCACCATAATTGTTATAGTCTACGATCTGGATGGTTTTCAATATCCAGAAATCTTTACTGATCATGCGCGTTTTGTCAGATGGAGCCGGGTAAAATATCTGTTTAGTTCCATCAGGTAACTCAAATACAGGATTATTTCCCCATGTCATATTTAATGGGTAGTTTATAGCGTACATGGCTGGTGGATTGCGCAATATCCCCATATGCATTGACCAACCTGGACCAAGTGGGCTTTTGTCATATCCTCCTACGAACGCTGGGAAAGATGTATTATCTCTACGACCATAGATCAGACTGTTATATGAGCGATTGAGGGTCACATCTAACCCGCCTTTACCCGGCAAATGCAGGTCGGTATGGACAATCAACATGTTGCCGGAGAAAGGGTCGATATGTTCGGTGATATTATCGTAGGTAGGAGCGCCGAGTTTTCCGCGACGATCATAGAACGGGTCGGTATCAAAGTCAGCAAGGGCACAGTTTGCTGTTAACGTCACTATGGTTATGCACAACATTATGATATTGTAAGCAATATTAATTAGGCGGCTGGACATTTACCCTCCGAAAATCATTTAAATTGTTACAAATCAAATTCCAGCAGGGATTCAAATGTTTGTATCTGCGGAAATTGCATCTAATAGTTCATAAAATAAATATGTCGTGATGGTTTTCTATTGTCTTATATCTTCATGCAATGACATTTATTATAGTTTTAATTTTATCAATTGAGTTTGCTCCATATAATACTGGATTAGCTATTCTGTTTATAACATCCTCTAGTGAATCATTATTGAATGCGAGATCTTCTCTACACTCAATTGCATTAGCCCAATTTTCAAGTTCATCAGAACTCAAGGCACCATCAATATACCTTTTTAAAACTTTACAAATATCTTCGTTTTTTATTATAAGTATAGGTTCATCACAATCCCATGAATATTTTGATAGTTCATTAATTAACGATTGTGTGTCTATTTTGTTGTTTACCAGATCTAGCAAAATGTCTCTTCTGTCTCTCATAATTATTGTCCTATCTTGTCTTTTATATGAACTATTTGCCCTTTTGGATCTATGGTTGTTTTGGTATATGCGGTCGTTTTGCCAGCAGTATCAACCGTTTTTTCATAAATTGCTTTTGAACCAGGAACTTCGCCAGGTGAGGTTGCGGAAAAACGGTAACCACCACCCTCTATTCCTTCAATAACAGCGCTTGATTTTGAATTTGCAGGCACTTTTTTTAGAAATCTAGCAAAGTTGCTTTGAACTGCAGCCGGTATCTCACTAACTGCCGCACGCTCAATTCCCAAAGGCATGAAAAACAAATCAGCCTTGTGATTATCAATAAAACTATCTCGATAAGATGATCCCATTGTTTGCGGCATAACCATTTCAGCAAGCCAAATAATCCCTAAACCAATTAATATTGGATTATGTCCATCGGGGTCCACATACCGATACGGATTATTCAACCCATACGTATAAACATTCAGCCGCTGCGGATTAAGTAGCAGCTTCTCATTGGTCTTACCCGTCGCCGGATCTACTGCTCTTACCGGATCAACAGCAGTAAACCTGCCAATCCTTGCATCCTCATATCTGGCGCCGAAATATGACAACCCAGTCTCTTCGTCCTTCTCCTTGCCGACAAAACGCTTGTCATTGGTAGCAGACCCGGTAACCGCCTGCTCTTCTCCAAATGGTTTATAGTCTGCCTTCCAGACAACAGTGCCATTGGAATCGGTCATCGACAACGGTGTTCCTGCAGGATCGGTATGGTAGAAAAATACCTGTTCAGATGCGAATCCTCTTGATGAGAAACAGAAGAACAACAACATTATTAGAATGGCTCGAAGGGTCACGGTGCCTCCTGGAATAATTTCAACTTACATTTCAAAACAAACTATGTTTTTTGTTGCGGAATAAATAATTCAGCGCATGACACAATTTCATTAATATTAAGTATTGATTTAATACTATCGATATTACCTGCGTAATACTTTATATGAATGTATTCAATGTCAGTGTTATTATTAGTTATTACATTGACTTGAATATCATCAGCATTAAAGCTGATAATACCAATATATTCTTCTGACTTTATTAAGTTTAATCTATCTACTAAAACATCAATAATATTTGGTGAAAGCGTTATATCTGAGTTAAATATCCAGCCATCGTCACTAAGTGTTTTTTTTGTATTAACAGGAACAATGAATATTGAAGTATATTTTGGCATTATTAACTACTCCTTTATTTTCACGGGTACTTTATCAATACCGGCTTTTATTGCTGCTGCAGCTCTATGGTGACCATCTTCAATCTCAAGTCTGCCCATAGCATTTCGTGTCACATTAATTGGTTTTGATTGATCAAACCCATTAGCTTTCATATCCTTAACTAAACGTTCGATTTGAGAGCCTGACATTTCACTACGTGTTTGAGTTGGAATCAAATTGCGAGGGTTTATCTGTTGGATTGCTTCTTTTTCCGCTGATACAGGCAAACTGATCAACCCCACAATCAATTGACCAAATCTATCAAAACCGGAAGATTCATTGCCTCGAAAGTCGTAACCAGTTATTGCGGCATTTAATCTACTAGCGCCGATTGCTTCTCCGAAACGTATGAAGGGTTCACTGGACACAAATTTGGACATCGCCTCATTAAGCAGTGGTTCTCTACCATCCAAATCTAGATACCGATACGGATTGTTCAATCCATAAGAATAGACATTCAGCCGCTGAGGATCAAGTAGCAGCTTCTCATTGGTCTTACCCGTCGCCGGATCTACTGCTCTTACCGGATCAACAGCAGTAAACCTGCCAATCTTTGCATCCTCATATCTGGCGCCGAAATATGACAACCCAGTCTCTTCGTCCTTCTCCTTGCCGACAAAACGTTTGTCATTGGCAGCAGACCCGGTAACCGCATACTCTTCTCCAAAGGGTTTATAATCTGCCTTCCAGACAACACTGCCATTGGAATCGGTCATCGACAACGGGGTCCCTACCGGATCAGTATGGTAGAAAAACACCTGTTCAGATGCGAATCCTCTCGATGAGAAACAGAAGAACAACAACATTATTAGAATGGCTCGAAGGGTCACGGTGCCTCCCTGGAATAATATCAACTCACGCGTCCATATAAATACATTAAGTTGCGAGAAAACCTACCACCAGGAAACATTAAAATCAACCATACACCTGGAGCAGTGTTACGGGTGGGCAAAGCTGTAGGCTCCGCACATCCGCAACGCAAGTAGGCAGACCCCATGGGCCAGGATAGATAGTACAAAACAGAGGTTGGGTAGACGGGATTTGAATGGATACAGCAGCTAGTGGAACTTCTACGATATGCAATGCGTCTGGCTGGATCGGGAAACAATCGCTATGGCCGAATATAATTCCCCATGGGTTGCGTTTCATGAAAAAAACCCGCCAGTCGCAGGCGGGCTATTGTGAAACCATCATGGTGACGATAGCGAATTTGCAGGTCAAGGGGTGCCGGGGTGCAGCAGCAGGTTCGGGCCGCCGCGCGTCTTGCCCTTGTTGTCCATCAGCATATCCAGGACAAGTGTGGCCAGATCGTCGGCCATCGCTTCCATGCAGGTATCTTTCTCCAGGTACAACAGCTTCAGGTAAGTGCCGCAGTCATCGCAACTCTCCACCTTGACGGCACCGTTGGAGCCTTCGATGGTGTGGTGTTCGATGCCGCGGGTGGATGCGCAGTTGCTGCACTTGATCCGCACCATGTGCCACTGCGAGGCGCAAAGAGAGCAACATAGGTAGCGCAACCCTTGCTCAGTCCCGCCGCTGCGGACGATGCCGGCCATCGGGTATGAGCCGCACACCGGGCAGAGCCCCCCTTCTTCCAGTCGCCCAACAACCTGCTCCCCCAACTGCGATGCCATATGCACCCAATAGACCTGCAAAGCTGCGGCCACAAAGGGCAGCTCCTGGGGCAGGATACCACTCAGATCCCCCGCCAGAACCCTATCAGCCATCCCCTCCAACCCGGTTTCACTCACCTGCGACAGGCCTGCAACGGTTTCCCGGGCCGCCTTCGGCAAGGCAGCCTCAGCCATCTGCTGGAGGATCGTGGCCAGCCCCTCTCGCCAGGCCGGATCCCGGGGCCAGGACCTGGCGGCCAAAAGGGGCATGCCATGGGCTCGGCAGAGCGCCTGTTCCCCGTGACCAGGCAGAGGCAACGCCGGGAACCGATTCAAGGCAACCTGCTGCGCCTCCGCAAGTAAGGCCAGAAAAGCCAGGTACCCTCCCAAAGAGTGACCTTCGGACAGATGCCGGAGCCGCTCGGCGCGTCTGTTGAACAGATCACGGCCAGGCAGGAAGAGAAAACGGATCTCCCCCACCGGCGCTTCCATGGGCCCTGGCTCAATGATGCGGGCTTCGGTATTCATTTGCCCCCTCCGGTAATCTCCCGGAACCATGCCGGGTGATGCTGTTTCGCCCAGGCCTTTCTAACACGGCCGAACAGCATGGCGTCGATACTCTCTTTGGTCCAGATGGCGAGGTAGATGTGGCCGATAATCAGGGCAATCATTATTGCCCCTGCCGCCGCATGCACCACGGCTGCGAAGCGGATCACGCCAACCGGAAACAGGAACGAGAAGTAGGCGCGCCAGATAACGATGCCGGACAGCACCAGCAGCACCATGCAGGCGACCAATGACCAGAACATCAGCTTCTGGCCGCCGTTCAGCTTGCCCGCCTCCGGCATGTTCCGGTCATCGCCGTTCACCAGCTCGCGGATATGGCCCAGCCACTCCCTGTCCCCCGGCGTCATGACGGAGAGCCGCCGGAACCGGAGAAACATGCCGCCAAAGAAAAATATCATCCCGGCCCCGAAATAGGGATGGAGGATGCGTGTCCAGACCCCACCGCCGAACAGCTGGTTCAGGGGGTAGAAGAAGGGATGGAAGAACGCCAGTCCCGACAGGGCCAAAAGGAAAAACGTGATGGCAACCAGCCAGTGGTTGACCCGCTCGGATGCCGTAAACCGAAGCAGTTTATCGGAGTCATTTTTCATCTTCAAACTCCTTCTCGATCTTCTCCGAGACCTCTTTAGGCCCCTTGGTCACATAATGGAAAAACGCGCCGGCAGCGACCGCTGCCAGGGCAATGGAAGCCACCGGCTTGGCAGCGCCCTTCCAGAGCTCGACCATCGGCCCAATGGAAGGATTGCCGGGGAGACCGCTGTATAGTTCAGGTTTGTCGGCGTGTTGCAGCACATACATCACATGGGTGCCGCCAACACCTTTAGGGTCATAGATCCCCGCCTTGGCAAAACCCCGGCTTCTCAGGTCAATGATCCGTCCCTCGGCATGATGGAGCATGGCCTCCTTGGTGCCGAACATGATGGCGCCGGTGGGGCAGGTCTTGACACAGGCCGGCTCCAGCCCCACCGCGACCCGGTCGGAGCAGAGGGTGCACTTGTAAACCTTGCTGTCAATTTGGGACAGGCGGGGGATGTTGAACGGGCAGCCGGTGATGCAATAGCCGCAGCCGATGCAGTTTCCCTCGTGGAAATCCACGATGCCGTTGCTGTACTGAACAATGGCCCCCGGCGCCGGGCATGCCTTGAGACAGCCCGGTTCGGCGCAGTGCATGCAACCGTCCTTGCGGATGAGCCATTCCAGGCCCCGGTCCGTTTCCACCTCGGTATAGCGCATCACGGTCCAGGAGTTCGCGGTCAGGTCCATCGGATCGTCAAGCACGCCATGGTTGGTGCCTATGGCGTCCCGGGTGTCGTTCCACTCCATGCACGCCGCCTGGCAGGCCTTGCAGCCGATGCATTTGGAGATGTCGATCAGCTTGGCCACCTCCTGGGTGTGGCGCTGGCTGGGCGACGGGGTGGTGGTGGCGGAGCGTCGGGTTATATCCAATGATTGCAGTGACATGTTCTTGTCTCCTAATCCGGCAAAGCCGGAACCAAGCAGGAAAGACATTTCGCTTCAAGATTACCTCATGATTACCGGGATTTTGATTCTTAAATCTGGAAGTAATCTTGAAGTAATCACGAAGCTGAAAATGATTCCTAGACTTTCTCGATGTTAACCAGGAACGACTTGAACTCCGGGGTCTGGGTATTGGCGTCTCCCACGAAGGGGGTCAGGGTGTTGGCCAGGTAGCCGTCCTTGGCAAGGCCCTTGAAGCCCCAGTGGATCGGGATGCCCACGTGGTGGACAGTCTTGCCGTTGACCTGGAGCGGCTTGATGCGCTTGGTCACCACCGCTATCGCCTTGATGAAACCCCGATTGGACCATACCTTGACCCAATTGCCCGCCTTGATCCCCTTTTCCTTGGCCAACTCCTCGCTGATCTCCACGAACTGCTCCGGCTGCAGGATGGACGACAGCCGGGTATGCTTGGTCCAAAAGTGGAAGTGCTCGGTGACGCGGTAGGTGGTGGCAGCGTAGGGGAATTCCCTGCTCTTGCCGAAGGCCTCCAGATCGTCCTTGAACACCCGGGCCGCGGGGTTGCTGACCACCTTCGGGTGCAGCGGATTGGTGTCGATGGGGGTTTCGAAGGGCTCGTAATGCTCCGGGAATGGTCCTTCCGCCATCTTGTCCAGGGCAAACAGCCGCCCCACCCCTTCCGGCTGCATGATGAAGGGGCTCATGGGGTCGCCTGGAGGTACGTCCGGCTTGAAGTCGGGCACGTCGGCGCCGGTCCACTTGGCCCCGTCCCAGTACACCAGTTTGCGCTTCGGGTCCCACGGTTTGCCGGACGGATCGCAGGAGGCCCGGTTGTACAGGACGCGCCGGTTGGCCGGCCAGGCAAAGGCCCAATTGAGGGTGGTCCCCAGTCCGGAGGGGTCGTAATTGTCCCGCCGGGCCATCATGTTGCCCTTCTCCGTCCAGGCCCCCGAATAGAGCCAGCAGCCGCAGCTTGTGGAACCGTCGTCCCTGAGCTGGGCAAAGCCGTCCAACTGCTGCCCTTTCTTGAGCAGGACCTTGGTCGGGTCCTTGGGGTCCGTGAGGTCGGCCAGGGCCTTGCCGTTGTACTCCATGGCCAGTTCCTCTGGGGCTGGAGCCTCCGGGTTCCAGTAGTTCCAAGTCAGGTTCAGGATCGGGTCCGGGAAGGCGCCCCCTTCTTTGCGGTACAGGTCCCGCAGCTTGAGGAAGATACCGGCCATGATGTCGGCATCGGGCTTGGCATCCCCCGGTGGCGGCGCGCCCTTGTAGTGCCATTGCAGCCAGCGGCCGGAGTTGGTCAGGGAGCCGTTCTCCTCGGCAAAACAGGTGGAAGGAAGACGGATCACCTCGGTCTGGATCTTGGCGGGGTCCACGTCGTTGTAATCGCCGTGGTTCTCCCAGAAGCAGGAGGTTTCCGTGGCCAGGGGGTCGATCACCACCAGGTACTTCAGCGTGGACATGGCCTTGATCAACTTGGCCTTGTTGGGTATGGAGGCC
>MTLD01007614.1_pt1 | contig 11966 bp, 9 predicted proteins | sample 1982471 | NCBI WGS metagenome assembly MTLD01 (sample SAMN05712604, study PRJNA340218) | biofilm metagenome | isolation source: sample SPM anode biofilm adapted to -50 mV | place: USA | collected 2012-02-03
CACAAGTAGCCGTCCTGTATGTTAATAATGCTAAAACCACCTATGATGCAGATGTAGATAACAGTATATTAAATAATTTAACAAAATGTATTAATTCGCAAAAATATGTTTATGTAAATGGTACTCCTTATATTGAAAAATTAAAAAAAGCAGGCGTTGATGACCTTTCCACCGCAGAAAGAGCTGATATTATCGATGCTTTTTCTGGCGAAGGAATAGATTATATTGTTTTTGTTGAAGTACAGCCCCTAGTAAGAAAAGAGAAACTATCTTTCTTTACTTATGGCATTGATATAACTGCTGTTGTTCCTTTTAAGGTCATCGACTTGGTTAATGGCAAATACCTATACAACGGCAAATTTTCTGAAAAAGCCTCAGACAGCACTGCCTTCGGAGGCCTAGGCAACAAAGCTATAGCACTTAAAGCCCTAGATAAAATAAATCAGCAAATTGCAACCGTTCTAAGCAACAGATTACCGGCTGGCAAAATCAGGTAAGTAAATTTAATCATTGCAAGTTTTTTGCTTATCTATAAATTAGGTACACTAGTTCAATTTTATACTAAAGACCGGACTATAAAAGTCCGGTCTTTAAATTTTTTATTGAATTTTTAACAATACCAACTTAATATAAGCATAGTTTGACAGAATAAATAAATTACAATTAATTTTCTGCAACATTAATTTTTCCTAACATGATATTAAGAATTTCAATATCCGTTGACTTCATTCCCACCCGGCCCATACGGCCAACGCTCTCTATGGTTTGTTCAATATCATCTTTTACAAGACCCTCACCTGAGTGAAAGACATGATTTTTCTTGCTTAAATGCAAAGCCATAATAGCAGTCTCTACGGCTATGGCTATTTTTGCCGCACAAGAAGGCTTTGCACCATCGCAAACCATCCCACCAACATTGGTTATACTATTTGTAATAACATCACATATAGCCCTATAATCCATTCCCATCATATAGGCAATACCGGCACCGCTGCCGCAACCTGCACTTACTGCACCGCAATAAGCAGAAAGACTGCCGATAAATCTTTTTTGGTGAATAGCAATAAGATTGCTTACGACTAGAGAACGATACAATTTTTCCTCACTTACTTTGAGCTCTTTAGCATATTCAATAACCGGTACTGATACGGTAATACCCTGATTACCACTTCCTGAATTTATTACTACCGGAAGAGGACAACCACTCATTCTAGCATCAGAGCCCGCAGCAGCAAATGCCTTAGCTCTTAATTTAACATTAGTTGTGTCGAATTCGCTCATAAGCGTTCTGCCAACTTCGGCACCATAAGGATTGCGCATACCTTCCTCCGCAATAGCAGAGTTAAATTTTATTTGTCTATCCAAGACCTTTTGCACATCTTCGATTTTTACTACATCGGCAAATTCAAGAATATCTTTAACGTTCAAAAGTGTTTTATTAGGAAAATCTTCACTTGCAGATTTTTCGTAATCATGTTCTTTGGTCAGTAAAACCTTACCATTTTTGACAATCTTAGTAATATTACTATGATAATCTTTAATTACTACTTCCGCAGATTCCGTACCTGCTTTAGCCTGAATAACTATATACAAATTAGCAACATTTTCTATAAGTTCACAGGAGCAAAAATCTCCCGCCAATAAACTATTGCACCTATCTATATCTGCCTGAGTTATATCTTCTAAAACAGCAAGCTCCTTTGCGGCATTACCACCCAAAACACCCAGCACCGCTGCTACGTCAATACCTTTACCGCCGTCTGAATGAGGAACGGTTACGGCCTTAACGTTTTTGACAATATTACCACTACAATATACGGTAATATGTTCCGGCATTTGCCCCAATACTTCACGAACTTTTGCTCCTGCATAAGCAATAGCAATCGGTTCCGTACACCCTAAAGCGACCACAAGCTCTTTTTCTAAAATAGCTACATAATTATCATAAATAACCTGATTCAATACTATACCCCTTTCAAATACAAAACTTTGTAAAATTTTTCTTACATGTGTATTGGTCCACCTGGACCAAGCGGCCAATTAAAAGCAACCCACACAAGTAGTTGAACTATCATAAATATATAAAAAGCCAAAGTAAAAGGAAACATATTAGCCATTAAGGTTCCCAGTCCTGCTTTTTTATCATATTTCTGTACTAAGGCTAATAACATAGCAAAATAAGCAAATGTTGGACACAAAGGATTTGTTATTGCATCCCCTATGCGATATGCCATCTGGGTAAGTGCAGGATGATAACCTAAAAACATAAACATTGGTACAAATATGGGAGAGAGAATAGCCCATTTAGTGGAATCACTACCTATAAGTAAATTTATAGTCGCACTCATTGTAATAAATAATATCATCAATACCATTATTGGTAAACCAGAAGCTTGTAATATATGTGCGCCCTTTATAGCAAGAATTATACCAATATTAGTCCAAGAAAAATAATTAAGAAATTGTGCGGCAATAAACATTAAGGCAATATAAGGGCCCATATCTGCCATGGAATCACCTAAGGCGTTAGCAATATCTTTGACCCCTTTAAAACGATTACTCGCAATGCCAAAGATACAACCGGGGATAAAAAACAATAGAGAAATAAGTAAAGGTAAAGACTGCATTAAGGGAGCTTTACCAACTAAAGGTGAATGGGTAATAGGATCACGCAAAATACCATTAAACGGAACTGTTCCTATACCGACAGCCAGTAGGTATACTATAGCTCCTACGCAAGCATATTTCAATGCTTTTCTATCATTATCCGTTACTTCTTCAATAGTGCGGCCAATACCTTCTCCGGTATATTTGCCTAAACGAGGCTCTACAACTTTAACTGTCAAATACAAAGAAACAATCAACAGTATTATCGTGGAAACTGCTGAATAATAATAGTTGATCGCGGGAGAAAGTACAATACTGGGATCAACCATTTTAGCAGCTGTTTCCGTAAAACTCACATTAATAACATCCATTGATGTTACCAAAAGATTAGAAGCAAATGCTCCTGTGGTTGTACCATAAGCACAAAGCATTCCTGCTATAGGATTTCTACCAAGTGATTGGAAAATTAAAGCCCCTAGAGGTGGCATAACCACAAACCCCGTACCTCCCGTGCAGTCTGCCATTACGCAGCAGAAGATAAAAACGGCAATGATTTTTATATCAGAACCTTTGGTTCTTTCTGCTACATGTTTAAGACTCACTGCAAAAAGTCCTGAACGATCACAAACGCCAACACCTAACATACATGTGAGTACCATTCCTACTGCAGGAAGTGTAACAAAGTTCTTTACAACGTTGGTAATGATTCTCAGTAAACCCTTAACTGTCAGTAAGTTGTTAACTAAAACAGTTTTGCCTGTAACAGGGTGAATATCTGAAAATCCTATTGAAGCTAAAACTCCGGAAAGTACAATTGTTGCAATACTAAGAAAAACGAAAATCATCATAGGATGTGGTATTTTATTTCCCACACACTCTATGTAGTACAAAAAGGATTCTAAAAAAGTTTTTCGGGTAATGGTTTTTCTCATCATAACAGAACCTACCTTTCATTTTGTAAAGTACCGACGAAAATAAATTGCAAAACAATGTTGGTATGGGATATAATTTACAAAAGCCATTTATGGAGGTGTTATCTCAAATGCTTAGTTTTTTAAATTTCCAATATTTTCTTCTGCTTTCAGAAGAACTTAATTTCGGAAATGCCGCAAAAAAACTTCATATAACTCAACAATCTCTTAGTGGACACATCAAGAAAATGGAAGAATATCTCGGTGTAGAATTGTTTAAATATGGTCCACCATTAGAAATAACAGCAGCTGGTCTATTATTAAAAGAACACGCTATTGAACTTCTCTCCAAAGAAAAAGCTCTAGAAACAGATATGTTGGAAATGAAGAATCAAAAACAGGGAACCATAACTATAGGATGTACTTATGCGCGAGCAGAGTTTCTTATGCCCCCAATTCTAAGAGATTTTCAAATAAAATATCCTTTAATAAAAATAAACCTTCTTGAAGGAAATACTCCTGATATAGAAAAAGCCTTGAAAAAAGGTGAATTAGACATAAGCGTAGGTTTTACTCCTCATAATCTAAAGGACATCATAAGCATTCCTCTTTATCACGATCCTTTTAGAATGATTGTCCATCCTGCCGTATTATTAAAATATTTCCCTGATCGTAAACCAATAACTTTTCGGTGTTACGAGGAAAAACTAATAAAAGAAATACTTCACACTTGTCCCTTTCTTACTATGACGACCAGAACTACTATAGGGAAGTTCGGCTATGATTATTTGAAAAAACTTGACATTACACCAAATACACTAATGGAGCTGAAAGATGTAGGAACCATGCTAGCCATGTGTTATGCAGGAATGGGGTTCATCTTATGTCCTGAAACCTTTGTTAACCATTCCTTCTACACCTTTTCCAAACAACATTTAATTTACCCTTTGCCCTATCATGAAGCACTGCAAATTTCTATCAACTATCCTAAACATAAGAGAACTTCTAGTATCATACAAGCATTTATAAAGATTGCCTCTGCTGCCTTAAAAGAAAAATAAGTTATCAGCTATTAATCTTTATTTTAATGAGTCCATTCTCAAGTTTAGTCAAAACATCAAACCCATTATCTGTAATCAAGACCGTATCGGAATGCCTTACTCCACCCCAATTTTTATCCATTAAACCAGGTTCAACGGTAATAACCATACCCGGTTGTAACAAAAGCTTATTATTGGGAGCTAATGAAGGAAATTCGTGAGCAGAACAACCAACTCCATGTCCCACACGCCCAGGTAATATTTTTTCAAAGCCATAATCTATATAAACCTTAGCGGCGGCATTATATAAATCTTTAAACATTATGCCGGGTTTTAGAATTTTAAAAATGCTTTCTCTGGCCCTGAGCATACTGTCATAAGCATTTTGTTTGAATGTATCTAAAGAACCAACAATTATGGTTCGTTCGTTTTCAGCATGGTAACCATCAGTTTTTGCCCACGCCATTGGCAACACTAAATCTCCCTGGCAGGGATAGTAATGTCTAGGACAGTCACAGCCATAAGCAATATGTCCGTTAGATAAACACCAAACATGCAAACTATCAATCATCCCACCTTCTGATGTTCCAAAACCACAAACTTCATGATCTTTGTATTTACTATGCCATAATTTTCTCATGGCATACTGTCCTTCAGTAGAAGCTTCAGCTTCGGAATAACCTTTTTCCAAATACTCTATAGTGGTTTGTACACCTAAATCAACGAAGGCCGCCGACTTACGTATACAGTCTATTTCATATTCATCTTTTATGATTTTCATCATGTCAACAAGCTCGGAAATTGAAACTATAATCTCCGGCTGTATTTTTTTGCCCATTTCCCGGTAGCGGGTTACATTAACATAGTCAAGCTCCATACCGATTTTGCCGTTTATATTACCCAAAATAATTTTTATTGCTTCTTCCGGGGTATCTGCCAAAGGAATATTGTCACCCCACTTGCCATATAACTTTATGTTGGCAATATTTCCTTCTTCCAAAGCATGTGCATAACGAATACTATGTACTAACAAACAAGGTTCCCCATCTACACGCATTACTATAAATGCAGAGTGTGAATTAATAACAGGATTGAAATTGCTGAAATACATGACATTTTCCGGTTTTTCTATAATTACTGCCTGAATGTTCTCTTGCTGCATTTTTTCTCTTAGCTTATTAATTCTCTTTGCCACGAATTCTTGTTTCTCCATAGTTTTTTAACACTTCCCCCCTTTTATTTTTTAAAACAAAGCCTGTTCTGTTTCCATTTTTATTTTTTTAATATAAGACAACATTTCTTTATCAAGAGGATATCTTATCACACAACCAGGTGCCAAAATCAAATGTCTGCCGCCACTGGCCTTAATTGTCTCATAAATCTGGTGACGCAATTTGTTTTTATTATGATTAGTTATATCCATACGCTCAATGCCGCCCATAATTGTTTTACCCGTAAACAATGCAGCTTCCTCTGAAGTAGGAAGTGTTTCCCACGCATGCCAGTTAAAAATTTGAACGGGATAATCTTTTAATAAATCAAACATTATATCACTGCCGTGTGCATGAAGAATATTACACCAACCTGTAGAAGCATTCAAGACCTTTTTGTCATAAGGCACGCCATACTCCTTATAGAAAGCCTCATCACATACAGCATAAGAACTCATTTGGGAAGCAAGGAAAATTCCGTCAGCTCCCATAGCAATAACTTTTCTTACTAAATTACAGGTAGTTTCCGTAATCTTTTCCAGCGCAGAATGAATTTCTTTACTGTAGCCTTGTTTAATAAAATCCGTAATTTTATTTCCACACATCTTATTAGCAGTAGTAATAGGACTAAAAACAGTGAAAATAACAGGTACTTCTTCTCCCTTTAGTTTTTCTAATAAAAGTTCCAGATAATGCTGCTCTCTTTTTAAAGCTCCAGCATCAATAGAAACAGCCTCAACTTTTTTCCAATCCTCACCGCATTTTATGGGAGTTTCTATTATTTTTCCCACGCCGCCTTTGGCTATTTCGGAATAATCAATCTTACAGCCAAAATCCTCAATACTATACATGCCATTATTCATGGTCTTTATGATATCTACATCATATTCTTTATAGAAATCATAAGTTTTCTCAGCAATAGCCACTGGATCTCGGTCAAAATCCGGCATATGACTCCATATTGCATAAGGAATGGTTTCCGGTTTTTCTCCTGACAATGTTAGTTTTACTAATTCTTTTTTTTGCACTACATTCACCTTCCCTTTTTTATTGATTTTATAATAGGATAATTGTAAAATATTTGTCTAACGGTTATTTAACTTTACGGTAACAGCTAAAAAGCTGTTGGCACAAAAAAACAAGGAGCTGACTCATTATGAGCAGCTCCTTGAAAATTATGCAGAAAAATAAAAAACAGATAATAAAACTTTGACTTTTAATATGCAATCAAATTAGTATAAATATGTGTAAATATTGAGGTGAAAAATTGATTTGTAAAAAATATTCGAAAACATATTCATATAGCGAAAACAGTTCTCTATTTGTTATACACCTTTTTGGGTTTTGTCGTATAATAGAATTAAGGTCAGTATAATTTTGGAGTATTTTAGCATGGACAATCTAACACCTAAACAAAGAACCAAAAATATGAAAGCTATAAAATCTAAAAATACGACCATAGAACAAAAACTACGTTCTGCTCTATGGTCTAATGGTATTCGCTATCGCAAAAATTATAAACAGCTTATCGGTACCCCAGATATTGTACTCACAAAATACAAAATTGCTATTTTTTGTGATGGTGACTTTTGGCATGGCAAGAACAACTGTGAAGATAAAATCACTTCAAATAAAAAATATTGGACAGAAAAAATTAAACGCAACAAAGAACGTGATTTAGAAATTACAATTACTTTGCGTGACCAAGGATGGATTGTTTTAAGGTTTTGGGAAGATGATATTAAAAATAATATAACAAATTGTATAACAACTATTCAATATAATATTAAGCAAAGTAAAAATTCTACTTATTAATAGCTTACTCTCTACATCATAAATTTATTTCATCTCTAATTGCAATAGAAATGTTTTCCGCTATACGTTTAATAACAGGTACTACAACACTATTGCCCGCCTGTTTATAAAGCCTGCAATTAGCAAGATCTTTTGGTAATTTGAACCTTTTAGGAAAACCTTGAACATTAAAACACTCGTGTGGCGTCAATTTTCTAAATTTATTATCATCCGTTAATATTAATGGTACATTATGTCCACCTGTTCCCATATTAGCCGTTAAAGTAGGGCAAACACAACTCTGATTTTCCCGAACATATTTCCTTCTCCATTGATACACTGTATCTTGTCGCTTCATTTTATCAGCCAGCAAGTTATAAAAACTGCAATTCTCTTCTGTGTAATAGAATTTAGCATCTTGTACCTTACCAAAATCAATAATATCCTTTAAATGTTTTTTTAATTTTATCGGTCTAGGGAATTCGAACCTTCTATAGCTGTTAATATCGCGAAAAGCGACTATGTAAATTCTTTCCCTATTTTGCGGTATATTCCCATAATGCATGGCATTCATTACTTGATATTTCACATGATATTCCAGTCTTTCTAATTCATTAATGATAACACGGAAAGTATTACCATCGTCATGACCTACTAAGTTTTTAACATTTTCTAAAAACACAACCTCGGCGCGTCTTTGTTCTAACACCCTAATTACTTGGAAGAACAATCCACCTCTTCCTTTATTATCCTTAAATCCCTGTCTAAGACCGGCTATAGAAAATGCCTGGCAAGGAAATCCACCAATCAAAATATCAAATGCAGGAATATCATTTACATCGACATCATTAATATCCCTTTTATCTACTTTTATATTAAAATTTAATTCAAATGTTTCAGCTGCATATTTATCAAACTCATTAGCATAAACTGTATCAAACCCAGCTTGTTGAAAGGCTAAATCTATACCTCCAACGCCGGCAAAAAAACTTGCTATCATAACATCACTCCTAATATAAACATGTGTTCATTATAGCAAAAATTGCGGCGTGCTGCAATTTTTAATTTATATACCACAAATCTATTCTTCTGAACCATTCATAAATTGTTCATAACTGCCAATTTTAGCAAAATCTATTGTGTAAAAGTTGGTTTTCTTTTTTTGCATAAATACAGAATCTACACCTACTCTTTCAAATATATCATATGTTACAAGTTCACCCTCTTTGAGATTAAACACATCCCGCAACAACCATTTGCCCAACAATTTATTTGGATTGCTCATCAGTGCCTTCTCTCCTTCTTGGCAAACTTTTGCATCAATAATATCCCCATTAGGCAGTTCCAACTTAAACGGAACATCTCGGCTAGGGAAGAAATCAGAAGTTTTAAGATGATCTTTCGGAGATATTGATATATAAACTTCATTTGGATTTCTTCGCCTACCATCTGCATTCCAGTGATTTAGCCCGCTTTTTTCTGGCACATATTTTTCTTCTCTTCCATCAACTTTCTTATATGAATAAAGCCTTAAGAATAAATATGGACATTTTGTCTTATTTTTAGAAACTTTATATTTTTCTATATTGGAACTTTCTTCTGCCACCAATGGGAAACGCGTGAGAGACTTTGCAAACGTTGCTTCTAATATTTCATAAGGGTTAGAAATAATATCTACTGGTATGATCTTTAAAGTATCCATATTATCAAATCTTTTCATCAAAACACTTTTCGATGCATTAAAACTATACTCATTTGTACCATCTGTAAATTTGGTTATATGATCTTTTTCACTAATAATACGTATTTTATTACGGTTTATTGGCTCCATCAAACTTTCTTTGATTATTATTTTACCACTATCACGGACTATGCAATGGTAAATCATTTCGTTCATAAGATATGTGCGCATAGTAAAGGCTATTCTGTCATTTCTAAATTCCGAAATTTTGTCCGCCAATGCTTCCCCTGATAATCCATCATATTCCCGTTTTAGTCTATTAAATTCAGCTATTTTCTGCATACTATTACTTGAAACCCATGTTTTTATACCTATTCCAACCCGTTTTTTTTGAGCATCTGCTGTACAATCAACTCTTGCCAAATTTTTCGCTTCCAAACACATACAAAATACGTTTTCAGCTACCCGTGATTCAATGTACGGCTTATTAGATTCAGAAAACAAATTCGACAATGAGCCCATGATTTCCAACATCTTATTGTAATATAAAATATTATCTTGTGTTTGTTTATCGTAGAATGTCATAACTTAACACCCTCCATAATGTAGTATAGTATGGAATTTATTATACTATATTTATTCTTTCTCAAACAATTTTTCTTTGACGAGAAAATTTGAACTGCACTATATCACGGCTTTCACTTTTTCCCGCCCTATTCCACCAACCTAGCCTCCTGCATGGTCTTAACCAAAAAGGCTTTGCTAGCATCTAGTTTTTCTAGAGCTTCTGCGGTTTGTTCATTCTTGAATTTTTCGTTCAGGTAACGTGCTTCCAATAATGCTATGTAGAATTTCAAATATTGCAAGTTATTGGGCATACTAATACTTTGTGTTGTACCTAGCTTATTATCTGCCATAATTTTACCCTGATTTTGGTAATTATTTTTTATAAAATCATAACGTTTAAAAAGCTCATTGTGGAGTTCTTCATCGCTTGCTGTAAGCTTAATAACAGGGATAGCGCCTTTCGCGCTCATATCTGCTGCCGAAGCTATACTCGTATATCCATACTTGCTTGCAAGTAATGCTGCTACTAAAACCATTGTACTTTTTTTCATGACTATCCCCCCGTTTTTTATTGTTCTTTATCTTAATAATATTATACAACACAAGAAGGGTTCCCAAGGGGAACCCTTCTTATTATTTTTATATTTTATTTTTTCTCTCTATCTCTTTCTCCGAAGCTTTTCCCTTAAAATGTTTTTCTTTATATTCTTCCAAAAAGTGAGACGGCCGAGAAGGCATTAATGACGCGAAAGACCGAGGCTTGCGCATGAGATAATACAACGTCGTATATCGAATAAGCAACACGCAGGGCTGACAAAGTCAGGAATGTCTTATCGGCCGTCGATTAAATCAAGACTTGCGAGGAGTACGCCCATGCGTATAACTCGGCAACAACAAAGGACTAACCTTATCCGTTTCAACGCCTGCATCTGCTAGAGATTTCTCAAATTTTTCAACATGTGCCAAGGTAAGTTTCCCTGTTTTGGTTTCTTTAGCGCGTGCTGCGGCACTCTTGCCGGCAATACGGCCAAAAACAATGATATCTAATAGGGAATTACCCATTAATCTATTCTTGCCATGAATACCCCCAACGGCCTCACCTGCAACAAATAGGTTCTTAACATTGGTAGTTTCACCATCAGGATGAATCAAAAGTCCGCCATTTTGATAGTGTAATGTAGGATAAACAAGGATAGGTTGTTTACGCAAGTCAATGCCAAATTTAGCATACATACGAAGCATACCCGGAATACCTTTTTCAATAGTTCCTTCTCCATGAAGGTCCTCGATCATAGGCGTATCCAACCATACTGCGCTGCCACCGTCTAAAGCAGGTATACCTTCTTTATTAGTAGAACATTCACGGATAATTGAAGCCGCCGCCACATCTCTGGTTTCCAGAGGATTCATGAAAGCGATACCGTCTCTATTTATAAGCTGCGCTCCCAAAGAACGAACTTTCTCTGTTACCAAAGCACCAAAAATCTGCGACGGATAGGCAACTCCCGTAGGGTGATATTGAATAGCATCTTGATATAGTAATTCAGCACCAACACGATAGCCCAAAATCAAACCATCGGCAGTAGCACCGTAGTGGTTAGAAGTAGGAAATCCCTGGTAATGCAGGCGGCCGGCACCACCGGTTGCTATAATTACAGTCTTTGCTCTAACAACGGAATATTCTCCCGTATCAAAGTTCATAAGAACAGCACCTGAAGCTTTGCCTTCTTCATCCAAAATAAGTTCTATTGCCGGAGCAAAATCAATAGTAGTAATGCCGCGGTTTTGCACTTCGTCACGAACTACGCGCATGATTTCCGCACCGCTATAATCAGCAGCAGCATGCATACGTTTGCGGGAAGTACCACCGCCATGAGTAGTAATCATAGTGCCATCCGGTTTTTTATCAAACATTACACCTAAATCGCTTAGCCACTTAATAGCTAAAGGACCGTCGTGCACCAAACGGCTTAAAAGTTCCGGTCTGTTGGAAAAATGTCCACCGCCCAAGGCATCCAAATAATGAATGGCAGGAGAATCGTTTTCTTTATCGGCGCCTTGAATACCGCCTTCAGCCATCATGGTATTAGCGTCACCCATACGTAATTTAGTTACTTGCAATACTTTAGCCCCGGCCCTATCAGCTTCAATAGCT
>MTLD01004605.1_pt2 | contig 11965 bp, 9 predicted proteins | sample 1982471 | NCBI WGS metagenome assembly MTLD01 (sample SAMN05712604, study PRJNA340218) | biofilm metagenome | isolation source: sample SPM anode biofilm adapted to -50 mV | place: USA | collected 2012-02-03
TGAGCCGGTAGGCGGCCTTCAGCTCGGCCTGTTCCCCTTGCTCGACGAAGCGGTCCGGATAACCAAGGCGCAGCACCTTCACGCCGGTGACACCGCGTTCCTCGAGGAGCTCCAGGACTGCGGTGCCGAAGCCACCCTGCACCACGTTGTCCTCGAGGGTGACCAGGAAACCGGACTCTGCGAGCGAGAGAATGAGGTCGGCATCGAGCGGCTTTACGAAGCGGGCGTTCATGACGGTGAGTTCGATCCCCTCAGCGGCAAGAGCTGCCGCCGCATCGCGGGCCGGCTGCACCATGGTGCCTACGGCGATGATGGCGCCATCCGTCCCCTTCTCCAGGAGCTCGCCGCGACCGATAGGGAGCGGCTCGAGGAGCTGGTCCATCGGAACGCCGAGGCCGTTGCCGCGCGGGTAGCGTAGCGCCGCGGGGCCGGGAAGCGAGAGCGCAGTCACCAGCATGTGCTGCAGTTCGTTCTCGTCCTTCGGGGCCATGATGGTGAGTCCCGGGACCGCACGCAGATAGGAGAGGTCGAAAACACCGTGATGGGTGGGGCCGTCGTTGCCCACCACGCCGGCGCGGTCGATGGCGAAGGTGACCGGGAGCTCCTGCAGGCATACGTCGTGGAAGAGTTGGTCGTAGCCGCGCTGCAAGAAGGATGAGTAGAGGGCGACCACCGGACGGAACCCTTCCGCGGCAAGGCCGGCGGCGAAGGTGATGGCATGTTGCTCGGCGATCCCCACGTCGAAGAAACGGTCCGGGAACTCCCTGGCAAAGGGGGTAAGGCCGGTGCCGTCCGGCATGGCAGCGGTGATGGCGACGATGCGGTCGTCCTCGTGGGCGAGCCTTTTCACCGTCTCCCCGAAGACGCCGGTGTAGGAGGCGGCGCCCCCCTTCCCTTTCAGCACCTTGCCACTCTTCTGGTCGAAGGGGCCAACGCCGTGGAAGAGCGACGGGTTCGCCTCGGCCGGGGGATACCCTTTCCCCTTCCTGGTGAGAACGTGGATGAGCACCGCGTCATCGAAGCGCTTAACGTTCTCGAGCGTCTCAAGGAGTTTCGGGATGTCGTGCCCGTCGATGGGGCCTATGTACTCGAAGCCGAAGGCCTCGAAAAGCATGCCGGGGGTGAACAGGGTCTTCAGCGATTCCTCGGCGCGCTTGGCGATCTTCAAAACGGAGCGCCCAAACATGGGAACACCCTCGAGGAAGGCCTCCAGGTCCTTCTTGGCCCGGTGCACGTATTCGCTCGTGATGGTGCGCGAGAGTAGGTTCGACAGGGCGCCTACGTTCTCCGAGATGGACATCTCGTTATCGTTCAGTATGACCACCAGGTCCTTGTTCAGCTCGCCCGCGTGGTTCAGCGCCTCGAAGGCGAGGCCGCCGGTCATGGCGCCGTCACCGATCACGGTGAGTACCTTGTTGCGCTCCTTCTTCAGGTCGCGCGCCACGGCGAAGCCTACGCCGGCCGATATCGAGGTCGAGGAGTGGCCGACGTCGAAGCAGTCGTGCGGCGACTCGCAACGCTTGGGAAAGCCGCTGATTCCGCCGAGGGTCCGCAGCGTGCTGAAGCGTTCCTTCCTGCCGGTAAGCAGCTTGTGGGCGTAGGCCTGGTGCCCCACGTCCCAGACGATCTTGTCCTTTGGGGAGTCGAAGACGCGGTGCAGCGCGATGGTGAGCTCGACGACGCCGAGACTTGGCGCAACGTGGCCGCCGTTTGCGGCGCAGGTCTCTATGATGCGGGCACGCAGCTCCTCGGCGAGCGTCTCCAGCTCGCGCAGGGAAAGCGCTTTCAGCTGACCGGGTTCAGTGATGCCGTCGAGGATACCTGCCATTTACGATTTCCTTTTCACGATGTAAGAGGCGATGGCCCGCAGGGGCTCGGCGCGGTCGTCGAAGATGGCGAGCGCGTCGAGCGCGATCTGCACCAGCTCCTGGGCGCGCGCTTTAGATGCCTCGAGCCCCATGAGGGCGGGGTAGGTCGCCTTGCCGCGGGCCTGGTCGCTGCCTGCGTCCTTGCCTAGTTCCTCGGTGGTCCCTTCCACGTCCAGGATGTCGTCGGCGATCTGGAAGGCGAGGCCGATGGCGTCGGCGTAGCGGGTGAGCGCCTTGAACTGCTCCTCGCTCGCGCCGCCGATAATGGCGCCGGAGCGGACCGAGGCGCGGATAAGGGCGCCGGTCTTGTGGGTGTGGATGTAGGAGAGTGTTGCCATGTCCACGTCGTGGCGCCCCTCGCTTTCCATGTCGACCACCTGGCCGCCGACCATGCCGCGCGAACCGGCGGCGACGGCGATCTCCTGGATCACCCTGAGGCGCGCCGCGGGGTCACCACTCTGCCCGTCCGCGGAGAGGAGGATGAACGCCTCGGTCAGGAGGGCGTCACCAGCCAGGATGGCGGTCGCCTCGCCGTAGACCTTGTGGTTGGTCGGGTTGCCCCGGCGGAAGTCGTCGTTGTCCATGGCGGGAAGGTCGTCGTGGATCAGCGAGTAGGTGTGGATCATCTCCATGGCGCAGGCCGCCGGCATCACCGCGTCGGGCGAGCCACCCACCGCCTCGCACGCGGCGAGCATGAGGACGGGGCGAACGCGCTTGCCGCCGGCGAAGACCGAGTAGCGCATCGAGCCGTGCAGCGAGGAGGGGAGTTCGGTGGCGGCGGGGAGAAAGCGCTCCAGCGCCTGGTCGACCAACTGGCACTTCTGCTTCAGGTATTCCTTAAGATCCATTCGGGCTTCCTTGCAAGCGGAGATACTCCCTGCGCGGGAGGGGTAGAGGCGGAACGTGCCGTATCTGCGGCCTTGAAGAGGTCAACTCAAGGTGCACAGAAGGGACATCACTCCTCGTCCTCGAAAGGACGGGTGGTCAGGCTTCCGTCGCGCTGCTTGACGAGAAGCTCGACGCGGCGCTCGGCCTCGTTCAGCTTCTTGCTGCAGAAGGCGGAATATTTCACCCCTTCCTCGAAGGCCTTCAGCGAGTCCTCGAGGGAAAGCTCTCCCCCTTCCAGCTTCTTCACGACGTCCTCGAGCTTCTTGAGCGCGGTCTCGAATTTCTCTACGGCCATGCCATCCCTCGTGCTGCGTGCTGCCGCGGCGCCAATGAAGACGAGGGCCGCGCTATATAATGAAAAAGTGATCGCCTATTATACCGATCGTTGAATAACCGTCAAGGATTCACTCTCCGCGCGTTTCCTCCACGGTGCAGAGCGCGCTACCGGCGGCAAGGGAGAGTTCGAGCCTGTCGCCCGGGGCGATCTGGCGGTGCGAGGTGACCACGGCGCGCCCCGGCAGCTTCCGGGCGATGCTGTAGCCTCGGGAAAGGGTGGCAAGGGGCGAGACGGCGTTGAGCGTACCGGTGGCGAGCCCGACACCCTCGGCGGCGCAGGCGAGGCGCCTGGTCATGGCGTGGTCGAGGCGCAGCGTGAGGGTGGAGAGGCGCTCCGCGTTCTGCCTGAGGATGAGTGCCGGACTCTGGCGGGCGAGCCGCGCGGCGAGGGAGACGATCCGCTCGGAGGCGTCGTCGAGGATGAGGCCGGCTTCTCGTACCAGCCTCGCGTCCAGGGAGTCGACCCGCTGGGCGAGGTGGCCAAGGATGCGACTCGGGTCGGTGACGGCGCGGGAAAGCGCGGCGACTTGGGCGCGGGCGCGTTCCAGCCGGCGTGACTGGGCCACCGCGAGACGGTGCGTGAGTCCTTCCACCTCGGCGGTCAGCTCGTTCTTGCTCCTTACCACCAGTTCCGCTGCGGCGGAGGGGGTCGCGGCGCGCAGGTCTGCGACGAAGTCGGCTATGGTGAAGTCGATCTCGTGCCCCACGGCCGAGATGACCGGAACGGCGGAGCGGTGGATGGCCCGCGCCACCACCTCCTCGTTGAAGGCCCAGAGGTCCTCGAGGGAGCCGCCTCCGCGCCCGACGATCATGACGTCGACGTTCCCGACGCGGTTCAGGTCGGCGATGGCCGCGGCGATCTCCTGCGCCGCCCCCTCCCCTTGGACACGGACCGGCGCGATGATGAGTTCCACGTTGGCGAAACGGCGCGACAGCACGGTGAGGATGTCGCGGATGGCGGCGCCGGTGGGGGAAGTGACCACGCCGATCCTGCGCGGCAGCTTGGGGATCTCGCGCTTGTGGAGCTCCGAGAAAAGCCCCTCCTTGGCGAGACGCTCCTTCAGCTGGATGAAGGCCATCTGCAGCGCACCGATCCCCTGCGGCTCCATGGCGTCCACCGAGAGCTGGTACTCGCCGCGCGGCTCGAAAAGGGTCATGCGGCCGCGCAGGACGACGCGCATCCCGTCGCGGGGGGTGAACTTTAAAGTGCGGAAGGCGCCGCGGAACATGACGCAGCGGATCTGGGCGCCGGGGTCTTTGAGGGTGAAGTAGCAGTGGCCGGACTGCGGGCAGGCGATGTTGGAGATCTCCCCCTCGACCCATACCTGGTCGAAGTTCTCCTCCAAAAGGCCGCGCACCAGCGCCGTAAGCGCGCTTACCGTGAGGACCCGCCGTTCTTTGAAGAGTTGCATCTAGCCTCCGTCCATTCTCCCTATCCATCAGGCCTTCGGGCCTGCACCCGCCGTAGGGGCGAATAAATATTCGCCCAGCCGCCGATGCCCCGGTACAGCCGATGGCGCGAGATACGCCGGTGCGGTAAATGGGGGCGAATGATCATTCGCCCCTACAGTTTTCGTCGGCCAAGAACTGGCGTGCAGCCGTTTCTATCACGCGGTGCGCGCCACTGTCAAACCGGTTGACCGTCCCCGCGTCTCGATGTTAGTATGCGCGCCATGAAAAATTACCCTTATGTAATAACTGTTTCCTCGGAAAAGGGGGGCGTGGGCAAGACCACGCTGGCCACCAACCTCGCGATCTTTTTGAAGGCGCTGGACGAGAACCTTCCGGTCTCCATCTTCTCCTTCGACAACCATTTCACCATCGACAAGATGTTCTCCATCAAGGGGCAGAAGTTGAACGGCTCCGTCGCCGACCTGTTGCTGGAGACTCGCGGGCGTGACCTCTTGCACACCGGGCAGTACGGGGTTAATTACATCCCTTCCTCGACCGCCCTTCCGGACCTGCGCGGCTCGCTCAAGGGACCGATGGTGCTTGCTCGCCTGCTCGCCATGTCGGAGATCCCCGGGGTGCTCATCGTCGACACCCGCCCGGACCTCGACGTGATGACCCAGAACGCGCTCTACGCGGCGGACCGGGTGCTGGTTCCCATCAAGGACATGGCCAGCATGGACAACTGCCGCAACATCTTCGAGCTCTTCGACAAACGTGGACTGGACAGAAAGAGCCTCTCCCTCATCCCCTGCCTCATCGACGAGCGCATCAAGTTCGAAGGGATGTTCAAGGACCAGAAGACCCTGCTGAAGGCCTTCGCCATCAACCGCGGCTTCCGCTGCTCCGACATATTCATCTCGAAGAGTCCGAAGGTCGAGAGCCTCAACACCAACCCGGAGGGGAAGATCTACCCGATCCTCACCCACGGGCGCGGTACCGACGTCTACGGCCAGTTCGCGGCCCTCGGGCAGTGGTGCATCAAGGAGTATTACGAAACGGAAGAGCCGCGCGCCATGCTCTACGACAAGTGGCAGCACGAGGAGAACAAGCGCAAGAAGGAAGAGTATTTCGGCAGGCTTTCAGGGCTTAAGAGCCAGTGCCTTGTCTGCGGCAAGGAGCTCGGGCAGGACTCGCAGGTCTCCTACTACTGCGAGAGTTCCGACGGGGCGGCGAGCGGCTACATGGAGGCAGACTGCTTCACCGGATTCCTGATCTCGACCATCTTCAAGATCGAGAAGCAGCTGCCGGCCGACGATCCGACCAGGCAGATGATCCACCAGACCGCCCTGGAGTCGGTGTTCGTGCTGAACCCGGGTGTCGGCGACGAGGCAGGTACCATTGATTTCCACCGCTTCGACCTCGCCGGCGGCGAGTTATTGAAGAAGAAATACCCGATGGCGCGCGCGCCGGAGCGCGACGGATTTTCGGGGATCATGCAGGAGACCCTGGCCGGATACGGCGGGGGGCTGCGCGACGCGTTTTTGATGGTTCATCCGGTGAGCGGCGACAACCCCGCTTCCATCCTCGTTGACGAGAAGTACCGCGAGGTTTCGCGACTGAAGAAGAGGATCGCGGGACAGCTGTAAGGCAGGTTCTACGTTTTATGTTCTAAGTTCTACGTTCAGGGCAAAAAGCTGTTGCTTGAAAGGCTTGTAACAACGTAGAACATAGAACGGCAGTTAAGAAGCCAGCTCCGAAGCATGGACGAAGGTTATGCCGCTTCGGGCAAGTTCGGGCATATAGAGCTTAAGGGCTCGCATGGTCGCAGGGTGCGGATGACAGATAGCTATCGCCGCACCCTTTTTTCTTGCTATGGCCGCGGCCTGGGCTAACTGCCTGCCGATCGCCGCCTCATCCTGCACGTTGTCCAGAAACACCTGGCGCGCCGCACACTTCATCCCCATGGCCTTCGCCTCGCGGTACCCCACCGAGGCAGGACTGGTCTTGCTGTCGACGAAGAATAATCCCTTCTCTTTCAACACCTGCAAAACCACCCTCATCTTCCCGGCATCCTGGGTGAAACGCGATCCCATGTGGTTGTTGGCGCCTACGGCATGGGGGACGGTGCGGAAATACCCCCTCACCCGCCCGGCGACTTCTGCGTCGTCCATCGATAGCAGCACCCCGACCGATTCCATTTTCTGCTTCGGGTACCCCTCGGGCTCCATCGGCATGTGCACCATCACCTGGGCACCGGCTGCGTGCGCCCCCTCGGCCACGTCCTTTGCATGGGCGAGGCTCGGAATAACCGAATAGGTAAGCGGCTGCCCGATAGACTGCAGGGTCTTCAACTCCTGCAGGTTCGTCCCCATGTCGTCGATGATGATGGCCAGACGCCCCGGGCCGTGCGCTTTCGGCACCGCAGCCGGGTGCGGCTTCGGTGAGGGAGTGGCCTCGGCGGTGGACATCTTCTTCTGCACGGGTGCCGCCCTCTCCGGTAACGGCAGGTGCTTCGGTGCGGAAACGGACGGTTTCGGCGGAGGAGTCACCGGCGGCGCCGGTTTCTTGAACCACTCAAGCAACAGGAAGGTGAGGCCGATGAGAACGGCTACCGCCAGAAGTGCAAAAAGCGGCCTGCGTCCGCCGCCGGAAGAAGATTTTCGCCTGTTTACCGCCCTGCCCCTTTTCGCCACAACTACCTCCGCCAGACCTAAGACGGCCCGGCATCACAAGTTGATTTCAATGCCCAATGTTTTAATGTGAGATAGCATGACGCGCTGTGACATTGCAAATGATTTGCACGGGGAATAGACAGAAGAAGGGTGCGACGGGCCGGGTCAGTTCACCAAGTGAGGTAAGGGGAAGTAGCCGGGTAAAGTATGTATAGAGGCCAGACCCGCGACTCTTGCCTGAACAGTCACAAATATATTGATTACAAAAAGAAGAGTAGGTATAAACGTTCCCGCAGTGATTAAGCGGAGGAGCCATGCTGATGCAATGGAACGACGATCTGAACATAGGCGTGCTTGAGATAGATATCCAGCACAAGCTTCTTTTCGACAAGTTCAACGCCTTTGCCGACGCCTACCAGTCCCGGCAGAGTACCGACGAGATCATGAGGATGTTCTGGTTCCTCGAAGCCTACGCCGTCACCCATTTCAAGGACGAAGAAAAGCTGATGCAGCAGGTCCGCTACCCCGACTACGACAAGCACCGCGCCAAGCACGTGGCGTTTGTGGAAGAGGTCAACAAGCTCAAGGAGCGCCTCAAAGTGGAAGGGCTCACCGCCCCCCTCGTCACCACGATGACCGGCTTCATCACCAATTGGCTCATCGACCACATCTCCACCATGGACCGCGCTATAGGCCGCTTCGTACAGAATTCTTCCCAGTTTCCTTCACGCTGATTCTCACGCCTTCAGGCGCTGCGGGGTCGGTTGTAGATTTCCCCATTCCTCGTTTAAATGACAAAGGCAAAGCCCCCCCCTATCTCCGCAGAGGCACGCTACGGGGGGCAGGCTCCCCCTTCACAAAGGGGGGAACGTTAGGGCTCGTGCTGCACTTCGTGGGTAGCCGCACCCATCATTCCCATCATTCCCATCATTCCCATCATTCCCATCATTCCCATCATTCCCGGCGCCCCCGTACTGAACGAATGCACCTTTTCTTGACCTGAATCATACGTTTTTGAGCCGTTGGTGCTACCATGGGCTTAACAGCAGATGGCTCACACAACGTCTGAACCGGCCGCACTCTTTAAAACTGGCGGCCAAGGAGCGACACCATGGAAAAAGAGACTCAGGAAACCACAATGACTGAAACCGTAGGCTCAGTGGTCGCAAAAGACTTCCGCACCGCCGAGGTCCTTGAAAAATACGGCATCGATTTCTGCTGCGGCGGGAACGTACCGCTGACGCAGGCGTGCAGGGAAAAGGGTATCGACATCGAGGCGCTGCGCCGCGAGCTAGAAGAGGCTGGAGCACGCCCGCAGGACCGCAACCAGAACTACGACGCATGGGAGCTCCCCTTCCTCGCTGACTACATCAAGAACCAGCACCACAGCTACCTCAAGGAAAACATCCCGACCATCTCGGCCTACGCTGACAAGATCGCCCAGGTCCACGGGGAAAACCACCCCGAGGTGGTGATGATCGCACAGATCTTCAGGAAGGTCGCCATGGACATGGCTCAGCACCTTAAAAGCGAAGAGGAGCAGCTTTTCCCGGCCATCAAGCGGCTGACGGAACTGCACGAGCAGGGCGCGGCACCGGCCGGCGACGAGATCGCGAAGCTGAAGGCGGTACTCGCCGAACTGGGTCACGAGCATGACGAGGTTGGCGCGGCGGTACACGAGATACGCCGACTCGCCAGGAATTACACCGTCCCGGACGACGTCTGCAATACCTTCATGGTCACTTACGAGAAGCTGAAGGAGTTCGAGGACGACCTGCACAAGCATGTGCACCTGGAAAACAACATCCTGTTCCCGAAGGCCTCGAAACTCTGAGGCAGCCCCATCTCACATGAGGCTGCCACCTACACTGATGGCGTCTTCCCCAACCCCCTCCCCCCTCCCGCAAGGGAGGGGGACTTGCGGTGAACGAATCAAAGGAGCAACCATGACGATCATAGTGACTTTCTTCGCGCTCTCCTGGCTGGGCATGGCGGCGGTTTCGCTCTGCCCCTTGAGGCGGCGAAAGGATTAAGAAGAAGCCGGCAGTACCCACATGAGCCCCCACAGCCGGGAAGCCCCGGCATCACACAACACCCCGAAGCGGACATCCCCAGTCCTTTCGGGGTGTTGTTTTCCCTCCACGGTTGACATCCCCCTACCCCACGAATTCTTCTGCTGTTCAATCATTAGAATTTTCAGATAATTCAAAACCAACAGACAAAGGAGGGGTGGTATGACCGGGAAAACAGCTCGTCTGATCTTCTGGCTGGGGACGCTTTCCTCCGCCGCGATCTTCCTCTGGCAGACCTATGATTTCCACAAGCAGACCCCTAAATTCACCCACACCGACAAACTGACCGAGCAGGTGGTGGCAGGCAAGAAGGTCTGGCACAAGTACAACTGCAACGACTGCCACACCATCCTGGGCTTCGGCGGCTACTACGCGCCGGACATGACCAAGGCCTTCTACCGCCTGGGTGAGAACAACATCGCCACCATCGTGCAGCACCCGGAGGTGATGTACAAAAACTCCTTCCGCAAGATGCCCCATCTCGGTGTCAGCGAGACAGAGACGAAGCAACTGGTCAGCTTCCTGCGCTGGGTTGGCGAAATCGAGAACCGCCACTGGCCGCCCCAGGACGAGAAGTTCGTGGAGGCGTACAAGCTGCGCGAGTCACATCCGCAGAAGCTCGACAAGGTGCACCTCGTCCTGCAGGCGTGCGGCGGGTGCCACACCTTCGAGAACCAGGGACGCAACGTGGGCGGCGACCTCACCGCTATCGCCAACCGGATCACTTACGACCGGCAGACCCTGATCAACTACATGATCAACCCGCAGTCGGTGCGGCCGGGTGTCGCCATGCCGCCGCAGGACGTCTCGCCGCAGACGGCCGGGATCATCGCCGACTTCATCCTGAGCCTTAAGTCGACCAAGGAGGTGAGCAAATGATGCTGATCGAATACCAAAGCCAGCGGGTGTCGCTGTGGTACTTCCGTCTCGCCCTTGTGCTTTTCATCCTGCAGGTGATCCTGGGCCTTTGGCTCTCCATCAACTACGCCTTCACGCTGCCGCAGGAACTGGTAGACGTATTTCCCTTCTCAACCGCACGGGCCCTGCACACGAACCTCCTGGTCGCCTGGATGCTGCTAGGCTTCATGGGAGGAACCTACTACATCCTTCCTCCCGAGTGCTCCAGGGATCTCTTCAGTGAAAAAATCGCCTACCTGCAGCTCATCATCTTCGTCGGCGCGGCCGTCACTGCGGTGGTGGGCTTTCTGTTCGGATGGACGCAAGGCAAGCCGCTACTGGAAATCCCCCTCCCCTTGGACTGGGTCATCGTGGTCGCAGCACTCATGTTCATCGCGAACGTTGCCATGACCATCATAAAGGCCGAGGTCCGCACGGCGCTGCAGTGGATGCTCCTGGGCGGGGTCACCTTTCTGGCGCTCATGTACCTCTTCGGCATGCCCTTCTACCAGAACCTGAACACGGATTACTACTATTGGTGGTGGGTGATCCATCTATGGGTGGAGGGGGCCTGGGAGGTGGTGACGGCATCGATCGTCGCCTACATCATCATGAGGGTGACCGGGGTGGACCGGAAGGTGGTGGAGAAGTGGCTCTACGTGGAGACCGGACTCTTCCTCTTCACCGGCATCGTCGGCACCGGCCATCACTACTACTGGATAGGGGCGCCGGACTACTGGATTTGGTGGGGCGGCGTCTTCAGCGCCCTCGAGCCGCTTCCCATCGTGCTCATGGTGGTGGACACCTGGATGCACGTGCGTGAGCGCAAAAACCCGATCGTGAACCCGCTCACCTGGTATTACATCGTGGGACTGGCCATCTATCATCTGGTGGGGGCTGGACTTTGGGGCTTCATGCACACGCTGCCGCCGATCAACTACTACACGCACGGCAGCCAAGTCACCGTCTCGCACGGCCACCTAGCCTTCTTCGGCGCCTACGCCCTTTTGAACCTCACCATCTTCTACTTCGCCATGCCGCGCCTCAAGGGGATCAACAAGTACCACGACCGGCTGGGCAAGTGGGGCTTCTGGATCACCACCATCGGGATGTTCATCCTGGGGCTCGTCTTCGGCATCGCCGGGATCCTGCAGACCTACCTGGAACGCTTCCTGGATATCGGTTACAGCACGGCGCACCTAACCATGATGTTCTGGTTCCGGGTCGCCTTCGGCGTCGGCCTCGTCTTCCTGGCCGGTGTCGTCATCACCGTCTACCACCTTTTCACCATCAGGCCCTCCAACCTCCCGGCGCCTGAACCGGTGGTCGCTCCGGCAGCCAACATCTAGCAAAGGGAAATAAGGTTGGACGAATAAAAAAAAGGCGCCAGGTCTGAGAGGACCTGGCGCAGAGACTAAGGAGCTACCTACTGCTTTTGTTCGTTCTACTGCTTTTCGTCTGTTCTACCGCTGCTGTTTCTTCTGCGCTACTACGCGAGAGCCGCCTGCAGATCGGCGTCGACGCTTCCGATCTGGCCGATGTTGAAGTTGTCGACCAGGAACTGCAGCACGTTGGGGGACAGGTACGCGGGAAGCGCCGGTCCCAGTTTGATGTTCTTGACGCCCAGGTAAAGCAGCGACAGCAGGATCACGTGTGCCTTCTGCTCGTACCAGGAGAGGATGAAGGAGAGCGGCAGGTCGTTGAGGCCGCAGTTGAAGGCACCCGCCAGCGCCGAGGCGATCTGCACCGCGGAGTAAGCGTCGTTGCACTGCCCCACGTCGAGAAGCCTCGGAATCCCGCCGATGTCGCCGAACTCGAGCTTGTTGAAGCGGTACTTGCC
>MTLD01005009.1_pt1 | contig 11950 bp, 11 predicted proteins | sample 1982471 | NCBI WGS metagenome assembly MTLD01 (sample SAMN05712604, study PRJNA340218) | biofilm metagenome | isolation source: sample SPM anode biofilm adapted to -50 mV | place: USA | collected 2012-02-03
GGAGGGGTAAGGTTGGATTGGTATGATTACGGTGCACGATTGTATGACCCACAACTCGGGAGATGGAATAGTGTTGATCGCTTCGCTGAAAAATATGCAAGCCTTACACCGTACCATTATGCAGCTAATAATCCGATATATTACATCGATATTAACGGAGATAGTCTCTGGATTACGCATAATACTGGCTTCTTAGGATTAGGCGGTACGCAAACCTTACTTTACGAGAATGGGAATCTCTACAATAAAGATGGTACTGCCTACACAGGGAAGGTTAAAGGCTTTTTGTCAAAAAGCGTTAATGCTTTAAATATAATTAGTGGCACGCAGGAAGGCGGTAGTATGGTTGGAGAATTACAATCTTCGGCCAACAACTTTACTTTAGTCAAGGGCGCTAGTAAATTTACCCCCAGAAATGTAAACAAAGCATATGCTAACCAAATTCAAACAGACCCAGAACAGGCTGGAACATTCCAATCAATTCAAAATGCCGGTGTTAATTTAGCTGGTGGTTCAGGTGGTACAATTTCTTGGAATCCTTCAGGAGAAATCTTGCCACTATTAAATGGTTCGGGAGTAAATGGGACTACCGATTTAGCCCATGAGATGTTCCATGGATTAGATGCTTATAGGGGATTATTAGATAATCGGTTTGACCAAGGAATAGAACGTAGTGAATGGCAGGCAGTTTATAGAGAGAACGTACTTCGTTCCCAATTAGGTTCTCCTTTAAGAACCCATTATATAATAGCTAAAGACGTTAATGGGATCTTTCTTGGTGGCTTAGACCCACGCATGTTAACTCCTGCAAATCAACCTATATTGCCTAATTGGTACACACCCTAAATAATAAAAGGCTTATGAAATACTTAATAGGAGTGTTTTTAATACTAACCTCATGTACAATGAGCAAAGAACTAAGTACCGTAAAATACAGTCCTAAGGCTCATGTAAAATATTCATTAGATGTGCCTAAAGGTTGTGAAATTAAACTATACGAAGTTACCATAGAAAAAGAAAGGCGCTATGCTTATAAAGACTCATCTTTTATCTATATCACGAATTTTAGTATTACACCTAATTATGAGAATATAAAGAGCTTGGGGGATAGTGTTTTACAATTTAGATTTCAAAATGAAGAATTAACAAAAGAAGTTAATGAGCTTTTAGGAAAAATTCAGGTTGCAGTTTTGCCAGACACTTTTGAATTATCCGGGGTGAATAGTAAATCGCTATTTTGGAAGGATATTAAAATTGGAGAGATAAGTATCGGATATAATAATGTTCCAAAGGAAAAGAAAGAACTCTTTGACAAATCTTTGAAAACTCTTAAAATGAAATAGCATAAAAGCCCGATTGCTCGGGCTTTTATTTTATAACGCAGCTACGTCTTTCTGAAAGATATCCTTAAACTTCTTTTTAGTGGTTCTACCGGTGTTTGTGTGAAAAATTAAAGATACCTAAATTTGTTGGGTCATGTTTTTTGTATAGAATCTTATAGGTGAAGGATATAAATCAAGATGACCATGAAAGAAGGGAATTGCGGTGCCGCATAATTCGGAGCATTACCACCCACTCGGATTGAGATACTTGAAAACACCCTTTGTTTCGGAGCATTGCCACCCAAAATTAAAATGTATCAATCTGTTTATCTTTCTGTTTCGGAGCATTGCCACCCAATTTAGACCTCTGGTATCGACCAATGGGGCAAAGGCTTGAGGTTGATGCCGATGAAATGAAAGAATATCCAAACATTGAACTTCGTAATCGTGAGGTCGGTTTATCCCGGATTATGCAATGGGTTCTGATTTGACGAGGTAATTGACTCAAGGTTCATGTCTTAGCGTTATAATGTAATCATCGAGAAAGTGAACGGCCTACTACCATACGAATATGGTGATAGGAAGATATACCAATGGGGTGGTATGAGGCTGATCAAGGAATTCTTTGACCGCATTGGAATGTTTGATAAACTTCGTAGTCTACATTTGCAAAACCCTGCCAGTGCTATAGGAGTTGAATATTATGAGATAATTGAAAGCTTTATAATAAGTGTTATACTTGGTGCAGGGAACTGCAATAACGCCTCACAGATCAGCTATGATGAAGTATTGAAAGAGATCTTCCAGTGGAAGAGAGGTATGCCGTCTCAGAGTACCGTGTCAAGGTTTTTCCCTAAGTACGACCATGATTCAAGTGATGTGATATTTTCTGACTTGTTAAGTTGGTGGTCTAAGGAAATAGGGCAAAACAACTTGCTCCTTGATATAGATTCAACCGTCATCACCCGTTATGGGAACCAAGAGGATGCAGAAAAGGGGAATAATCTGAAACGACATGGCAGAAAGTCTCATCACTCAATAATCGCCTTTGTAGCGCAAACGAAGATGATAGCAAATGCATGGATGAAATCAGGGTTAGTAAATACAATACTGACACCCCACAAGTGAGTGGCTTCAAAAAGACAAGGGGTAGATCTCTGTTCGTTCCAATATAAATGTAAATACTGGTGGCGATCACGAAGAATTGTAGTGGTACGTAAGGATACAGAGAAGTTACCCAACTGTGGTGGAAAAACGTTATTTAGTCATGAGGACGATTATTTGCGTTATCGTTATTCTGCATTCGTGACAACGAGTGACCTGTCGGATGAGCTGGTTTTGATGACCTATAAACAAAGGGCAGAAGCAGAAAATCAGATCAAGGAACTGAAATACGATTATGGCATTGAAGGGTTCTGTTTTCAGGATATTCATGCCACTGAATTTGCGTTTCGATGGGCTATGATGGCATATAATCTAATGAGTTATGTGAGGAATGCAATTGCGGTCAGCAAGGTAAAGCACACATTACCAACACCAAATTTCGTTGCATTGCAATCGGAGCTTATTTAGTCTCGACTGGTCGTCAAAAGAAATTGATGTTGGCAATTTCCGGATCAGAACGTGATTACATAGATAGTCTTTTTCAGAAAATCAAAAAATATAGACCTCAGCTAGAACAATCCACTGCATAATCTGGGATAAAGCGTACAAACCAATCGTTTGGTTATTTGAAGGACAGAATAAAGACGAACAATACAGTGCCGAAAGTCTGCAAAGCGTATTAAAACATGCCCAACAAAAGCCAACATCAAAAAGCCTGTAAGTATACATTGGCTAAGACACAGCTACGCTACTTTCTTATTGGAAAGCTGAACGGATTTGCGTTATATTTAGGAACTTTTGGGGCATAATAGTAGTAAAACCAACGAAATTTTCACACATGTAAGTACCAATAGTTTGCAGAACATCAAAAGTCCGTTTGATGATTTGTGATAAAAAACCACACCAAGCCAACCCATCTATGGAATGTTTGTGTATTTTTATAACACATAAAAATGAGTTGGTAGCAATTTTAGATCGACATTTCAACGTAAGGAAAAAATAATCGACAGTAAGTTGTTTAGACATAAAATGAGAAATAAAAAAATTAGACAATTAGTAGTTACGAACCTTTACATTATAGGTGCGGGACTTCTAATTGTTGTTCTAATTGGATTTTTCTTGAATGGTTATGGCGTTTACAGAAAAACAAATGCAGGATTTTCATATGATGATTTAAAAAGCAGAAACACTGTAATTTCTGAACAAGAAATTTATGACTTTATGAATTACACATTTTTTGGTGCAGACAGTGCTATTGATGACAGACGAGAATTTATGAAGTTAAACTGTTTTTCATTCAAGCATAGTTCCGATTTAAAAAGATTCATAAACTCACAACCAGACTCTATTCTAACTAGTCGAGACAAAAAATTTATGTTGGGGCAACTTGTAAATCAAACTTTTTTGTGGGACCAAGACAAATTGATAAACGTTTGGTGCTTAACTCCTAAAGACCTTTATAAAGCACAAGAAAATGACACGACTGACTATTGGGAAAATTTTCGAGAACATTTTGGTAACTACGGTAGACATAATTACTCGAAACCAATTTTCAATAAAGAAAAGAACATTGTCGTAATTGAGCATAGTGGACAAGGAGATTGGCTTTGGGGAAGTGGAGCCATTTTGCTTTTTATAAAGGTGAATGACAAATGGAGATTAATTAAAGAACATAATTTATGGATAAGCTGACAAGAAAAACTGCTACCAACAGCAAGTAGGCTCTATGCCGCGGAAAGCTTTCTGCTATTCGGATAGAGGGCTGCATATGCGACACATAGCCTATTCGCAACCGTTACCATCAATGCAAAAAAAAAGGCGAAACAAACAGACAATTGCAAAATGAATTAACAGACCTAGCTAGATTTAAATCTATAAATTTGATTTCGAAAAATTAGTGAATGGCAAAAAAGAGAAAAATACATATTATGGTAGCGTCAACGGTGTATCATAACCGTGATTTGCTGTTGCAAATTTGCGGTATCTTGAATACCTACGGTTACCACGTTATCAATTCTGAATACGGAACGCTTCATCCGCCATTAGGATTGAACAACACAGATGCTTGCATTGCTGCTGTGGCTGAATGTGATATTTTCTTTGGTATTATCAATCCGATGTATAGCAGTGGAATTACGCATTCAGAATTTCAAAGAGCTATTGCTATTGACAAACCAAGAAGATTTATTGCGCACAGTTTTGTGACTTTCTCACGAAAATTGCTTGCTCAATATATGTATGACGATGCAGCCAAAACTCAACGCAACGATTTTGAAATTCAATCCACTTCTGTAATGGACAGTGTGAAGGTCATTGATATGTATAACGATGCAGTTCAAATTAATTTAGCCTATGAAGATCGAAAATATCATTGGGTACAGGAGTTTTTTAGACCTGATGAAGCATTAAGACACGTTGAAACTTTATTCCGTGATATCAAGCGTGTTGAACGTGAATTAGCTAATTTAAATAATCCAGCACAATGAAAACAGAACAACTCATAAAAGACCTGCTTAAACAGGACGAAAGCGGACAGCTTGAGTTTAAAGAAGTTGTTCGTAAAGATACTATTGGAAAAACTATTTGTGGTTTTTTAAATAACGAAGGCGGTCAGTTACTCATTGGTATTGCCGACAATAAAGAAATTAAAGGCATTAAAGATGCAAATAGATGGCAGTTTGAAATTGAACAATACCTAATTAAAGAAATAGTACCCGAAGCACCCGTAATGGTTTCAGTTGAGAACTATGGCAACAAACAATTGCTTTTAATCAAAGTTTGGGAAGGCTCAAAACAACCTTATATTTTTAACGGCAGTATTTACTACCGAAGAAATGACAGAACTATTCAGGCATCATCAAAAGAAATTTCTGAACTAATCCATAAAAGGCAGGAAACGGAAATTCATTGGGAACGCCAAGCAGCCTTAGGTGTAGAGTTGGAAGATTTGGATGTAGAGGAAATTAAAAAAACGATGGATATTGCATTTTTAGACAACAAAATGAAAGACATCAAAAAAGAACCGATTGAGTTTCTATCCTACTATGGCCTTTTTCAAAATGGTAATTTTACTAATGCAGCTGTAGTTCTTTTTGCTAAAAAGCCGTCACGTTTTATTCCACAAGCAAGAGTTCGTGTGGCATTTCTCGACCACGGGAAAACAGGCGATGTTTTTAAAGATGACCAATTATTAGAAAGTAATTTGTTTAGGAATATAGAATCCATTCAAAATTTCTTTGAAAAGCATCTATCATTTAGCCGAAAATTTGAAAACAACAATTGGAAAAGAAAAGATGATTATGTTTTTCCAATGGCTGCTTTACGAGAAGGAGTTATGAATGCTTTAGTACATAGAGAATATGGTTTAGTTTCAAGTTCTTTATCTATTATTTTTTATAATTACAAACTTGAAATTACAAATAGTGGTAAATCTCCTTTCAAACAAAGCGAGTTAAAGAAGAACCATTTGTCAATGCCATATAATCCAGATATAGCACATATAGTTTTTCTAAGAGGTTATATAGAAAAGATAGGCAGAGGAACCTTAAAGATTATAGATGCTTGTAAACAAGCTGGTATTAAAGCACCCGTATGGGAAATAGGAGAACAAACTGTTAAGTTAACTTTCTTTAGTGATGTTAAACTTGGTGGTGCAATTGAAGGTGCTACTAAAGGAGCAAATGAGGGAGCAAATGAGGGAGTAAATGAGGGAGCAAATGAGGGAGCTATTGAAGGAGCTATTGAGGGAGCAAATGAGGGAGCTATTGAAGGAGCTATTGAAGGAGCTATTGAAGGAGTAACTAAAGGAGTTAAAGATAAACTAGCTATTCTATTAAGTGCTATTGCAGCTAATGAAGGGAATAGAGTTCCTGAGTATAAAGAAGCTACTGGCTTGCCTGATAGTAGTATGGAAAGATATATTAAGCAACTTAAAGATGCTGGCCTAATAGAATTTAAAGGAGAAGCAGCCCATACAGGAGGTTATTATTTAACAAAGAAAATGAAATCAAAATTGAAATAGTGTGAAAATAAGGAAGCAATGGTGGTAACAGCGGTTTTGTAAAAAAGCGGGTTCAGTGTTTAATCGAACATTCTACCTCGCATCAACTTATGTGGTATGTTGACAGTTTTATGCTCCGAAATCCGCTTCTTCGCAAAGCCGCAAACCGTTGGGTGCAACCTTAGAGAGCGAGCGTAAACTGAAAATAAATTATCAAAACTATCTGACCAACAACTCTTCCTCTTTTCAAGACAAAATCAAACTCAAACAAGTAACAAAAGATTGGGATGCATATAAGGTGCATATTTCGGTGATACCGGTTCTTCGTCACTTTTGGTGATATTTTAACCTGTATTAGAGAGTATCACCTTCCTGAAATTGCGAATTATGGTGGTTTACCTAATGGGATCAAGATTGCTGACTTAAAGAGAGAACATAATTCCATCCTACGAAACCCTGATGTTGCCCAAATATGCTTCCTGCGAAAGTATGTGGAAATACTTTATAAAGGGCATAAAAAGCACACCCGGCTTAAAGGTCCCTTCATTAGCTCCAATAATAGGGTAAGGAGTTTCTACAACAGAAAGATATATCAAAAAGCCAAAAGAAGCCAATTACATATCCTTTGTTGGAGCACCTAGAATAGGTGGATATTACGTGAATAATAAAAGTAGTTGATGTAGCAGATTCCGCTTAATACTATCCAGCGTTCATGCGCCGGGTGTTGTCAGTTGGTCTTCGTAGCTACCATATTAGATTGCACCAAATACTTTCTTAAGTATCTCAGTGACCCGTGCCAGTGGGTCATGGCGTATGGCTTTCTCCTCTTGAGCTACATAGACAAACAGGCCGTCTAACCCTTTTCTTGTAACATGTTCGTCAAGTGTGTAGTTAATGGTTGTTAGTCCGGCTAACTGACCTACAAGGGTATTAGCGATACTGTTGTTGAGTGATCTTAACTGTTCCCATGTTTCACTAGCAGAGACACCGCCAATGAGGGGCTTGTCTAAAGAAGCTGCAATCTTAGGTTGAAAAGTGGCCACTAACGATTCGTAGGTCTTTGATTTAAGATATTGGGTCGCTGCGTCATCCGCTCCTTTTAGGATGGTAACTCCATCTGAGATTGTCATTGACGATATCGCATTGACAAAGATTGGGGTAGCTTCAGTTGCTGCATCTTCAGCAGCTCGATTCATTCGCACAATTAGGTCGTTAAGCAGAGATGCACCACCCGGAATTAACGCTATGTTTTCGATTAAGGCTTTTGTGTCATCGGGTAATAAGATCTTGACCAATGGGTCATTGTAATATCCATTTTCCTGATGCAGGGAATAGGTTGCTGTGTCTGTGCCAACAACAAGAGCCGACTTTAGTCCCTCAACTACCTGTTCTTCTGTTAAGCCTGGTAATACTTCATCAATAATCTCTTTCGCTTTATCACAAGCTACGAGTAATAATAAGGAGATGAAAACAATGAACGTTTTTTTCATATGAGTTAATTTATAGCTTATCGAATACGATGTGTCAAAATTAAAGTTAAATATGGTATTTGAAGAGAGCTAAAATGATCAGGTCAATGATTACCTTGTAAAAGGATGAATTTTAATCTCTCTGAATATCTTAGCCCAGTTTATCTTATCACTCTTTCTTCCTAACCTGACAATGATCATCTTTTTAGTGGGATTAACGAAAATATACTGACCCAAAACACCTTTAGCAAAGAATGAGCCATCATGAATGGGTCTCCATTGGTGAGAGTAAGGATAGTTCTGGCTGTCTTTGCTATCAAGAGTGTCAGTTAAAGCATGATTGATGTATTGTTCAGATAATATTCTTTGTCCATTCCATTCGCCTCTGTAAAGCCAAAGTCTGCCGAAGCGGGCGAAGTCAAGGGCTGTGGCATTAAGGCAACAGAAAGACTTTATGATTGAGTCATTTTTAGAGTCGAAACTCCATGATGCATCAGATTGCATTCCTAGTGGTTGCCATATCTTTAAAGATAAATAGTCGCTAACCCGTTGTTTTGTTGCGGCCTCAAGAGCGAGCGAAAGCAAAAGGGTTGCGGCACTTTGGTATTCATATCTGGAATTTGGTTCGTAGACGCATTTTAACTTCGATATAGCCTTTTTAAGGTTTATCCCGAAGTAGTAGACCGATGCATCGCCAAAAGGGTTTAAATAGGTCTCTTTGTAGTTTAAACCGGCTCTCATATTTAGCAGATCACGAATGGTTACTCTTTCTAACCCCTGACCTCTCAGTTCTGTTAGATACTTCGTGATAGAGTCAGACTCTGATTTTATATAACCTTCATCAATAGCAATGCCGATTAATGCAGATACAAACGATTTAGCAACCGAAAAAGAGGGGAATATAGAGTTAGAAGAATCTCCATCCGGATAGGCCTCGTAGATGAGAGAGTCATTTCGAATGACAATAAAGGCTATCGTTTTAGTCTTTTTAAGAAATGAGTCGAAGGTATTGGCATCTAAGAGAGATGCTTGTTCAGGATTGGCGATCTCAAATGGAATATCCGTCTTTATGAAGTTAAAAACAGAATCAGCATTTTTGACAACTGATGCTGGAAATGATTTATAGTCATTTCGTCCTGCTCCTCCCCAGAAGATAGACCTGAATACGTGGCATCCTGTGAGTGAGGAAGCGAGAATGAGGGTTATAAGGATCTTTAGAATAGAGTTTTTCATTTGTCAGTGTTTACTTCAGGTACATTTGATAATTGTCAAAATCTGAATATGGATAAAAGGGAGGCCTATTAAATTTTACAACGAGTCAACCTACAAAAACGAGGTTAAAATTATCGAATTAAGTTATACGAACTGCAATCTTAGTTTTGTCTACCGGTGTCTTATAGCGTATGGTTACTGTTCAGCAGCACCATTTTACTAATGCAATGCCTCGGAGTCTCTTTTTGCTGTTGAACAAATTTTGTGCTCAATAAGTTTATTTAGAAACAATACACCACAATGAATATTGATGTAAAAACGACCTGGAGTGGCAAGATGGCTTTTGAAAGCAATGTAGATGGCCATCAGATTAAGATGGATGCTGAAGCAAGTGTTGGAGGAGATGACTCCGGTGCGAGACCTAAGAAGCTTCTTTTAGCAGGATTGGCTGGTTGTACCGGGATGGATGTGGTTTCTATTCTGGATAAAATGAAAGTAAGTTTTGACTCTTTTGAGATTATTACGGATGCTGTTCAGACAGAAGATCATCCAAAGGTTTATGAAAAGATCACTGTTACCTATGTCTTCTCAGGAAAAGATTTGCCGGAGGATAAATTACGTAGAGCTATAGAACTTTCTCAGGATAAATACTGTGGGGTAAGTGCTATGCTTAGGAAAAGCAGTGAGTTGGATTGGAAGCTAGTTGTAAAGTAGGAATTTCTGAACACTAACTATGGCTACCGGAGGATCTTTGGTAGCCATTTTCTTTGGTAGTAAATACAGAGTTTCTTGATTTTGGATTTTGTTCTGAAATTGGAAAGTTGTCTTGTTTTTGAATAATATGTTAGTGATGTTGTTTTGTAAGTAATGGGTATATAGTGATTTAGCTATTTTGGCTTGGGTTTTGGAATAAGAAGTCAAAGGTAAATTGTTGAAAACTTTCGCTTAATATGTGGATAACTTAAAAAATAGCGAAGAAAAGTGCAACCATTTAAAGGGAATTACGTTAAACAGCTAAAACGCTACCGATATGAAAAGAAAAATAACTCATTTAACGATAGCCAAACTTTTTCTCACTCTAGTAATTACTGGCTTGGTAAATTGTTCTTTCGCACAGAAGAACGATTCGTTACCAAGTTTTATCTTTCGTAACTGGCAGGTAAATGTAAGTGTTGGTGTTATGACATTTACAGGTGATCTTAATGAGGATAAAGGAGTCCCTTATATGCGTGATTGGCGTTTAGGGGTTGGCGTTAGTATCGAAAAAGAGATGAACCGTTGGGTTGGTCTTAGAATGCAAGCAATTGCCGGTAAATTGACTGGAAGAAATCCTGTTTACGATCAGAGGTTCACAGCTGATATCTATCAAGGTTCTTTGCAGGGAACTGTTAATTTTAGTCGTTTGTTTCAGAAGAGAGAAGACGATCAGCTTTATAGGTTATATGCCATGGCTGGTGTAGGCTTGTCTAACTGGAATACGACGGCTTATAGTTTAAGTGCTCAGACGAAGGTTGGCGGAAATGGTAATGGTTACGGCAGTGGAATTGGGGGCAGAACCATGGAAGGTAGTCTTCAATTGGGTTTAGGTTTAAATTATCAGATCTCTGATAAATTTGTATTCGCTCTTGAGACTCAGTTTAATGGGGTTAATTCTGATCAGCTTGATGCATTGGAGGCCTCGAATAAGCTAACAAATAAAGATATCTATGAATACACAAGCGTAGGAATAGGTTATCGATTCAATTTGAAGAAGTCCGGAAAGAGGTCTACAGAGACTTCAGGTAGTTCTGGTTCTTTTACAACAGCAAAAGCTGAGGCATTGAGCAATGATAGTATTGCTAAGAAGGCATCTGGTGTAAAAGAGGAGAAGGGGTTAGTGCCATCGACTGTTGATGTCCTTTGTTGGGCTCCTCAAAAAGTTAATGAAGGGGAGGAGTTTGCTCTCTCAATTCAGATTTACAAAGCAATGTTGATGGGAAAAGGAGAAATAAGGATATTATTACCTGAGAATTATAGTATGATTCCTACAACTATGACCGATGGTATGTCAATGAGTACAACCGAAAGGGGTGCTACAGTGGTTCTTGAAAAGTTACCTGAGGATTATGATTTTACTGTAAAACTCATGGTAAAAGCAGGGAAAAACCCAACTGGTACTTATTCGATTTATGTGTTGGGCAGATTAACAGACACCGATAACAAACAACATAAATTCAGCAGCGTGGTCAACGTTCAACAGATTGGCTCAGTAGCTGCAAAGCGTTAAGTAAAGTTTTAGTTTTGAGTCAAGGGAAGGGTTACCGTAAAAGTGGTGCCTTTCCCTTTTTCGCTTTCCACAGTTATCGTTCCACTGAGTAAATCGATGGCTCTTTTTAGAATAGTAAGTCCTATACCGGTTCCTTCAATATTCTGAGATTCATTGCTTCTGAAAAATGTGTCAAAGAGACGAGGTATGTCTTCTTTATTTATTCCGATTCCTTCATCTTTCACTAATATTTTCATGGAATCAGACTGTATGAACACCGAAAAATAGACAGTAGTTCTTGGTTCACTATATTTGAATGCGTTAGATAATAGATTGTTTACAATTTGTAGAAGTAGTTTTGGGTCAGTAATGATCTGATAAGGGAAATTATTGTTAATATACTCAATAACATGCTTTTTTCCGATTCCTATTTTAATCTCTTCAATAAACTGTGTGAAGAACTCCTCAGGATTAATTGCTTTACTGGCTATTTCTACTTGATTGGCCTTCATTTTCTCTACCAATAAAACATCATTCAATAGTTCTACAAGCGTTTTAACAGATTTTTTTATTTGATTTGTATGGTGATGTAGTTTAT
>MTLD01001833.1_pt1 | contig 11939 bp, 12 predicted proteins | sample 1982471 | NCBI WGS metagenome assembly MTLD01 (sample SAMN05712604, study PRJNA340218) | biofilm metagenome | isolation source: sample SPM anode biofilm adapted to -50 mV | place: USA | collected 2012-02-03
AGAAGACCGCCGAGCGCATCGTCGCCTTCCGTAAGGAGCACGGCGGTTTCCAGCGCCCGGAGGAGCTGATGAACGTGAAGGGCTTTACTCTACCATAGCATCTTTGTTAAGAAATCTCAGTCAATGGTATAAATTTTAATCCCTTTTTGTTGACGGGACATTAACTAGCCTCTATCGTCCTGGATGCTGTGAAAACTACCTTCCCCACCCGACAAGATCACCTCCCATCCGGGTTCCGCGTCGAGACGCTTGCTTCCGAACACGGCGAGCGGTATCCGCTCATTATCTCTAGAGCCTCTGGCCTCCCATTGTTCTCCCCCTCTGTTTGGTTGATTGTGCATCGGAGGAACTCGGGCTTAGCAGCGGGAACCTTGTCAAATAACGCCCACACCCTCGCCTCTTTGTATGGCTGGGCCGAGGCGCGAGGCATTGACCTGGACCAAAGGTTCCGCGCTGGTGAATTTCTATTGCAATGGGAAGTCACAGACTTGACCAATCACCTTCGTGCAGAAGTGAGGACGCTGGGTAGGCACACAAGGATTCAGCGACTCAGGCCTACGTCCCCCGCCCGAGAGCCTCTGCTTGCATCGGTGGTGACAAGCGGCGTGGGTAACTACCGTCTTGAGATTGCGGCAGATTACCTCTATTGGCTGGGAACGCAGGCCGCTGACCGCTTTCACAACCTAAAACAATCAATCGATGCCGAAAATGCCGAGAAGCATCGGGATACGATGATTGATCAACTACGAGGGCACAAACAGATCGCAAAGGGTCGCAATTCCATGGGAGCAAGAATGGCTCCTGAGCCTGCGGTGATTGCCCGCCTTATTGAGGTAGTCCAAGTTGAACACCCTGAGAATCCTTGGGCAGATCCTCCGAGGCTCCTTCAGGCCCTTCATGCGGCTAGGCAAGCTGGGAAACAGGCTGAAGTGAAGCGGGTTCAATCCATCCTCACCGGGAAACTCGCCATCCGACTTCGCAACCGCCTCATTGTCCATCTCCTGTTTCACCTAGGAATAAGGCGGGGCGAGCTTCTGGGGCTCAAGGCCGGTGACCTCAAGGGTAGGATTTTGGAAGTGCTTCGACACCCAGATGACCCAGATGATCCGCGTAAATTCCCGCCGAATACCAAAACTCGGGACCGCAAGCTGCCCGTAAATCCAGGCCTACAGGCACAGTGGCTTGATTACGTCTCTCTCATCCGGAGCCAGTTCCCACTAGCGCGTAAACACCCGTACCTAATTGTGAATCACTTGGACGGCTCTCCACTTTCCTTCCCAGGCCTTGCCAAGGTTTTCGATTACCTTCGGGGCGTCGAAGGTCTGCCGTCGAATCTCACTGCCCACCACCTCCGCCACGCTTGGAATGAGGCGTTCAGCTTGTTGGCGGATGATAATAACCTTGATCCGGTCCGGGAAACGCAGTTGCGTGCTGAGTTGATGGGTTGGAATCCTGGCGCGAGGAATCCCACCGCAATGATCTACCTCCGCCGTCACACAAAAAGGAAGGCCCAGGAGATTAGTCTGAAACTGCAGGGGGAGGCGATGCACCCCAATAATTCCCGCGACCTGAAAAATTGTGGCCATGAATAACACCCGCAGGCACGCCCCTTTCTCGTTGCCTGCCACAGGTGTGGGGTATGGAAAGGATGTCTTCCTTACATGTAAGGATGTGTGGAAGTTTTCATCCTCCAGCAGGTATGTTCATATTCATTTTGATTACATCAGGCAGTGGGCCACCCCTGCCTTGGTGGACAGCCTCAAAGCGACACTATGCGTCGAAGCCCGGAGAGTGAAGCCGAGGACCCTCCAAACAGTGATGGAAAGTGGCGTCCAACCACTGCTAAAGCATGCTTACACCGCAAGCGGCGAACTCGTGGATCACATTAGTCTAGGCATGGTCCAAGCCTTCGCGATGTCGTTGGACGCAAGGCGTCAATCCATTCTCAATCACGTCAAGATGCTCTCAAGAGCCCTGATAATTCACGGCGATACCTCGCACGGCATCGCCCATAACGCAGCCATGTGGCTGGACAAACAGAAGCCCCCACAAAATCAAAGGGGCGAAGCCGTTCTGACTTGGGATCCGGTCAAAGGTCCCCTCCTACCCAGTGAAGATCGCCTCCTCATGACGGCTCTGCATTCTGCTTTCGCGGGAGTTGAGATCCAGTTCCACGACTACCTCAAGATCCTCCTGTTCAGGCTCTCCGGAATGCGCCCTTCACAGATTGCCGACCTGAAGTGCAAAGATCTGGTGCTTCGGGATGGAGTCTATTACCTCAATTTCCCCCAAGCTAAGAAGCGCGGAGAGGGATGGCGCGAGAGTTTCGAGGAGTGGGCACTGGTGCCGGAAGTTGGGGCGTTACTTTCAGGCTTTATCGCCCAGGAACAAGCGAAATGGGCGCGTTTGGGGATCTCTGATGGGGATCTTCCACTGTTCGTGAATCCGCTAAGCCAGGATAAAGGAAGGCCTTTCCATTATGTGGGCGGTGGCATCGCCGTTTGCCTCCCCAGCCTGCTATATAACCTCAAAGCTCTCGACCCTAGCACCCGGAAACATGTACAAATTCGATCTCCCCGGACCAACCGCCCTTTCCAGATCAATATGAGGAGGTTCCGGATTTCTATCGCCACCTGGGCGCTAGCTAAGGGTGCGAACCTGATGGAGATCGCAAAATTGCTCGGCCATTCGGGCATTTCTAACACCTTGAATGCCTATGCGGCCATTGATCTCGAGATCCTGGAGGATATGGACCGCAAGATGGCACGTTCGGAGGTCCGGACGGCAGGTTATTTTCTGGGGAATTTGATTGATGATACCGAGGGTCTCCCAGGGAAATGCATCTACCCGGAATCCTTCGGCGGCATCTCCGTCGGGAAGTGCCCGAATCTGTGCGCCCAGCGGAAGCCCGTCGCATGCTATACATGCCGGCAATTTCAGGCCTTCATGAACGGAGCGCATGAGCAGGTGTTGACCGACCTAGAAGTGGACCGGGAGAAGGTCATCGCAACCAGCGGCACTTCCCAGGTCAATACCCATGACCAGGCTATCCAGACCGTAAAACTGGTCATCGCCATGCGTGACGAGCGCCTGCGTCGAGACGGTCTAACCCTCACCGGCTTGCGAACCCTGGAAAATATCTGATGGAGATCGTGCCGTTCGTCCCTCCATCTTCCAAATCAACAGAGAATATTGCGGCCTTCATTGAGCACTGGCGTCCATTAGTGGCTCTCCTCCCGAATGTGAAGTCCTTCGACTCGAATAGATGGGACATGCGCGAGGCCGGATCAATTCAATCCATTAGCAATGGAAATGCTCATTTGGGTCTAGTCTTCACCAAACTCAATCGTCAGAGCCAGCGGGGCGAGTTGCGTCCTCTAGAACAGCCCCTTCTGGACATTGCCAAAGCGTACGCAATTCAGCATTTTGCCGAGCAAAGACCAACGACCCTCACCAGATCCCGATTTCAAATTAAAGCGTGGAGGTACATAGAGGCCGAATTACTCCAGCGTGGCTTGACGCCATCTACTGAGTTTCTCAGCCCGGACTTGTTGAATAAGGTCAACCTAGACATGCGCATGAAAGGTCATGCGGAATCGACAACTTTTTCTTTGTGCATGGTGCTTAACTCCATGGTCAAGGATCTGCAGAAGATCGGTTTGATTGGCACCCGATTTACATGGAAGGGAGTGGCAATTCCCCCTCGAATGAACTTCTCTCGGGTCGGTAATGAATTCGAGAAAGCACGTAAGGAGAAACTCGCTACCGATCACGAAATGCAGGCTGTGGGCTATGTTTTTCATAACGCCAACATGCTTCGCCATCGATATCCCTCCGCGATCTCGGCCATTCTGAGCGCCCAGCCCGGACGGATCGGGGAAGTCTTAACCATGCCTGTCGAATGCGCCTTCGATGATGAGCGGAATGGGAAGAAGATCTTTCGGCTCCGCTGGCGACCCGAGAAGGGCGGGAAACCTATGACGAAGGATTTTTCATATGCAACGAATCCTTGGATCCCTCATATCAAAACAGCCTTGGCCTGGCTCACCAAGATATCCGAACCCGCTCGAAGGATTGCCAAGTGGTATGAAGACAATCCCACCAAGGTCCATCTACCGGTGCGATTAGAACACCTTCGTTCCAAGGAGTGGTTGAGCCTGGAGGAGGCTGCAACCATCCTTCAGGTCATGGTTCCCGAAAAACCCAAGAAATTCCCATTTGGAAATCGCAAGATCCCCGTCTACCGAAATATTGTTCAGGGGGATTATCGACCGCCCCACTTGTACTCCGTTCGCTTTGAGGATGTCGAGCGAGCAGTGCTTTCAGAACTGCCAAAGGGCTTTCCGATTTACCAGAGGTCCTCCGGTCTGAAATACAGCGAGGCCTTGTGTCTCATCCGCGAGTGGGAATTTATTACCAAGAACCGAATGGATACCAATTCGTCGCACACAATGTTCAAGGTACCCACGCTAAACCAGGTGCAAAACCTCATGGACTCCGCCTTCGATGATTTCGGGTGCACAAATGAGGACGGCGGATCCGTCCGGCTTAATACTCACAAATTTCGCCACCGATGGTGCACGCGGGCAGAGGAGGCCGGAATTTGGCGAGCCTTCAATAACGCGATGTCGGGCCGACTGAGGATTTGTCAGGCCAATGCGTATGACCACATGACCGCGGACCATATCCTTAAGATCGTTTCAGAGGATGTTAAGGATGACGGACGTCTTTTTGGGGAAATTCTTGCATTTACACCGAAGGAGCCATTGTACCTGCATGAGATCGAGCGACAAATCCAGGAACTGGCCATGCTCAAGGCGATCGTGGTGACACCGTTCGGCATTTGCGTGAATGATTTCGTCCAATCCCCCTGTGAGTACCACCTGGATTGTTTGAACTGCAGGAACCACGCCTGCATAAAAGGGCTTCCGGCCCGCACAGAGAATATTCGGGAGCGACTTGCACTCCAGGAAAGGGCTCTCGTTGGAGCACGGGTCGCCCTGCAGAACGGTGACTATGGAGTCGAGGACCACATCAAGAACACGCTCGAACCCAACGTTCAACGATTGCGCGCCATCATCGCCATCTTAGATGATCCCCGGTTCAAACTTGGCACTGAGATCCTGCTGGCGGATGGACCAAGCAATCATCCCATCACTACGGCGCTCCAGATTCGGATCAAGACTTTAAAGACAAAGGACCTTAACACGAGCGCCGAGGATTCGGCGCTCCTCCCTTCATGGAAATCCATCGACCTGGCCTTGGCTGAGAATGAGTGAGGAGTCCGCATGGTCAGGAAATCGCCACTAAAGATCAAACGCCTTTCTGAGAAGGGCATCGACCAGATTCTTCAGACATTGGACAGCTGGCGTGGCCCGCTGTCCTGGGACCTTTTGCTTGATGCAGTCGAGTCCCTGTTAGGGCACCGGTTCAGTCGACAGGCTCTATGGATGCACGAACGGATTCGTCTCGCATTCGTGGTGCGAAAGTCCATCATCACCGGACAGGAGAAGCTACAACCTCGTGGTTCCTTGGGAATTTTAGCCGCCCAGGAGCGGATCATGACCCTGAAGGCAACCGTGGCACGACTTGAGAAGGAGAATGAGGCTCTGAAATTGCAATTTATTCGTTGGTCTTACAATGCCCATAATCGAGGTTTGGACGAGACAACTTTAAACAATCCGCTGCCGGCCATCGACCGCGAGAAGAGCAAGACCGGACAGCCCGCAAATTCCAGAAAGGGAACGGCTCCTTAAACAATCGCAGTCAGAATCAAGGGCTGGGTGGGAGGCAGACAATATCTAGGTTGATTGAAAGTTCACTCCCTCGCTACCGTGAGTAACTCCACCAATGGTCGGTTCAGGGCGGAGGCAAGGCACTCCATATTGTCGATAGAAACATTCCGTTCCCCACGTTCGACAGAACCGACATAGGTTCGGTGCAGGCCTGCGAGGTCCGCCAACTCCTCTTGGGAGATATTTTGTTCCCTCCTCGCTTTGCGGAGGTTGGAGGCGAAGATCATTCGAGCGGAGGGCTGACGAGACCGTGGTGGCACGGCCTCATGCTCAGTTTGTTGACGACTTTGAGTCTACAGACTATAAGTAGCTTTTGGATAGGGTGCGAGGTAACCATGTCAGGCGAAGCAACCGACATTCTGGCTTCCAGTACCTTCTACAATCACCTCCAAAAGAGCCTGGCCCAAGCAAGGGATGGTCAAACTGGCGCCCTCTTCGAGGTTGAGGAAAGCATCATCGCCGGAATCGCATCAGAGCATCTATCGGCCGCACTCGACACAGGGGATCCAGATACGATGCTGCTAGCGATCCGTGATGTGGCTTGGGTACGCCTCAGCTCATTTGCCAGGCCAAGCAGTTCCTGCGCCATGAAGGTGCTCGACGCCTTGGGGATGCGGTTTTTGGGAATCGCTCCTCAACCATCCGATGAGAGATGGGTCGTTCGTATCGGTTCGCGCGGACGACTGACTCTCCCCGAACATCTCCTCTTTGAAATGGGTTGGGAACAGGGCGATGCCTTGCTATTTCAAGGTGTAGAGCCCAGCCGCCTCTCGGTCAGGAAGGTCATTTGGTTGGCTTCTAGCAGACACACTGGGGATTGAATCCCGCTGCGAGACCACGGAGCACAGCATTCCTTCAATTCATACAATTCCTTCTCTCTACCACCAAGGGCCTTGTGCGAACTGACGAGGCGTGTTGTTGACCACAAGATATAAATGGCGTGGGCTTCGATAGGCACGCACTTGCACTGATGTTTCCATAGGTCCCGGAAATGTCCACACGAGTCGGGTGGTGCTTGCCCAAAGAGGCTTCATGGACCCATCAAAGAAACCAACCTTCGAACCGGGGTCGATCGAGGATCCGTTGATCCTACGCGTTGGCTCGCGCGGTCGGCTGACGATCCCCCATCAGGTTCTGACGACTCTTGGCTGGGAGCCCGGCGATACCTTGATGCTGACCTTGGACCAACAAGGGCACCTCACGGCCCAGAAGCAGAAGTAAGCGATGCTGATCGTCTGCATCTCCGACACACACCTTCATCAGTCCTTCCCAATCCCAGCAGGGGATGTGCTCATTCATGCTGGCGATGGAACCTCCATGGGAACCCAGAGAGAGGTCACACATTGGCTTGAATGGATCGCTGCGCAACCACACCGGAAAAAAATTGTCGTAGCCGGCAGTCACGATTACCTGTTCGAGCGAGATCCTGAGCTCATCGCACTGCTCATGCCTGACTCGATCGACTACCTTCAGGATTCCGGCACGCAGTACCGCGGCGTGAAGTTCTGGGGGTCGCCTTGGCAACCAGCCTTCAACGACTGGGCTTTCAATCTTCCTCGCGGTCGCGAGCTGGAGGAGAAATGGAAGCTCATCCCGAGTGACACGGATGTGCTGATCACGCATTCCCCGCCGTTCGGGATACTCGATCGAGTTCTCTCCAGGGCACAGGGCGAGGTCGGGCAGGCGACCGATGTAGATGTGCCTCTCGGGTGCGAGGACCTTCTCTTCCGTGTTCATGCGCTGCGCCCGCGGATACATGTCTTCGGACACATCCACGACTCCTACGGGATGCAGATCCTCGCGAAGACCACCTTCGTGAACGCTTGTATTTGCGACGAGGAGTACAAGCCAACCCGTCCGCCGATCGTGATCGACCTACCAAAAAAAGCCCGGCGTCCTTGAGAGGAGACCGGGGAGGATGGAGACCCACATCTGCAAGGAGAGGTGGGGGTGGATGAAAAACCTATTCTAGTCGCCAGGGGCTCCATTGGGCTATCGCCGAATGATCGACCTCTGCCCGACTGGGCGCGCGGGCACTCCCGACGAGGTGGGAGCCCTCGGCGCGTTCTTGATGGGGCCGGAGGGCGCCTTCATCACAGGCAGCGACTTCCTGATGGATGGTGGCGTCACGGCAGCCTATTGGTTCGGCGAATTGGCTTCGAACTGACTTTCAGGAGGCCAGGGAGGCGGGCTATGGGGGCATGGCTTGAGTCACCTGTCAAATTAGTTTAAGGTTCTCCCTAAGCCGCTTGATCAAGTTGATAGGTGCCTGGAGTCAGATGCCATGTCTGAGATCTGTGTGCTTTACCAGTCCGAAGATGAACAGGTCGTGGAACGGCTAGTTCACCTACTTCGTGTCCAATGGAAAACGTGGTGGGCTAAGGAAATTGCTCATGGTGATTGGGAAGAGGCCGCACGTGCTGCTATATGGAAAGCAAATCTTGTTCTTCCGGTGCTCTCAAAGCACACCAGGGGATCCCGGGCCTCCATCCTGAAGGATGAGATGAAATTTGCAGGGGAAATTGGGAAGCCTCTTTTGCCTTTCCTCATCGGGCCAGCCGAAATTCCATTTGGATTCGGCAATTTGAATTTCACTGATGCACATGGATGGAATGGGGATGAAACTGCTGATGGTTTCATCCAACTGAGGACCAAGATTGCTTCGACTATCGATATTGGAAACAGTTGTTCTATGGGGTTGTCTCGACCAAGGCAGCTGAATTTTGGGAAAAAAACCCTTCGATTGCCCGCGTTCGTGTTCTCTCTTTCGTCGTACGAAACCCAGGTTTGGCCAGATGAAGGGGCCAGATTACTACATTGGCTAGAGCCAGAGGCAATTCTCTTGTCGGCGTATGACAAGTGGAACTACTTAAAACGTGACAAGGACTTCAACCAAACGGTCGAAGGGATTCGAGAGTCAAAAAGCGTCCTATTCCTGGATTCTGGAAATTACGAGTCAGATCGAAAGGGCGACAGATTTGCGCCAGTTCGGAATCCCAAGGGATGGCGCAAGGAATTATTTTGGGAGAGCGCATCAGCAATGTCTCCGGATCTCGCGTTCACGTTCGACACGGTGAAACCGAAAGGGAATGTGCCCACGATCGCAAGGCAAGTTGCCAAGGGTGTGAAGGCAGACAGGAAGGGTATTCAGGATGCCTCAATCCAACTCGTCCCTGTTGTTCACCTTCCGGAACTTCCGGGAGAAAAGATCGCTGAATTCACAGCTAGTCTGTGCCTAGCAGTAGCGGTAGAGCTGGAGCCTGTGATGATTGCGATTCCGGAGCGGGAACTTGGTGATGGTCTGGTCGCAAGAGTACGGACTGTAAAGGCCATCCGAGCGGCACTGAATTCGCTAAAGAAATACGTGCCCCTGCACCTCCTTGGAACCGGCAATCCGCTCTCTATGGTTGCTCTGGCTGCCGCTGGGGCTGACTCGTTCGATGGCCTCGAGTGGTGCAGGACCGTTGCAGATTATGAGACCGGTTTCCTGTTTCATTTTCAGCATTTCGAATGCTTTAGTCAGTCAAAAATTAACAGGGTTCAAGACCTAAAGGTGCGCCACATGGTCGAGAATGGAAATGTTCCGTACACAGTTCGAGCCTTGGCCTACAACATCGACTTCTTCAAGGACCATGCAACAACGATGCAAAACCTAATTCATTCTGGACAGACAAAATCGCTCCTAAACATGATTCCGAATATTGGTCCCGAGATTTTCAAGGAGTCTTCGAAGTGAGTGCGCAGGTTGCATCAGTGTCGCGCCATTCAATCGACCGTGCAGTTCGAGTACTCTGCCCTCTCATCGAAGACAGGCTAAAGGGGCAACTAGGGAGGGATTGGCAAGAGGCTGATCTAAGGCGGGAGCTGGTTGGCTGTATTCTTGGCAGCCAAGTTCGTCATGAGATGGCTGTTACAGCCACAGAGAATCTGGAGTCCGCGGGCTTAATGGCTGATCGGTGGTGGTGTTGTCGGAATATCGAGGGATTTGGTTCACGGGTGTTCGACGTGCTATCCGGTTCTGGGAATACCGCCAAGCCTTCTGGGCGTTATCGATTCCCCTCGTCAAGAGCACGGCAACTGGCGAGTGCGCGGGATGCAATTGCCCAATTACCTCTCCGGGACAGAGTTTTGGGGATTGCAGATCCATTCGAGATGCGAAGGCGATTGATCACAGATATCCCAGGTCTCGGACCCAAGCAGGCAAGTATGTTTCTGCGAAATATTGGGAGGAGTTACGACCTCGCGATCATCGATGTTCATGTACTTCGGTTCCTAAGGGTTCAGGACATTCTTCTGAACGAGAAGACAGCTATCGGAAGTCTGCGGTCTTACGAGCTAATAGAGCGCAAGATTGTTGAATATGCGGACTCCCTTGGGTTCCCGGCTGGATATTTGGATTGGGCGATCTGGGCAACGATGAAGGCAGCACAGGAGCTGTGGCAATGAGTATCGTCACTTTGACCTCTGGTGGATTGGATTCGACCTTGATGGCCATTCTTGCGAAGGAAGAAGGGCTGGTCCAATTCCCCTTGTTTATTGACTATGGCCAACTTGGAAGGGATAGAGAGTTCAGTGCATGTGAGCGCAACTTTAAACTCCACAACCTACCTCGTCCCATGGTCGCTCCATTATCTGGATACGGGAGCCTGCTCTCCTCAGGCTTGACGGACATTCGAAAGGACATTCTGAAGGATGCATTCCTGCCGTGTCGGAATCTAATGTTCTTAACAGTTGCTGCTGCGTATGCTCACCAGGTCGGGGCGAGCGCCGTAGGGATTGGTTTGTTGGACGAAGCATTCAGTCTTTTTCCGGACCAGACGAAGGGATTCATTTCGGATGCTGAGGCACTGATTTCTAAAGCCCTAGGTAGTTCAATTAAGGTAAGGACACCTCTCATGTCCTTCTCAAAGGCAGAGGTTCTTGCAGTGGCAAAGGCCAAGGGAATTTCAGGGACCTATTCTTGCCACGCGGGAACGGATGAGCCTTGTGGAGTCTGCATCGCTTGCAGGGAATATATTGGATTGGAGGTCTAACAATGGGCGGAGGTGGTGGGAATTATCGAAGCATTGGGGATATCCAATCGCTCGTGGATAGAGCAAAGCAGGAAATGCAGGAGAGTGAACAATCAGGCCGAAGGAACGTTTTCATCAGCTTTGCGTATGAGGATCTGAAGGAAGTGAACCTTCTGCGCGGACAGGCAAAAAATGAAAATTTGCCTCTCGAATTCAACGACTGGTCGGTCTCTGAGCCCATTGATAGCGAGAGGGCTCCCTACATCAAACAGAAAATTTCAGAACGAATTGCCCAGTCTTCAGTGACTGTTGTCTTTCTATCGGAACAGACCGCGAAAAGCAATTGGGTGCAATGGGAAATTGAGGAGAGCATCAAGCAGGGCAAACAAGTAATCGGCGTATATCCAAAGGGCTCTGAGCCTCGGATACTTCCTGCCGCATTCAAGACCCACGGCCTAAAACACGTGGTTTGGGGCGAATTGGCCAATATCATTTCTTCTATTTAGTAGGTATTCCAAAGCAGGCACTCCAACCGATTCATTTCCCCCATCGAGCGCTCGATGAAACCACTTTGTTTTGTCCTCATGCCATTTGGAAAAAAACCGACAAGCGATGGCCGGATCGTGGACTTTGATTCGATTTTTGAGAATTTCATCAGCCCCGCGATCGTCAAAGCAGGGCTAGAGCCTCTGCGTGCAGATCAGGAATTCTCGGGTGGGATCATTCACAAGCCAATGTTCGAGCGGTTGATCTTATGTGAGTACGCCGTTGCCGATCTCACTACCGCAAATGCCAATGTGTTCTATGAGCTTGGACTTAGACATGCTGTACGCCCATGGGCAACCCAATTGGTGTTTGCAGAAGGTTGGGGGCGATTGCCTTTCGATGTCGCTTTCGTGCGAGCGCTGCCATACAGCTTAGATGTGGGCGGAACTCCGGATAATGTCGAAAAGGATATTAGGGCGCTTTCCGAGAAATTGGAGGGAGCTCACAAATCCGGAACTGACAGTCCAGTGTTCCAACTGGTTGAAGGTTTCCCGGATCCTAGCGCACGAAACGCGGAGTCGTTCCAGGAGCAAATCCGGTACAGCGAAGGCATTAAGGCTCGTCTGGCAGACGCCAGGCGAGCCGG
>MTLD01005327.1_pt1 | contig 11934 bp, 13 predicted proteins | sample 1982471 | NCBI WGS metagenome assembly MTLD01 (sample SAMN05712604, study PRJNA340218) | biofilm metagenome | isolation source: sample SPM anode biofilm adapted to -50 mV | place: USA | collected 2012-02-03
GAAGGGCGGATGGCCATGGCCATCCGCCCTTCATGCGCTAAACCGCGGAAACGTCGCCGCCGCAATTTCCGACCCATGCGACCGAACAACCTCCCGCGTCGGCAAAGGTCGGCGTCGCCTCAGCCGATGGCTTCCGAGCCAGTCTCGCCGGTCCTGATACGGATGCATTCCTCCAGCGGCAGGATGAAAATTTTGCCGTCTCCGATTTCGCCCGTCTGGGCGCCCCTAATGATCGCATCGACCGTCGGCTTGACGAAGCCGTCGTTTACGCCAATCTCGATGCGGACCTTCTTGAGCAGGTTCACTTCAATGTCGACGCCGCGGTAGGTTTCGCTGTACCCCTTCTGCTGTCCGCAGCCCATCGCGTTCGTCACTGAAATCTTGTAGATCTCGGATTTGTAGAGCTCCTGCTTCACCTCATTCAATTTATGCGGCTGGACATAGGCTATGATCAATTTCATCGCGTCCTCCTAGAGATTGCTGAAGAACTGGAAGCCGGGATAGGCTTCGGATTTATGCTCGCTCAGATCGAGGCCCATGAGTTCCTCCTTTTGCGAAATCCGCAAACCGACTGTCTTTTTAATGGCAACGAAGAGGAAAACGCTGGTTAATCCCGCCCAGGCGCCAACCGCCAGCACGCCGAGCGCTTGAACGCCGAGCTGATGCAATCCGCCGCCGTAGAAGAGTCCTACGGCCACGCCGTCAACGTTGCCCCAGAGACCGACGGCGAGGGTGCCGAAAATGCCGTTCACCAGATGGACGGACGAGGCGCCGACAGGGTCGTCGACTTTTAGGATCTTGTCGATGAATTCGACCGCGAGCACCACGAGTACGCCGGCGATCAGGCCGATGATGATCGAGTCGCCCGGCGAAACCACGGCGCAGGGGGCGGTGATTGCGACGAGGCCGGCGAGACAGCCGTTGAGGGTCATCGAGGCGTCGGGCTTCTTGAACCAGAACCAGGAGAATAGGAGGGCGGCCACGGCTCCGGCCGATCCTCCAAGCGTTGTCGTCACGGCGACTCGTCCGATATCAGGGCTCGAGCCCGAGAGCGTGGAACCAGGATTGAAGCCATACCAGCCGAACCAGAGTATGAACACGCCCAGGAAAGCCCAACCGATATTGTGACCGGGGAACGCTTTGGCGGTAATCTTTCCATCGACCTTCACATATTTGCCGGTTCGCGGACCTAGCACGGCGGCGCCGACGAATGCCGCCCAGCCGCCTACGGAATGGACGACCGTGGATCCGGCGAAATCGTGGAAGCCGAGCTGCGAGAGCCAGCCTCCGCCCCAAATCCAATGGCCGGAAATCGGGTAGACGAAGGCTGAGATGAAGCATGTGTAGATTAGGTAAGATTTGAACTTTGTCCTCTCAGCCATCGCTCCGGAGACAATGGTGGCGGAAGTGGCGGCAAAAACTACCTGGAAGTACCAATTCCGGTAGAAGATCGGGTCTCCCATCGGGCCCTTGAAGAACTCTGAGAATCCGATCAAACCGCCCATCTTGTCGGTTCCATACATGAATCCCCAGCCGATCATCCAGAAGACGATGGAACCGAAGCAGAAATCCATCAAATTCTTCATAAGGATATTGGTGGCATTTTTCGCCCGCGTAAGCCCGGTCTCCACGAAAGCGAACCCCGCTTGCATAAAAAAGACGAGGGCGCCAGTTAGGATCATCCACAACATATCAACGGCGGAACTCAAGTCCGGCGTGGATGTTTGAGCCGAGGCCACGCTAAGTCCTAAGGTGGCCACGATGAGAAGTGAGAAGAGTCGTTTTCGCACGATCATGTTCCTCCTGCGCGAATGGTTGCTAATTCATTGCAGGAATCATGCCAATTTTGTTTTTATTGATAGAATCATTCCATAAAGATTCGTAATTGTAAGATTTACGAAATTTTAGTACTGTAATGTCGTTATTGGTAATATAATTGTAATTAATGATCATTATTTTGAAATTATGTTAATAAATATATTACATTTATGTAGTAATAAAAATAGTAAGTGACATATATGTCGTAATAGGTGTTTCTTCTTTATAAAAAAAGGCGAAACCATCACGGTTTCGCCTTTTTGTTGTGCACTATGGAGCTTTATTCTTCCGTCTTCGTGTCCTTCTTGGCCTTCTTCTCGGCGCGTTTTTCCTTTAAGGTCTTTTGCGGCTTTTTCTTGTCCGCCGACTTCGGTCTGTCCTGTGATTTCATATTCTTTCCTCCCTTATAGGGTTATGGTATCCCGACGCGAAGGGCGGGATGGAATGATCCCCGCCCGCGGGACTGCGCGCCCGCGCGTTTACTATAGTATCGGCGCTTTCAAGCGGCAGATCAACAGCCCTCACCGCTTTTTTCCCGCGGGCTTGCCCGAAGGCTTGCCCGATGGCTCGCCCGAGCTGACTTTGCCCATGATGAAGAAGGCGACGAGCATGCAGATCGTGCAGAAGAGGAATATGCCCCGATAGCCGACGATATCGATGATGGCGCCCGTCAGGATCGGCGCGAGTATGGCGGCAGCCTGGCTGGCCGTGTAGTAGAGTCCCGTGTAGATGCCCATGGTTCCCCAACTCGCCATCTGCCAGAGCATGGGGAAGGAATTGGTGACGACCGAGACCCAGAACATGCCGAACACGAACATGATGAGCCAGAAGCTGTAGAGGCGCATCGAAGCCGAGAGGCCAGCGGTGAGCGGGCCGTGGAGGAAGAGGAGCCCCGTGAGCGCCGCGATGACGACCAGGCTCGTCCTGATAGTCTTCTTGCGGCCGTTGCGGTGGGCGATGTAGCCCGAGGGGATGGCGAAGATGGCGTAGGAGATGCCCACCATGCCCGCCGCCAGGGCGGCGGTGCCGGACGAGGTCTTCAGCACGTCCAGCGAGTACTTGCCGATGAAGGGCAGCACTCCCTGGTAGCCTAAAAACCAGAAGAAGATCGAAACCAGGATGTAGAACGCGCTCTTGTCCTTCTGCCCGGCGATGGCCTTGATGCTGGCGAGGAGGGGTTCTTTTTTCTCGGCGCCGTCGCCGCCCGCGGAACCGCCCCTGCCTTCCTTGACGAAGAAGAAAAGGAGGAGCACGGCGAGCACGACGAGGATGCCGGCGAGGGGGAATGGCAGGCGGTCCTTCGTGCTGCCGAGGATGGGCAGCACGAGATCCACGTCCATGAGCCGGGCCAGTCCGATCGTGCCGACGATGGTGGCGATGCCTCCCATCGTGTTGATCACGCCGTTCGCCTCGGAGCGGAACTCGGCGGGTATGATGTCCGGCATGAGGGCGACCACGGGGCCGCGCGCCGACTGCTTGGCGAGGTTGAGGCCGAAGATCAGGGCGATCAGGGCGCCGAGCGAGGCCGCGGCCGCGTAGGGCATGGCGCCGAAGAAGACCGCCGTCAGCGGCAGCAGGGTGAGGATGTAGGGCATCCTTCGTCCGATCTTCGTGTTCGTGCGGTCCGAGATCACGCTCGAAATCGGTATGAGGAAGAGGGCGAAGATATTGTCGAGGGTCATGATCATGCCGATCAGGGTCATCGAGGAGACGTATTTTCCCAGGAAGATCGGCACGTACGTGTCGTAGAGGGGATCCATGAGCCCCATGGTGAAGAACCCGAATCCGATGAGAAAGGTGAGCTTCAGATAGGGCTTGAAGCTTTTCTTGTCATCTTTCATCAATCGCTCCTTTTTTAAGATCGATACATACTACACCGAAAGGCCTGATCCGCAAGGGAAAAACGGAGCCGGCGCCGAACGCCGATTCCATCAGCGAGCGGTACGCGCCGAGCCGCGCGAGGGGGACATAGGCTTGAATCGTGCCGGCGAAGCCTCCTCCGTGGACCCTGCAGGCGCCCTCGCCGCCAAGGAAGTCCTCGGTGAGGGCGAGCGCCGTCAGAAGGCCCTGTTCGCGCGGGGCTTTGATGGAATAGAGGTTTTGCAGGTACTTGGCGCTCGAGTCGCCCGAAGCGCGCACCGTCGCGAGGAAGGCGCCGATATCGCCGCCCTTGATTGCGCGGGCGAGGGCCGCCGGCCGATCCGTCTCGTGGACGAAGTGCCAGGCGCGCAGGAAGGCTCTATCGCCGCAGGCCTCGCGGATTTCGGAGGCTTTCGCGGCGAGTTCGGAGGCGGTTATTCCCGCCATGACCCGGCGGCCGAGGAGCGAGGCCACCGCCCTCATCTCGGCGGGAATGGCGGCGTAGTCGGCGGTGAGGTCGGCGTGGCTGCCGCCCGTGGCGACGATGGCGAGGGCGAGGCCGTAGTCGGCTGGGTCGAAATGCAGAAGCTCGACGGCGAAGCCTTCGGGGGCGCCGAAATCGATGGCCGCCACGGAACCGAGCGCGCTGGCCATCTGGTCCATCAGGCCGCTCGGCTTGCCGAAATAGAGGTTCTCCGCGAATTGGCCGATCTCGGCGAGCTGGGCCGGCGATGCCTCGACGCCTGAAAGCGCGCTGAGGATCCCCCCGGCGAGGACCTCGAAGGCGGCCGAGCTCGAGAGCCCGGAGCCGGGGAGGACTTCGGAATCGACGGCGGCGTCGAAGCCGCGCAGGCGGCCGGCCGCGCCGAAGCGCTCCGCGATGCCCGCCGCCACGCCGCGGATTATCGCGGCCGAAGTTCCGGCCTCGGCCGGGCGCGCGGCGAGGTCGGCCAGGTCGACCTCGAACTCTCCGAAGCCCCGCGAAGCGACGCGCGCCACGGTGTCGCGGCGCGGAGCGATCGCGGCCACGGTGTCCAAATCGATGGCCGCGGCCAGCACCCGGCCGCGGTTGTGGTCGGTATGGTTTCCGCAGAGTTCTGTCCTGCCCGGCGCGGAAACGAAAAAGATATCGTCATCCGCGAGTCGCTCCGCTTGGGCTGAGCGCAGGGAACGGAGCGAATCCGCCAGCGCGCGGTAGCGCCCGCGCTGAATCTCGAGGGTTTCCGGAGGGTAAATCCCCTCGAGGGAGGACAATCGGGGTACGGCTTCGGGAAGGGGAAGGGCCCCTGATTCGGGATTCATCGCTTGCCTTCCGCTGAGGCAGAGGCGGCTTCGGCTCCGGCCTCAGCCTCGGCCTGGCGCGCGAGCCGCAAATATGAAGCGGCGTTCTCGAGGATTTTCTCGACTTCCTCGTCGCCGATCGAGCGCGCCACCTTGCCGGGCATGCCGAGCACGAGGCTTCGCGGCGGGATCTTCTTGCCCTCGGTGACGAGGGCGCCCGCGCCGACGATGCACTCCTCGCCGATCTCGGCGCCGTTCAGGATGATGGCTCCCATCCCGATCAGGCAGCGGTCGCCGATCCTGCAGCCATGGACGATGGCGCCATGGCCGATCGTGACGTCCTCGCCCACGATGCAGGGGTGCGTCGTTTCCACATGGAGCACCGCTCCATCCTGAATGTTGGACCGCGCTCCGACGGAAATGGGGGCGAGGTCGCCTCGAAGGGTGGTGTTGTGCCAGAGCGAACAGTCCCTGCCGAGCGCGACCTCGCCGGATACCGCCGCGCTGGGCGCCACGAAAGCGGGCGAACCCGCGGCGTCTTTTACGATTCCCATTGTATTCCTTCCTCCGCAGAGCATCCCCTCCGGAAGGGGGCCGCGTCAACCTCCGCGGACGAAAAAAAGGCGGCCGGGCTATGCCCGGCCGCCTTCGCGCGCCATTCGCACGCTGCGCTTGAGAGCTTTACTTCGCTGCCTTGAGCGCGTCGATGGCGAGGGCGACGACGGTGAGGTGGATCGAAGCGCCGGATACGGCGTCCGAGGTCCCGTCGGCCTTGACGGCGATCTTGGAGGGATCGCCGGCTTTCACGATGGCAGCCTCGACCGCGGCGGCCTGGACGTTCCACTCGCCCTTCTTGGCAACCTTGCCCATGCCGTAGCGGCCCTGCACGGCCTCGACGATCTTGGACTTCTTGCTGTTGTCCTTGTAGATGCCGTTCCAAATCACGTCGACGATGCTGCCGTTGACCACCGTCACGAGGGCGGTGTCCTTCCAGCCGGAGTTCTTGTCGAATTCCTTCTGCTCGGCGTAGTACCAGCCGTCCTTATAGGCGCCCTTGGCGACCGGCGCGGAGGCGAGGGCCTTCTTGGCCAGCCCGAAGAAACCGGAAACGGTGAGGGTGGCGCCGGAGATGGCGTCGGTCTTGCCGTCCTTGTCGAATTTGGCGAAGTTCACGTCCTGAGTCTTGACGAGGTAGGCGGCGGCGGCCTTGGACTGGGCGTCCCACTCGGCCTTGATCTTGGAAGCCTTGCCCATGCCGTACTTGCCGGCGGCGGCGTAGCTCACCTTGTCCTTGGCGCCGGCGAGATTGGAAACGCCGTTCCAGATCGCGTCGACGATCTTGCCGCCCTTCACTTCGACGATGACCTGCTCCTTCCAGCCGGAAGAGGAATACTTGTCATCCTGCGCGAAATAGACGCCATCCTTGACCTTGCCGAGATCGACCTGGGCGAACGCCAAGCCGGCGAACGCGAACAGCGCGAGCGTCAAAGCGATAAGCTTCTTCATACGTCCCTCCGAAGATACAGTGAATGCGTATAGTATACTACTAATACTATCTATAGAAAAACCGCGATTATAATACCGACTTTCACCCGATTATGGCAAGGGCGATATATTAGAAAACCGCCATTGAACAACATCGCCTCCGGGCTTTCTTGACATGGCATTGAAAGCCCCCTAGTCTGTAGGAAATCACCCGGCGACCAAGGGCCGCCCCGGTTCCCAGGAGCGCACGATGAACCAATTGGCAGAAGAACTCAACACCATCCTCTCCGGCAGCGCGGCGGAACGCCTGCTCTCCGAGATGGGGCGCCGAATGTACTTTCCCAAGGGCATTCTCACCCAAAGCGCCGAGGCGGGAGAAAAGGCGAAGCGCTACAACGCGACGATCGGCATGGCCTACGAATTCGGCGAGCCCATGATGCTCGACGCGCTCCGCGAAGCGCTCCCGAGCCTCACGCCCACAGAGGCGGTCGCCTACGCCTCCACCGGCGGCGTCATGGAACTCCGCCGCGAATGGAAAAAGGCCCTCTATGGCAAGAACCCCTCCCTCGCGGGGAAGTCTTTCTCTCTTCCGGTGGTGGTGCCCGGCCTTACGGCGGCGGTATCCTATATCTGCGACCTCTTCGTCGAGCCCGGCGACACGGTCGTCGTTCCCGACATGCACTGGCCGAACTACCGCCTCATCGTGGAGGAGCGCAAGACGGCCGCCGGCCTGACCTTCCCGATCTTCGAAGGGAACGGCTACAACGTCGCCGGGCTGGAAGCTCGGCTCAGGGAGGCGGGCGCCCGCCGCGGCAAAGCCATCTGCATCCTCAACTTCCCGAACAACCCCACGGGCTACTCGCTCACTTTGAAAGAAGCCGACGCCATCGTCGCCATGCTCGTCGCGATCGCCGAGGAAGGCACCGACCTCCTCGTGATCACCGACGACGCCTATTTCGGACTACAGTACGAAGAAGGGCTCCTCGGCGAATCCCTGTTCGCGAGGCTGGTGGACGCGCATCCCAACATCGTGGCGGTCAAGGCCGACGGTCCCACGAAGGAAGATTACGTGTGGGGCTTCAGGGTGGGCTTCGTCACGTTCGGAGGGAAAGGCCTCGGCGAGGCCCAACAGGACGCGCTCGTCAAGAAGATGCTGGGCATCATCAGGTCTTCGGTCTCCAGCTCGAGCGGGCTGGCCCAGCAGCTCCTCCTCAAAGCCCTGCGCTTCCCCGGCTACGAAGACCAGAAGGCCCGCTATCGGAAGATTCTCGAAGGGCGCTACAGGGCCATGAGGGCCTACCTTGCCGCTCACGAGCTGCCGGCCTGCCTCGAGGCGCTGCCTTTCAATTCAGGGTATTTCATGAGCTTCGCCTGCAAGGGCATCTCCGCCGAGAAGCTGCGCCAGCAGCTGCTCGACACGCTCGCCATCGGCACCATCTCGATGCAGGACAAGTACCTGCGCGTGGCGTTCTCGAGCGTGGAGGAAGATCAGGTGGCGCCGCTCCTGGACGCCATCGTCTCGGTGGCTATTGGCCTGGCGCGCTAGGGCAGGGTGACCGTCGCCACGACGATCCGGTGATCCGAGGTCGGGATCTTTTCCGGCCCGGGCACTGGCGGGATCACCTCGACCGAGCCTGAGTCCAGCCCCGCCGCGAGGACGGGCGACACGAGAATGTGGTCGAGAACGCTCGAATAGCGGCTGTCGACGAAGGTGGGCTCGCTCGGCTTGAAACGGTCGTTGAGCGCCAGGAAATCATTGGCGGGCTCCCCGTCCTCCGCGAGGCGGAGTTCGCTCAGCGTGGAGCCTCTTTCGCCGAGATCGGCGTCGGTGGTGGTGTTGAAGTCGCCCGCCACGACGATAGGCGCCTCAGCAAGCCCCGCGCCGTAGGCCGCGCGAAGATATTCGCCTAAGGCTTTCGCCTGGGCTTTCCGCGCCGAAGCCGACTTCGCGTCGCCCATCGCCTTGAAGTGGAACCCATACACATCGAGCTTGCGGCCCCCGGCTTCGACGGAGACGAAGATGCCCGGCCGCGGCCAGCCGCCTTTGGCGCCCGGCTCGAGAATTGGACCTTGCCGATCGATGCTGCGCCGGGAGAAGACGGCGAGGTCGTCCTCTCCCTTCGCGTCCACCACGGCGACGTAAGGCATGGCCCAGCCGGCGCGGGCGAGCGCGACCGACAGCAGGGCGATATCGCCGCCCTTCGATCCGTCAGCCTGGATTTCCTCAAGCACGATGACGTCGGCCGCGGCCGCCTTGATAGAGCAGGCGACATAGTCGTGGAGCGCGACTCGCTCCTCGCGGGAAGCGTCCCAGGCCGCGCAGTCGCGCACGTTCCAGGTGGCCACGCGGAGCGTGGAGCCTGGCGGCGCGGCGGCGGGCTTCGGCTTTTCCGGCGAGGGAGCCGCCAAGGCCGAGGTGAGCGGGGATGGTCTTTCGGCGGCTTGGAGCAGGGTGTTCTTGGGTCCCGGCGAGGCGGCTGCGATCGCCAGATAAGCGACGGCCGCCACCGTCAGCGCGCTGAGCGCGGCGGCGGCGGCCTTGCCGAATCGGGACTGGCTCACTTCAGGATATAGGACGTGAGCGGCGGGAATCCGTTGAAATAGATGGACGAGTAGCTTTGCGTATAGGCGCCGGTCGTCAGGATGTAGACCCTGTCGCCGATGCGCGCCGACTCGGGCATCATGTAGGTGGTTTTCTCGTAGAGGATATCCATGGAATCGCAGGTTGGACCGGCCAGGATCACGTCCACCGCGGGGCCTTCGCCCTCGAAGTAGATGGGATACTTTATCGCCTCGTCCAGGGTCTCGATCAGGCCGCCGAACTTTCCAATATCGAGGAAGACCCAGGGATAGCGCTCGTGCACCGATTTCTTGGCGATATTGATGATCTCGGAGACGATGACGCCGGAATCGCCCGCCATCGAGCGGCCCGGCTCGATGATGATCTCCTCGGGCCATTCGTTCTTGAAGCCGTTGTCAAGGAAGCGCTTGATGTCATCGGCGTACTGGGCCAGGCTATCGGTCGGCTCGATGTAGTTGGCGGGAAAGCCGCCTCCCATGTTGATCATCTTGAGGTTGACCTTGAGATCGTCCCGCGCCCAGGTGAAGAGCTGTGAGACGGTGGTCAGCGCGGTGGACCACTGGCCGACGTCGCGCTGCTGGCTGCCCGGGTGGAAGGAAATTCCATAGGGTTCCAGGCCGAAACGCACGGCCGTCTTGATGAGCTGGCGCGCCAGGTCGGGGTGCGAGCCGAACTTCTTGGAGAGCGGCCAATCGGCGCCGAGGCCCTCGGTGAGGAGCCTGAAGAACACCTTCGAGCCGGGGGCGGCCCGCGAAAGCTTGTCGAGGTCGGTGATCGAGTCGGTGACATAGAGGCGGACGCCCTTCTCGTAGAAGTAGGCGATGTCTTTCTCTTTCTTGATGGTGTTGCCGAAGCTCATCCTGTCCGGGCTGATGCCGAGCCTGAGGAGCTGGTCGAGCTCGTAGCGCGTGGCGACGTCGAAGTTCGCGCCGAGGTCGCGCAAGAGGGCCACGACGGCATCGTCGGGATTGGCTTTCACCGCGTAGTAGATCTTGGCGAAGGGCAGGTTCTTCCGAAGGTCCTCATAGTTCTTCTTTATAATATCGAGGTCGATGATGAGGCAGGGAGTTTCCTTGTCCTTCGCGAAGGCCTTGATGCGGTCGAAACGCTCTTTCGTGATGAAGTTCTCGAGCGGGAAGTGGTACTGGTCTTTCACTACGGTACCCCTTTCACGATTGGTATAATAACCCGACCGGAGCTCAGAAAAGCCGGCGGGCGGATCGTCGCGCCGGGGCCCGGTGACGTGTCCATTTTCTACAGTACATGCGTACTTGCCCAAAGGTCAAGCATGTAGTAAAAACTTTGTCATGATCATTTTTTTCTTCAAGAAAGCCTTCTTCGACGGCTGGGATAATCTCTTCGCCCTCGCCGCCTATAACATCGCCTACCTGGTCCTGGCGGCGGTCTTCATCGTCCTGCCGCTCTCGGTCGGCGCGGGCGACGCCCTCACGATCGCGTGCATGATCGTCGGCATTCTCGCGCTGTCGCAGTGGCAGGCGCTCACGGCCTTCTCGATCAACGATGTCGCCGACTACCACGCCCCGGGATTCAAGGCGACCTTCGAATACTTCCCGAAATCCTGGAAATCGGGCCTGATCATGGGGGCGGTCAATCTCGGACTCTGGTTCACCTACACGGTGGGTATCCCATTTTACCTGTCCCAAAAAGGATTCATCGGGCTTTTCCTCGCGAGCCTCCTCTTCTGGATCAGCCTCGTTGCCCTCCTGGCCTCGCAGTATTACCTGCCCCTCGTCGCGAGGCGGGGCGGAAGCTTCAAAGATACCGCGAGGATATCTCTGATCCTTCTCATGGACAATATCGGCTTTACCTTGTTTCTTTTTGCATACAATGTCGTTACCTTCGCGCTTTCGGCGCTCACCGCCTTCATGGCGCCGGGGCCCGCGGGCATGGCCCTGGCCTCGACGGTCGCCGTAAAGCTGCGCTGGAAGAAATACGAGTGGGCGGAGGCCAATCCCGGCCTCAACCGCAAGAAAGCTCCCTGGGATGAACTCCTCGAGGAAGAGAAGGACCTCGTCGGCGAACGCACGCTGCGGGGGATGATCTTCCCCTGGAAGCAGTAGGCCGTTTTTAATTTGCATCTAATTCCATGCAGTATATAGCTTAGGTTATTCGATCACATCGCCTTCGCTTTCTTGCTAAACTCTTTGCCTCTCGTGATTCCATGTTTCTTTTTCTTTGCTCTCTCGTGAATCTATAGTAAGATGGCTATCAGAATAAACAAAAAATTAAAACAATGATCCAATCGAGGCAACAAATGAAAAAGCTTGGACTATCATTGATCCTGCTCGCGCTCCTCCTGGTATCCTGCAGCCCCGAGTACGGCGTCTATCAGGCGTACACCTGGACCGATCTCCCGAACCTATTCTCCGACAGCAACCCCTATACTCCTACTCCTGCCATTTATCGAGACGAGTACTTCAAGGTGCTTCCCGGGAACTATGAGATGGTCTACAGGATCCCAACGAACTGGATCACCTGGTACCTCCGGTATACGATCTATGAGGACGACAGCTATATCAAGAAGAGCAACTACTTCATGATCGGCCTCTATGATTCAGGCCCTACGATCTCACATCACACCGCGAGAGGCATGAAATCCCTCGGCTCAGCGCCCGCAGAAGGATCCTCACAAGGTATTCTTGTCCGTCCCGAGGAGATTGAAGGGAAGGTGAGGATACCGGTTGGCGTGGAGACCAAGACCATGGAGGGGATCACTGTCTCCATGGAATACGGCCGGATCGAGTAGCCGCGCCTTCCGCCTCTGGCCTTTCCAAGGGCTTTCTCAACTTCAGCTCGCCTGTTTCTTGACATTTAACCTCTATAGCGCCACGTCCCTGGGAAGCCTCGGCCAGCAGGAAAAAAGAAGCTCGCAAGTCCGAAGACCTGCC
>MTLD01007721.1_pt1 | contig 11929 bp, 15 predicted proteins | sample 1982471 | NCBI WGS metagenome assembly MTLD01 (sample SAMN05712604, study PRJNA340218) | biofilm metagenome | isolation source: sample SPM anode biofilm adapted to -50 mV | place: USA | collected 2012-02-03
CTGGTATCAATATGTCTATAATTCCAATGCAGAGCGTAATGTTCTTTACGATTTTGGTCCATGCAGCCCCGGCGGTTTTCCGCCTGGAGACCCGGGGAACATAGTTCATACACAGGAAGAGGTAAATTATTCGGGTTATGATCGTGACTCTCTAGAACAAGCTGAATGGGAGGTCATCTCAGGTAACTATGATTATAACACGCTTTTTCTAGAAACCGTTATCGACTACGATAATAATACACAGGTCATATATGCATATTCAGATAGCTCACATACAACAGCAGCCAGAGACGGTTATTATGTGGCCGGCGAAATGGTAGAGGGAATAACATCAGAAATACAAGTATTTAACGGTATAGCAACAATATTATAAAATTATGGCACAAATAATTACTAACAGAATTGAAGTTCAAAGCGACTATGAAGGAATTCAGATTAAAGGGTTCGTTGAACTTGAAGCAGGAGAAATAAAGAGGGTTCACGGATCCTTCTTAGTTAATAATAACCAGATAGGGAATTTTGAAAAAACAAAAGATGCTCTTTTATCACTCTTTTTATCTGATAATCATTTTGATAAACTAACATTAATTGCTGGAATTCTTCCGCAATTTTTTCAAGAAATTCAAGAACTATGACACTAAAAGTTTATCAGATACTTGCTCTTGATGCTGCGTTTTCAAAATTCAGCTACACGAAAGCTTCTGCAACTCTTATACTGCAGATGATGAAAAACAAGGTCGTACTTGAGAATGAGATTGAAAAAATAAATCAGGTCAAATCTCATTTAGCTGAATCATGTAGACCCGGTATCTCTAAAGATTCTCCTGCATACAATGAGTTGTGGGATAAGAATTTTGAACCACTACAAATTAAACTTCTCGAGGAGGTAAAGGAAATTGAACTTCACAAGATTTCTGAAAAGGATCTTGATATACTCATTCGGCCGGTTCTTGCAACCATCACATCCGCAGACCTGTCAACAATGTCATTAATAACTAATCTTTCATGATATGGAGATATTCAGAGGTGAACAATTTTATCGCTATTTAGCTGGAGAGGGTCTTGATTATGACTTGTGCAGTCAAATTGTTCTGTGCATCTATGAAAAGACCCGGGGAAGTATTGCTGTGAACTTCGTTAAAGTTCAGGATGCTCAATTTCCGAATGCTCCCCTTGTAGAAAAATCTGATAACCCAAATTTTAAGTTGATGATTTTTCTTTCTGAAGAGCTAACATCTCAGCTTCTACCTGGTGAATATATGATTGAGGCAAAGCGTGTGATTAATGGTATGAAAATGCCAATAATCAAAGGAGTTTCGACATTCTTAAAAGTTAAAGACAGCAAGACACTATGAGTGAAGTAATATATTTTGACAATCCGAACCGCCCTCCTATTGTGTTTGATACTCCTGAGAAAAAACAGGAATATCTAGCCAATATTCTTTTCTATAAAGGGGAAAGTTCATTTGATTATTATCGTTCAAGAACGACAGATAATCCTCCACTTACTGAAGAGGAATTCAGGCAATTGCAGGCAAAATACCCTCAAGTTATTCAGGAAGCTAAAGATGCAACATCAGCAGCATTGAACTTTATTGAAGAGCATGAAGAGGATTTTGAGGGATTTAATCTGAGGATTACTACAGCTGAAGAAAAAATCAATAGTCTGCTTGAGGAACCTGATGATATACAACAATTCCCATCGTTTTTAAATTTCCCTAACCTGGGAAAAGCCAATGTATTATACATAGACACTCAGGAAAATGAGTCGTACAGATGGGATAATGACAATCTTAAATATTATAAAATCAACGAAATAGAAATCATAAACGGAGGAAATTAAAATGGCAAACAAAACACTTAATGCGAGATTAGTAATTCGCAACAATACAGCAGCGAATTGGACAACAAACAATCCGGTTCTGCTGGCCGGTGAAATTGGAATTGAAAAAGATACCAGGAAGTTCAAATTTGGAGATGGTGTAACAGCGTGGAACGCTCTTTCATATGCTTCAGCTAATCCTGCTGTCTTAAGAACTTCCAATCCTGGAACAACAGACAGCTCATATGATGTTGGTGTTGTATGGATTAATACAACATCAAAAAAGGGATTTCTACTTACTGACAACACAACAAACGCTGCCGTTTGGAAACAAATTGTTACATCTGAAGACATTGTAACACTAGGTGATATGTCTAAAACTGTGTTTGCAACCGTTGATCCGGCGAACGGATATGTTGACAAGGCTAAAGTGGCTGACAAACTTACTTCAGCTCGTCAAATTGCAATCACCGGTGATGCTGCTGCTTCCGCAAACTTTGATGGTTCTGCGAATGTCTCTTTGGCAATGGTTCTAGCGAATGTTGTGACAGCCGGAACAGGTTGTAAGATAACCGTCGATGCAAAGGGTCGTGTTACAGGAATTGCTGCTCTTGCCGTTAGTGACATTCCTGCTCTGACAGCTGCAAAGATTACCGACTTAGGAACAGCAGCAACAAAGAATACTGGGTTATCAGTTGGAAATGTAGTTGTTGTAGGAGCTGATGGGAAAATTGATGGTTCAATTATGCCACCTCTTGCTATTACAGATGTCTTTGAATCATCTTCTGAAGCTGAAATGCTTGCCTTGTCTACAGCTAATGTGGGAGATGTTTGTATTCGTTCTGACCAGAATAAATGCTACATCTTAAAGCAATTACCATACAGTACACTCGCAAATTGGAAAGAATTAAAAACACCTGCAAACTCTGTTTTAAGTGTGAACGGTCAGACCGGCGCGATTACACTCACAACATCACACATCACAGAAGGTACAAACCTTTATTGGACTCAAGCAAGATTTAATTCTGCATTTGCTTTAAAATCTTCTACAGATCTAGCAGATACTGCTCACATTCTATACGACACTGACACTCTTATTCTTGACGGAGGTAATTAATGGCTAAGACTGTCAACGCTATACACAAACAGAGAACAAATACGGCAGCCAATTGGGCTGCCGCTAATCCTGTTTTACTTGCAGGGCAGCTAGGAGTAATTTCAGACACCTCTCCACGTCGAATGAAAGTGGGAGATGGTGTTACAGCATGGAATTCTTTACCCTTCGTTGCTGAAATACCCGGTATTGTTTCAATTGACGCTAACAAGATTTTAGGCTCCAATTCTTCCGGTACCGGTTACGAATTTAAAGATTCAGTTTCTTTGATTCAAGTTATATCATTACTGCATAATGATGAAGTTGATAGTTCTGAAGTAACCTCTTCAACGGCTGAAAGTGCGGCACTGAAAACACTAACATTGTTAGCAGCACCTTATGCAAAAATTATTGTTGAAATAATTGTGCAAAGTCGTGTAGAACAGTCAGCAAACACTAAATGTGACTTTACTTATCGTATAAAATATGGAGGTGTTACACAACAAAGTTTTGTTGATAGGATAATTGCATCATCGACAAGTGGAATTGTTTCAGGAGGCCGGAATACTACAACATTTTCTTGTATTATTGATGGTGACTTCCCTATTACACAAGATATAACTGTTACTGCTCAAAACTCTCTCTCAAACGCCAATACCGGTTCTAAAATTAGGGCTTTTAGAGTATATGCCGTTACAGATGCTTCTTTGATGCGTGGAGCTGACGGAAATACTCCATACATCTACAATAATTATTGGTGGATAGGTACAACTAATACGGGCACTCTTGCATTAGGTGGGATTAATGCCGGTAACACTATTTCATTTACAGAAGCTGTTGTCAAAGACACAATTATTTCCGGAGAAACTATTGGGGTACTATTCGGAAAACTGAAGAAATGGTTCTCTTCTTTTGGAGCATTGGCATGGAAAAACAAAGCATCCTTTGCTGATGATGTTGATAACAAACCAACTACCATTGAAGGTTATGGCATCACTAATGCTTATACAAAAACTGAAGTTGATGATAAAATTCCATCAGATACATTTTACTACTCAGGAATAACTTCTTCGTTTGGATTTAATCAACAATATTCAAACTATATATTACTCCTTAGTCAAAATGTAAATGTATATTTTGACCAATCAGTACCAGCGGGAAAATCTTTTATTGCTTCTTTTATAAACGAACAAAGTTCATCTATCAACATTCAGCATAGTTTTGGGATATTAGAGAGCCCGATAGTCGTTCCAGCTGGACAAAGAATTACTATAAAAATGTTAGGAACAGGAAACGCTAATCCCACCTGTATCGTTCTAGGAAGATCAACGATTTTATAATTATAACCACATTTAAATGGAATCATTTGTTTATATCCTCTCTGGATTAAGTACTGCCCTGGCAGGGTTGAATATTTCTCAATATTTTTTCTTTAGATCACAACGTAAAAAAGCTTCAGCTACTGCAGAACAGGAACAGAATACTGCAGATGCCGGAAAATTTGAAAATCTGCAAAAAGAAATTGATTTCCTTTCTCGTTTACTTGATAAATATCGTACTGATTATAATGCTCAATCCGAACAAATAAAATTCAAACAGCATGATCACGAAAGGAAACTAAAGGGAATTCAGAATCTCCTTTCAAAAGAGATTTTTAATAAAAGATATGCTGAAAGGCACATCTGTTTAAATACTGATTGTGATTTGAGAAAACCTTCCCTGGGCGAGTTTCACACGGAGGATTCTGTAATACCAGAATAATATGATTACAAAAGAACAATTATCAAAAATCTATCCATCTGGCAAGGCCAGAATAGACATTTTTCTGCCCTTTATAAATAAGTATGCAGAGCAATATCAGGTCTCCACAAAGCTAAGAGTTGCTGCATTCCTAGCGCAGGTTGGGCATGAAAGTGGTCAACTTCGTTATGTTGAAGAGCTCGCATCTGGCTCTGCATATGAGGGTCGGAAAACTCTAGGTAATACCCTTCCGGGAGATGGGGTAAAATTTAAAGGCCGTGGGTTGATTCAGATTACTGGCCGGTCTAATTATACTTTATTGAGTAAGGATTTTGGTATTGATTTTATTAATAACCCAGCTCTTCTCTCCTCTCCGGAATGGGCAGTTCGCTCTGCTTTTTGGTTCTGGAGTAAAAATAATCTTAATTCCCTTGCAGATATCTCAGATTTTAGAACAATAACTAGAAGAGTAAACGGTGGGTATAACGGTCTTGCCGATCGGGAAGCTCTATATAAAATAGCACTTGAAGTATTATGAAACATATTTTTATCACAATTATCGCTGCATTTATTTTGCTTACCGGGTGCTCTACAGTTAAAAAGGTCACTGAAACTTCAAAAGAGAGTCAGCTGCAGATGTCGCACCATGATAGTTCTGCTTCACAAATCAACACCGGAAGCTTCCTGGAATCAATAATAACAAAAACAGATTCCTCTAGAATTACTATTACTGATTATTCGCTCCCGGACACAACCGGTCGGCAGTCGGTTATTCGTATAACTATTGTCGAGAATAATATCAAAACTCAGCAAAAAACAGTCAAAAAAGACTCAACAAAGGCAATTGCTGTGCAGATAGTCAAGGATTCAACTAGTCAGAAAAGTATCGAAAAAACTAAGATAACTGAGCAACGAAAGCCTCAAACAATAAATAAACTTCTTATTCAAATAGCCGCATATCTAGTACTTGCATTAATTGCTCTATTTGGAAGCAAATGGCTCAAAAATAAGATTCAGGGGATGTTTTAAAAATTATTTTACTTATTTTTCTTTATATATCATACTGATTTCATTGTATTTATAAATATTAATGCAATATATTTACAATTTGCAAATATTTTTATTTGCTTTTTGTAAATATTTGATATATCTTTGTGTCAACAAAAGGGAGAGATCCCAATTTATAAACAATTAAAATCAAAAGTATCATGAAAAGAATTAGTATCACAGACGGCTCAGGCCAATGGTTTGACTCAGAAAAAGCAGATTATTACAAAGAAGATTCTTACCACGATGGTAGAAACTTCATCAGCAGGGCAACCGGCTCGCAATGGGAACATGAAGCAATTTATGTTACAAAAGGTGGAAAATTCATCCTTAATCACTGGAGTAATTATCAAGGTTCTCGTGAGACTTATGAAGTAATTTCATCATCACAAGCTGCTGAATGGTTTGCAAAACAAGGTTTCCCGGACGAACAAATTCCAACCATATTTCATAAGGAAGTGTACGACTTAGAAATTCAGTAAACAAAAAACCCCCTCTGGTCTCTCACATCAGAGGGGGAATCTCTTCTCAAAAGTATCATGTTAAAAGGAGAGATTTTTACAAAGATAAAAAAGCTATACAATGATTGTACACACAATGACAGAATCTGAACTCACAAAGGAAGTAATGAACGATATGTTCAATGCTTTCCGCTGGGAGGATGTCAACTCTAATAAATTTAGGCGTGTCGTTATTAAGGCAACTCGATTCCCGGTTTATTCAAATTATAAATATACTTCACCTCGCAAAAACAAGTGGCTTATAATGCTTGAGGCTCGATCTAAAAAGGAATTTGGTGACTTTTGCAGGACAACATATGTAACTATGTACGACTCTCCACATGGATTATATGCAGTTATGGTGTCTTGGGTTGAGAAAAAGCCTCAGTTAATTATTTATCCTCCACACTTTTTTGCAAGGTTTAGAGATCGTCTCTCAATCGGTGCAACCGGCCAGGATCTAATGCTTGAGTTCTTTAAGTATAATAGCAGCTATGTATATGAAGTCTCTCATAAACAAATCGATGAATCCAACTCAAAGATTGAAATTTATGGTTCTTGCAAAGATGGTGTTTGCTTAGGATTCATGACTTCAGAAAATAACATAATGTTCAAGACATTCATAACTTACGACATGCTTAAAGGTGAACAAATCAGTAAATTCACAAACAACGAAAAATATAGACAAGAAATACACGGATCATGATTACAAAAACTATTAAAATTGAAGAGAGTCAAGAGAAGTTTCTTCTCAAAAACTACAAAAATGTAAATCAAGGAGTACAGGCTTGCATTGAAAAAGCTATGTACCCTAGCAATGACGAAAGTACCTTAAGATACATCCGGAGTTACTCTAAAAAAGAACTCAGAGGGAAATTCACAAAAGAAGAGTGGTTCTTCTTTATTGATTCATTAAATGGAAGCATCGTTGATTCATTATTCCGGTGCAGCCTCGATGCACTAATTGTTCATTGTAGTGATTCAGAGGAACTGGATGGGACAGCCAGTAAATATGAATTGAATTTTGAAAAATTAATTTCGAAGTGCAAAACTTTGACCGGCGCTCAAATTGAAGCATTATACACAATTGTCGAAGAGTTTTGGGACAAGGAAGATAAAGATTTGCATCAGTATGTTGATGCTGTTATGTAACAAAAAAAGGGAGGTACTTGCCTCCTTTTTTAATGAAATTACATTAAAATCTACCTTCGTGATGCTTTATTAATTCATTTGCCTCCTCGATATCATGAGGAGTATATATATCTGTCATAAGCAAAGTTGAGTGCCTTGCCTGGTCTCTCACTGCTAGTAAATCGGTGTTTGATTTTATCAAATCAGTAATACCAGTATCTTTTAGGCTGTAAAACTTGTATGTTTCAGGGAATTTTAAAGCTGGACGAATGTATTGAGCCCAGTAGTCTGTAAATTGTTTATTTGAATGTTTCTTTAATCCTGGCTTCATATTCTTTCCGAACAGATAATGATCATCGTGATTCCTGAATATGTCTAAATCAATCATAAGTTTAATCACTTTGTCCGGGAGTGTTACTGTTCCATCTTTGCGATTTTTGGAAGAATAATCCGGAATAAACAAAGTTCCTCTTTTGATTGATATATGTTTTAGTTGAATGTAGGACATTTCCTTTGGCCGTACAAAACAATAATACAGGATATAACAGGCAAGGAGAAAATGTTTATTTCTCGGTTCAACATAATCCTTTAATCTCTCCATATCGGCTTCCTTGATAATGGAGCGGTTTTTCTTGCCCTTTTTCTTACCTAATAACGCTAAGCCGGCTGATGGATCCCCTTCAATATATTGCTTTCCCTGAAGCCATTTTGTAAGTCCTTTAATCCATAAAACATAATTATCTCTTGTCGTTCCGGAGAGACCTTGTTCAAGCCATATCCAGTCAATAAACCTATTCACAAAATCAACATTCAGTTGATAAATGTACTTTTTGATAGTTTTTTGTGAGTTGTTAAAGTCAATAAGAATCTTGCTCATTGAATAGTACCCTTTCAAGGTTCTTTCTCTAATGTGATCATCTTTCAATAATCTGTCGAGATACCTTCTGTAAGCTGCTATTGCGTCTTCGAAAGTTGTGTATGAATTTTCAGATGCAAGGTTGATCCACGGATTGTATCCGTTAATAAGAGCCGAATTTAATCTTGAAATAAGATCATCTGCATACTCTTTTCGTTGGCGAGAATTCTTGATTCTGTTCAGTTTAATTCTTTTGCGGCGCATTTCTCCTTTTGTTGGATCAAATGCATAAAAGCTTATAAACCATTCATTTCCTTTGACAAGTCGGGCAGGAGTGTAGGCCCTAACATTGGCCTCGTAGATTTTTGAGTTTGAAAAAGTCATTTTTTTTTTGGGAGAAGATACTTGTGTATCAGCCCCTTCAAAAAATGATTGTGTCCCGGAACTGTCCCGGTTAGATGTTGAAAAAAGCCCGTTAATATCTGATTTAAAGGTATTTACGGGCTGTTTTGTAGCGGAGACAGGACTCGAACCTGTGACCTTTGGGTTATGAGCCCAACGAGCTACCAACTGCTCCACTCCGCGGTTTAAGGAGTGCAAAGATACGATAAATTATATCTAATAGCAAATATATTTAATCGACAGCTTTTAACAGGGTCACTAATTCACTAACGTTAAGGCTCTTTTGCTCTCCCGATTTTAAGTTCTTAAGCGACACTTTTCCGGCAGATACTTCATCTGCACCAATTATTGCGAAGTACGGTATTCCCTTTTTGTCGGCATAGTCGAACTGTTTTTTCATTTTGGAATTGTCGGGGTAGAGTTCGGCAGATACACCTGTTTCTCTTACTGCTTTAATAATTGGAAGAGAATATTTTACCTCGTCAACACCCAGATTTGAGAACAGCACCTTTGCAGCGCTGCCTGCCGAGCCGGGGAATTTGTCGAGAGCAAGGAGTACGTCGTAGATTCTGTCGGCTCCGAATGAGATTCCCACTCCGGGAACATCGGGCAAGCCAAAGATTCCTGTGAGATCGTCGTAGCGACCGCCGCCGGAGATGCTTCCCATTTCGGTCTCGAGTGCTTTTACTTCGAATATCGCACCTGTGTAATAGTTCAACCCGCGGGCAAGTGAGAGGTCGAGTTCTACTGAACAGTTAACCGCCACGGTTTCAATCAAGCCAAAGAGTTCGGTTATTTCGTCCAGCCCGGCCAGGCCGGCCTTCGAAGTGGAAAGTACGCCCTTCATTACCTCAACCTTTTGTGCTGTAGTACCCGAAAGAGTAAGTATTGGTTCAATAACTGAAACATCGGCAGTAGTAAGCCCTTTTTCATTAAGCTCCTGTTTAACTGCATCAAGCCCAATCTTGTCAATTTTATCAATTGCAACTGTAATGTCGGTAAGTTTCTCGGGTTTTCCGATAACCTCAGCTATACCGGTTAAAATCTTGCGGTTATTTATCTTCACAAGTACTTTTATACCAAACATGCCAAAAATTTCGTCTACAATCTGTACGAGTTCAAGTTCATTCAAAAGCGACCTGCTTCCCACAACATCCACATCGCATTGATAAAACTCACGGTAACGCCCTTTTTGAGGCCTGTCGGCACGCCAAACAGGTTGTATCTGGTATCTTTTAAACGGAAACGTCAGCTCGTTCTGATGCTGTACAACGAATCGTGCAAACGGTACCGTTAAATCGTACCTAAGTCCCTTTTCGCATACCTTAAGCGATAACGAATTACTGTTACCAAGCATATCTGCAGTTACTCCCGAAAACGCATCACCCGAATTGAGTACTTTGAACAGTAGCTTGTCGCCCTCCTCTCCATACTTGCCAAGCAAAGTAGAGAGATTCTCCATTGCGGGAGTTTCAATCGGTGAGTATCCGTATTTCTTAAAAACCGTACGAATCGTTTCAAATATGTAATCCCTGCGGGCCATTTCCACCGGCGGAAAATCTCTTGTCCCTTTTGGAATTGATGGTTTTTGTGCCATTTTATTTTTTCTCTTTAATATATTTATCAATTGCAGATGCCGCTTTTCTTCCATTCCCCATTGCGAGAATTACAGTTGCTGCACCAGTTACAGCATCGCCCCCTGCAAAAACACCTTCGCGAGTCGTAACACCGTCATCATCTGCAACAATACAGTTCCAGCGGTTGGTTTGAAGTCCCGGAGTGGTAGATGCAATTATTGGATTTGGCGAAGTACCAAGCGACATAATTACCACATCGGTTTCAATATCGAAGTGGCTGTCGGGAATAGGAACAGGACTCCTGCGACCACTGTCATCGGGCTCACCCAACTCCATCTTTTGACATTTAAGGCCGGTAACCCAACCTGCTTCGTTTCCTAAAACCTCAGTAGGGTTTGTAAGCATTCTAAAAACAATCCCCTCCTCTTTTGCATGGTGAACCTCCTCAACGCGTGCAGGAAGCTCCTTTTCAGTACGACGATAAACGACAGTCACATCTGCACCAAGCCTGAGAGCTGTCCTTGCCGCATCCATTGCAACATTACCCCCCCCAACGACAGCAACACGTTTACCCACGTAAATCGGAGTTTCATATGAAGGATCGAATGCCCTCATAAGATTATTGCGAGTCAGGAATTCGTTGGCACTTACCACACCGTTCAGGTTCTCTCCCGGAATGCCCATGAATTTTGGAAGCCCGGCTCCCGAACCAATAAACACCGACTCAAACCCCTCATTATCCATTAAAGAATCGATGGTAACAGTCCTTCCAACAAAAATATTTGTCTCAATTTTAACCCCCAAAGCTTTTACACTCTCAACCTCATATTTTACGACCTTGTCCTTTGGCAGACGAAATTCAGGAATTCCATACTGCAATACTCCGCCAGGTTCGTGCAACACTTCGAATATTGTTACGGCATAGCCCATCTTTGCAAGATCGGTAGCGCAAGATATTCCGGCCGGACCACTACCCACAACTGCAACCTTATGACCATTGAACGGCAGCTTATCGGTAAATTTTACCTCGAATTCCCTTGCCCAATCGGCAACAAACCTCTCAAGTTTTCCAATTGCAACAGGCTCACCTTTCACTCCCAATATACAGGAACCTTCACATTGAGTCTCCTGCGGGCAAACCCTGCCGCAAACAGCAGGCAAAGATGTATCCTGAGAAAGAATCTCAGCAGCTTTGGCAAAATTTCCCTGCTCAACCTCAAAAATAAACTGAGGAATTTTTATTGAGACAGGGCAAGATTTTACACATTGCGGGTTCTTACAGCCCAAACACCTGGAAGCCTCAAGCATTGCCTCTTCTTCATTATATCCGAAACAAACCTCTTCAAAATTTTTGGCCCTCACAGCCGGGTCTTGTTCCCTTACCGGAACTCTTGGTATTTTATTTCTCATAATTTACTCTTGGTGCAATCCAATTTTACATTTATGGTCAGCCTCAGCCTCAACTTTCTTATACATTCCCTGTCTTCTCATTGCCTCGTCAAAATTGACAAGATGACCGTCGAACTCAGGACCGTCTACGCAAGCAAACTTTGTTTTCCCGCCAACAGTTACCCTGCAAGCACCGCACATTCCGGTTCCATCCACCATAAGCGTATTTAAACTAACTATTATTGGCAGATTAAACTCCTTTGCAGCCATTGCAGCAAACTTCATCATAATCATAGGGCCAATCGCCACCGCAGTATCATAATGTTTCCCCTCAGCCATTAGCCGTCGCAAAGCATCGGTAACTAAACCCTT
>MTLD01004616.1_pt1 | contig 11887 bp, 13 predicted proteins | sample 1982471 | NCBI WGS metagenome assembly MTLD01 (sample SAMN05712604, study PRJNA340218) | biofilm metagenome | isolation source: sample SPM anode biofilm adapted to -50 mV | place: USA | collected 2012-02-03
CGATCCAGTCCTGCACTGTGCGGAGGTTGGCCAGGCCGAAATGCTTCGGGCCTACGATCTGGTAGCGCAGGATCTCCCCAGTGGTGCTGTTGGCTTGAATGGTGGGGACCAGGTTGTTCGGAAGGTTGACGTTCTGGGCCATGGCGACAGATGCCTGACTGTAAGCGAAGTGGTAGTCAACTCCGTACTTAAATGTGACCCGAACGAAGGCGAGGCCATAGAAGGAGGTGGAGCGGATGACATCGATTCCCGGAGTGGAGTAGAGGCCGATCTCCATGGGGCGGGTGTAGTATCGCTCGATCTCCTCGGCCGAAAGGCCAGGAGCTTGGGCCGTGATTTCAAGAATGACGGGCGTGGGGTTGGGATAGGCCTCGATGTTCAGCTTCCGGAAGGCGGCATAGCCGCCCGCAAGAAAAACCAGGAGGCCCACCACCGCAACAGCGCGGCGGCTCAGGCAGAAAGCGACAAGGGACTTGAACATGGTTCGGGATCCTGAAGGCTAGTCGCCGGAGTTGGCCTTGAGCATGTTGCTCAGGAAAATCGTTCCGTCCACCACCACTAGGTGGCCCTCCTTCAGGCCCTCCAGGATCTGGATGCGGTCCTCGTCCCGCACACCGACTTGGACCGTTTGCTGAGTGAAGTGGCGGCGATCGGCGGTCGTCCAAACGGTGTGGGTTCCGTCGGACTCCCGCACCACTGCATTGGCTGGGACAGAAACAGCCTTTTGGGCCTCTTGAACCCGGATAGAGAAGCTCGCCATCATGCCGTCCCGGAGCTCATCCTTGGGGTCTGCTATTTCCGAGCGCACCACCACCCGCCGTGTGTTCGGATCGACGCTCTCGCCCACAACGAAGACCTTCCCGGGAAAGGCGCGGCCAGGAAAGGAGAGGACTTCAACCTTCATGGTCTGGCCGGGGTGGAACAAGGGACTTTCGGTTTCCGGCACACTGGCCACCATCCATTTGCCCTTCACATCCGCCACTGAAAAGGGCGCCGGAGCGGTACCGGGCTGAACAAATAGGCCTGGCTGGACATTGCGCGCGGTGACCTTGCCAGAGATGGGGCTTCGCACCACCAGGGCAGGGTCGATCTGCCGGGAAGCGACGATCCGGTCGATCTCTGCGTCCGTCTTTCCGAAGATCCGGACCGCGTCCCGGGCGGCCTTGAGGGCGCCCTCCGCGGCCTGCTGGTCTGAGACAGCCTGTTCGACTTCCTTCTCCGGGATGCCGTGGGAATCTTGGAGGCTGCGCGCCCGAGCCAGCACCTTGCTGGTGAGGTCGAAGGTGGCTGAAGCTGCGATCAGCGTCGATTCCGCCTGGACCAGATCGGGGCTCTTGATGGTGTAGAGGGGCTGATCCTTGTTCACCCGGTCGCCCAGATCCACCATGGCCCTCAACACGGTGCCAGCGTAAGGAGGAAAGACCTGCACGGCGACATCGTCATTGAACTGGATGTTCCCCACCGCTTGACGGTCCAGGGCAAAGGTCTGCGTCACCGCAGGTTGGATCCTGAGCGCTCGAACTTGGCTCTCGGTGAGGTCCAGGGAGATCTCAGCGGGAAGCTGGGGTGCTTGGGAGGTGGAAGAAGGAGGGGCCTGACTGGCCCGAGCAACCCGGGACACGTACTCTAGGATTCCAATAGCCAGGGCCCCTGCCAGAACCAAGGAAATGGTGATTTGGACCCGGGACACGGGCTTCAATGTTACAGATTTCATCTTCCACCTCAGTGCCCGGCCTTGTGCTGCGGAGCACTCATGGGGCGAGAAACCTCAAGGAAAGGGCCTTCATCAGAATGAGGGTCGGGAGGTGGCTCACGCTTGCTCTCTTTCGATTCCCGATGGCTATCTTTCGATAGGTTCCATTTGTCTGCCTTGGCCTTACCCTGGAGAGCAGTCGGCATTCTGGAGCTTCGTCATCGATGGTGCTGTCCACTCTTTACAAGAAGAAGAACCGGCTCCCGTGCCTGGCGGGAGCGGCTGTCCTGATACTCCTCATCGCTCTGGTGGACTGGCAGACAAAGCCCTACATATCCATTGGGTTTCTGTACCTATTCCCACTCATTCTGGTAGCGGGTCACCTTACGCGCTGGCAGCTCATCCTGGTCGCCCTAGCCTGCGCCCTCCTTCAGGAAACGTTTAGTGAGCTTCCATCCAATGAAGCCGTGGCGCGGCTGGTCATGGCTTCCACAGGATTCGTGGGAACAGGTCTCTTCCTTCAGGAAATTTTGCGCCACCGCCAAGCGGCTCTGGACCACATGGCGGAATTGGAGGAACAAACAGCCAAGCGAAAGGAAGTGGAGGAACAACTCCGCGTCCTAGTGGAGAGCAGTCCCGTGGCCATCATCACAGTGGATGCGGATGGCACGATCCTTCTGGCCAATGAGGCGAGCCGAGATCTGCTCGACCCGGATGGCCCCCCTCTTCAGGGGCGCCCCATGACAGGTTTCCTCCCGGCTCTTCAGAGCGCCCTTAAAGCCAGGGCTGATCACGCCTTCCGGACGGAGATCCGATGCCGGGCCACCCGGGCCAATGGCGAGATGTTCATGGCCGCGGTTTGGTTCTCTACTTTCGTGACAGCTAACGGTCCACGTCTTGCGGCCATCATCGTGGATCTCTCAGAGGAGTTAAGGGACCGCGAGGAGTTGGGCCTGGACCACCTGCTTAAGAACACCAAGATTGTCATGTCGGCCATCTCACACGAGATCCGCAACCTCTCGGGTGCGGGCCTCGTGGTGCACAGGAATCTGGCTCAGCTTCCTGCCCTCCAGGGCAATGCGGATTTCCAGGCCCTGGGAACCTTAATCCAGGGCCTTGAGAAGCTTTCGGCCATGGAGCTGCTGCCGTCCGGAAGGCAACAGCTGGCGCCTGTCGACCTTTCGGGCGTACTTGACGAGTTCCGGGTAATCCTAGATCCCGCCTGTCGAGAGGCAGGCGTGGAGTTGGCCTGGGCCTTAGAGGCGCCGCTCCCCTTGGTCCACGGAGATCCCTATGGCATCTCTCAGGCGCTCCTCAACCTGTCCCGTAACGCCCTGACCGCCCTCGCGGGGGCAGAAACGAAGCGCCTTTCCATCTCTGTCGGCGCGGTGAGCCCGTCTGTGGCCATTCGTGTCGAGGACACCGGGGGCGGAGTACTCCACCCAGACCTGCTTTTCAAACCGTTCCAGCAGGAGGCGGGGACCACGGGGCTCGGCCTCTACGTCTCTCGGGCCCTCCTGCGGAGCTTCGACGGAGACCTCGTCTACGAGCCGAGCCCACGAGGATCCCGATTCATTGTCCTCCTTCCCTCCATGGACCCCCTCCTGGAACCGGCGCCATGACAGCCGTCGCGACCCGTCTGCTCCTGGTGGACGACCACGAGTTGTTCCGGGAATCCCTGGCGAGGCTCTTGGGAGCCGAAACGGACTTTGAGGTTGCGGCCAGCTGCGGATCGTCCGTGGAAGCTCTGGACTTGGTTCGAAAGGATCCCTCCATAGAGGTTGTGCTTCTGGATTTCGACCTTGGCAGCGGGAACGCATCAGTGTTTCTGGATGGGGCCAGAGACGCAGGTTTCCATGGAAGGATCCTTCTAGTCACGGCCGGGGTGGAGGAGAGTATCGTTCCCAGCCTTGTCCGCCGCGGTGTCTCCGGGATCTTCCTCAAGCACGGCTCTCCAGCCGATCTGGTCCGCGGCATTCAGGATACGGCGCAAGGGCGGGTGTTCTTCGACCAGGCCGTGCTAAGGAAGGCCATGGAAGGAAAGGAGGACGATTCTCGGCAAGCCCCTCTAACCTTTACCGAGCGTGAACGCCTCGTGATGTCTGCAGTACTGGAGGGCCTCTCCAACAAGCAGATCGGCACTCGTCTCGAAATCACGGAGGCAGCCGCGAAGGCTTCGCTTCAGCAGCTTTTCGGGAAGACTGGCGTAAGATCACGGAGCCAGTTGGTTCGAGTCGCCTTGGAACGATACCGGCACTTGCTTTAGCAGTAATCCTAAATTGAAATCTCGAAACGCGGAGAAGACCTCGATTCTCAAAGGAGCCATGTCATGGGAAATCTCGGACCGATGGAAATCCTGTTAATCGGTATTGCACTGCTGATCTTCTTTGGCCCTTCCCGACTACCCGAACTGGGCAAAAGCCTCGGCAAGGGGATACAGGAATTCAAGAAGGCTAGCCGCGAATTGACCGATTCCATGAAGGAAGATGTCACCTCTGACAAAGATGGTGACAAAGATAAAAAGTAGGCCTCAAGCCGCGATTGCCAGCTAAGTGGTTTCCCGCGGCTCCACATGTACCACAACATCCCCGCCGGGCATCAGTGGCTTCAGGGCGCTCTCCACAGCATCGGCGATGGTGTGGGCTTCTTCTGCGCTGAGGCCAGGCTGGATCGTGATCACCACATCGGAGAACCAGTCTCCGCCAATTCGACGCATCCGAATCTTGGGGGCTTCCTCCACACCAGGAACTAAGAGTACGGCTTCCCGAGCGCGCAGGGTCAACCCCTTTGGGATGGCGTCCATTAAATCGTCAAGGCTCTTCTTCCCAAGTTTCAGGCTCACCCAAATCACGATGCCCGCGACACTCAAAGCCGCAATAGCATCGGCTCGGATCAGCCAGGGCTGCCGAAGCCTGTCAGCCAGGGCCACTAGGCCAAGCCCAACGAGTACTACCGAAGAAGACCAGACATCTGTCGAAAAATGTAGGGCATCAGCCTCCAGCGCTTGGCTCTGGTATTTCTTGGCTACCTTCATCAAAGCTCTTGAACGGCTGATATCCACCAGAATCGATAGAGCAATCACACTGAAGGCCCAGTAGCTCGCTTCGACGTGAACCTGGTGGAAGAAGAGCCTCTGGATGGCTTCCCAGATAATCCATGCACAGGTTAGGAGAAGCAGGAAGGTCTCAAAGAGTGCTGAGAGGCTCTCTATCTTTCCGTGCCCATAAGGATGATCCTCATCAGCGGGTTTGGCTGAGGCTTTCACGGCAAATACGGTGGCGGCTGCTGCGACTAGATCCAAAGCAGAATGGGCGGCCTCGGAGAGGATTCCAAGGCTTCCGGTCATGAGGCCAACGGTAATTTTCAGGACTGTCAGACCAATGGCTGCCACCACCGAGGAGACGGCGACCCTCGTCTTTTCACGCGTGGCCAGGGCAGAGGCCGTCATGCTTCATCCAGATCGAAAGCAACTATCTCCCAACTCACTGCGCTAACGCTCGGATCTATGCTCAATCTGCTGACCACTTCTTCCAATAGGCGGTCCGTTCGTCCAGGAGAGACCACGACGGCTGCCACGTCCAACCTCTCGGGTCGCTCGGCATCCTCGCTGTGCAGGGATTTGAGGCCGAATCCATCTTTCCCTGTCGTCTGTAACATCAGGGCTCGAATCCTTTGCTCATCCTGAGGGCGACACTGCACACGGATGCGGTAGGTGGTTCCGACCGCGTCTTCGGACATCGGATGGCTGGCGAAAGCTTTAGCCACCGGACGCAGCACAAGATGAGCGAGGACCACGGTTGCGGCCCCCACAGAGGCTTCAAAAAAGAACCCGGCGCCTGAAAGAACACCCACTGCGGCAGCGCACCAGAGGGTTGCTGCCGTATTCAGACCCTTCACATGGAGGCCTTCGCGCATGATTACCCCAGCGCCGAGGAAACCAATTCCTGAAACCACGTAGGAGGCCATGCGGGTGGGATCTATGTTGGCCCCAACAAGGCGAAATCCGAGTGTCACAAACAGGGCCGAGCCTACCGATACCAGCACGTTTGTACGGAGCCCCGCCATGCGCTGGCGCCACTGGCGCTCCAAACCAATGGCGGCCCCGAGAAGGAGCGCAAGCAGTAGGCGAAAAAGGAAATCACGATGCGTCATGGGGCACGTTCAAGCTAGAGATCAGAGGATCCTGATCGGATCAGTGGTGGAAGGCTTTGATGAACCGGAATATTAGGAGCAGCATGAGGAATACCAGGTAGAAGCGCAGGAAATAGAGCGCGAAACGCGTGCTGCGTGTGAGTTTGACCCTCGGCATGGCGGCCTCCTAGACCTTGGGACGGGGGCCGGGCGCCCTCATGATGTCGTTGTAGCGGATGACGCCGATGATGTGATCGTCCGGGTCCACCACTGGGATCATCCGGAAGTGGTACTTCACGAAGATGGCTTCGAGATCCTCGCGAATGTCGTCTGCCTCGGCAGCCACGGCAGGAGAAGCCATCAGGTCCTCCATCGTGGCAGAGTCCTCGGACACCAGCAGGAGCCGTGCGTCTACGGCGCCCAGCAGCTTTCCGTCGAATCCTTCTACGTAGAGGTACGAAATGCCGCTGTAGCGAAGGCCGGAGGTTCGCACTGTGTCCCGAGCCGTGGCCACCGTGAGGCCAAGGGGGACTGTGAGGTATTCCGACGACATAAAATCTCGGGCAGTGGCCTCACGTTCTGACAGCAGCGCACGCACGCGCCGCTGTCGTTCATCTGGAAGAAGGGTAAGCATCTCCTCTGCGTCCTCGTGAGGCAAGACTCCGAGCAGATCAACCAGTTGGGGTGTGGACAGGCGGGCCAGGATGTTCTGCGCTCGCTCTTGGCGGAGGTTGGCGATGATTTGGCGCTGGGCTCGCGGCTCCGCCTCCGTGAGGGTTTCCGCGGCTTTGTTCGTGTCCAGGGCTGAGAACAGGGCTTCCTGCTCCGGTCCGGTCAGTTCTTCCAAAGCATCGGCAAGGTCCTCTTTAGGCAGATCGTGCAACTGCTCCTTGGTGACGGAAAGCTGCAAGCGGTCTGAGACGACGGCATCTTCTAGCGACAACGGCTGGACGAATTTCCAAGGGATAAGATCCTCCCTGATGAGAGAGGTGAGCCGATTTAGGCCCCACTTGCGCAGAAATCCGTTGAAGGAGGCATCCACCGCTGCGAGACGATACCCACCCTCATCCGCCTGGAGTAACACATCGTTTACTACCTCGATCTTTCGATCATCGATATCCAGGATGGTGCGGCCCATGAGGTGCTTGTCCGCGAGGATCCAGCCAGGCTGGTCCTGAAAGGGCGGGTATTGATCCCCGGATTCTGGGGCTCTGACGATAAGCCCCACATCTGACAGGTCCACCACCTTGTCCCAGGGCACAAACTCGCTTGGCTGGCCCCAGCCATGATCAATGAAGATGCCTACGGCCTTGGGAAAGGGTTCGGCCAAGGCAAAGACGATGTCGGAGGCTGGTCCCAATTTGCGACCGTCCCCCGCCAACCGAACCGGTTTGCGAAAGATCCGTGAGAAGTAAATGCCATTCAGGCCCTGAACAGGATTCTGTGGAGCATGGATTTCGTTCATGCGGCCCTCCCGAACAGGCGTTCAAGCATCCCAGGGAAAAGAGTGGAGACAGCGAATAAGGTGGACATGATGGTGACGAAAATGACGATGGACCAGTTGGCGATGTTCTCCCAGCGGGTGTTCACGTGCTTGCCCATGAACTGCTCGTCGTTGAGGATGAGGATGAGGAAGACCAGCGCCGTGGGCAGGAGGGTCACGGCCACCACTTGCACAAACATCGTGATGATCTGTTGAGTCGCGTCCGAGGAGATCATGGCCACGAAGCCCGCGGTGACCAGCATCAGCAGGTAGACCACATAAAACCAAGGGGCATCCTTCACCGTCTTGTTTAAGCTGTGAGCCCATCCAAAGACTTCACCAACCGCCCAGCTCGACGACAGCGAAATGCATAGGGCTCCAAGAAAACCAGCGTCAAAGAGGCCGATGGCGAACAGTTTTCGCGCAGTCTCGCCGTGAGGTATGAGAGGCGTGAGGGCCGCAGCGGCCTCGTTCACCTTCTCCATGACGATGGGAGGATTGTGGTGATGTAGCGCAGCGGCGGTGGTGATGATGATGAAAATCGCCACGATGCAGGTCAACAGTGATCCAACGAAGGTTTCCAACTTTCCGAATTTGATGTCGTGGATATCCAGCCCCTTGTCCACCACGGCGCTCTGCTGGAAGAAGATCATCCAGGGTGCGATGGTGGTGCCGATGTTAGCTAGCAGCACGAAGAGGATCTCTCCAGACAGACCTCCCCCTCCTAGGTTCGGTATGAGGAGACCACGGCCTGCCAAACTCCAAGATGGTGCCGAGGGCGCCTTCATGGCCCAGAAGGCAGCCGGGATGTAGACGAGGTTGAAGGCGCAGAAGAAGAGGGTCAGCTTTTCAAAAGTCCAATACTTGCCCGTCAGCACGACGAGAAAGAGGATCAGGGTGACGCCGAGGAAGGTCCAGATCGGCGGGATGCCGAACATCTGGCCAGCGATGATCATCCCGATGTACTCGGTGATTAGGGTGAGCCAATTCACGATGGCCAGATCCGCCAGGGAGAACCAGCCCCAGAACTTGCCGAAACCTTCGAAGATGGCCTCTGCGTGGCCCCGCTTGGTGACCGCCCCGAGCCGGACCGTCATCTCCTGCACGTAGTAGGCCATGGGCACGAGGATGATGAAGATCCAAAGCAGATTGAAGCCGTACTTGGACCCGGTGAAAGCATAGGTGGCGATGCCGCCCGCGTCGTTATCCGCGATCATGACGATGATGCCGGGACCGAGAACAGCGAAAAACACCATGAGGAGGCGTCGCCACTGCTCGACTTTGTGGATGGATTTACTGATCAGATACACAGCTATTCCCCCTCGTAATCATCAGAACTGAACATGGCAACGGAGTGCGAATAATGAGACGGGGCCTCTGTCCGCGTTGTAGGCCGGGTTCCAACAGCGCTGGATGTCCAGGCTGGCCGTGAAGTAGTTACCAATGGCAAAGGCGTAGTAGGTTTCCACGAGGCGCTCGGGGGCATAGTTCATGCGGCCGTCCCCGATAATGAAGCCCAGGCCTCCAGCAGCCAAATAATCGAGGTGATCAGGGGAGAGTCCATTCTGGATATAGGCTATGCCGAGACGATCCTTCGTGCGGCCCCAGGCCCTTCCCCTGAGGGAAAGCCCCGCAGTGATGCTCCGGTCCACTTCGGTGAAGGCCCATGTTTCCGTTTTGCCGTCGTCCCAACTCCAGCGGGCGAAGGCGCCCAGGTCCTGGGTCAGAGCCTGCTCAGTATTGATCCCCCACCCGCGCTTCACTCGACCATAGGCCCGAGTGGCCGTGATATCTGGGGCCGCAGGCGATAGGGCCAAGGCTTCTCGGTAATCGCCCATACGGGCGGTGTTGCTGTAGGCCATCACCCTGACGGCGCCGGGAAGGTCGCCTAATGAATGGTTGTGTTCGATCTCCAATGCATCCCCATGGGCACGGGCGAATCCATGGTCCATGTCCATCTGGTTGGCTTCCAGGGGCTCGGCGAAGCGACCGTAACGTGCGGCCCAGGCATCCCAGTAGAATTCCGCCGCGTAACCCCAGGTATAACCACGGGTGTCCGCCGGGTAATCCCAGGCGCCGAGGCCCATCAGGGTCCAGTTTAGGAACTGGCTGCGTGGATCATGAGAGTAGGAGTTGTTATCAAAGAGATCCATCACGCTGAGCTTGCCGAAGTGGACCACGATGCGGCGTGAGGAACGGTTGCCCGAAAGCTGGTGGGCATCGTCTTCGACCTTCTGGACTTCGCCTCCCAGATCCCAGGTTTGGCGGAGGAAGACGCGAACGATTGAGGCCCTGAACTCGGGGTTCCCCACGCGGTAGGTTTCACCGTTGGGGGCGCCCGCCATGCCGAGAACGCTGCTGACACCCTTCCCAGCAGCTCCTTCCCCATCGAGGTAGAACTCGGTGCCTTTCCACAGCCTGAACCCGGCCGTGAGGGTGCCCGTGAAGGACGTGGCGGTTTCCTGTTTGTCGAGAAGAGAGTTGGCCCCTTCGTAAGGTGATCTGAATCCACCGTGAGTCTGCGTGACCGTAGTGGCCTGGCCGTGAAGCTGCCAGGCGGAGTCTTCTTGGGCGGAAAGGAGGGACAGACAACAGCAAACTACGAACAGGAGCTTCATAAGGCTCCTCCACAAACTGACCGACCAACTCAATGGCGGTCGATTAAGAATCCATACCGGTTCAAGCCCACGACAAGGCAGTGAACATCGCTCGATGGAGTCCAAACCCTTCGAACCTGGTCACTATCCTCTGTTAGCGATAGCCAATTTCAGGAGCGCAACGACGGAGGTTCCGCGATCGTACTGTCACTCTGCATCGCAACCTCCTTTCATTTGCTCTAACGGACTAGGCTCACCTGAAGCATTTCGGGTCAGCCGACACAAAGCCCCAGACCAACTGGCGCTTTTCGCAATTTTGAGCGAACATTCAGGTCATGCCTACTCGCATTGTGAAATCCAAAGTCGGACACTCTACCCAAAAGCTAGATCCAAGAAAATCACCAGTTCAGAAGCGATCAAGGGCCACCGTAGAGGCGATTCTGGAAGCAGCGGCTCAGGTTTTCGAAGCCCACGGCTACGCCGCTGGCACGACAAATCGAATCGCTGAAAGCGCCGGAGTCTCTATCGGGACCCTGTATCAGTACTTTTCCAGCAAGGAAGCCCTGGTCGTTGCCCTGCTCGAACAGCACATCGAAGAGATTCAGCGGCAAATGCGGGAATGGGTAGGACACATGCTGGCGGAGAGCCACACATTACATGAGGCCCTAGAGGACTACATCGCGGGAATGCTTGATGTTCACGTTCACCGCCCACGCCTCCAACATATTCTCCTCGAAGAAACCCCGCTCCCTGAGCATGTGCATCACCTGCTCCTAGAGGCCGAGCATCGGTTGGCCAAAACCATGGCTGGGTTGCTTCGGACCTACCCCGAAGTAAAACGCCCAAACCTGGAACACTCCGCCTATGTCGTCATCCAGGCGGTAGAAGCCCTGACACATCGCTTCGCGGCCCACCCGGATGATTCGATCATTGATCTAGAAGCCCTAAGGATTGAACTGGTGAAGATGTTGGAAGGGTACCTGCACCATCAGTGACGGCTCACTTTGCAATTTCGCAGTTCTCGCATGGGTAGTGATGTCGCGATTGAAACCACCGATATCGCGTCCATTAACAACGATTTCACGCGGATTCCCTGGCTCGTGAACCATTCCCACTGAGTCCTCACGGTGTTTCGCCAGAACATCACCTTCGCTCTGGCTATGAAGGACTTGGTCGTCAACCTGGAGTGCTGAGGATCTCTTCGCCATTCAGTTCCCTCTCACCCATCCAGCCACTCGGATGATCCTCGCTGATCTCAATTTCGCTCTGGCAGCTGGATTGCTGGTGATCCACCGCAGTGAGCTGCTCCGACAATTTCGCGCACCGTGGTCGAAAGAATGAAGGTCAAACCCCTGGCGGCGTCGAGTTCACCCCTCTCGCCTATCGGGTTCAAGCCACCCCCACCCGCCGTTCAGGCACAGGCTGGCCGCACCCCCATCCCTTTAGCGTCGAGCGCAAACCCTTGAATTCGAAGATTTTGAACTGCAAATTCAAACGGGGACTACTCTTGGCTCAAAATGTCCAAACTCCAGACCTTCGTGGTACCGAGGATCAAGGCAGATCCGGTCATGGCGAACTGTGCCCAAGGTGGCTACAAGAAAGATGCCTTGCCACGGCATTGGCTGGGTGTCATCGCTTCGAATCCATTCTCATGTCCTTTGATTGAGGCCCAGCTCAAATCTCCACAAAGGGACCTTGCGCAAAACCGCGACAGTGCTGGGTCAGAGGGGATTCGATCTCTCTTCAACATAAAATCGGGGAAGAGTGATCGGCTTCAGACCCTCTCCAGGCTTTTGTTTCAAAGCTCTTGTCACCGTTCGTGTCACCTTTCGATTGAAAATCGAGGTGTAAAAGAGAAAAAAGGATAAAATATTGCTCAAAATTCACAATAGTTCGAAATACCTCAAAAATGCTGAAGACCCAGGTCACCATTTGGTTTCCTGGGTCTTCTGGTTGGTAGCGGGGGCAGGATTTGAACCTGCG
>MTLD01002036.1_pt1 | contig 11878 bp, 9 predicted proteins | sample 1982471 | NCBI WGS metagenome assembly MTLD01 (sample SAMN05712604, study PRJNA340218) | biofilm metagenome | isolation source: sample SPM anode biofilm adapted to -50 mV | place: USA | collected 2012-02-03
CGAAGAGGTCGAGCACGCGCGAGGCGGTCTGGGCGGCCGCGGCCGGCGTCTGGCCGGGGCCGCCGCCGATCGAGAAGGCGCCGAGGCCCTTGGCCAGGACGACGCGGGGGCGCTGGCCGTTGCGGGCGGAATAGGCGGCCCAGGCGGCGGCCAGTTCGGCCCGTCCCTCCACGCGGAGGAACTCGTGCCCGGCGTAGACGATGTGGTCGGGGCTGTAGGGCCGGGCGATCGCGGAAAAGGACGCAGCGTCGGCCGCGAAGCCGAGCGTCATGGCGTCGGCGCGGTGCTGCACCGAAACGCCGTCGCCCGCCAGCACGCGCAAGGCCGCGGCGAAGGCCTCGGTCTCGCCTGAGTCGGCGGCCGCCGGGGTCAGGTCGGGTTCGGCCACGCCCGCGGCCGCGATGGCGGCTTTCAGTTTGGCGATGATGGCGTCCGAAAGGGCGACGATCGCCTCGGGGGTCTCGGCCGCCACGAGGAGGCCGTGGTTCTGCATGAACATGAAGGCGGGGGCCGCGCCTTTCCTGGCGACGTGGGCGTCGAAGATGCCCCGCACCGCCACGGCCAGGGTGTAGCCCGGATCGACGAGGGGCACCCAAATGCCCTCGCCGCCGAAGATCCGCGCGAAGGCGGCTTCACCTTCCCGCGAGCAGGTGAGTCCGTTCACGATGGCCGGGTGGGTGTGGACCACGTAGGCTTGGGGGAAGAAGCCGTGGAGCAGCGTTTCCACCGAGGGGCGCTTCGTCTCGCCGGGTGCCCTCGCGGCCATCAGGTCGGCGAGCGCGGCGTCCTCGCGGGCGTCCTTGTCGCCGGGGTATTCGCGGGTCCAGATCGCGTCCAGCCGGGCGCGGTCGATTTCGCAGAATCCGGAGGCCTCGATCGTGCCCAGAGCGAAGCCCGAGGCTTTCACGTAGAGCTTGTCGGCCGTTTTGAAGGAGGTGTTCCCGCCGCCGGCGAGCACCCAGGCCGGATCGGCGCCATAGCGCCGCGAGATCGTCGCGAGGGGGCCGAGCGGGGCTTTCATGGTGCCCGGCATCATCGGCTCCGTTTCGCCAAAGTCGAAGCGGCGTAGGAGGCCACCGCGGCCGAGAACGCCCGATCGTTCGGGGCGCCCGTCCGCTCGCAGAGCTCGTCCCAGACCGCCCCCCAGGGCAGGGTTTGGGCTTCCTCGAAGAGGGCGAGCCGCGCGAAGCCGTCGCCCGCCGCCTCGGCCGCGCCCAGGAGGGCTCCCGGCTCGAGGAATGCCTTCAGGAAGGCCTTGCGGGCCGCGCGGGCGCCGATCGCCCAGGCGCCGATGCGGTTGATGGAGGCGTCGAAATAGTCCAGGCCGAGCCTGATGCGGTCCAGGGCGCCCGAGCGCACGACTTCGCCGGCGACTTCGGCCAGCTCGTCCCCGGTGATGAGGACGTGGTCGGAGTCCCAGCGGACGGGGCGCGAGAGGTGGAGGAGGACGCCCGGCACGAAGGGCAGGACCGCCGACAGTTTGTCGGCGACGCTCTCGGTCGGGTGGAAATGGCCCATGTCCATGGTCAGGAAGAGCCGCCGCGTGGCGGCGTAGCCCAGGTAGAAGTCGTGGGAGCCGGCGGTGAAATACTCGGCGCCTATGCCGAAGAGCTTGCCTTCGACCGAGTCTTCGACGAGGCCGGCGGGGAGCTTCTCGGCGTAGATCCTGTCCAGCGAATCGGCCAGGCGGCCGCGGTAGGCGCCGCGCGCCGCCGTCTTGTCCTTGGAGCCGTCGGGAATCCAGGTGTTGTTCACGCAAGGGGAGCCCTGCGCGGCGCCCATGGCCGCGGCGACGCGGCGCGAGCGGATGACATGCTCGACCCAGAAATCGCGCACGGCGGAATCGGGGTGGCAGAGCGTCCAGCCTGAAGCTGCCAGCGGATGCGAAAAGAGGGTGCCGTTGAAGTCCAGCGGCAGCTTCCGCTCGCCGGCCCAGGCCATCCAGCCCGCGAAATGCGCGGGTTCGAGCTCGTTCCGGTCTACCTTCCGGCCGCCGAACTCCCCGTAGATGGCGTGCAGGGAAAGCCGCAGGGCTCCCGGCACGAGCGTCCTCACCTCGTCGATGTCGCCGCGGAGCTCCTCGACCGTGCGCGCCTTGCCGGGGAAGTTTCCCGTGACCTGGATGCCGCCGCCGTCAAGGGCGGCGCCCGCGCGCTCGAAGCCGCCCACGTCGTCGCCCTGCCAGCAGTGGAGGGAGAGGGGCAGGGCCGCGGCGGCCGCCAGCGCGGCCTCGACGTTCACGCCGACTTCCGCGTAGCGCTCGGCCGCGTTCTTGAATTCGTTGCCTTTATCGAGAGTGCTCATTTTTCTCCTCCGCTCCGCGCGGCCGTCTTTGCCTTTCCCGCCTTGAGCGAGATCCTCAGCCCGTCCGTGAACTTGGGCAGGAGGATGGCGACGACCAGCAGCACGCCGGTTATGATGTTCATGACCTTACCGGGTATATTGAGGACGCCCATGCCGAATTTCAAGTAGCCGAGGAGGAAATTCGAGATGATCACGCCGATGATGTTGCCCTTTCCGCCCGTTATCGCCACGCCGCCGAGCACGACGATCGTGATGATGTCGGTGTCCCAGCCCGAGGCGATGTTGGGCCTGGTGGAACCGATGCGCGAGGTCAGCATCACGGCGGCGAGGCCCGCCGCCAGCCCGCTCAGGATGAACGCGGTCATGCGGACCCGGTCCACCGGCACGCCGGAGAACTTGGCCGCCGTCTTGTTGTTGCCGACCGCGTACACGTGGCGTCCGTAGACCGTCTTGTTCAGCGCCACGCCCGCGACGATGGCGAGCATGGCGAATGCCAGCAGTTCGAAGGGGACGATGCTCTTGCCCAGGTAGCCCTGGCCGAAATAGGCGAAGGACTCGGGGTATTTCGTGTACGCCTGGTCGCCCAGCACCGCGTTCGCGATGCCGCGGAAAAGGGAGGACGAGCCGAGCGTCACGGCGATGGAGGGAATCCCGAGCTTCGTTATGAGGAGGCCGTTGAAGGCGCCGCAGAGGATGCCGACGCCGAGCCCGATTGCCACGAGGGTCCAGGTGTCGGCGCCGCCCAGGCTCGCCATGCCCATGAAGAGGCTCGAAAGCGAGATGATGCTCGAAACCGATATGTCGATGTCCCCGAGGAGGATCACGAACATCATCGGCAGCGACATGATCGCCTTTTCCATGAAATTGAAGGTCGTGTCGAACAGGTTCACGGGGTCGAGGAAATAGGGCGACAGGAACGAGTTCCCGACGAACACGATGACGAAGATCAAGAAGAGCATCGATTCCCAGCGCAGGAGGAAATCGGCCACGCGTTTGGCGCCGCTCAGCTTGGTGAGCCGCGCGCCGTCGACGAATCCGGTGCCGAGGTCGTTCATCGAGCCCTCCCGGCCTTGAAGGCCCGCTTGTTGCGGCGATCCACGACCGCGTTGGCCACGACCGCCATGAGGATGATGAAGCCCTGGATCGCCATCTGCAGGAAGGGCGACATCCGCAGGACGGGGAGGGCGTTGTTGACGACGCCGAGGAAGAGCGCGCCGAGGATGACGCCCGGCACGGTGCCCGAGCCGCCGGCGATGTTGACGCCGCCAAGGACGGCCGCCGCGACGGTCTGCATCTCGAAGCCCGTCGCCGTCTCGTTCTGCGCGATGCCGTAGCGCGAGACGTAGAGGAGGCCGGCGAGTCCCGCCAACGCTCCGGAGATCACGAACACGTTGATCTCGACCTTGCGCTGGCTCACGCCGGCGAACCGCGCCGCGGTGGGATTGCCGCCGATGGCATAGACGTCGCGGCCCGAGCGGGTGTGGCGCATGAAGAGTTGGGCGAGCATGCCCACCGCCAGGGCGGCCCAGAGCATGTGGGGCAGGCCGAGCCAGAGGCCCTCGGGAATTTTCCGGAAGCCCTCCGTCATTTCGTTGGCCGTGACCCACTGGCCCTTGGAGAGGAGGAAGACGAGGCCGCGATAGGCGCTCATCATGCCCAGGGAGGCGATGAGGGGCGGAAGCCTGCCGAATCCGACCAGGATGCCGCCGATGCCGCCCAGCGCCGCGCCCATGGCCACGCTGAAGGGAGCGTAGAGCCACGCGGGCACGCCGGGGTTGAACTGGTTGAGCATGGCCGCCGCCATGCCGACCAGGGCCATCGTCGAGCCGACGGAGATGTCGATGCCTCCGATCAGGATGACGCCCAGCTGGCCGATCGAGACGATGATGAGGATGCAGGTGTCGACGACGATGTTGGCGAGGCTCTTGGGCTGGATGAAGCCGGGAGCCCGCAGCGCCACCGCCAGGGTGAGGATGACGATCAACAGGGCGACCGTGGCCTCCTTGCGCTTGAGGAGCTGTTTCATGCGACCTCCTCGGCGGCGCCCGTGGCCGCCTTGAGGATCTTCTCCTCGCTCGCGTCGGCGCGGTCCATAACCGCGACCAGCCTGCCCTCATGCATCACGGCCACGCGGTCGGCCATGCCCATCACCTCCGGCAGCTCCGAGGAGATCATGATGATGGCCAGGCCCTCCGCGGCCAGCTGGGACATGAATTCGTGCACGGCCGCCTTCGTGCCCACGTCGATGCCCTTGGTGGGCTCGTCCAGGATGAGGACGCGCGGCTTGGTGGCCAGCCACTTGGCCAGGACCACCTTCTGCTGGTTGCCGCCCGAGAGGTTCATGGCTGCCTCGTCCCAGCTGGCGGCGCGGATTTCCATCTTGCTGCCGTACTCGCGGGCGAGGGCGTCCTCGGCCTTCCCGGCGACGAAGCCTCCCACCGCGAGGCTCGCGGTCTGCGGCAGGCAGATGTTGTTGTCGATGCCCAGGGGCAGCACCAGCCCCTGGGACTGCCTGTCCTCGGGAACATAGGCGACACCGTGCGCCAGCGCGACGCTGGGGTTCGAAAACCTGACTTTCCTGCCGTCGAGCCTCACCTCGCCCGAGTCCAGGGGGTCGAGTCCCAAAAGGGATTTCATGATCTCGCTGCGGCCGGCGCCCACGAGGCCGAAGAAGCCCAGGATCTCGCCCTTGCGGAGGGAGAAGTTCACGTCGCTGAAGGATCTGCCCGAGGAGAAGCCCTTCACCTCGAGGACCGTCTCGCCGATCTTCGCCTGGCGCTTGGGGAACATCTGGCCCATTTCCCTGCCCGCCATCATGCGCACGAGGGAATCGACGGTGGCGTCCTTCATGTCGCCGGAGCCCACGAGCTTGCCGTCGCGCAGGACGGTGTAGGAGCTGGCGATGGCGAAGAGCTCGTCGAATTTGTGCGAGATGAAGAGGATGGCGGTGCCCGCGTCGCGGAGCTGGCGGATGATCTTGAACAGGTCCTCGGTCTCGCGTATGGAGAGCGCGCTCGTCGGCTCGTCCATGATGACGAGCCGGGCGTTCATCGACAGGGCGCGGGCGATGCCGACCATGTGGCGCTGGGCCACCGACAGGTCGGACACCATGCTGTCCGGGTTCACGTCGAGCTCGATGCGCGCGCAGAGCTCCCTGGTGCGGGCCCGCATGGTCGGCCAGTCGAGGAGGGCCAGGCCTTTGCGCCGCAGCATGTGGCCGGAGAACACGTTCTCGGCGACCGAGAGGTCCGGGAACATGATGGGTTCCTGGTGGATGGCGACGATGCCCGTCTCCTGGGCGTCGACGGTCGTCGCGAATCTCCGCTCGGCGCCCTCGAAGACGATGGTGCCCGCCGTCGGCTTGTACAGGCCGGTGAGGACCTTCACGAGGGTCGACTTGCCCGCCCCGTTCTCGCCGATGAGGGCGTGCACCTCGCCCGGCCTGACCGAGAGGTCGACGCCGTCGAGTGCCTTGATGCCGGGGAAGTACATCGAAATGCCCCGCATCTCGAGTATGTTCGAGTCCACTGGAGATCCTCCTACTACGATGAAAACTAAAAGTGGCGCAACGAAGCGGGGCTGTTCAGGAAGGGTTCGGTTTCCTCAACAGCCCCGGCGCTGACATTCTTTTCGCTGCAATGCTGCATGGACCGAGACGTCCCGGGCCCCGGACGCCGTTTTGGGCGGGGGCCCCGGACGCTGCTTGAAGTGTGCTTCCGGCTGCGCCTTGATCAGAACATCTTGGCGAACTTGGCGACGTTGTCCTTCGTGAAGACGAAGGGAACGCCCATGACCGCGTTGCCGTCCTTGCCGACGGAGATGTTGCCCATGCGGCCGGCCTTGACCACGTCGCCGTCGTTGCCCTTCACCTGCCCCTTCACCAGGGCGTAGCAGATGTAGGTGGCGGAATAGCCGAGGTCGATCGGGTTCCACAGGGCGAATTTCCTGCAGATGTCCTTCTCGGTGTAGTACTTCATTTCCGAGGGCAGTCCGAGGCCGGTGAGTTCGACTTTGCCCTTCAGGCCCTTGTCCTCGATGGCCTTGCCCGCGGCGGCGACGCCGACCGTGGTCGGGGCGATGATGCCGCGGAGGTTGGGATAGGACTCGAAGAGGCCCAGGGCTTCGCGGTAGGACTTGTCGGAGAGGTCGTCGCCGTAGGCGACGGAGACCAGCTTCATCTGGCTGTATTCGGGCTTCTTGAGCTCTTCCTTCATCCAGCCGATCCAGGCGTTCTGGTTCGTGGCCTGGCTGGTGGCGGAGAGGATGGCGATCTCGCCCTTTTTGCCGATGAGTTCGGCGATCAGCTGGACCTGCTGGCGGCCGATCAAGTCTTCCTTGGAGGGGACGAGGTCGACCATGCGGCCGTCCTTGGAGATGCCGGAGTCGAAGGAGATGACCTTGATGCCCGCTTTCATGGCTTTCTTGGTGATGGGAACAAGGGCGTCGCGGTCGTTGGCGGAGATGGCGATCGCGTCGACGTGCTGGGCGATCAGGGAGTCGATGATCTCGATCTGTCCCTCGGCGGTCGGAGTGGCGGGGCCCTGGTAGATCAGCTCGACGTTGCCGATTTCCTTGGCGGCTTCCTGGCCGCCGTCGCGGCAGGCTTCGAAGAAGCCGTTGCCGAGGCCTTTGACCACCATGGCGATGCGGATCTTCTGCTGGGCGAACGCGGCGCCCGAGGCGAAGAGGGCGAATACGAGAAGAAGAGCGACAAAGCGGAACGCTTTTTTCATAAAAAACCTCCTGGGAGAAATTAGTACGGTTATTAGGATGGGGGCGCTTTCGGAAACGCGAAATGGCGCGAGTCTACGATTTTTGTGGGAGGATTCTACGATGGAGCGGGGGGCGCGGCGGCTAGTGGCGCGATTCCGAGGGATATTCGCCCAGCACTTCCTTGTAGCGCCGCGAGAAGTGGCGCACGTCGGCGTAGCCGACCCGCCGCGCGGCCTCCGCCACGGAAAGGCCCTCGCCCGAGAGGAGCTTGCGCGCCTCGGTCACGCGCACGCGGGTCAGGTAGGCCATGAAGGTTTCGCCCATCTTCTTGTGGAAGAGGGCGGAAAGGTAGTTTGGCGAGAAACCCGTCATGTCGGCCAGGTCGGCGATGCTCACGTTGGCGTTGAAGTTGTGCGCCACGTGGTCGAGGATCGCGGCGATCGTCGGATCGCTTGCCGGGGCGCTCGGCAGGAGCTTGAGCCGCTCCAGGCAGGCGTGCAGGTCGGCGGGATCGACGGGTTTCACGAGGTATTCGGTGACGCCGAGACGGATGGCGCTGCGGGCGTAGTCGAATTCGGCGTAGCTGGACACGATGGCCCAGATGGTTCCGGGCGAGAGGGGGATGGCGCGGCGCAGCGCCTCCAGGCCGTCGATGCCGGGCATGCGGATGTCGACGAAGCAGAGGCGCGGCTTGAGCGCCTCCGCGCTCGCCACGAGCTCGAGGCCGTCCGCCGCCTCGGCGATCTCCCCGGAGGCGAAGCCTTCGTCGGCCAGGAAGGATTTCAGGAGGAAGCGCGCCGGCGCCTCGTCGTCCGCGACGATGATTTTCATGGCTGTGGGCGCTCCTCGAGGGGAATCTCGATGAGGGCGAGGAAGCCGCCGCCCTCGGGGGAGGAGAAGGAGACGCGGGCGTCGCGGTACATGAGTTCGAGCCGTTTGCGCACGTTGCCCAAGCCCACGCGCTCCTGCAGCAAGCCGCCGCCCGACAGGGCCGCCAGCTTTTCGGGAGGGCAGCCGGCGCCGTCGTCCCGGATCGTGATGGCGAGGCGATCGGCGCCGCCCGGCGCGTTCGCGGCCGCGCCGGCGGCTCCGCCGCCCGCGGCGCCGTCCGCCAGGCGGGCTTCCACGGAGAGCCGGCCATGCCCGCGCTTGGGTTCCAGGCCGTGGATAAAGGCGTTTTCGACCAGGGGCTGGACGATCAGCTTGGGGAGCCGCGCGTCGGCAAGGCCTTCCGCGATGCGGAGCGATACGTCGATCCGGTCGCCGTGGCGGAGCTTCTGCAGCTCGCAGTACTTGCCGAGGAAGGCGAATTCCTCGCCGACGGTGGACCAGGGATCGCGCTCGAGCGCGTAGCGGAGCATGTCCTTGAGCGCGATCACCGCCGCCTCAAGCTTTTTCGTCTCGCCCATGCGGTTGAGCGCCATCAGCGAGGTGAGGATGTTGTAGAGGAAGTGGGGCTGGATCTGGGCCTGCAGGGCTTCCATGCCCGCGTCCCGGCGGGCGGCCAGGGCGGCGTGCACCGCCACGCTGTCCAGCACTTGGGTGGCGTAATCGGCGATGGCGGTGAGCCGCGACCGCTCGAGGTCGGTGAAGCTCCGGTCATCCCTGGCGAAGAGGAAATAGCCGGCCGCCTTTTTTCGCACGGTCATAGGCGCCAGGATCAGGGAGACGAGGGTTCCCTCGAAGCGGAACGCGGCCAATTCCGGCTCGCCCGCCGCGGCATCCGCTATGAAAACCGTGGAGGTCGGCGCCGGAAGGACTGAGCCCAGCTCCGATTCTGCCCTCGCGGTGCCCTTGTCCCAGGAAGGCAGGGGATCGAAGCCCGACTTGGCCGCCATCCGAAGGGCTTCGCCCTCGCGCATCAGCACGCAGACGCAGCGGGCGCCGCCCTCGCGCAGCAGCGCGTCCGACAGGATTTCCAGGATCGTCTCCGTGGCGGGATCCTCCGGGAGGGCTTCGTTCACGTCCTTGAGGATGCTCGGTATGGACTCGACATGCTTCTTGAGGTCGCCGGCCAGGCGCTGGAAGTCGCGGCCCAGGGTGCCCAGCTCGTCGCGGCTGCGGATGGGCACCTGGACCGAGAAATCCCCCTCCGCCAGCCTGCCGATCGCCCGCTGCAGGTTGCGTATGGAGTCGAGGATGCCCGCGGTCAGGAAGTAGATGAGGAGGATGGTGACCGCGCCGAGGAAGACCACCGCCACCGCGAATCCGAAGGTGACGGCCCGCTCGAGCCGTTCGGCTTCGAGTTTGATGCCGTAGACGAAGCGGCTCAGGAAGCTCTCGAAAATATTATTTAGATAGAAGGAAGAGTCGCGGATCTCGCCGAATATCCCGTAGAGGCTTTCGTCCTTGCTCTCCTGGATGATCATGTAGAGGTCCCGGTCATTGGTGGGGGCCAGTTCGCGGGCGCGGTCGAAGAGCCCCGACAGGCGCTGGAACTTGACGAAGGCGAGGTCGGCCAGCGGGGAGGCGGTCTGGTAGATCGAGGCGAGGTCCTTGTCGCGCGCCAGAATCCCTTTGACTCGCGGATCGCCCATGAAAGTTTGGTATTCGTCGCTGAACAGGCCCGTCTCGTGCGCGAATTCCCGGCCGGTCACCAGCGAGCGGGGCGCCAGCACCACCGATCGGAGCGCCTGGTAGGACTCGGGGGTGAAGAGGTCGAAAACGACGTCCTTGAGGAGTCCGTAGACTTGGCGCGAGCGGGCGATCAGCTGGGTGCCCTGCTCGACGACGAGCTTCATCTGCCGTACGCGGGTGAAGGTGGCGACGGAGAGGCCCGAAAGAGCCATGAAGCTGATGAGTTCGACGAGGAGGACGGCGAGGAACTTGGTTCGTATCCGCACCGGACGACTATAGCATGGCCTTCAGGTGCGGGCAAAGGAATTTGCGCCCCCGGGCGGCGCCGGGTCTTCCCGAGGAAGGCGCGCGGTCTTCAGCCCCGCAGGCGTCGGATTTCCTCGCCGAGCCTGGCCGCGAGATAGGCGAGTTCCCGGTCGCTCAATCCCGCGCCGAGCCGCAGCTGTCTGGTGCCCGCCTCGACAAGGAGCTCGCGCTGCGCGGCGCCGTTGATCTGCATCCGCGAGGGAACCACATAGACAGCGCCGATGTCGGCGATTTGCCATGATCCCGTGCGCTCGAAGCCGAGGAGGGTCGTGCGGGTGACCAGCTCGCCCCCCGCCACCAGGAGTTCGCTGCGCGCGAGCGCCGGGCCGAGGATCGCCTTGAGCATGAAGAACCCGGCTCCCCAGAAGGGAAGGCTGAAAAGCGAGAAGAAGACGGGCGCGCGCATTTTCACGGTCATGAAGGTCCAGAACGCGATGAAGCCGATCCAGGCGGCGGCGAAGCCGGCGCCGGGGGCCGTTGATCCCCTGAGTTTGGCCCGGGGAAAGCGGATGAGGAGGCTGTCGGCCGAGTCTTCGACCAGGACGGCGCTGTCGGCGGGGAGCCGCGCCGGGGCGCCGGCTGTGGCGAGGCCCGCGCGCGCGTAGTCCAGCGGCGCCTCCTTGCCGACGGCGATCGCCTCGCGGAGCTGGTCCCAGCGCGAGGGCTTTCCATCGGAACCCGCTTCGCGGGCGCGGCGGGCCTCAGCGTCCGCCCCGCTGTCGCGGTCTTCCCCGGGAACTTGCTTGAGCCCGCGCAGGATGAGCGCTGCGTCGCGGGCGCTCAAGGTCCTTCGGGCGACGTCCGGATCGAGCCAGGAGCCGAGCACGGCCGCCATGGCAGGCGGCAGCTCCACGAGCCCGGCGAGATTTATCCTGAGCCCCGAGGTCGGGAGTTCGGAGGGGTTCCTGCCCGTCAGCAAAAAGACGGCCGTGGCCGCCGCTCCGTAGAGGTCGGAGCGGGGCGACGCCTTGCCCGCGACCTGCTCCAGGGGGATGTAGCCGGCCGTTCCCACCAGGGTGGCGCCCGGATAGAGGGCGGCGCGGACGGCGTCCTGCACGCCCGAGAAGTCCACGAGGGCGATGGAGCCGTCCTTTCGAAGGATGATGTTGCGCGGATTCACGTCGCGGTGGACGACGGGCGGCCTCAGGTCGCCCAGGTAGGCCAGGATATCCGCCAGCGAAGCGAGCATGGACTCGATATCGGCTTCGGAAAATTTCCGCCCCGAGGCCGCGGCTTTCTCGAGGTCGAGGCCTTCGATGTGCTCCATGGCGAGGACGAGGCGGAGCCGTCCGCCCTCCTCGTCCTCGAAACTGCCGAGGTAGGCCGGGATTCCCGGGTGGGAGAGCGCCTTCAGCGCCTCGGCCTCGCGGCGGAAGAGGTCGACCGTGCCCCAGGACGAGGCTTCGCTCAGATCGAGAATTTTCAAGACGACGCGCGATGCCGCGGATGCCGCCGCTGCGTTGGCCTGGACGGGCTCCGCGGGCGCCGCTACTGCCGCGCCCGTGGGCACGGGCTCGGCCAGCCAGGTGGAGGCCGCGACCCCCCTTCCCAGCTGCCTTGTGAGTATGTATGGACCGATCCTTTCCGATTCTTTCAAGGGCGAGACCTCCCGCGCGGCCCGAAGCGCCTACTCCCGGGATTCGTCCCGGTAAGCCCTGAGCTTGTCGGCGCTCGCGAGGGCGGCCAGCGCGGCCGCGCGCTCCGCCTTCATGCCCAGCTCCTCGTAGGTGTCGGCGAGGTTGAACCAGGCTTCCGAAAAATCCTTGTCGATTCCCGTGGCTTTCTCGAAACAGTCCTTGGCCTCGCGAAAGGCCGACGCGCGGAAGCGCACGACGCCGAGGTCGTTCCAGGCCTGCGCCAGGCCGGGTTCCATGGCGAGCGCCTCGCCGTAAAGCTTGGCCGCCGTCTCGAAATCGTCTTCCTCGTAGGCGAGAAGCCCCAGGGCGTGGACGAGGTCGGCTTCGTCCGGCTCGAGCCC
>MTLD01005129.1_pt1 | contig 11878 bp, 12 predicted proteins | sample 1982471 | NCBI WGS metagenome assembly MTLD01 (sample SAMN05712604, study PRJNA340218) | biofilm metagenome | isolation source: sample SPM anode biofilm adapted to -50 mV | place: USA | collected 2012-02-03
CCTCGAGGTGAGCTAACTTTGGCGGCAGGTTCTGAGGGGGGGAGTTGAGGGAACCCGAGGGGCCGGAGGAAGGGATGAGGTCAGGTTTTGGAGAGGGAAGAGAGATGAGGGGAGAGATGAGGAGACGAGGGATCGGGATGCTGGTGGCCGGCCTGGTGGCAGGAGTGGCGTGGGGCCAGGAGGTGAGCGTCTACGGGACGACGATGGCGCAGGTGTGGAAGTCGGAGGTGCCGGGATTCGACACGAAGACGTTCACGCCGGCGACGCAGTTCCTGGGGATCGACGCGACGAAGCTGGGGACGGAGAACCTGTCGTTGCACATCTACGGATGGGGAACGAGCGACCTGGGGTATGTGAAGGCATCGGGGGCGAAGGCGGACGGGGATCTGACGTACGGGTACCTGGACTACCGATTCGACCGTGCGAACGCGGAGATCAAGGCGGGTAGGTTCGCGATCAACCAGGGTGGAGGATTCGAGCAGGTGGACGGCGTGAGCGCGCGGACGGACCTGCGGGGTGGATTCACGGTGTCGGCGTTCGGAGGGACGCCGGTGCTGTATCGTCCTGACGATCCGGCGGCGTCGAAGGACTACGGGTATCAGCGGGACATGATTTTCGGTGCGCGACTGGGTTGGCGCTGGAAGCAGGTGGGAGAGTTCGGGATTTCGTATCTGCAGGACGGGAAGGATGCGGCGAAGGACCTGACGCCGCCGCAGCCGGTGGACTACACGAGGAAGCAGATGGGTGCGGACATCCATCTGATGCCGACGGCGGCGATCGACTTCAGCGGGCGGACGATATTCGACCTGGCGTCGCATCCGGACACGCCGGCGGGAGTGGAGAAGCCTTCGGACATCGCGGAGCACGACTACACGGTGAAGGTGAAGCTGCCGGGTCAGTTCACGGTGACGGGAAACTTCGCGGAGCGGAACTACTACGCGTATTTCGCGGGGACGACGATGCCGTCGCTGTTCAGGCAGGACGACCGGGACAAGTTTCGTGGGTACGGAGCGAACGTGAGCTGGGGAGCGCCGGCGGGGCTGCAGGTGGTGGGGGACTACCGCCACACGCACCGGGAGACGTACGGGGACACGAACCGTTACGGTGCGGACATGCGCTGGGTGCCGGCGGAGAAGTTCCTGACGGGATTCGGAGCGCACCGTGTGAATGCGACGGAAGCGGTGGTGGTGGACCCGATGGTGCCGTCGTACAGCCTGTCGCACACGGAAGTGCGGGCCTGGGCGATGTATGGGACGGAGAAGATCACGGCGAGCGTGGACGGGATTCTGCAGAATTTCGATGACAAGAAGAACCCGAACCTGAACGGCCAGACGTCGCTGTATGAGGTGGTGGCGTCGTTGGGGTATCAGGTGATGCCGTCGTTGAAGGTGTCGGGAGACCTGGGTTACGGGAAGACGGCGCTGGCGAAGAACGAGGCGAAGGGGCTGCTGAGGGCGGAGTATCGATTCGGCTTTGGCCGGAAAGGAGGCCGCTGATGGCCCGGAAGATGATGATCAGGGTATTTGCGGTGGTGCTGGGGCTGGGGCTGCTGACGGCCTGCGGCGTGGTGTCTCCGGAGAGCAGTTTCGCGGCGACGCATCCCCAGGAGCTGGGTGCGGGGCGTCCGATGTGTTCGGAGTGCCACGGTGACGAGGTGATGAAGGGGAGCCTGAAGGCGTACGGGGCGTTCGACCACACGCCGGAGTTCGTGAAGGACCACCGGTTCCTGGCGGGTCAGGACGCGAATTCGTGCGCGGTGTGCCACGCGCCGTCGTTCTGTTCGGACTGCCACGGAGGGAAGGTGGTGATGAAGCCGGCGACGAAGCTGGGGGACCGTCCGGATCGGATGTCGCCGCATCGCGGGGACTACATGACGCTGCACCGGTTCGAGGGGAAGGCGGATCCGTCGAGCTGTTTCCAGTGCCACGGGCGGGCGAACAACGACAAGTGCCGTGTGTGCCACCAGTAGGGACGAGAGCGAGCCTCGAAAGGGAATTCCGATGAACAAAGCGACACAGATGCTCGGCGGGTGTTTCGCGGCGGTGCTGTCCCTGCTGGTGTGGGGATGCGCGGGAAGCGCGACGGACGGGCCCAAGTTCAATGCGGCGACGGGGGCGCACCCGGCGGGATGGATCCAGAACCACTGGGAGGAGTTCGTGAAGAACCCGAGCCAGTGCACGGCGTGCCACGGTTCGACGAAGGATCCGGCGACGTCGGGAGGGATCGCGAAGGTGAGCTGCTTCACGTGCCATGCGAACGGGCCGTGGCATCCGGCGGGCTGGGGAGACCCGAGCCAGCATGGCCGGCTGGGGGCGCAGCTGGCGCCGAGTCAGGATCCGACGGCGATGGCGGGATTCGCGCACTGCGCGAAGTGCCACGGATCGAGCTATGACAATCCGGTGGGGATCACGCCGTCGTGCAAGTCGTGCCACACGAAGGCGCCGCACCCGGACAAGCCGTGGGTGAGCACGAGCCTGTCGGAGCCGACGCACGTGCAGACGGACCAGGGGAACGCGCCGGAGTGTTTCAAGTGCCATGCGAACGGCGCGAATTCGGATCTGAAGCCGGCGAGCCCGGCGCCCGCGGGGACGACCCCGGGGTGCTTCAACAACACGATGTGCCATGGGACGAACATCACGCCCGTGGCCGGAGCCGGCGCCCGCATCATCGCCGGATCGAACTGAGGAGGTGCATCCATTGCAGCAATTTGACCCTACCCCGAGTTTTTAGACCCCCCTCTTACCGCAACCAAAACTCCAAAGGAGGAACCACATGCAGTCAATTCCCATCAAGAGGCTCGGCGGGCTGATGCTGGCCGCCGCGATCTCCTTCGCCCTGGTCGGGTGCAAGGGAGACACGGGTCCGGCCGGAACCAATGGCACCAACGGGACCAACGGAACGGACGGAACGAACGGAACCAACGCCACGATCACGGTGAACGCGGCGGCGCTGACGCCGGACCAGTGGTCTCAGCTGTCGCTGAAGGGCCAGGTGACGAGCGTGACCATGGGCGGGAAGCCCGTGGTGAATTTCACGGTGACGGACGGGAACGGGACGCCGGTGCAGGGGCTGGGATTCAGTTCCCAGACCAGCACGTCGCTGGCGCCGGCGCTGTCGAACATGGCGTTCACGATCGCGAAGCTGGTGCCCGGTGCGAACGGGAGCCCCAGCAAGTGGGTGAACTACATCGTGACGACGATGCCGACGACGACGACGGCGTCGGCGCCGACGCGTCCCTCGACGGACAACACGGGCACGCTGGTGGACCACGGGGACGGGACGTATACGTATACGTTCTACCGTGACATCACGCAGGCGCAGGCGTTCCTGGATGCGGCGGCCTACACGGGCAGCAACGTCCGTGCGGACCTGGGCGACGTGAGCTACGTCCCCACCCTGACCCACCGGATCGTGGTCCAGATCGGCGGACGTTCCCCCGCGGACTCCACCAAGAGCGTGAAGAACCCCGCCAACATCATCTACGACTTCATCCCCTCCACCGGCGCTCCCGTGGCGGCGACGGACGCGCAGCGGCAGGTCACCTCCATCGGCACCTGCAACAGCTGCCACTCCAAGCTGGCCTTCCATGGCGGCAATCGCATCGACACGCAGTACTGCGTGATGTGCCACAACGACCAGCGGAAGTTCGGCCGGGCCACGGCCACGGTGGACACCACCACCGGCGACTTCACCAGCACCACCTACAAGTTCGCGGACGGCACCGCCGCCGGCGACATGCCCGTCATGATCCACAAGATCCACATGGGCGAGGAGCTGACCAAGAACGGGTACAGCTATGCCGGGCTGGACTTCAAGGAGACCCGCTACCCCCAGGACCAGCGGAACTGCACGAAGTGCCATACTTCCAGCAACGCGGCCACGCCCCAGGGTGACAACTGGATGAACAACCCCAGTCGCCTGGCCTGCGGTGCCTGCCATGACAGCATCGATTGGGCGAACGGCACCAACCATGCCGGCGGCCCCCAGCTCGACGACAAGAACTGCACGGGCTGCCACGGCGCCACCGGCATCCAGCTGGTCCACACCCCCATCGTGCCTCCTAATCCGGCCTTCGCCACGGGCGGCTACACCAATGGCTCCTCCCTCGCGGCCTACACCAACCAGCTGCCGGCTGGCGCCGTCAAGGTGACCTGGGATCTCAAGAGCGTCAGCCTGAACGCCAGCAATCAGCCGGTGTTCGTGTTCCGCTTCCTCCAGGACGGCGCGCGCGCGGACTTCAACGTGTTCGGCAGCGGCAAGACCGAGCTGTGGGACAACTTCGTGGGTGGCCCCAGCGTCTACCTGGCGTTCGCGGTTCCTCAGGACGGCATCAGCAAGCCGGTCGACTGGAACGCCACCGTCAACACCTATGTCAAAAAGGTGTGGAACGGCACGGCCACCGGAGCGGCCGCTGGCACCATGACTGGTCCGGATGCGGATGGCTACTACACGCTGACCATGACTGGCGTGGCCATTCCGACCACAGCCACCATGCTCACGGGCGGCATCGGCTACACCTACAACAAGAACAGCCAGCCCATCACCCAGACCAACGTGCCGGGTTATGCCTACGACACGACCACCATGCTGGGCGGCCTGAGCGTGCCTCCGCCCAACGTCACCAAGGTGGCCACCGGCAGCACCGCCCGCCGCGCCATCGTCACCAACCAGAAGTGCAATGACTGCCACGCGGTGCTGGGCATCTTCACCAAGGCCGCCTACCACGCTGGCGAGCGCAATGATGCGCCCACCTGCAGCTTCTGCCACAACGTCAACCGCACCAACAGCGGCTGGGCCGTCAACATTAAGGACGACATCCACAGCCTGCATGCTTCCGGCATGCGCACGAACAAGTTCTCCTGGCACTCCTCCTCGGGTGCGGACTACTGGAATGTCACCTACCCTGCGGTCCTGAATGATTGCGAAGCCTGCCACGTTCCTGGCTCGTACGACTTCAGTGCCAGCGCCAATGCCGCGGCCATTCCGAACCTTCTCTGGACGACCACGGCCAGCGGCACCACCCCCGCGACGATCAATGTGGTCGTCACCGGGACCGAGCCCATGCCGGCGACCTACTACTCCCCCTTCGTGACCGCCAACACGGCCTACGGGAGTGCTTACACCACGAACTTCGCCGTCACCAACACCGGGGCCGCCTACACGGATGCCGCTTCCACGACGCTCGTGAACTCGCCGATCACCTCGGCCTGCTCCGGCTGCCACGACAGCAAGATCGCCATCGCCCACATGCAGGGCAACGGCGGCGCCTTCTACGAGCCCCGCAGTTCGGCGCTCTCCAAGGTCGAGCAGTGCATGGTCTGCCATGGCACCGGCAAGACCGCGGACATCAAGGCGATGCACATGAACTTCTGACGGCCTGACATCCGGGACGCGGTCCGCCGCGTCCCGGGTACGAATGGAACGGCCCGGGGGCTCCGCCTCCGGGCCGTTCGCTTGTTGTCCCTGGTCATTGACCCGGCGTGGTTGAATGGGCCGGTGGCGGAGAACCCCCGGCCCGGACGGGCTATCCGCGTCACCCCAGGAGCCAATCCCATGATGAGATTCGCGTGGACGCTGACCTGCCTGCTGGCTGCAGGCCCCTGCCTGCAGGCCCGGGGGGAGGCGCCGGCCCCCAGCCAGGAGGGCGCCAAGGCCCCGGCCGCCAAATCGAAAGCCGTCGCGCCCCGGAAGCAGGGCCGCACGAAGGCCAAGGCCCTGGCCGAGGCGAAGCGGCTGGACCTCAACAGCGCCACCAAGGCGCAGTTGGAGAAGCTGCCGGGGGTCACGCCGGCCTACGCGGACCAGATCATCGCCCACCGCCCCTACCTCACCAACGAACACCTGGTGATCAACAAGGCGGTGCCCGAGAGCGTCTACTTCTCCATCCGGAACCTGGTCACGGCCCGCCCGCCCAAAGCCAAGGCCGCGGGAAAACCGGGCAAGTAGCCAGGTCGCGACTGCCATCACAACCTGCCAGCCGGGGTCGGATCCACGACAGGAATCCGCTAGGGTGGGGTGTGTCCCGGAGTTCCGCCTTGCCCTCCCTTCCCCCCTTCGATCCGCGGCAGATCCAATCCCTGCTCGACCTGGGGGCGGAGCCTGCGCTGGTCCAGGAGCTCGTGGCGCTCCTGGAGGCGGATGTGCCCGCGCGTCTGGAGGCCCTCCACGGGGCCCTGGGCGCAGGGGATGCCCCCCGGGCCCTCGAGGAGGCGCATCACCTGAAGGGCTCCCTGGGCAACATGGGCCTGCAGCGCTTCGCGGACCTGGCCCGCCAGGTGGAGGAAGCCGCCCGGTCGGCGCGGCTGGCCGAGGCCGCCCCCCTGGTGGCGGTCATGCCGGAGGCCTACCGGGAGGGGCTGGCGGCGCTGAAGGCGGCGTTTCCGGCCTGAGCTACCAGGCCAGCCGCTCGTCCTGGCGGAGCAGGGCGATGCGTCGGTCCCCGAGGGCCTGGAGCTGCGGCAGCATGACGGCCCGATCGCCGGGGGTGAGGTGGTAGATCCGCACGGGCACGTCCCGGTGGAGCTTCTTCAACTCGGCACCGAGCTTGGCGGGCGTGAGGTGCTTGGAGGCTTCGGCCAGCCAGGCCTGCTCGTCGGGGAAGCTGGCCTCGGTGATGACGAGCCGGAGGTTCCCGGTGGCGTTCGCCACCTCCCAGATCCGGTCGGTCTCGGCGGTGTCGCTGGTGAACACGAAGGCGTTGCGTCCGTCATCCACCTTGTAGCCGACGCAGGGGACGAGGTGGTTCACCCGGATGGGCGTGATGCGCAGGCCGCAGACCTCGTAGGTGTGTTCGGGCTCGATCTCCGTGTAGCGGATGGTGGGATCGTTGGGGCTGGGGATCACGCTGAAGTCGGGCCACAGCTCGTCATTGAAGAGGTGGCGGCGCAGCACGTCCAGGGTCTCCGGAAGGGCGTGGATCTCCACCGGTTCCTGCGTGTGGCCGAAGATGTTCTTCGTGAAGAAGGGCAGCGTGCAGATGTGGTCCAGGTGCGAATGGCTGATGAAGACGTGCCGGATCCGCACCTGTTCGGCCACCGTGAGGGCCGGTGTGATGGAGCCGGCATCGATGGCCACACAGCCGTCGATGAGCAGCCCTGTCAGGCGCTCCCCGTCGGCCTCGCCCCCGCTGCAGCCCAGCACCCTGAGTTCCATCGCCCCTCGGAAGTTGAGCCATCATAACGGAAGTGAAAAAAAGAGGCACCCGCGCCGGGTGCCTCTTTCTCCGGGTGGGGATGGCGTCAGAAGCGGATGCCGCCGTAGAGGCCGACCTGGAACTGCGGGGCGAAGGACTTCATGACATCCTCGGCCCCGAGGGAATCGCTGTAGTCCTTCTTCGTGAGGGGCATGGCCACCTCGAGTCCGATGAAGGGCTTCACCAGGGGGGTGGGGAAGGCGTAGCCGGCATTGACGCGGGCCCAGGGACGGCCGTAGGTGGTGCTCATCCCCGCGTTGGTGATCTTCTCGGAACGGTACTCCACGCCAGCGCCCACGGCCACCAGCGCCTTGAAGTTGAACATGGCGCCGAGGCCCCAGTACTCGTGGCCCATCTTCTCCATGCCGGCGCTGCTGCCGTTCACCTTCACTTCGGTGTCCACCTTGGGCTGGTAGGCGGCCGTGACCTGGAAGAGGGCGGGGCCGAGGTCCACGATGGCGTAGCCGAAGCGCGCGGCCACCACCGTCTTGTCCTGGGGCTCGACCCGGAAGGTGCCAAGTTCGGTGTGGCTGGGGTACTGCTGCTGGGAGATGTTCAGCCCCACCTCGAAGGTCTGCGCGGCCAGAGGGGCGGCAAGGAGGAGGGGCAGGAGGATCTTCTTCATGGCGGCTCCAGGGGGGTGGGCTTGGACCCATCCTACCGGATCGCGGCCCAACCTTCACGTTGGACAGTCATCCCAGGTCCCGGGTTGGGCCCGGCTCAGAACCGGATGCCGCCGTAGATGCCCACCTGCACCTGGGGCGCCAGGGCCTCGGAGACGTCGCCGGGATTCCCGCCGTTGTCCTTCTTGGAGAGAGGCGCGGCCACTTCCAGGGTGAGGAAGGGGCTCACCACCGGCGTGGGGATGCTGAACCCCACGTTCACCCGGGCCCAGGGCCGGCCGAGGGTGGTGTCGGTGCTGGGGCCCGAAGCGGGCCGCCAGGTCAGCTTCTCGGAGCGGTACTCGACCCCGGCCCCCACGTTCACCAGGAACTTCCAGTTCACCATGGCGCCCGCGGCCCAGTACTGGTTGTCCAGCTCGCCCACCTTGGCGCCGCCGGTGGCCAGGTCGCCCGTGGTCTTGTTGTGCCAGGTGGCGTTCAACTGCAGGGACGCGACCTTCAGGTCCAGCACGTCGAAACCGCCCCGGAGGCCGAAGCCCGTGGGGCTCACCGCATCGTAGTCCGTGCGGCTGCCGCCGACGATGAGCGCCTGGGCCTTGCCGACCTGCTTGTCGGCGAGAACGCCGATCTCGCCGCCGGCGAGGAGGGGGAGGGTCGCCAACACGGGGATTAGGACCGTCCGACGTCGCATCACTAGCCTCCAGGGAACCAAGGGGATGCTGCATCATCGGTCGCCGGCGGGGACGGGTCAACCTCCGGAGGATCTATTGCTACCCTCTACCTGTATGCGGGCCAACCTGCGCTTCCTGCTCCTCGATGATTTCGACCCCGACACGGGGGAGCTGACCCTGCGCGTGGCCTTCCAGCCGGGGGCCGAGGCCGGACCGGAACTGCTCCGGCTCCGCCTGCACCTGGGGCGGGCGGGGAACCCCCTGGATCCCCTGTCCCGGGAGCTGCGGACCCATGTCCAGATGCCGGTGCCTCCGCTGTGGGAGCAGGGCCTCAAGACCATCATCCACGCCGTGGAGGAGGAGCTGGCGGGTCCGGAGGGCCGCAACGCGGTCCGCTACCTCTGGGTGAGGACCCAGGTCCTCCATCCTTCGGATCCCGCCCGGTGCACCCCCAGCCATCCGGTCTCCCGCCAGGTGGAGATCCTGAGGGACTGGGCCCATCGCCTGGACCAGGAGGGCCAGCCCCTGCGGGCCGCGGAGTTCCTGGACCGGCTGTTGCTGCTGGCCCCCCGCGACCTGGCCAGCCTTGCCTATCTGGCCTCCTTCTTCCGGTCCCAGGGCATGGCCGAGGAGATGGCCTCCGTGGCCGAGCGTTGGCTCAAGGTGGACCCGGGCAGCGCCGAGGCCCGCCTCCGCCTGGGGGAGGCCCTGCTGCGCCTGGGCCGGGCCCAGGAGGCGCGGGCCGCCTTCGAGGCGGTGCTGAAGGGGCAGCCCGTCCATCTCCTGGCCCACCTCGGCATGGGTCAGGCCCTGGGACTCCTGGGGGGCAACCCCTTCCCCCACCTGGATGCGGCCCAGGAGCTGGATGCCGCCGCCACGGCCTCAGTGTTGCGGGAGACGTTCGACTATCGCCTGCTGGCCCCGCCCGCCGGGGAGCAGTCCTACGGGATGGAGGAACTCCCGGGCCTCCTGGGGGTGTCCGGCGCGGAGATCCAGGACTTCGTCCAGTTCCTGGGCCTTCCCCGGACCGGTCCGGGGGGCGCCGTGCGGGAATCCGAGCTGGCCCGGTGGGCCGGGGTCATGAACCGCTACGCCCTGCTGCCGGGCGGGTTGCACTGGTCCGCGCCCACGCCGAGGCGGCTTCCCGAACTGGCCTGACCACGGCCATCCCTGAGAAGATGGGGCTCCGAGGTCCCGCATGGCCGTGCTGCTCCAGACCGATCTGCCCTTTCCGATCTTCCGCCGGGGGAAGGTGCGGGATGTGTACGACCTGGGAGACCGGTTGCTCATCGTGGCCACGGACCGGATCAGCGCCTTCGACTGCGTGATGCCCGAGGGGATCCCGGACAAGGGGCGGATCCTCACGGCCGTCGCCGGCTACTGGTTCATGGCGACGGAGGACCTGGTGCCCAACCACTTCCGGGGCTGTCCCTCCTGGCCCGCGGCCCTGCTGCCCCACGGGGAGGGCCTCAAGGGCCGGGCGGTCATCGTGGAGAAGACCCGGCCCCTGCCCGTGGAGTGCGTGGTGCGGGGCTACCTGGCGGGCAGCGGCTGGAAGGAGTACCAGGCGGGGGGCGCCGTCTGTGGCGTGGCCCTTCCGCCCGGGCTCCGGCTCGCGGACCGGCTGCCGGAGCCCATCTTCACGCCCGCCACCAAGGCGGAGTCGGGGCACGACGAGAACATCCCCTTCGAGCGCATGGCAGAGATCGTGGGTGCCGACCTTGCCGTGCGGCTGCGGGACCTGAGCCTGGCCCTCTACCGCCGCGGCGCGGAACTGGCCGCGCAGCGGGGCATTCTNNTGGCCGACACCAAGTTCGAATTCGGGCTCAGCACGGAGGGCGAACTGCTCCTCATCGACGAGGCCCTCACCCCCGACAGCAGCCGCTACTGGCTGGCGGATTCATGGCAGCCCGGCCGGAATCCCCCCAGCCTGGACAAGCAGTTCCTGCGGGACTACCTGGAGACGCTGGCGGATTGGGACAAGCAGCCTCCCGCGCCGCATCTGCCGGCGGAGATCGTCGAGGGGATCCGCGCCCGCTACCTGGATCTGGCCGCCCGGTTCGGCGTCACGGTCTAAGGACGGCCGGATCCCCGACCACCGCCCAGCGGATGCGGGCGGGATCGAGCCAGCCTGCGAGGGCGGCGCCCAGGGCCGCCGGAGTCACCGCCGCCACGGCTTCGGGCCGGGCGGCCCGGCCCTCGGCCTCCCGGAGATCCCGGGTCAGCAGGGCCTCCGGATGCAGGGCGAGGACCCGCTGGGCCTCGGTCCACGCCGCCTTGGCCCGATCCAGGTCCGCCTCGGTGCAGCCCCGCCCGGCCAGGGCCGCCAGCCGCGCCCGAAGCGCCGTCAGGGCAGTGTCCGCGCCCGGAGCTGGGGCCCGGAGGGTGAACCGCAGGGTCCCGCTGGGCGTCTCGCGCACAAGCAGGTCAGCCAGGGTGGGGTCGTGGCGGAGGATCAGCACGACCAGGTCGCGGAGTGCCGGATCCAGGTCCCCGGGTGGCGGAGCCGCGGCCTCCACCCGGAGCGCCGCGCCCGGATCGGCGATGTGCGCGGGGGCCGGGGGGAGGACCGGTGGGGCCGGCGCCGCTGGACCGGCGGGGACAGCCGCACCGACCCAGGTGCCGAGGGTGAGGAGGACCAGGGTCTTGGCCTGCTCCAGGCCGAGGTCGCCCTCGAGGACGAGGAGGGCCCGGTCCGGGCGGAACACCCGGCGGAGGAAGGTCTCCAGGTCCGTGAAGGTCAGCTGGCCGAGGCTCTGCTCCGTGGCCGGAGGGGGGCCGCCCAGCCCGAGCGCCGCGTGGAGCCGGGCGTCGGGAGAGGCGAGGGCCGCTTCCTGGTCCCGCCAGCAGGCCAGGCGTTCGGGCTCGAGCGCGGAGGGATCGAGGACGGGGCGGAGGAGCCGGTCGGCCAGGAGGCCCAGGGCCCGGTCCTGGTCCCGGCTGCGGGAGACCAGGTCCCAGGTGAGGGCGTCGGCCGTGAGGCTGCGCTCCAGGCGGATCCCGCCGTCGTCCAGGGCGCGGTCGAAGGCGGCGGTGCCGAGGTGGCCGGCCTCGCCGCGGTCCAGCATCCGGAGCGCCAGATCCGCCAGTCCCTCCCTGCCCGGGGGGAGGTCCCCGGGACGCAGGGCCAGCCGCAGGCGGGCCCGGAAGAGGAGCCGGCCCTGGTCCTCCCGCAGGACGACCCGGAGGCCATCGGGCAGGGTGAAGGTCCGCACGGGGGGCTGGGCTGTGAGGGAGGCCGCGGCCAGGAAGAGGAGGGCGGCCGGGACGGGGAACGCGGACCGGGGCGGCTTCATTTCACCGCCGGCGGGACCTGGGCCAGGAGCAGATCCAGGGTGCGGCGGCGCTCCTCCAGGGGCAGCATGCGGAGCTGCCGGATCCCCTCAGCCACC
>MTLD01001824.1_pt1 | contig 11853 bp, 9 predicted proteins | sample 1982471 | NCBI WGS metagenome assembly MTLD01 (sample SAMN05712604, study PRJNA340218) | biofilm metagenome | isolation source: sample SPM anode biofilm adapted to -50 mV | place: USA | collected 2012-02-03
TGCTAAATGCCAGATGCTAAATGCTAAATGCCAGATGCTAAATGCTAAATGCCAGATGCCAGATGCCAGATGCCAGATGCCAGATGCCAGATGCTAGATGCTAGATGCTAGATGCTAAATGCCAGATGCTAAATGCCAGATGCTAAATGCCAGATGCCAGACATCAGCATGATATAAAACATGGACAATGAAAGTATCGAAGACAAGAAAAATCAGCAAACAATCATACTTTGATAATAAAAAGACCTATTAGACTAATGTTAGATTAAGCTAATAGGCCTTCCTTAAGTTGTGGCAAAACTAAGTCCCTCTAAATATGGAACTATGCCCCCTTTCGACGTCTAAGCTCGGTACTTATGAGAGACAATTCACGACCCGTTTGACCTTTAACGCTAGTATTCTCTTCGGCTCTTCTGGCCAAATAGGGGAGAACATGCTTAACCGGTCCGTAAGGGAGATACTTTGCTACATTGTACCCCGCCTCTGCCAAATTAAAACTAATATGGTCACTCATACCATATAGCTGGCTAAACCAGATGCGGGAATCGTTTCGTTGTAGCCCTTTTTCATCTATTAATCGGGCAAGAAGCAGCATACTCTGTTCGTTATGACTGCCAGCAAATATTGAAGCCCTATGGAGGTGATTAATAGCTAATAATAACGCATCGTTATAATCACGGTCAGTAGCGGCTTTGTCAGGTTGAATAGGTGAATAATAGCCCATTCGACTTGCTCTCTCTCTCTCCTTCTCCATATAAGCACCGCGAACAAACTTATACCCGGGATAATAATCATACGTCTCGGCATGAATCAACGAGTTCTTTAACCATGCTAACCGGTCGTGCCTGTACATCTGAAGCGTGTTATAGACAATCGCCCTCTTCTTATTATACTTTAACATCATTGATGTTACAACATCATCAATAAATGGCTGATACCAACTATCTTCAGCATCAATCAATATAGGGACATCCTTCTCATACGCCGTTTTACAAAGCTCTTCAACTTTAAGCCGAAAAAATGCGATAGCCTCTTGATCATCCTCTGAGAGATGACCGCCGACTGATATACGATCTAAAACACTATGCGGAATAAATGCCGTAGGTTTAAACACCGCAAAAGGTATCTTATCCCTATTTTCAGAAGCATTCAATAAGCTCTTCATAGTTTCATTGAATGCACCAATCATATCTTCCCTACTCTCTTTACCTTCCACCGAATAGTCCAGAATACTTCCGACACCGCCTTCTGACAACCTTGAAACAACAGGTCTACACTCTTCTATTGATTCTCCACCTACAAATTGCCGATATATAGTCGACTTGATTATAGCTTTAACGGGCAAATTGAGCCTAAATGCCAGCATTGCCGACTTATTACCATACTTAACAAGCATGGAATTACTTAAGGCCTTAAACAACATATATGCTCGTTTTAACGAGGCGTTATCTTGTGAGGCAAAGGCTATTTCAGTATTCTCAAAAGAGGGATTTTTCATGGTGATTCTATTTGATTTGCACTTTAAACTATAAATCGCAGGCCAAAGTTCAGTCATTTGGCTTTTTTTTACACCTTAATGCGGCTAAAGTTAATCAGCTAATATCATAAAACATCATGTATTGTTAATTAATCTTAATACAAAAATTTAAAAACAAGGCTTTTACTCTCCTGTTAAAGAGAGATATATATTCTAATTACGTATTTTGATTATTTTGCCTCCAAAATTTTTGTTTACTAAATAATAATATTACATTTGAAGCAGTTGCTGATAATTTTTAAACCATCATTCATTCAAAATCATTCATTTACTAATACCTTAAATTATGTCAACCGGAGTAAACAAAGTAATTCTGTTAGGAAGGCTTGGAAAGGATCCAGAAACCACACAATTTGAATTTGGGAAAAAAACAACCTTTACACTTGCCACCAGTGAAGTCTATAAAGACAAAAATGGAAATCGTCAGGAGGTAACTGACTGGCACAACATTGTTCTTTGGAGAGGCCTGGCTGAGGTCGCAGAACAATACCTTCATAAAGGAGATCAAGTCTATCTGGAAGGGAAAATAAAATCTCGCTCATATGAAGATAATGGCGTAAAAAAATATATTACTGAGATTGTTATAGATAACATGACCATGTTAGGAAAAAACAATTCATCATCACAGGAAGCAGCCGAGATAAAGGCTGTATCAGGATCTGATCAAAATGACTCTCCTCTTCCATTTTAATAAGAAACTAGTGAGAGCTTTTCTCTCACAAACTTAGCAGCAGAAACAGCGATTCTTTTATTTCAAAGTCCGAACTTGATTCGGACTTTTTTTATGCTTTTAATAAACCTTTACATTACTTTCAATCAATTTATCACTCCCGATTCAATAAATGGCATAAAAGGTGTCTGTTACATTAAAACTGCTAAGAGAATAGTAACAGGTAAATTACCCACTAGAATGTGTAAATTTGTCATAGACTATGACCAGCAATAAAAATCAGGTCAGCATCAATTATGGATTATTACAGATGGTTTCTGGACAGCACCGAAATGTTGTATATCACAACTGAAAATGCCCCGTTGATTGCTCTCTATTTAATCACAATTACCTTTCTTCTCTTTCTTTCCGCCCTTATCTCCGGATCTGAAATTGCTTTTTTCGGATTATCTCCGACTCAATTAGAGCAGCTGAAGCACAGTGACTCAAAAGCTGATTTAAAAATCATTTCTCTGCTTGACAAACCTAAAGAACTTCTTGCAGCTATCCTTGTTGGCAACAACTTCGTAAACATCGCAATAGTAATAATTTCCGGCTTTGCTGTTAACGAAATATTCAATTTCCAAAATGATCCACTCTTTGCGTTTATCATTCAAGTAGTAGTACTTACCTCTCTTATTTTACTTTTTGGTGAAATCTTACCTAAAGTCTATGCCTCTCGAAATAGCTTATCGGTCGCAAGAAGTACTTTCAGATTATTACTAACACTTAAGAAGATCTTTTATCCCATCATTTTACTTTTAACTAAATCATCTTCGTTTATAGATAAAAGACTAAGTATAAAAACCAGCGGATCACTTTCAGTAACAGATATAACTGATGCTATTGACCTTACCAGTCCCACACCTCAAACCGATGAAGAACTTAGAATTCTTAAAGGAATAGTAAGAATAAGTGATGTTGAGGTTTCGGAGGTCATGACCTCAAGAACAGATATTTCTGCTATTTCACAAGACACACCCTTTTCCAATCTGCTCCATCTCATTCGTGAATCAGGTTATTCGCGAATCCCTGTCTATGATGGATCATTAGATCAAATATCAGGCATCCTCTATATTAAAGACCTGTTACCCCATCTGGAAGCCGATAGCTCTTTTGACTGGAGAACTCTTTTGCGGAAACCTTTCTTTGTGCCCGAAAATAAAAACATTGGGGATCTCCTGACTGACTTCAGAGAAAAGAAAAATCACCTTGCAATTGTTGTGGATGAGTATGGGGGAACGCTTGGCCTTGTCAGTCTTGAAGATATAATAGAAGAGGTTGTTGGTGAGATAAATGATGAGTTTGATACAGAAACCGATGGTATCTATCATACAATGCTCGACGCTCACACCCATCTATTTGATGGGAAAACACTACTAAATGACTTCTGTCGAATTTTAAATATCCCCGAAGACACTTTCGACCCAATAAAAGGCGAGGCCGAAACGTTAGCTGGATTAGTCTTAGAAATTCTAGGACGATTCCCCGTGAAAGGAGAAGCTCTCATCATTAAGGATTTCAATGTTACAGTAGAAGCAATTGAAAATCGACGAATCAAACATTTAAAAGTATGGCCTGTTGAAAAGGTAATCCTTTAAAGCCCCCTCTCTTCTAAAGAATTTTAGAAAACAATTAAACTAAACAGTCTGACGAATATTGGTCATGACGAAAAAGATATAAAAGATGAATCTTAAATCTCTAATCTCTCTCCTCATTCTGATTGTGGTTGCTGCAAGTTGTGAGGAGTCATACACCCCTAAACCTCGAGGCTATATCAGAATTGAGCTACCCGAAAAGAGCTATGTTTCATTTGATAGCACCTTCCCTTATAAATTTGAGTATCCAGCTTATGCTAAATTGTCGTCTCCAAAAGAGGCATCTGACCAGCCTTATATGCTCAATATTGATATCCCAAAATTTAAAGCAACCCTCTTCTTAACATATAAAGCTGTTAATGGAAACATTGGTACCTACCTGGAAGATAACCATGTCTTTCTTACTCGTCATATCTCAAAAGCTTCAGCAATAGATGAGTCTGTTGTAGCCTCAGAAGAACACAACGTTTGGGGTGCAATTTATTCTATCTCAGGTAGTGGAGCAGCCTCTCCAATTCAATTTTTTGTAACTGATAGCTCCACAAACTTCTTACGCGGTGCTCTCTATTTTAATGTGGTTCCAAACAATGACTCCCTTTCTCCTGTCATTGATTTTATTCAAAAAGACATTACACATCTCATCGAAACATTAGAATGGAAGAAGACACATTAACCCAATACCATAACCCATTATTTAACTAAACTCATCTGGTTGTAATTCTTCAATTTCTACTTGATTCAAATATTCAAGTTTGAACTATCTTTATGGCCTTAATAATATTGCTATGAGATTACTTCAAACTCTTTTTCTAATTCTTATTAGTTCAACCATTGCGAGTGCTCAGAGTACTCCGGAGAAATGGGCTCAAATTAAGATAGAACATTTTAATACCGTTTACGACAAACTTCCAACCCTGGGAGTAGCACTTGATGATATCTATCTTAACGACCAAAACACCGCTACTCTTTATGTTGATCAATCCCGATTACCTGATCTCACAAAAGCTGGCATCAACTACTCTATTATTCCTGAAGATGCTGCCAAATGGTTCAGTGAAAGATTGAAAGCTAATACCCCAAATGAGAAGAGCTTAGCCTCAGGTATCCCTCAAGGATTTCAATATGGATCAATGGGTGGATATCTTACAATGGAGGAGACAATGGCTCAACTCGATTCTATGCATGCCAGATACCCAAATATCACCTCTTCAAGACTAAAGGTATCAGACCAAACCACCGTCGATGGAAATTACATCTATTACCTCAAGATCTCTAACCATCCTGAAGTAGACGAACAAGAACCCAAAGTTCTATATACAGGATTACATCACGCACGCGAACTAATCACACCTCACCAAATGGTTTTCTTTATGTATCACCTTTTAGAAAACTATGCTACTGATTCTCTCATAAGAAAACTGGTTGATACTACCAGCCTCTATTTCATTCCAGTGGTTAACCCTGACGGATTAGCTTACAATCAACTCACAAATCCAGATGGAGGAGGAATGTGGCGCAAGAACAGGCTTGATAATGGTGATGGGACATTTGGTGTGGATCTTAACAGAAACTATGGATACAAATGGGGACTTGACGATATTGGATCATCTCCAAATACCTGGTCAGATACCTATAGAGGAGCTTCTGCATTTAGTGAAATTGAGACACAGATTATGAGAGACTTTTGCATTGATCAGAAATTCTCCGTTTGTCTGAATTATCATAGCTATAGTAACTTCTGGCTCTATTCTTGGGCATATACAGATCAAGGCTCACCCGACAGCGCAATATTTAGACAATATGCATATAGAATGACCGAGAGCAATGGCTATAAATATGGTCAGCCGGGAGCTTTACTCTATAATACGAATGGAGATGCTCTTGACTGGATGTATGGTGAACAAGCCCTAAAACCCAAAATCATCGGATTTACCCCTGAAATGGGATCTGATAACGACGGCTTCTGGCCCATCCCTGATCGTATAATCCCTCTTTGCCAGGAGGTTCTTCCCTCAAATATCCTGGCTATACAGCTCTCAGGTCGATTTGCTGAAGTTAAACAAACGACTCCCCTGGTTCAATCGTCCGGAGAGGCGGGAGATGTCCGCTATATTAAATACTCATTTAAAAGATTAGGACAAGCTGAAACAGGTACTTATACTGTCTGGCTTGAATCACTCGATAACCGGGTAAATGCCGGAACTAAAAAGACCTATATCAACCCAGCCATTTTAGAATCTATCTCTGATTCTATAGCCATAACCTTCAACTCATTAATGGGATCAGGTAATACCTACAAATTAATCCTAAAATGGAGTGATGGTTTCATTACCTATGCAGATACTATTGAAAGATACGTTGGCCCATTGCAAGCTCTGGTTAACGACCCCTGCGATAATATGAATAACTGGACTTCAACAAAGTGGGGAACCAATTCATTTGTTTATGCCTCAGCACCTGCCTCTCTTACTGACTCCCCAGTTGGTAATTACGCCGGTAATCAAAACAACATCATCCTGCTTAAAAACCCAATTAACCTTAAAAACAAAGGAGCTGCAATACTTCAATTTAAACACAAATACCAGCTTGAAAGAGTTTTCGATTATGTTCAGGTTCAAGTAAGTCTTGATAATAGTAACTGGACTCCGTTAAAAGGCCTTTACACCACAGAGGGTGGAACTAATGTTGCTCCAAATCAGCCTGTTTATACCTCAACCAGAAGTCAATGGACTGAAGAGACATGTAGCCTGACCCCCTGGCTCGATACGACAATATATGTCCGCTTTGTTTTAAAATCAAATAGTACCTACAACTATGATGGTTTCTATCTTGACGATTTTAAAGTTCTGGCTGCTGATATTACAACCGGTATTGATGATAATGAAAAGAGCGTTTCATTTTTCTCAAATCCTTATCCATCTCCGAGTAACACTGAGGTAAATATCGACTTCCAGATTCTTGATCCCACAACTATCTCTATCTACTCTTTAGATGGGATCAAATGGTCAACATTAATGGTTTATCCTGATTCTAATACTGCCTCAATAAACACCACAAAACTTCCTCAGGGTCTATATATCATGGAGATAATCACTCCGAAAACAGGGAAAAAACTCATGAAAAAGTTCACTATTACAAGATAAATTGAGATAATTACCCGGTAAAAAGGGAAGGGTGAATGTTTCCGAATCAGTAAAAGATTCATTAGTCTTCACCCCTCCTTTTTTTTGTACCTATAAACTACCTTTTTAAAAGCCTGTAATTCAAGATTCACAAATCTAAAACAGTGCATATTACCCGGCTTACCAATCATTTTTGTAATAAAATCGGGTTCAGGAAAAGCCCATTAAGCCCAGATTCCCTATTTTTGCCGGGAATTTAAAACTTTCTTCGGAATGTAGACTGCATTATTTACATCATTAAATCAACGAGGCTATGATTGAAACCATTAAAATGGGAACGCTAAAATGGCACCATGTTCTCAACCCCTCGGAGGAAGATCTTCAATATTTGAAGGACAACTTTCACTTCCACCCATTAGATATAGAAGACTGTCGAAGTCTGATCAATCAACGGCCTAAAATTGACGTCTATGATGATTACTACTTTCTAATCCTACATTTCCCTTATTTCGACAAAACCAATACATTCCTTAGAACCCGTGAAGAAAAAATCTTTTGGGGTAAAAACTATATCATAACTCTTGGGAAATCTCACTGGGTTGTTAGTGAATTGTTCAGAACTACCAAAGCAAGAATTGAGCGAAAAGAGGAACTTGAAATTGCCACCTCCGATGCCTTGCTTTACCATATTCTTGAACAACTGATGAAGGAGACCTATGTCCTGATTCGACGAATTGGAGACAATGTTGATAGCGCAGGACGAGACCTCTTCGAACGCAGAGCAATCCGAACCATCGAAAGAATTAGTATTACCCGAAAAAATATTATCCTGCTTAACACCATCTTCAAACCTCAACTCCCCGTCTTTAACAAATTTGAGACAGGAGAGATTGATGGATTTGCTGAAAGCATGGAAGAGTATTGGAGTAATATTCTGGACTACATACAAAAGATGTGGGACTTAATAGAAGATTACTCAGAATTAATTGAGGGTTATTCCAAGACCTTTGACTCGCTGCAGACTAACCGCACAAACGAAATTATTAAAGCTCTTACTATTATATCATCAATCATTCTTCCCCTAACCTTTATTACAGGTCTTTACGGAATGAATGTCCCTCTTCCTTTAGAACATAGTCAATTAGCCTTTCCAATGCTAATTGGAATGATGGTGGCAGTAATAGCAATCTTTATGATATTCTTCCGACGGCAAAATTGGTTATAACCTTATACCAAAGGTAAATTGTCGCCCACTCCTTTATGAGCCAGCCAATCAATCACATTCCTTACGGCCTGATCATTCAATCGCTCTATCGGAATATGGAATAACTCATGCAGGTTTGTCTGTTTCCCTTCACCATCTCCATAAGTCGATGAAAGTCGCCTCTTTCTCAACATATAGTCTTTATACTCAATGTCTATATAACCCTCTTTTCTCGAAATTGATAAAAAGATAACCCTTACCTGTTTGTATCGAGTCACCTTTGATAATAATCCAAATAACCCCCCGGATTCCTTCTCTAGAATTCGACGACCCGAAGTACAAACGAAAAGATGATTATTGAGATGCGACTTCTTATTTGAACAAGAGATATCACCAATAGGTGGTCGATGGCCTTCAGGCAATTTATTAACCCTTAGGGCTAATTGTAATATCTTACTTGTAAAATCATCATACAAGTTACCAATCTTATCTACATTCTTTTGAACATCTATCTTCTTCTGTTCAATCGACTCATGGTATGACTCTCTATCACTATCCGGGTTCTTCCCAAGCTCAGCATCTTCTATCCAATCAGACATAGCTCTATAATTTAGTATGCTTAGTTTAAGGCAAATTTAACACATTTTTCATGTAAAAAAATGAAGACGTCTGATATTCATACATCATACAAAATACTCAGATTATCACTATTTTATCATTCCGATAAACCTTGATGAAAATAAAACAGGAGAGACAACCGCCCCTCCTGTTTATATAGAGTCAAAAAACAACTCTTAGAATCTAGCTATAGGCTATTTGAAAGCTTTCTCTAGCAGGCCATCGCCAGTCACAGCCAAACGACTGAAATATTCCGGAACCTCTTTCCCGAGGTAACTGTCTACATACATCTTAGCTAAATACTGACCTAACATAAAGCCCTGTCCTCGCATACCGGTAAATAACCCAACCGAAGGATCGATTAACATGCGCGGCTCAACATAGTAACCAGCCCATATAGCCTGGAAGCCAACACTTGAAAGCTCTGGTAGCCAATCCACAAATACCTCAGATACAATCTCAAGAAACTCTTTAGAGTTAATCTTCAGATTTTTTGCTGTTTCAGCAGGATCAACTGCCGGAGAGGCACATCCAATAACCTGGCCGGTCTCTCCTAATTGCTGGCCATAGACAGCAACAAATCCCTTGTAATTACGCCTGTCAATAAGCATGGGCAATGGCACACCATTAACACCTAGCATAGGCAAACGACGAGTAATAAACGCCTGATGTTTAACAGGATATTGTCCTGTTTGAATGCCTAACATGCGAGCAAATTTGTCACCTTCTGGTCCCAAAGAGTTAACAAAATGATCGGTATAGAACTCAATATATTTCTTCTCATGAGTTAGGACAAGAACTGAATAGCCCTCGCCATCACGCTTTACGTCGATTAATTGGCAATCCTCTTCTATGCGACCACCATTTTGGATACCAATTTGTCTAATAAGGTCAATTACTCTACCTGGCGTGGCTTGCCAACAGTTATGAGTAATCAGAGCAGCCTGATATGTGTCTAATTGGGGATTGAAATAGGGGCTAACTCTTTTCTTGAAATCCTTTGGCTCGATCATCTCAGCATCACTCCAGGCCATAGAGGTTTTAAGCGCACTATAAACCTGCTCGTTATGAGCAAATGTGACATAATCAATTGGTCTAAAGTCAATATTTCTAAGACTATGAAGGTCCTTAAATATCTCAAGGTTTTTAACGGCAATATCGCTCAGCTCTGGCAATGAGAAATTGGGACGACCGCCTGCTATATTCCGCCATGAGGCTCCTCTTCCGAAGTTAATTAACACAGGATTCAATCCTGCTTCACTGAAATAACGGAACAGGGCGCTACCGCCTATGCCACCACCTGCTATAATTACATTGGTTTTCTCCTTGGTAGTTAGTCCTTTTTTATTGGGTGCAATAACATTCTCATGAACAGGACGAGGATAGAGTTCTCCCATGGATAGTTGATTTGAGAGCGGTCCACGAGGTGTTGCCTCTCCAACTATCTGGATTCCATAATTACGGATCATCTGCTTCAGTCGTGGAATACACCGTTTACCACGACAAGCACCCATACCCAGACGAGTGGTATGTTTAATCTCATCAACAGAAATAAACTTACGATCACCTACGATTTGCAAGATCTCTTCAACTTTGACATCATCACAATGGCAAACATAAGTCTCTGACTTAATCTCTGCATCAGCAGGAAGCATCTCAAAAGGCTCAGGATAGCGATCTTTCGCAATAAAACCCCTTACCTTGGTCATCTCCTCACCATGTATATTCAATGATCTGACACGTGCCACATTGGTCTTATTTGGCTTCTTTAAGATCTTCTCGACTAAGCCCTCACCCAGCTTCTTTCCACTGTTATCAACCAGAAATACTTCAATGCCTTCTGCTACCTCATATTCGACAGGTAAGAAATACCAGTCCTTTTTCAGGTTGTAACCAAAAATAGCCAATCCGGGACACTGGTAAACACAATCCATACAACCAATACACTTTTCAAAATCGATCTGCGGAGTGGTATTCGTTGAGGTCTTAGTTATAGCACCATGAGGACAAGCAAACTCACATGGGTTACAAGCAAAGCCATATAGACAGTCAATCTGAACAAATCCTTTTGCCTCCATTCTCTCTTTTGAAGGGAGGAAAGGTTTCTCAAGAACTCTGATAGGATGCTGTTGGGAATCGATATACTCTTTACTAATTGCAAGATAATCATCATATTTTACCTTTAGACCCATATCCATAAGTATCTCGAAAGCAACCTGACGACCTCTTAATACTGCGCTGGTTCCCTCTCCAATTCGGATAGCATCACCGGCACCAAAACAATTGCGACCAAAGATCTCATTACCCTTCAGTAATAATTGATCATCCGGAACCAATCCTGTACAAATATTAATAGCATCTATGCCATCAATAACAGTCTCTGTTCCCGGTATAGCTTTAAAATTCTCGCATTGAGCAACGACAGCACCTATAATACCGGTATGATCAGCATTTGGAATAGCCTTAACAAGAATGTGCGATAACAAAACAGGTATGCCTAACCTTCTTACACGATTAGCCTGTACCGGAAAGCCTCCCTCGAAGGGTTGAGCCTCAATAATGGCTTTTACATTGGCACCTGCCTGCATCAATTGATATGAGGTAAGATATCCGATATTCCCTGCTCCAACAGTAAGAACATTCTTACCCAGAAGAGTAAACTCGCTATTCATCATCTTTTGGACAACAGCAGCGGTGTAAACACCAGGTACATCATCATTCTCAAATGTTGGCATAAATGGCACAGCGCCTGTTGCAACCACCATGTAATCTGCATCAACATAATAGACCTCATCAGTCTTAATGTTCTTTACAGCAATTCTTTTACCTTCCAGGATATCCCAAACAGTAGAGTTAAGGAAAATACCATCTGCGTCATCACCGGCAAGGGTGGTTGCAATATCAAAACCACGCATTCCACCAAACTTCTTCTCCTTTTCAAAGAAGAAAAACTGGTGAGTCTGCATCAGAAATTGACCACCTATCTTATCATTATTATCAATGACTATATTGTGAATATTATTCTGGTTTAAGAACTCCCGAACGGCCAGTCCGGCAGGGCCAGC
>MTLD01006247.1_pt1 | contig 11849 bp, 13 predicted proteins | sample 1982471 | NCBI WGS metagenome assembly MTLD01 (sample SAMN05712604, study PRJNA340218) | biofilm metagenome | isolation source: sample SPM anode biofilm adapted to -50 mV | place: USA | collected 2012-02-03
CTAAATCTGTCTCATTTTCGGGGGACATTACAGTAGGAGCTCGTACACCGGTGAGCGCGGACTGTGCATCGGAGTGGGAGCATCCGGTCCAGCCCATAGCAGCCGTTCAATATTCGGCATGGATAAGTTCTTCCAGCATAAATATTTGTCGTAGGATCAGACTAATTCACGCTGGCAATTTGTTCGCTGGTGGGAGGATGATGCTTGGGTGGCAGAAGTAACCAACGGGATGAAGAGTTACACGCTTTCTTCAGAGCAGATAGAGGCACTGTTAGCGAACGAGTATGGCGGTAAGCTTCAGCCAGTAGACCATATTCAACTCAAGAGAATACGCCAGATGCAACAGAGACAGGAAGATTGGAAACTTGCTCTCTTGGCTGGTAGGAAAGGATCGAAACCAGCAAGGCAGGAAGGGTAAATGGGGCGAAAAGAACTGGCAACCCCTTGAAGTTTTCAACGCCGTCTTGTGAAAGCTGGACGGTGTAAATAAAAAGGAGCTGGCGGTCACTTTAAAATCCTGGGATCAGGGCCACATTTGCCATTGCTTGGGGAGTGGAACTGTGGAACCTGATTCCCCCGCTACAATAGCTTCGGCGTACGTAAGCGGTCAGACCCTTTATGTCGATGGCGGCCAGGACCACACATTAGTCGACTAGCCCTTCTTATGATTATCAAATATATAAATTCCTTGTTCGATCTTCAGTATTCTGAAAAGCGCAGAGCTGCAAACCCTTCTGGCCATTGTTTGATCGGTTACGCCTACAGTTGCAGCGTACATCCCATAGTCATCCTCCGCTATTATGCGGCCTTTATACATGACTCCAAATTCATCGTGAACCACTAACGGAGTTAATTGCTCCAGCCAATTTACAACCTTAAACGGTATCTGGTTGGCCTTTCGCAGCTTGTTAATTTGTGCCGGTTCCATGACTAACACCTCCAACACAATATCTAGTGTGCTTTTCGCAATAATTTAATTTTAAGCACAATCTACAGCTTTTGCCATCGAAAAGAAAGACGAATTTTATAACAAAACAGGACCGACGATAAGCAAAAAATGACAAATGACAGGAGGACTCCGTTTCTGGCGGTCAAGCATAGCTCAAAATGAAAAAGGTTACGCATTCGGCGTAGCCTCACGTGAGCGACAACTAGCTTACAGGTAGTAATTAAGCCTGCGGAAATCGCAGACTTTTTTTATGTTCTACCTTCTTCTGAGTGTCCAAGCCCCAATAATTCAAAACTTTACAGTAATATTTTTGTTCTTTTTAGTCCGGCATCGAATATATTAGTTATTGTTATTTTAAAAAAAGGTGAGTGCGGGATGAATCAAGATTTTTCCTGGCTGAAAAACACGATGTTCATAATGGGCGAAAAGACGGCCAACGCCGTGGATTTAGCGATGCGGGCCATGACCAGCAAGGATGCCCCTGCTGCAGCGGCGGCACGGGAAATCGAGAAACAGGTGAATGTCCTCTACTACGCGATTAACGAGCATTGTTTGGAGACCTTGGCGTCCGCGACGTGTCCCCGTGACGGGGTGAATTTCATCGTCGGGAGCCTGAATATCGCTAGGGAATTGGAACGCATATGTGATTACGCCAACAAGATAGCAAAATTAGTGCAAAATAAGTTTTCTCAGCAAGATATGGAACTGCTATCGCCTCTACACGAACCGGCTATAACGATGAAGGACGAGTCGCTGGAGATGCTGTGGGCGGCGATGAAATGCTACGAAGGGCTGGATTTCGATCATACTCACCAAATCATTGATCGCGATTCTCTGGTGGATAAACGCAACCATGACCTATTCCGCGATATGTTATGCGTCGTATCCGTACACCCTTGGGTGCAGGAAATGATTATGGATTACCATGTGGCCATCCGCTATATCGAGCGGGTAGCGGACCGGGCCACAAACATCGCTAAGCTGGTCTACTATATTGTCCTGGGGGAGCCGTTCCCCGAAGGCGAACCTATCGAGATATGCGGGTAAAGTTACTAAGTTGCGATCTAAGCAAAGAACATTATAGACCCACAAGAAACGAGGTCAATCCTTTAAGACAAGGGTGACCTCGTTTTTTTTGGACTCTTTTTGACTTCTACGGCAGGTCACCTCGTCTGTTTGCCAATAAATTTCGCGGCGGTATCCACAAGCTTTAATTCCAGATCGCCCAGCGAGGCAGAGTCCTTAGAGAGTAAAACGACAAGACCAACAGTCTCGTCATTGACAACAATACTGGAAAAAGCCACAAAACGCGGGTTGTTCATTTCTGCGTCTTTGTCCTCGAAAATTCCTGATGGGGATTTTTGGCTTTCTTCCAACCAATTATCCGGGAGCGGTTTACCAAGCCAGTCACGTTGAGGAGTCCCCGCGACAGCGACGAAGGCGTCTTTATCTGCCACCAGTGCGATATGCCCGGTTACTTCAGCCAGGGTTTTTGCGTAATCTTTTGCGGCCTCCCCGATTTCCCCGGTGGCGGGAGAGTATTTCTTCAGCATTACACTGTCACCGGAGACAAAGATTTCGAGCGGGTCCCCTTCGCGGATACGGAGCGTCCTTCTAAGTTCCTTCGGCATCACCACGCGCCCTAGATCATCGATCCGTCTTACAATGCCGGTAGGCTTCATGTTATTCCCTCCCGCTTTACATTCTTTTAAGTAGCTTTCCTTTTTTAGCCGCTCGAAAATCATGGGGATTAAGACCACATTTGCCACTGTATGGGGTGGATCTACTGTCGGGTTATTTTCATTCGAAGCCATGACTGCCCCCAATTCAGCATACTTATGGGGAAAATGGTTATGTATATTAATAACAATCGCTAAAAGGGGGATAAAGATGGATTTTCTTTTACCGTATACGAGCCGAAAAGGAGACGGGCTAAAAGAGGCGAGCCCATAGCCGAGGTAACGACCAACGGGAGAATCTTGTTCAATCGGATGGCGAAAGAGCTACTTCAAGGGAAGCCATATAGTACCCTCGCGGTGGATAAGGCTAATAAAGCCGTTGGGGTACTATCGGCGGACAGCAAAGACGCGAACACCTTCCCCATCAGGTACACGGCCAAGGGAGCTTACATAGGGGCGAAGAAATTTTTTAGAGACATTGGCCTAATTCGCGGAAGTAACGTTGAATCCACTCCAATCAAAGCAGGAGAGTTTATAGCGATCAAATTATAAAAGGAAAAGGCGGGAGAAATCCCGCCTTGTTCTTGGTTCTCAGTCCGAGTTCAAGGAATCCCGAAACACAGGCATGGGATTACCTTTCTTCGTTCATATCAGCTTTTAGAAAGGTCGATAAGCAGCCTCAATCTCCTGACTTTTCCCTCCGCGTCAACTTCCCGAATTAGCACTTTATATGCGGTTTCTTTTGATGTGGGATTATTATAAGCATCAAAATACGACGCATGCGACTCCAACGATTCGGCAGCTTTGGGCTTTTTATCCTCTTCATCCAAGAGACGACCCCCCTTCATATCATACGCCGGGGTGCCAAAGCCTCCTACTCTGGTAATAAATTCCGTTTTTGTATTTAGGCAAGATTAGTACCGCTCGTTGTAGGGAATGAGATTATAAATTCTGCACCACTGCCTTCCTCTGAACGTACCTCGATTGCCCCTTTGTGGCGAGCCACGATACTCATGCAGACTGATAATCCCAGCCCTGTACCGGCGCTTTTAGTCGTAAAAAAGGGGTCAAACATTTTTAAGAGCACTTCTTCGGAAATACCGTTACCGGTGTCGGCGACGCTCAATGAAATTGCGTTCAAGTGATTTTGAGTTTGGATTGTAAGTCTACCGCCTGCGCTCATAACATCCAATGCGTTACGGGCCAAATTCAGAAGCAATTGCTTGATTTCTTTCTTGTCTAGTTCGATGACAGGCAGGTTGCTTGTGAGCTGCAGGTCTACTTCGATCCCCCGACCAGCCGCGTCTTCGTAAATGAGAGGATGTATCTCATCCAAAAGGTTGTTCAAATCGCAACGAACCTTTTCGGAGACTTTGTTGCTGGCAAGCGTCAGAAACTCGGATACGATACCATTAACCCGGTCAAGTTCTTTTAGCAGAAGCTGTATAATTTCTGGTGAGCATTTAGCGGGGTTTTCAAGAAATCGTTGCAGGTAGCCGCGAATCACAGTAACCGGATTTCTTACTTCATGGGCAACCCCTGCCGCCATCTCACCAATCAGGTTGAAGCGGTCGAGTCGATCTAATTCTGCTTGGATATACTTCAATGTTTGCCTTTCCGTGGTGTCCCTGATTACGCACTGGATTCCTTCAACAATATCATTTACCGCCAGAGGAATTAGGCGATACTCGTAATATTGACTACCCCCGTTACCTGCTTTCACTAGCTGCCCTGTTGAGATTTCGCCTGTAACCAAGACTCTGCGCATTTCGTCCTTATGATATTCCAAACTCGTGGCGGGTATATCGGCGTCGAGTAGATTAACGCCTGCTAAAGCGGAAACTTCCTCAACCGTGGAATATAGGCGGCAGAGGTCTTTATCAAAAATGTAAACATTTTCGAGACAAGTCGGCGAAAGATTCCCTATGCAGGAAGCTGGTACAAGCGTAATGAACTTTTGAGCCCCCATTTTACAAGCCTCAACGTATTCATGCAAAGGATGCAAGACAGGATCGACCTCCGTTATGGAATTAGTTTACATCCTTCGTCATAAAATGTGAAATACCTCTAAAATTTCCAATAATTCAAATTGCAGACAGGACGCCCTCCCTTATAGCCGACCTTGGTTGCCAACATAGAACAATGTGATTTTGAACAATAATAATAAAGAGTTGGAGTTAAGGGGAACGCGATGAAAGAGGATCAATCTCAGCAGCAAACGCCGCGACGGCCCAAAGGCGTCATGAACTCTTTAGCCACCAATTACCTGCATGCGCGTAACCCATACACGATTGCCTGGTGGTCGGCAGCCTATCCAGGTTTCGGCCATATAAGCATGGGCAATTATGTCAGCGGCTTTTTGCTGTTCTTTTGGGAAATGATGGCCAACACTAAGGCAAAAGTTAATCTCGCCATCCTCTATTCCTTCACAGGCCGCTTCGACATGGCCAAGGAAATAGTTGATAACCGCTGGCTGTTGCTTTACGCACCCGTGTTCATTTTCGCTATATGGGACAGCTACCGCCTCGCGCTTCAGCTCAATCAATTCTCTATTTTAGCCGACCGAGGAGGACGGACCGTTAAGCCGGTGAGCGCGTCTTTCATGGAAATAAATATCCTGGATAAACGTTCGCCGTGGGTCTCGGTCGCATGGACGATCCTCCTGCCCGGCCTGGGACACATCTATACCCATCGGATACCGACCGGCTTTTTTCTGTTGATTTGGTGGATGACCATCGCCTATTATTCGTTTCTGTTACCAAGCACGCAGTTTACCGCCATGGGTGATTTCGAACAAGCCAAGCTTATCCTCGATCCGGAATGGATCATGTTTCTCCCCTCCATATACGGCTTCGCGGCCTATGATGCCTACGTGAACACCGTAGAATACAACCGCCTTTTCGAAAAGGAGCAAACTGCTTTTTTGAAAGGTAAATATCAGAGCCCCGATTTCGAGATGCCGGCAAAGGTGGAATCGGAAATGCATGTCACAGCCTGTTTTGAGCATTCAATAAAGCTGGAACTTGCCATCGCGGAGCTAGAGCAAAAGGGGATTGCGCCAGATCATGTCTATGCCATTCCCATGAACGCGCCCCAAAAAGATATGCAGCTATTCGACACGATTCACCGGGCCGACGGGATGAGCATGTTTGACTTACCGACAATTATGGGGACCATCCTCATGCTGTTCGGAGTGATGTGGGGGTTCTTGTGGAAATGGGGACCGATCCTCTGGGGTCTGCTCGGGCTTTTCGTTGGCGGAGCTCTGGGATTTGCGATCAAATATTTTTACTACCGGATTTATGCCCAGAAACAACCCTCCGGTAAGACGACGGAAGTGGTATTGATCGTAAGCTGCCAAAAGGCCGAGGCTGAAATGGTGGAAAGAGTGTTGGCCGGCCACCTTGCTTTAAGCCTGGGCCGGTCGAAATAGGACTGACCTATAATCTGCCATTAACGGTTACTATTTTCTGTGTACTAAACTAAGGTTATGAACAGCCCAGACTGCGCAGACTAAATTTATGACTTTGGGGAGGTGCTTACATGCAAGAAAAACATAACATCCGTATGACCGCCGCCGAAATTGGCAGCCTCTGGCTTCAGTACCTCAGCGACAGCGGAGCTGCGTGCATGATGAAGTACATGATAAAAAAGACCGAGGACACCGAAATCCTGCCTGTCCTCAAATACGCGCTCCAGCTTGCCGAATCGCATCTTCTTGCCATTGATGAGATATTTAAGCGGGAAGAGTTTCCTACACCAGCAGGCTTCACCGAAAAGGATGTTTTCCCTGACGCACCTCGCCTGTTTTCCGACCCGATGCATCTAAACTATGTGAAAAACATGGCAAAGTCAGGGATGATTGCCTATGGCCTTTCGCAATCCTTGGCCACTCGGGCGGACGTTAGGGATTTCGTTATGAAGTGTCTAGTGGAATCGTCCGACCTTGACCAACGGGCAACCCAGGTGATGTTGTCGAAAGGAACATATTCCAGGCCGCCCTACATAACCATCCCAGACCGGGTGGAGTACGTCGCAAGCGAAAAATTTGTCGGCGGCTTGTTTGGCAAGCAGCGGCCGCTCAGCGCCCTGGAAATAACCCACCTCTTCCTCAACGCCCAATCCGACGCCCTCGCCAAAGCAATGCTGGTCGGCTTCAGCCAGGTGGCCAAGTCAAAGGAATTGCGCCAATTTTTCGTTGAGGGCGCCACTATTGCCGACAAGCATGTGGAAATCCTCGGTCAATCGCTCAAAGAAAGCGGCCTTCCCGCCCCAATGAGTCTAGACTCGGACATCATGGATTCCACTACTCCGCCGTTTTCCGATAAACTAATGCTATTCCATATCTGCCAGCTCATGGCCATGGGGGTCGGCTATTATGCGGCCGGCATGGGCGCCAGCTTCCGGATAGACCTTTCCGTGGACTACGGACGCCTCATGGTTGAGATTGAAAAGTACGTCCATGATGGAGTCAAAATGCTTGCTAACAACGGCTGGATGGAAGAGCCGCCACTGGCCGACGATCGGAAGGCATTGGCGTTGTCGCACTAGCTTTGATCTTGGCCGTTATACAAATAAATGTCTCACCCAAGTTCGCTAATAAATGAAATTCAAACAGGCTGCCATTTGGCAGCCTGTTTGAATTAATTAGAAGTGCATCTGACATATCACGATCTTAGGCGGGGTACATTGTTTAGAACGTGATTCTCTCATGGGTTGCGTATCCCGCTCCCGATAGCCTGAGTAAAATGTCTATGTTAAATATTCAATGCCGCTTTGTTAGGCGACCCGTATTTACATTCCGGTGCGCCTCCAACGCTTGGCCAAGGTACCTGGCTGAATTTCCCCGTTTACACCCATTACCTGGGAATAACTATTTGTTCCTTCCAGTGGCGAAGGAGGAGATTTTACATAGTATACTGTGGGCTTAATCGTTAGGCGTACGGAAGGAGGGGATTCTCTTATGGGCCGTGGATTTGGTGGTTTAGGCGGTTGTGGCGGCTTTGGCGGCGGCGGTATCGTTGTCGTCATTATCATTATCATTCTTTTATTGGCTTTTGTTGGCGAAGGCGGCGAATCCGGCACGTTCTAGAGAAACATGTCCGACCGGCAGTATCTTTGGCCGGCTGAAACAGATCACCGGCAATACAGACCCGGGAATCTGCCTCCTGGCTCTTGTTGTCTACCCCCTTATATCGTAGCTTTAGCCCGGACAGCAATGTAACCGCCGATTCGATGATAGAACCCGGCCTCGCTTTGCGCTTGGAGTTCTCCCAAATTCACGCGCATAGCCGCAGGGAAAGGGGATGGATTGTATGCAAGTGATAAAGCGCGACAGGATCTATTGCCCGACCTTCCGGAGGCATTGCACTTTGGAAATTCTGATCGATAGTCTTCAGGCACCGGATCAGACTTACGAAACAGTACACATCACCCGTAAATGTCTAAACGCTGCGAACTGCTTGGAGTGCGAAGCATGCAAAATAATCGATTGCTGAGCTTTGCAGCGGTCAGATAATACTACTTGACTCACAGCTTTTGAAGAAGGACCTCAGCCGGCATGGCTGAGGTCCTTTGCTGCGAAGCTAATGGCAAGTTGGGACAGGCGTCCGCTAATTACCATATAATTGCCCCCTGGCGTGACCAGGGGGCTTCTACTACTATTCGACCGGTCTTCCTGGATTCATTTCTTTGGGCTTTATCGTAAACGCCGATAGCGGAGCAATGGTCGAAATCGTATGTTTATAAGCCATCTGTTGCTTTCCGGCATCTTCCATAATGACTGTAAAGGCATCGAATCCTTTAACCAAGCCGCGCAATTGCACTCCGTTCTTAAGATAAATGACAACCGGAACAGATTCCTTGCGTATCTGGTTTAAAAAGCTATCTTGCAAGTTGATTTGGTTTGGTGCCGCCATCATAAAACAGGCTCCTTATTAACGTTTAATAGTATGGTTGCGGGGGCAGGACTTGAACCTGCGACCTTCGGGTTATGAGCCCGGCGAGCTACCAACTGCTCCACCCCGCGCCTCAGTATAACACATAAGCCAGTAAAGTCAAAATTTGGTGCCAGGCCTCCGGCCGCGTCGTCAGGGACCGTTGACGCCCCAGTTATCAATATATTCCGCCGCCACCGTGGCTATCACTTCGGGCACCGCCTCGGCGCCCGCCTTGCTGCATCGCGCCGGTGGGCATCATTCCCATAACGAGCAGAGCCGGAGCGTATCCGTCCTCCATAACACGGATACCACGCAGCAATGTCACTGATGCTTCTCCTATACCACAAGCGCTCAACCGCGCCTTGGGCAGGTTCCTGTTCGGCCCGACGGAGCGGTTTCATGCCGCGCAATTTGCGGCCTTCAGATTTAAAGGAAAGTTCCTGGTGGCGTGGAATCCGTAACACATAGGTGATGAAGGAGGTTGTTGAGTGGAAATACTCAAAGTATCCGCCCAATCTATCCCCAAATCCGTAGCAGGCGCCCTGGCAGCTGTGCTCAGGGAAAAAGGCTCGGCCGAAGTACAGGCAGTGGGGGCTGGGGCTGTCAACCAAACTGTCAAGGCGATTGCCATAGCCCGCGGTTTCGTCGCCCCGAACGGGATTAACTTAGTCACAATTCCCTCGTTCGCCGAAATAATCATCGACGGGGAGGAGCGTACGGCCATCCGCTTTATTGTTATGCCACGTTGATAATTACTTTTTGCCCCCAAAATTCGCAGGCAGTACCCGTCACACATAAACGTAAGCCCCCGGCCTAATAACCGGGGGCTTCTCTCATATGGTTGCGGGGGCAGGACTTGAACCTGCGACCTTCGGGTTATGAGCCCGGCGAGCTACCAACTGCTCCACCCCGCGCCTAAGTATAACACACTTTTTGATAATGTCAAAATTATCTGTCATGACTCAGTGCAAGCTCCGAAATTCTAAATAGGAAAATGAGCACTAGTATTGCCGTTTTCTTCTTGGACCCCAAGAGTCGGTGCTAAAGGGGATATCATCTTTATTCATTTTAGTAAAAACATCTCTTATTCTCAAATAATCTTCTTGCATCTGCTGGCACATAACCTTCATATCATTGCCTGCATCTAATTTCCGAGCAGCTAATACCGCCGAAAGGTGAATTATCTCTTCCGAGGTTAATTTAGCCATCCCTTCTTCCTCCTGCCGAACTTTCTTTTTTCCCCTTTCCGCCTTCGACCAAGAGGTAATAAATACCTTGGTGAAAGCTCTCGGTATTTTTATGCCTTTGGGAATAATGATAAATTTTACCATGTCTCAAATTAAAGGAAATGCGTTCCATATGTTGAAACAACTTATCAATATGGGTGCAAAAAAGGAGATTTTAGATGAAGTCAACCGGTATTGTAAGAAAAGTGGATGAGCTGGGCAGGGTGGTATTGCCTGTTGAACTGCGCCGGAACCTTGCTATTGAGGAGAAGGATGGGCTGGAAATTTTTATCGACAGCGATAAAATCATCTTGCGAAAATATGAGCCGTCCTGCGTGTTTTGCGGCAATGTCAACGATATGACCACATTCAGAGGGAAAAACGTGTGCAAGCAATGCATGGCGGTCATGGGACAAGAAATGTTGAGCTAGCGAAGGACGGGAGTGACATTTGAGGAGGTCACTCTCCTTTTTTTCTTTTTGACAGCCAGGAAATACCCGGCGTTTTCTTTGGCGCTCTCCCACATAAAGACAGGGATAAATCATGCCGATTTACGGATAATGAGATTAGGTGGGTGCGTTAATCTACCAAGAAAAAGAGGTGATTTTTTATGTCGAAAACTCTCTATGTCGGCAATCTGCCGTGGGAAACAACCGAGGCTGACCTTGTCGACATTTTCCGCCAGCATGGTACGGTTATTTCCAACAGAGTTGCTACTGCCAGAGACACTGGCTGGGCCAGGGGCTTCGGCTTTGTGGAAGTGGAGGATGCTGACGCTGAAAGAATGGTGGCGGCGATGAACGATGCCGAACTCGGCGGGCGCCGGGTTGTGGTGAACGAGGCCAGGCAGCGACAGGGATAGCATGGTAAATACGGCCGGCTGAAGGCTAAAATCAATGCCTGCATTCCAGGCGGGATATTACTTGGTAAGATCGTTAAGCAAGCTCCAATGAAGTCGGGGGTTATTTAGCTATAAATTATAGAATGAGGCGGGGGAGTTCTCCCCGCCTCGCTTATAGAGGAGGGGGAAAAGGACGCGGTAATCAGCGATGTCGAGAGCATGTTTGGGGACAAAAAAACAGGGTCGTCCCCTTACGAGCGGGATGACCTTTTTGTATTCCCTGCTTTTGACGGTTACCGCAACCACGCTAGCTAGGTTATCTAGTCTGCTTGCCATAAACTTGGCGGCTGTTTCCACGCTGGACAGCCAAAGTATGACAATGAATTAAGAAGGGTGACTTTTTCGGGAACGCCTGAGATTTGATCCATGGTGAGACGGTCCTTCATTAGTTTTGGGCTTGCGACGGCTTCGCAGATTAATTCCGCTGTGACTGGGAGCATTTTTAGCTAACAGCTTTTGGGGTTTGGCAGTGACAGAGGGGGGCTTCCTCGAGGATACCTCGCCATCTATAACCCCATTATCCGCAATACCCTTGGCCTCTTTTTGCTTTTGTCTTTTGATAGAGGCCCGGATGCCTTGCTCGATTATTCGCAGGTATGTATGTTCGCCCGGAGCGACAAACGTGACAGCCGTGCCGGTTTGCCCCGCGCGCCCTGTTCTGCCGATACGGTGGATATAAGTGTCGGCGTCACGGGGGATATCATAGTTAAATATGTGGGTAACGCCCACAATATCGAGGCCTCTCGCGGCGATATCTGTTACTACGAGTATTTGAAGCTTGGCTGCTCTGAAACGTTTCATTACTTGCTCGCGCTTGGTTTGGGACAAATCCCCATGAAGTTCATCCACTTCGTAGCCGCGCTGAGCGAGCGCAATGTTGAGTGAAACGGCGCGCTGCTTTGTATGGCAAAAAACCAGCGCCAAATAAGGCCGATATTCATCTATCATAGTGCAAAGTCTGTCTGTTTTTTCTTCCTGGGTGGTCTCTACAATGATCTGACTGATCTCGTCCAGGATAACATTGTGGGTCTGCACGCGGATATCGATGGGTTTATCCATGTAGCGCGCAGCCAGTGAACGGATTTTCGGCGGGATGGTCGCCGAGAACAACATTGTTTGGCGCTTGTCTGATGTCTGGCGTATGATTTCTTCCAC
>MTLD01000174.1_pt4 | contig 11818 bp, 11 predicted proteins | sample 1982471 | NCBI WGS metagenome assembly MTLD01 (sample SAMN05712604, study PRJNA340218) | biofilm metagenome | isolation source: sample SPM anode biofilm adapted to -50 mV | place: USA | collected 2012-02-03
GGGGAGCCGATTTCCAGGATTTTTGCAAGAGGTTTACATCTTATGGCACTTTTCGCATTTGTCCTTAACGGAGAAAGCGTTTTTGCCATCATGGCAAGCGCCACAGGATTTGCCGCTCTCCATTTCTTTCATGCTCACCTTGGTTGTGCTTCGGGATGCGGCGAACAAGGTTACGTGGCACTCGCCGCATGAATAAAGACCTGTGTGTGATTTATGGCTGAAGGCGACATTGCCCGCATCCTTGACTTCAAAGGTAAGTTCTTTGGTCGGGTGACATGATGCGCAATTCTTAAGGGGGAAGCTGTCCTTGCCGTTGTGGCAGGCTCCGCATGATTTCCCTTTTTCCATCTCGGCCATGGTGACTTTCTTCGACCGGCGGGTGGTGGGGTAGAGCTTGGTGTGGCAATCGCTGCAGTGATGTGCTTCGATATGTTCCGCATGGGGAAAACGTGTCGGGCCGGTTTCCTTGACTTTGAAGATTATGTCTCCGGCCGGATGACAGGTGGTGCAGCTCTTGATGTCAAAGGCGCTTTTCCCATTATGGCAGGCTCCGCATGACTTGCCGTTTTCCATGTCTTTCATTGTTGCGCGCTTGTTGCGTCCGGCTGCAAACACGGCTGGATGGCAGGCACTGCAATCCGGATCGATTTCCAGGTGCTTCTTGTGGCTGAAGTGCGTGGCTCCGGTGGCATTGACGCGGTAGGCGATTTCCTTGACCTGGTGACAGCGGGTGCATTCCTTGAGGGGGAAGCTGTCCTTGCCGTTATGACATGCGCCGCATGATTTCCCCTTTGCCATTTCGGCCATGCTGACTTTCGTTCCCCGGCGCTTGGTTCCGTACAGGCGGGTATGACAGTCGCTGCAATGGTGGGATTCGATATGCTCGGCGTGCTTGAAGATGGTGGGGCCGGTTTCCTTGACCTTGAAGACAATTTCCTTTGTCGGGTGACAGGTTGTGCACTTGTCAACTCCAAAGGCTTTCCTGCCGTTGTGGCATGCGCCGCAGGATTTCCCCTTTTCCATATCCGCCATAGTTGCGCGTTTGTTGGGGCCTGCCGCAAACAGGGATGGGTGGCAGGTGTTGCAGTTGGGGCTGAGCGCCACATGCTTTTTATGGCTGAAATGGGTGGCTCCGGTAGCTTTGACCTGATAGACGATCTCTTTGGTCTGGTGGCAGCGGACGCACGCTTTCAGCGCAAAGGCTTCCCTGCCGTTATGGCAGGCTCCGCAGGATTTCCCCTTTGCCATGTCGGCCATGGAAAAACGGGTTTTCTTTTTCAGGTCGTAAATCCCGTAGTGACAGACCCGGCAGTTGTTGGCCATGTTTTTATGGCTCATGTGGATGGAATGGCTGAAAACCACTTTGCCGGCATTTTTTGTCTGGAAGGTCACATTCCGGACTTCAACGGCGGCTCCGGCAAAACGTGTCGATAACAGCAGCAGGGATATCAGAACGATGGCTATACGAATCATATTCTCTTCCAGGAGCGGTTTTGATTTTTTCAGTTGCGGGTGTGCGGTTTGCCGGGGATTAGTGCTGCTCTCCCTCTTTGTTTTCGTGGTCTTCATGTTTTTCCAGCTCCTCCCAACCGTGCCACATGGGTTTAAAATGAGCAAAGGGGGTGTGGCCAAGGGTTGCCAGGTAAATATGCACGAAAAGAAAAGAACAGAAACTGCAGGCAATCAGGAAGTGGGCGCTTACCAGAGTCTTGATGCCCCCTATGTAGTATATGATGTCCCTCAGCGGCGTCACATACATTAGCAGAAAACCGGACAGAATTACCAGGGGGAGCAAGGCTATCATGATTACCAGATAGACGGTCTTTTGCAGGGGGTTGAATTTGTTTTCCGGGGTGCTGTGATGGGGGTTGGGACGACCCATGAAGTAGTTGAAAAAGTAAAACAGGGCCTGGCGAAAGATGCCCTTGCGGATGTCGTCCAAAGTTGGAATGTAGAGCTTGGCCAGGGTTCTGGAAACGAACAGATAATAGCTGAACCAGAGCAGATACGATGCGGATACCACGAAACCGGCGGTGTTGTGAAGCCGGATGGCGGTCTTGTACGTGCCGAAGATGTTGATATAATCAGGGAACCTGATGTTCAGTCCGGTTACGGCCAAGGTGACGAAGCCGAAGGCGTTCAACCAGTGCCAGATCCTGATGGGCATGGGAGTAAGGTAGATATATTCGGTTTTTTTCTTGGTCATTTTTTCTTCCTGTTTTTGCGTGTCAACAGACGAAGCGTTCCATGGCAGACCGGCATCATCAGTCCGGCCACGATGATCAGTCCGCCGATGATATTGAGGATCGTGCTGCGGGTGGCGCCCATCATGTAAAAATCCGGCGTTCCGTTGAGAATGTCGAGGATTGCGCCTTTTTCCACCGATACCCGAGTATATCCGCCATGCCTGTCGGGGAGGGCGACGTAGCTCGTTTGCATCGAACCGGGGCCTGAGGCGTGGCAGAACGTGCAATCCCAACGATTATCAAGTATATCGTAGTTGTGGGAAACTACTTCCGGTGTCATCATTCCCCAGAGACGCATTTCCTTTTTGCGCACCTGGCTGTTGAATGCTCTCAGGTCATCCAGCGAAATAAAGCCGTTGTTGTCGCGGTCGATCAGTCTGTCGAGTTCGCTTCCTTCAGGAAGGAGGCGCGAAAGTTCGTCGCGGGTGGCCAACTTGAATTCGCTATTTGGACTTCCCTGTTTCCGTGTCTGGATGGCCATGGTGATGACATAGTTTTTCGATCCGGTGTGACACGTAATGCAAGGCAGGGCGTCGATATGCAGGTCTGCCTGAGGAAGCCAGCGCGTGTGGGTCTTGATTATTTTTGTCAAGTTATGGCATTTGGCGCACATGGCGTTGATGTCCTTGCCGGATATGGATAACGGTGTCTTGACTGCATGGGGGTTGTGACAGTCGGTGCAGGTGGCTTTTGAACCGTGCAGGCTTTTGGCGTATTCGGCATGGATCGGTGCGTGACATTCCCGGCAGGTGGCTCTGGTCGGCCTGGGCGGTTTGGGGTTGTCGTTGGGATGAACGTCGGTTATTGCCGTATGGCAGGATTTGCATCCGATATAGGAGTGGGTGGTTGCCGCATACAGGCTGGAATCGAGGTACAGGTGTTTGCCGCCCATTTGAATGATCTTCTTGTCGGTGTGGCAGATCAGGCAGCGTTCATTTTCTGGGCCGATTGCGGCCGAAGCGCTGGAGATTGTCGTCAGCAACGGCGCAGCCACGGCAAGGAGCAAGGTAAAGGTACGTATCACGTGCTATATCCCGCTTTCTATTGGTTTATCGGTTATTGTTTGACGATGCAAACATTGCTGTTGAGGGGATTATATTGAAGCATGACCATCTTATTGAAAAAAAGCCTGAAAGTACTATAGTAGAATATCGGAAAAATTTATACTATATTCGTCAAGAATAATCAAATAAATGACTGTATCTAAACAGATTAACCGATTTTCAGAGGGATGCAACCAGGACGCCGCACGGAGTGATTCCCGGAAAGAGTAGATGATGGAACCAATGAGGATACTTGTCGTTGACGATGAAACCGTTATTCGGGATGCCCTGAAGCGTATCCTTGGTGATCAGCGTTTTCTCGTCGAAACCTGTTCGAGCGGTTATGGGGCGATCGAACTGCTGCACAAGCAGGATTTCGACCTGATTGTAACCGACCTGAAAATGCCGGGTATGAGCGGCATCGAGGTGCTCAAGGCGGTCAAGGCACTTCAAGCGAACGTTCCGGTGATCATCATCACGGGATATTCAACCGTTGATACGGCTGTGGAGGCCATGAAGAACGGCGCCTTCGATTATCTTACCAAGCCGTTCAGTCCGGACCAGATCCTGGCAAAGGTCGATGAGGCGTTGAAGCAGCGGCAACTGAGCGAGGATGAGTATGATGTGCGTAGCGAGGTAAGCCGCCAGCATGGTTTCGACGAGTTTATCGGCGAAAGCCGCGAGATGCAGAAGGTCTATCGCAGGATCATGCAGGTGGCTTCATCCAGCAGTACGGTGCTGATCACGGGAGAAAGCGGAACCGGCAAGGAACTGGTGGCGCGCGCCATCCATAATCGCGGCGCACGGCGGGATCAGCCCTTTATTGCCCTGGATTGCACGTCCTTGGCCGAAACCCTGCTGGAGAGTGAACTGTTCGGGCATGTAAAAGGATCTTTTACCGGCGCGACCCAATCCAAGGAAGGGCTTTTCAAGGCTGCGGATAACGGCACCCTGTTTCTGGATGAGGTTTCCAACATAAGTCTGTCGACCCAGGCAAAGCTGCTGCGGGTTCTGCAGACGCGGCAGGTGACGCCCATCGGCGATACCAAGCTGATTCCCATCAATATCCAACTGGTGGCAGCCACCAACCGCAATCTGAAAGCCATGGTCAGCGAAGGCTCGTTTCGCGAGGATCTGTACTTCCGCCTGAATATCATCCCCATCGAGATGCCGCCGCTTCGCGAGCGCAAGGGAGATGTCCCGCTTCTTATCAGTCATTTCCTAAAGAAATTCACCGCCGAAATCGGCAAGGATATTCGCGGTTTGGCGCCTGATGCCAGAGAGTTTCTGGAAAGGTATGCCTATCCCGGCAATGTCAGGGAACTGGAGAATATTATCGAGCGGGCGGTCGTGCTGGCGGAAAGCGATATTATTTGCAAGGAAGATCTGGAACTGGCTGACGGTATCGAACCTTACGACGAAAACGGACTTGGTCGGATTCCCAAGACTGCCGAGGAATTGAAGGATATGAAGCACCATATCCGGGGCCAGGCTATCGAAGCGTTGGAAAGGGCTTTTCTGCTCAGCGCACTGGAACGCAATAGCTGGAACGCCACCAAGGCTGCTGAGGAAACCGGCATACTGCGCCCGAATTTCCAGAGCATGCTCAAGAAGCATGGCATTTCGATCAAGGCGCAGTTGGAGAAAACATCCTGAAAATCGTTTTGTACGGCATGGATAGTTTCTTCGCGCCTTACACATATTTCCTGTTAATTCTACTTTGCCAGATTAGTAACTCACCCCATCCCCACCCTAACCCTCCCCTTGAAGGGGAGGGAATTATAAAACTCCTCCCCTTTCAAGGGGGAGGTTGGGAGGGGGATGGGGTGAGGAATAATGCAATAACGTAATAGCAATGCGTATGCTACTGCTCCACACCTCTTATGGCCGGTAGTGCAACCGTGAAGGTACTACCGGCCCCCAGCGTGCTTTTTACCTCGATTGCCCCGCCATTGTTTTCAACAATGCCATAGGAAATGGAAAGCCCTAAGCCGGTTCCCTCAGCCTTGGTAGTGAAGAAGGGGTCGAAGATCCTGTCCAGGTGCTCCTCTGCAATGCCGCAACCGTTGTCTTCTATTTCCACACGCACAAAATCGCCATCTCCCGACAGGGATGTGCCGACCACGATAGCCCCTCCTCCGGGCATGGCGTGGCAGGCATTGATGAAGAGATTGACGAACACCTGTTGAAGTTGGTTGGGATCGACGAAAACGTTCGGCAGTCCTTCGTCATAGCGGCAGGTGATGCTTATGTTGCCGAAATCGGGTTGATGGCGCAGCAGGCTGATCACCTTGTCCAGCAGCGTATTGATGGCAACCGCGTCCTTGTGGGGAACCGCCTCGCGGGAAAATTCCAGCAACTGTTTGACAATATTGGCGCAGCGACGGGTTTCGGCAATAACCTTACCCAAATCCGGCTTGAGAAGCGGGTCGAGGCGCTTATCCTGCTCCAGGAGTGAGGCATAGAGCAGAATGCCGGTCAGCGGGTTATTAATTTCGTGGGCAATACCGGCCACCAGGTTGCCCAGCGAGGCCAGCTTTTCGGAGCGATGCAACTGCGCCTCCATGAGTTTAATCTCCCGGCTGCGCTCTTCCACCTTTCGTTCCAGGCTGATGGTCCATTGGCTGATTTCCTCGCTGGCTTTTGAGAGGTTTTCCGTCATCTGGTTGAACGCCACTGCAAGTTCTCCCAATTCGTCCTTTGACGTGGCCTCAATCCTGGCTTCCAGGTTGCCCGAAGCGACTTGGGCCGTGTGCCGCATCAAGCGCTGAATCGGCCGGTTGACCATGCGCCTCACCAGAAAGGTTATCAGCATGCCGATCAAGAGCAGGAGCAGGCAGGTCATGACGATAAACTGCAGACGGTACTCATTGGCTTTTTTGCGCAGACTCTCCAGAGAGATGGAAATGTCCAGCACACCCAGGACCGTGTCTTCCTTGCGGTGAAAATGACACGCTTCGGTTGAGCAGACCGGCTGGTTGTAGATTGCCTTGGTGAATCCCAGCACCTCCTTGCCATCGTCCGTCCAGTAGATCCTGCTCTGGCTTTTACTGTCAGGCGGTTGGCGTTGGCTGGTGGCGATCAGATCCATGATAGTGCGCTCGGCGGATGTATTGATGGGCCTGCCGACCTCGTTGCCGATATTTGAATAGGCTATCTTGGCGTCCCGGTCTATCAGCCGAATCCGCTCGATGCTGTTGCTTTGGGCGATGCGGCCGATCATGCGATACAGGCTTTCCTTATCGTTTTTCAACATGGCATCGTAGGTGCTTTGTTTAATGATCTCCGCCGCCTGATCGGCGTTGGTGGCTGCATACTCGATCATCACATTGCGGAAGTTTTTAAGATTGATATAGTCCAGAACTCCCATGAACCCGATCAGGATCAGGGATATTGCCAGGGTAAGCTTGGTGATAAGGGAAGGGCGGAATTGCATGGCGTCATACCACGGGGTAGGCAACAGGTTGTTATTATTGGTGAATTTTCTTTGGGATTGCGGGTTGTGTGCTTAAGCAATTGTGCATGATTTGGGTCGGATGTAAAGGGGTTTTCTTTACGGGGCAGTTAGGGCATTGGGTCGAACATGAAGGCCCGCGTCTCCAAATTTCAGATTTGGAATTTGGAGACCCTAAGGATGCGCTGGTTAAGACAATCTCAAATCATATTCACTCCGAGTTCATTCAGCGCTTCGTTCGCAAAGCGAAGTGCCTCTCGGCGACTTCTTTCAAGCTGGTGGCAATACTCAAGGTTGATCATGAAGGTAGGACAGTCGTCTTGACCACACCCACAAGGACGAATGAGTTTGTTTCGTATTCCATCGTCGAAAATTATTCGCAGCGAATTTAGAGCATCTACAGTCTTACCAAGGGCTGTTTGAACTATTGTATTTGAGAATGAATACCGCGAAGGTATACGAGAAATTATTGCATTCTCTCGGTCGCGCCACACGCCAGTATTCAATGCACATATTGTATCACTTATCGCCCGCCGAAATGCTGGTAAAGAACTTTCAGAATGGATAGGAGTATTGAATGCTGGCCGTTTAAAGAGCCGGGCCACAAGTTCTCCCGCCTCTCGTTCGGTTAGTGGATTGAGTTGTTGCACAAAATTACGAAGCTCGCTTGATTCATCTGGCAAGGGGGCCCCGTCGTAAAAACGTTGCAGAACCGACGAAGCATGAAAACGCAAATACTCTTCAAATTCAGGTCCAGACCATACTTGAGTTTTGGCAATGCCCTTCAAGGCAGCATGCTGTTGGCACTTCTTTTTTGTTGCTCCACTTACGGACTTGCCTGCAATTATTATTACTTCATGCGGTAAATTCGTAAGCTCCCTCACAATCTTATCGATATCGGATACCCCCTTTTTGCTCGTGAAAGACTTCCAGTTTGCACAAGCAATGACTACGGTTTCCGTGTTGCCATAATCATTGTCACGTGTCCCGATTATGTCGCGACCTTCATCGCTTCCCGTTTGGCCAAACCAATCAAGTGTATGCCAAGCATCCATTCTCATAAGTGTTGCAAACACAAGTCGCTCAAATTCATTACCAGAAAGACTTGAAAAGTTGATTGGGTGGACAGTTTTGGTAAAGGAAATAGTCATACTGACAGCCCCCTCTTAAATGTTCATCGAATACGTTTGAACCCTTCTTTTTAATTTTCTTTGCCAATATTCAGGAGTATCAAGAAACTAACGAACATAAAGGGTAGCGTCTCCAAACTTTAGCTTTGAATTTTGAGACGCTACCTTCAGTATTGACCATTTTTGTAGGCAAAAATGTACAGGCCGGCAACTTTGCTCCATGTCGTGTCTGAGCTGTAGGCGTTGAATGTTAAGTTTTCACCGTTACCAAGAGGCCACGTGCATGTGCTCATTGATTTTTTCCTTTTGGTTTTGTTATTTTTTACTGTTTTCGATGCAGGCGTTGTACTCGTTTAGTTGCCGGTGAAATTCAGCACAACCTTCATTAAAGGAGTCGGAATGTCCGTTGCAATCTCCTCCATTTTCGGCGGCCCAATTGAAACCAGCGTCATGGCCGCTGCTATCATTGTAGGGGTTGTGTGGGGAAATGCAGTCTTCAGCTTTTGTTTTCCCTGTAGAATAGTCGGTTGAAGGCTTTTCACAGCCGGAAAGGAATAGCGCGAAAATAATACTTAGCCATATCGCCTTTTTCATTTGTTTGAGTTCTCCTTTCTAGCCGGCTGTGTCATTTATGATGCTAGCGATGAACCAACAAACTATCATTAGGAAGAAAGCACCGAGTGCTCCGAGAATTTGGAAATGAATGATGCAGGCGAGTGTTGTGAAGGCTGCAGCTAATCCTCCGACACTGAAAGCAAGAAGCCAGAACCACCTTTTTGTCATTAGCCAGAGGCACAAAGCTCCAATGGCAAGCAGTACAACCGTTACCGTATCATCCATTTTGCTTCTCCTCGATTCGGTATAACGGGGTTGAAGGCGGCCGAGTTCACCGATCTTCCCAATTGTTGGTAAGATCGAGCAAATATTTCAGGCTTCATAATTTACGGTAAATTTACCGATGTATTGTAAATGAAAATTTAAAATAATTAATATTAATTAAATAATAGCCCAGCGCTAAAAAATGTCAAAAGAGAATAGCGAGGCTTCAATAAACTCTTTTGAATTGTATTCGATGGACAGCAGTTTGTCGTTAGGTGAGTTGCCGAAAGGGAGGAGGGAGCAGAACAGTTGCGGATTTTGAAAATAATGTACGCTGTGAACAGAATACTCAGACATGGTTGCGCAGCATCAGCTCGGACGGGTGCGGAGAAAGATAAATCTGCTGTTTCAGGTAGGGCTGATCGTATTTGTTCACGTAATGTTTTATCAGGGTCATCGGCGCGATCAGCGGCGTAAGCTGATTATGGTACTGGTTGATTACGTCAAGGAGTTCCTCTTTTTCGGCACGGGTCAGGTTGTGTTTGAAATACCCCATGATGTGCATCAGCACATTGGTCTGCTTCTTGACCGATGCATGCAGAGCCAGAGCCTTCATGAACTGCTCCTCGTAGGTGGCAAAAAGATCCGCCTTCTTCATCTCGACGGCATGCGCTACCAAGGCTCCCATCTGACGATACAGTTGGACGCTGTGGGACATGATCAACAGCTTATGCCTGGTGTGAAACTCGACCAGACCGCCAATATCGGGCTTGCCTGCCAAAAAGTCCTTCCAGCGGCGATAACTGAAGACCCGTTCGAGAAAATTCTCGCGGATGGCGGCATCGTTCAACCGGCCTTCTTCTTCCACCGGCAACAGTGGAAAATGCCGTACTACGGCTGCGGCGAACAGTCCGCTGCCCTGTTTGTCCGGCATGCCGTTATTGTAGACCTTGACCCGGAAGAGTCCTGAACTGGGGGAATTCTTTTTGAAGATAAAACCGCACAGATCCTCCTGCTCCAATTCCACGACCTTTGCGTTGCAGTAGGCAAGCATTTGTTCTGTTTTATCTATACGGCTCCGGCTGGTAATCAGGCGGGGGGCGGCCGGGTCTCCTTCCAGGCGCATTGCTTCGCGGGGGATGGGCAGCCCGCAGCCGACCTCGGGGCAGACGGGTACGAGACGAAAGAATCGCCCCAGCATATCGGTGATGTACGAATCGTGTTTGTGGCCGCCATCGTAGCGAACCTGCTCGCCCAGAAGGCAAGCGCTGACACCGATGGCAAGGGGAGGGGTCATGACGCGGAAGCTTGTGCCGTTGCCAGCATTTCGTCGGCGTGGCGGCGGGTTGTATCGGTGATGACGGCACCTCCCAGCATGCGGGAGATCTCGTCGATTCGCGCCGGTTTGTCCAGGGGGGTGACGGTGGTGGATGTCCGGCCGCTTTCGGTGCGTTTTTCCACCTGCAGATGTTGGTCGGCAAAGACCGCAACCTGGGGAAGGTGGGTGATACACAGCACTTGCTGGCGCTGGGCGACTTTCTTGAGTTTCCTGCCCACGGTTTCGGAGGTCGCTCCGCCAATGCCGCTGTCAACCTCATCAAATACCAGGGTAGGAACATCTCCCTCGGGCAGCACCTGTTTAAATGCCAGCATCAGGCGCGACAGTTCGCCTCCTGAAGCGATTTTGGCAAGGGGGCGCGGCGGTTCACCGGCATTGGGGGAAAAGAGCAGTTCCACGCGCTCAAAGCCGTTTGGCCGCGTTTCGTTCAGCGGAGTCAGGACCACCTCGATGACGGCGTTTTTCATGGCCAGTTGACGCGCTTCCCGCTCCAATGCCTGTTTCAGCTCTCGACCGGCGGCGGTTCGGCGCTTGGTCAGTTCGGCGCCAAGCTTTCGCAACTCCTTATCCAGCCGGTCGGATTCGGCTTGCAGCGTTTCCCTGTCCTGCGCATGTTCGCGAAGCTCTTCCAGTTCTGTGTCCACCTGCTGCTTGAAGGCCAGGATATCAGCAATGCTCGCCCCGTATTTCCGTTTAAGCTTGTTGATCAGGTCAAGGCGATCTTCGACCTGTTGCAGGGCCTGCGGGTCCGCCTCCACTTTGGTCGCATAGGTGCGCAGCTCCATGGCGGCGTCTTCCAGTTGCAGGTAGCAGGATTCCAGCGAACCGGCCAGTTCCGACAGGGAGTGGTCTATGGCGGCACTATCGTGGATGGAGGCGCTGACCTTTCGCAGGGTCCCCAGGATGGCTCCATCGCCTCCGTAAAGCAGTTCAAAAGCTTCGGCGCTGGTTGTTCCCAGTTTTTCCGCATTGGCCAGCAATTGCCGCTGCTCTTCCAGTTCTTCCTCTTCGCCGTCATGCAGTTCGGCTGCAGCGATCTCCTCGGATTGATAGGAAAGAAGATCAAGCTTGCGGGAGTTTTCCCGTTCCTGCTCGTCAATCTGTTCGAGTTGCTGACGGACGTGTTGAAGATCACGGTAGAGATTGGCAAAGGCATCGCGCTGGCCGTTGATGCCTGCAAAGGCGTCCAGCAGTTGGAGTTGGTTTTCCGGTCTGAGCAGGGTTTGGGATTCGTGCTGGCCGTAGATGTTGATCAAGCGGCGGGAGATATCGGTCAGCAGGTTCAGGGTGGCCATGCTGCCGTTGATGAAGATGCGGTTCTTGCCGGAGCGGGAGATGGAGCGTTTGATAAGCAGCTCTTCGCTGCATTCGAAGCCGGAGTCGCCCAGCAGCCGGGCTACTTCGGGAAGGTTAGAGATGTCGAAGAGCGCTTCCACCACGGCTTCATCTTCGCCGGAGCGGATCAGTTCGGAGGATGCGCGGCTGCCCATGATCAGGCCCACGGCGTCGATGATGATCGATTTGCCTGCGCCGGTTTCGCCGGTAAGCATGGTGAGACCCGGCCGAAACGTAAGGTGCAGCGAATCGATGATGGCCACATTTGTAATGGACAGGTCTGTCAGCATATAACCTCGTACGGCGGTTCAAAGTTCAAAGTCAGTGCTTTAAAACATGGGGCTCTTGCAAAAGTAAAAAATATTCCCTCCCCCCTGGCGGGGGAGGGTTAGGGTGGGGGGGAAGCTGCCACGTTCTCAACATGTTGCACCTTCACCCACCCCCCAGCCCCC
>MTLD01005165.1_pt1 | contig 11806 bp, 10 predicted proteins | sample 1982471 | NCBI WGS metagenome assembly MTLD01 (sample SAMN05712604, study PRJNA340218) | biofilm metagenome | isolation source: sample SPM anode biofilm adapted to -50 mV | place: USA | collected 2012-02-03
CCCGTTTTTTCAGCAGGTTTACGGCAACGCAGCTATTCGGCGAGCAGGTCGTGCTGCAGGCGCCACAGGTCGTGATATAAACCCTGGCGGGCCAGCAGTTCCTCGCGGCGGCCGCGGCGAACTATGCCGCCGTCGCAGTCCCAGAACCGCAGCAGCAGGGAGGCCAGGGTGCTTTTCCGCGCCGCTCGGGCCGACGAGCGCCAGGCGGCCGCTGCCCACCAGCGGCATGGCGAGCAGCAGCGCGAGGCGGGCGGCGGCAGCACGTGGAGGTAGAAATACTGGAGCGTGTCGACGTCGTTGACGAACGCGCTCCACAGTTCGCCGCCGCGGAAGGCGGCCGTCCGCGCCGGCACGAGCGGTTCGAGGGCGCCGTACAGCCAGACGCGGAGGCGGCCGAACAGGCGAACGGTGGCATCGTGGGCCGTATAGCGCTCCAGGTAGTCAATACTTTCCACGATGAAAAAAAGGCACGCGGACCGTTGTCCGGCATGCCTTCGTTTGATGTGTTACTCGTTGCGCAGGCGGTAGCCCACGCTGCGCACCGTCTCGATGGCCTCGGCGACGGCTGGGTCGGCCGCCAGCTTCAGCCGCAGGTGGCGGACGTGGACGTCAACGGTGCGGGTGTCGCCGGCGTATTCGTATCCCCAGACCTTGTCGAGCAGGTCGTCGCGGGAGAATACCCGGCCGGGGTTGATGAGGAAGAATTTGAGGAGTTCGTATTCCTTGGGGGTGAGTTCCAGTTTCTCGCCGGCGAGAAAGGCCTCGTAGCGGACGAGGTTCATGCGCAGGCCGCCGAACGCCAGTTCTTCGGACTGGAGCGGCTCCTTGCGGCTGCGGCGCAGCACGGCCTTGACCCGCGCCGTCAGTTCGCGGGGGCTGAAGGGCTTGGTGACATAGTCGTCGGCACCCATCTCCAGGCCGAGGACGGTGTCGATCTCTTCGGCTTTGGCAGTGAGCATGATGATGGCGATGCCGGCCGTGGCGGGCCGGGATTTGAGGGCGCGGCACACTTCGAGGCCGTCTTTGCCGGGCAGCATGATGTCGAGGATGATGAGGTCGGGCTTCTCTTTGGCGACCATCGCCAGGCAGGCCGGGCCGTCCTCCGCCTCGACGGCGGCGTAGCCTTCGCGCTCGAGGTTGAATTTGACGAGTTGCCTGATGTTGGTTTCGTCGTCGACGATCATAACCTTGTCCGCCATGCCGGGTCCTCCGTCACTTCAGGTTTTTTGCCAACGGCCTAAAATTTCGTTACCAGGCTGAAGGAGACGCCATGGGCGTTGTAGGAAGGGTTGCGGGGCTGCTTCAGGCCGTTGGAGACATGCATGAACATGTAGCCGATGCTCACCGAGGAATCGGGGCTGAGTTTATAGATGAACTGCGGCCCGATCCGCCACATGAAGTTGTAACGTTCGCCGCCGGCCGGGAATCTCTTGTCGTAGAAGATCAGTCCGCCGCTCATATCCACCGCTGCCGTCAGCTTGCCGGCGCGGTATTTTTCGTTGCGGACCATGAAGATGGGCCCGATGCCGTCGGCGGCGCTGTCGACGCGCTGCGTCTGGTCGTGGGGAAGGATATTGCCGCGCACCCGGGTGACGGTGATGCCGCGATATACCGATCTGGTTTTCGTTTCGGAAATCTTCTCGAGGATGTGGAACGACACGGTGTCGAGATCGCGGGTTCGGGCCGTCGGCCCCAGGAGGTCCCATTCCAGTTGGAGCTTGGCGCCGGCCGCGTCGCAGGACGACATTCCGGGCACCCAAACCAGCAGGAAGGCGGTGACGATTACCAGGCAGATTGATCTGAGCATAGGTGATACTCCTCTATAAGGTTTGTTCAGGAAAACATGATTAGTATTCCCTATTGTCGGTCGTTTTTCCTTTAAACGGCAACGGAAAAGCGCCTGCCGGCGTATGTTGCGAGTACGCCGGCAGGCGCTCTGGCGACGGCCCTTGAGTGGGCCGATTATATGACCTGGGAGATGTGCATCGCCTTGAATTTTCCGCCGCTGGCGGCCGCGGCCTTGGAGAGCTGGGCGAGGCAGCTGGGGCAGCCGCTGACGACGATGGCCGCGCCCGTTTTTTCGATGTTGGCCTGCTTGCGGGCGAGGACCTGGGCGGCCGCGTCGGGGTAGTCGATGTGGAAGGAACCCGCCCCGCCGCAGCATTTGTCGGCTTCCTTCATCTCGACGTATTTGCCGGTCGCTTTGAGGAGCTCGCGCGGCTGTTTTTTGATGCCCTGGCCGCGAACGAGGTGGCACGGGTCGTGCCAGGTGACGGCGGCGTCGACCTTGGCGCGCGGCTGGTAGCCGGCCTTGATCAGATACTCCGTAAGGTCCATGACTTTGGCGCTGAAGGCGGCCGCCTTGTCCCGCCAGGCGGGGTCGTCGGCGAGGTAGGCGCCGTAGCGTTTGAGCGTGCCGCCGCAGCTGCCGCAGTCGGTGACGACGATGTCGACGTCGGCGTACAGGTCGATGTTTTCCTTCACCAGGGCGAGGAAGTCGGCGCGCAGGCCGTGGGCGAGGTGCGGCATGCCGCAGCAGGGGTTGTCACGGACGATGAGGGCGGTGGTCGTCCCGAGGATTTCCCGCGAGGCGGCGGCGGCGGCGGGGAACATCATTTCCATGCCGCAGCCGCGGAAGTAGGCGACTTTAGCATCCGGCGCCACGACGGCGTTGGCCGGGGCGGCGGGGCGGCCGAGGGCGGCCGGCCCGGCGAAGGCTTCGAGGAATTTGCCGCGGGTGAATTCGTCCGGCGCCATGCCGAAGGGGACGAGCCCGCCGAGCCGCAGGGCGCGGGCGACGGCGAGGGCGGCGGAGCCCAGTCTGACGAGCGCCTTGCGTTTCATGACGCCGCCCAGCAGTTTGTATTTGATGCCGACGCCGCCGGCCTTGTCGGTGAGGTACTGGCGAACGTCGATCATCGCCTCGTCGGTGCGGACCTTGTTGGGGCAGTTGTCGACGCAGGCCTGGCACAGCAGGCAGAAGTTGACGGCGGACAGCATCTCGTCCGAGGGCTTGAGGCCGCCTTCGGCCAGAGCCCTGGTGATGGCGTTCTTGCCGCGGGCGCTGACCCGCTCGGTGTCGCGGAAGGCGAACAGCGGGCAGACCGTCAGGCAGGTGCCGCAGCGGTCGCACTGGGCGACCTGTTCGTTGGCTTTCAGCAGCAATTGCTCGTCGGCGTTGTTGGACATGCGATCGCTTCCTTCCGTGTTACCAGATCTTTCCCGGGTTGAGAATGCCCTTGGGGTCGAGCGACTGCTTGACGCTCTGCATCAGCTTGACGCCCGCCTCGCCGAGGGCTTTGTAGATGTACGGCTTCTTGGTGATGCCGATGCCGTGCTCGCCGGAGAGCGTGCCGCCGACGGCCAGGGCGGCGTCGAAGATGTCGTCGGTCGCGTGATGGGCCCGCTCGGCTTCGGCGGGGTTTTTGAGGTCGCAGAGGACCGAGGGGTGGAGGTTGCCGTCGCCGGCGTGGCCGAAGACGGCGATGGTCAGCCCGTGTTTGGCGGAGATGGCCTTGATGCGCTTGACGACTTCGGGGAAGGCGCTGCGCGGCACGGAGATGTCCTCGCCGAGGCGGTTGGGCGCCAGTGCCGCGACGGCCGAGCTCATCGTCCGCCTGATGGCCCACAGCTCGTCGGACTCGGCCTGGGTCTGGGCGACCTTGAACTCGAGGGCGCCGCATTCGCGGGCGACGGCCTCGATCTTTCCGGCCTGGGCGTCGAGGTCGGCCTGGTCCTCGCCGTCGGTTTCGATGATGACGCAGCTTTCCGCCGCCGGGTCGAAGGTGGTGTTGCGTTTCCTGGCGACGGCGTCGAGGCTGGTTTTGTCCATGATTTCGGCCGCCGCCGGCACGATGTTCGCCTGGAGCATTTTGTTGATGGTGGCGCAGCCGGCGTCGAGCGAGCCGAACATGATCTGGATGGTGCCGCGCGTCTTCGGCAGGGGGATGAGCCGGAAGAGAGCGCGGGTGACGATGCCCAGCGTGCCTTCCGAGCCGACGAACAGGCTGGTGAGGTCGTAGCCGGTGACGTTTTTGATGGCTTTGCCGCCGGTGTCGACAACCGTGCCGTCGGCGAGGACGACCTGCAGGCCCATGACGTAGTCGCCGGTGACGCCGTATTTGACGGCCCGCATGCCGCCGGCGTTTTCGGCGACGTTGCCGCCGACGGTCGACATCTTCCAGCTGGCCGGGTCGGGCGGGTAGAACAGCCCTTTGGCGGCGCAGTGGTTGTAGAGGTCGATGGTGCGGACGCCGGCTTCGGCTGTCACCATCATGTTCTGTTCGTCGAGCTCGATTATCCGCGTCATGCGGTCGAGGGACAGGGAGATGCCGCCCTGCAAGGGCACGCTGCCTCCCGTGCGCCCGCTGGCCGCTCCCCGGGGGGTGACGGGGATGGCGTGCTCGTGGGCGATGGCCATGACGGCCGCGACCTGCTCGGTGGTGAGGGGGCGGACGACGATGTCGGGGTTGTTTGCCGGCACGAGCGGCACGAACGAGGAGTCGTAGGAGTAGCCGAACCGATCGAGTTCGGCGTCGAGGGCGTATTCGTCGCCGACGATGGCGCGGAGCCGGTTTTTCACTTCAGCGCTGATCATTGTTCATTCCTCCATGTCAATGGCCGATCCGCAGCAGCAGGTTGCCGGCCGCGTCGAAGGCCAGCTCTTCCGGTCGGGCGGCGACGGCTGTGTTTTTCCGGCCGGCCAGGTCGCTGGCGATGGCCGCCGAGACGAAGCATTCGCCGAGGAAGAGTGTGTTCGGGATGATGACGATGCGCAGCTTGTCGGCCGGTATGCCGGACAGGCTGTACAGGGCGGCCTCGAGCAGCTTTTCTTCGGTGGCGAAGTACATGGGGATGGCCGCGCGGACGACGAATGTGCTCGTGAGGCAGTTGAGGTAGGTGGCGTGCCGGTCCATTTTGGCCACGAGTTTGTCGGTGACGAAGTCGGCCATGCCGACGCCGGTGGCGTTGCCGTGTGATTCCGCCGACAGGTCGAGGACGGCGATCCGCTTGATGGACGGCCGTTCGGGCTCGGGGACGCCGTGGATCCGCGCCCGGCCGATGATGTTGGTGTCGATGCCGGTGCCGCTGTAGTTCTTGCCCATTTCTTCGATGATGAGGAGGTCGATGGCGTCGACGGGCAGGGCGGGCATGAGCGATTTGGAGTAGGCGAGCAGTTCGGTCTCGGCGGCGATCATGCCGTCCTTGGGCACGGCCTTTACGGCGGCCGTTTCCTCGTAGGCGTTCTCGACGATCGCCAGGCCGCCGAGGATGGGGAGCTCGGCGAGGAGAACGCTGCCGATCTCAACGAGCAATCTGGCCAGTTCGCCGGGGCCGAAGCCGTGGAACTGCTGGGCCCCTTTCGGGCCGCCGAGGCCGACGACGAGTTTTTTTATCAGGCCGCTCTCGATGTCGCCCTTGAACGAGGTGTGGGTTTTGACGCGGTTGATGACGAGGATGCCGTCGAGGTCGAGCGCGGCCTGGACGACGTATACCGGCAGGCCGGACGGGGAACGGGCGATCGTCCGGCAGTCGTCGCAGGTGATGACCGGGGCGCCGAGGGCGCTTTCCGTTATCCCCAGACTGTCGAGCACTTCCTGCTGACCGGCGGCCGTGCCGCCGCCGTGGCTACCCATGGCGGCGATCATACAGGGGACGGCGCCGAGTTCTTTGAGGTGGTCGACGGCCGTTTTGAGGATGGGCAAAAGGTTCTGGATGCCGCGGCTGCCGACGGTGATGCCGATCTTTTGACCGGGGGCGACGGCGCTTTTCAGCCCGAGGGCCGCGAGTTCGCGGCGGGCGGCGGCCGCGACGTCGCCGGCCTGCGGCCGGGGGAACGTCTGGCTGACGCGGTACATTTGCGGTAGATTGAGCATGTTCTTCACCTCGCTTTGTGCGTCACAGCAGGCCGATCACTTTCCACCAGGTGAAGGCCGTGACGATCCACAGCCCCCAGATGATGAAGCCGAGGATGGTGGAGGATTTGATCTGCTCGGTGACGGTGTAGTGGCCGGTGCCGTAGAGGATGATGTTGCCCATGGTGTTGAAGGGCAGGAAGAGGGCGTAGGCCATCATGATGGCGAGCGGCAGGCAGAAGCTGACGATGTCGAAGCCGAGCGTCTTGGCCAGCCCGATGTAGATGGGGATCATGACTCCCATCATGGCGGTGGTGGTGGACCAGATGCAGTGGCTGAAGATGCTGAAGCCGATGAGGAAGATGAGGAGCGGCAGCATCGGGATGGTCTGCAGGCCGAGGGCGGAGAGCAGGGCCTTGATGATCCACTCGAAGGCCTTGGTCTTCATGAGGGCGGAGCTGAGGGTGAGGACGCCGCCGAAGTAGACGAACAGCTCCCACGGCAGGGATTTTTCGGTCTCTTTCCACTCGAGGACGCCGATCCTGGGGAGGAAGATGAGGAAGGAGACGACGAAGGCGACCATGGTGGAGTTGAAGTGGTGCCAGAAGTCGGTCGACCATAGGACGAGGGCGAGGCAGAAGTAGGCGATGGCTTTCTTTTCGCTGGCCGTCATCGGCCCCATCTTGGCGAGCTCCTGTTTGATGTAGTCGCCGCCGCCGGGCAGGGCTTTGACTTCGGGCGGGTACATCTTGAGCACCAGCAGGGCGGTGACGGCCAGGATGACGATGTTGGTGGGGACGGCCGCCAGCGCCCAGTAGCTCCAGGTGGTGAAGATGGATGCACCGGCGGCGGCGGCGATGAGGCCGATGGATACGGGGTTGGGGATGGTGCCGGTGAGGAAGGCGGAGCCGGTGATGTTGGAGGTGTAGGTGGCGGAGAGGAAGAGGGCTTTGCCGAAGTTGCTCTTGCCGGGAACGGCGCGGTAGGCTTCGGCGATCCCTTCGAGGATGGGCAGCATCGCCGCCGTGCGCGCCGTATTGGACGGCGTGAGGGGGGCGATGACGAAGTTGGCGATCATCGAGGCGTAGATGGCGCCCACGGGGGTGCGCCCGAGCAGGCGCATCATGTGCAGGGCGAGCCTTTTCGCCACCCCGGATTTGGTCATGGCGATGGAGATGACGAAGCCGGTCACGAGCAGCCACAGCGAGGGGGAGGCGAAGCCGCCGACCGCGAACCCGGCGTTGCGGATGAGGTCGCCCGCTTTGTCGACTTTGCCGTCGGGGTTGCCGACCCAGAAATACAGCAGAGTCACGACCGCGAAGGTGCTTACGGCAAAGTTGACGCCGATCGTGATCCAGGCGACGACCGCGCCGCCGAACAGGGCGAGGAGCTTGTGCTGGGTGATCGTCATGGTCGCCGGCGTGGGAAACGCCCAGATGGCGAGGCCGACGAGGACGGCGAGGATGAATCCGTATCTTTTTCCCCAGGTTTCGAATGCATTAGCCAAAAATCTTCACACTCCTTTATAAATCCGATATGCGCTGCGGCCGCCCGGTGCTAGCGGACGACACCGATCCAGTTCCAGTAGGTGAGGACCATGAGGGTCATGTAGGCCGCGCCGAGGACGCTCATGACGGCGCCGGTCCTGATGAGTTCGCCGGTGGTGATGTGGCCGGTGCCCATGGCGACGGCGTTCGGCATGTTGCTGACCGGCAGCAGGTACTGGTGCTGCATGTTCATGCCGAGCACGAGGGCGAAGACGAGCGGGTCGGCGCCGATGGCGGCGGCGTGGGCGATGACGATGGGCGTGAGGGCGGTCGTCTTCGGGCCGCCGCCGGTGAAGAAGACCTGGAGGATGGTGACGATCCAGATGAGGATGATCATCTGCATGGAGTGGGTCATGGAGACGATGGGAGCGAGCATGGTACCGGCCAGCCACTTGGCCGCCCCGGAGCTTACGAGGGCCGCGCCCATCGACAGGCCGGCGCCGTATACCATGAAGACGTTCCAGGGCACTTTCTGCTGGGCTTCTTTCCAGGACATGACACCGGTGCCCGGCCAGATGAGGAGGATGACGGAGAGCAGGCCGACGATGGCGACGTTGACTTTGTGGATGGAGTCGGTGGCCCACAGGATGAGGGTGACAAGGAAGACGACGAGGGTGTAGATTTCTTTGGAGCTAAGCTTGCCGAGGGCGGCCAGCTCGCGTTTGATGTAGTCCTGGCCCTCGCCGAGGCTCTTGATTTCCGGCGGCCACAGTAGCCTGAGGACGAAGACCGAGATGGCGGCGACGGAGAAGGCCGGGAAGGCGCCGACGCGGAACCATTCGGACCAGGAGATGGTTTTCTTGGTGGCGGCCTCGATCAGGCCGACGGTGATCGGGTTGCCGACGTGGGCGGTGAGCACGCCGATGCTCATCATGGTGCCGCTCATGGCGACGATGAAGATGAGGGCCTTGACGATGTTGCTCTGCCCCGGCTTGGCCCCGAAGGCGGTGCCGATGCCGAGGATGATGGGCAGCATGAGCAGCGTGCGGGCGGTGATGGAGGGCACGAGGAAGGTCATGACCGCCATGACGAGGGCGATGGCCCAGTAGACCTTGGTGGCTGAGCCGCCGGCGGCGTTGACGAGGAAGAGGGCGATGCGTTTGGACAGGCCGGATGTTTCCATGCAGGCCGCCATGACGAAGCCGATGACGATCAGCCATAGGGACGTGTTGGCGTAACCCGCGAAAGCACCCGCCAGCGTGGTGGCCTTAAGCACGGCCAGCAGGAAGATGATGAGGATGCCGCTGAGGGCATCGTCCACCGCCTGCGTGACCCAGACGACGATCGCGAATACCGCGACGCCCAGCGAGGCCTTGCCGGCGGCCTTGAGCCCCGCGATCTCCGGCGTCCCCCAGACGATGGCCGCCATGCAGAGAAAGGCGAGTGCGATCGAACCCCATTTTTTTGCCATTTTTTGTCCTCCCGTTGCTTATATCTAAGATACCTATAGTAATTTTAAAAGAAGGTCGACATTTTCCGTGCGAAAACTATACCAAAGAGGAAAAAACGGCGACGAGCGGCCAACGAAAAAAGCCTCGCAATAATGCGAGGCTTTATCGGCAACCGTCAGAAGCAGACGTATTTCGAGAGATGGCTTATCTTGGCCCGGCTGACCGGCGCCTCGACCTTTGTGGCGCCCTTGAGCGTCAGCAGGTAGCCCCGGTTGAAGCCTGGCGCCAGTTCTTTGGCGTGGCGCATGTTGACGAGGTAGTTGCGGTGGCAGCGGAAGAAGTGCTTGGGGTCGAGCTTGGCCTCCAGGTCGGACAGACGGTTCTTGGCGGTGTAGATCTCGCCGTCGAGCGCCTGCACGTACACACACCTGTTTTCCGCGTAGGCCCACAGGATGTCGTCGGCGCGGATGATGACCGCCCTGTTCCCACGGTAGAAACAGAATTGCTCCGGGTACCCGCCCCCGCCGTCCCTGCGCTTATCGGCAGGCAGGGCCGAGAGCTTCGACGTCTTGGACGACAGCCGCGCGATCCTGTCGATAACCTTGCTGACGTCCTCCTTGACGAACGGCTTGAGGATGTAGTCGAGGGCGTTGACTTCGTAGGCCTTGAGGGCGTAATCGTCGTAGGCGGTGATGAAGACGACGAACGGCGCGTCGTCGCCGTCGAGCTTCGCGGCGACTTCGATGCCGCTGAGGCTGGGCATGCGGATGTCGAGGAAGGCGATGTCCGGCATGAGCGTGGTGATAGCGGCGGCGACGTCCTGGCCGTCGTGGCACACGGCCAGCACTTCGATACCGAGGCTGACGAGTATTTCCTCGAGCGTTTCGCAGATGCGATGTTCGTCGTCGGCGATGACGGCCCTTAACGGTTTCAGCATTTTTCGGCAACCTCCCTGCCCGAGGGCATCAGCATGGTGACTTCCGTACCCCGGCCCTTCCCGCTGGCGATGGACAGGCCGTACTCCTCGCCGAACAGCGTGCGGATCCGGCGGTTGACGTTTTCCAGGCCGATACCCGCGCCCTGGCCCGAGGACACCGTCCTGCTCAGCCCCGCGACCTCGGCCAGCCTTTCCGCCGACATGCCGACCCCGTCGTCGGCCACTTTTATGTACACCTTTTCGCCGCTGAAGCCTGCCGACAGGTTGACGACGCCCCCGCCCCGCTTCATGCTTATCCCGTGCCTGATGGCGTTCTCGACGAGCGGCTGGAGCGAAAATACGGGGATGAGGTAGTCCTGCATGGCGGCCGGGATGTTCACGTCGAGGTTGACCCGTTCGCCGAACCGCGCCTTTTCGATGCGGAAGTAGATGTTGACGGCTTCGAGTTCTTCCCGCAGCGGAACCATCTCGTCGCCGCGCTTGAGTGTCTTGCGGAAAAACTCGGCCAGGTCCTTGATGAGGTTGACCGCTTCCGGGTCTTTGCGCACCAGCGCCTGGATGGTGGACAGGGTGTTGAAGAAGAAATGGGGATTGATCTGGGCCCGGAGCATGTTGTATTCGGTCTGCAGCAGGGCCAACTGCTGCGCCTCGAACCGCTGCTGCGCCAGTTGCAGGCCGAGGGAATCGGCGATGCCCTGGACCATCTGGGCTTCGTCGGCGGTGATGACTTCGTGGCCTGTCTTGTAGACCTTGATCGTACCGACGGTCTCGCCGAGGGTGACGATCGGCGCGCTGATGACGGCGGACAGCCGGCAGTCGGGGTTGGGGCAGCCGATTTCTTCGCGCTTGCCGACGATGACCGTCTGCCTGCTGCTCAGTGCCCGTTTGGTCGCTTCGGTGAGGATGGGCGTGCCCGGCCGGTGGTGGTCCTCGCCTGTGCCCATGAACGCCAGCACTTCGGCGGTATCGGTGACGGCGGCGGCGGCGGGCCGCAGTTCGCTGTAGAGGATGGAAGCCACCCGGCGGGCGGTTTGCCTGTTGAGGCCGTCCTTGAGAATTTCGTTCGTCTTGCGGATCATCCTGGTGGCCTGCTGTACCGAAAAGGCCTGCATGCGCCGCTGTTCGGCGAGCACGTCCCGGGTTATGTAGATAAAAAAGGCGACGGCCAGCGAGTTGCCGAGCATGGTGGGGATGGCGATGGCCTGTTCGAGTTTCAGGGCGTCTTCGAAGGGCTTCGATACGAGCAGGATGAGCACTTTCAAAACCGCTTCGCCCAGCAGGCCGGTGAGAAAAGCCACCTTGACGGTTACTTTCTGCGGCCCGTAGCGTTCGTAAATCAGGCCGGCGATGAGGCCGGCGATGATGTTCGACGATACTGAGGCCAAAACGGTGAACCCGCCCATGAAATAACGCGCCGTGGCGCCGATCGTCCCGGCGAGCAACCCGACGACCGGGCCGCCGACGAGGCCGCCGGCGATGGCGCCGACGATGCGGCAGTTGGCGATCGCCCCGTGGATGGGGATGCCCACCCAGTTGCCGGCCGCGGAGATGAAGCCGAATACCAGGCCGAGCAGCAGCCTGTCGCGTACGCGGTACTGCGAATAGGTGATCGCCCGCCGGAAGACGGGGAGCCTGGTGAGCAGGTAGGCGAAGATGCCGATGAGCGCCACGTTCTGGGCTATCTGCAGCGCCAGGGTCCATTCGGGGATAAGCATTGTGTTGTTCCAGCGCATGGGCAGCCACCTTCCCGCCGTTCCGTTCTTGTCCCACAACCCTAATTATATAACATCCGGGCGGCAAAAGCCGCCGTTGGCAAATTTTCCTTGCCAAATTTCCCGGCATTGCTTTATATTAGAAACCAATATAACACCCGAGACAAGGCGGTCTTTCGATGGACATCGGCAGACTGCTCTTGTTTACTATGGGGATAGGGAAAAACATACGCGGTCGCTGCGCAAGCTGACGGCGTACGATATCGGCGCTAGCGTCTGTTACCACGGCGGCCTGTGCCGGGAGGACGCCGGCGGGCGGCCGGCCGCGCTGGCGGGTACGGACGCAGCCGCCGGACGCACTTAA
>MTLD01002263.1_pt1 | contig 11773 bp, 12 predicted proteins | sample 1982471 | NCBI WGS metagenome assembly MTLD01 (sample SAMN05712604, study PRJNA340218) | biofilm metagenome | isolation source: sample SPM anode biofilm adapted to -50 mV | place: USA | collected 2012-02-03
CGCGGGCCGCCGTGCGGGCCACGGCGGGCAGCCGGCCCGCCAGGGCCTCCAGGGCCTCCAGGTCCTGCAGGGTCCGGAGGGTGTCCTGGAACAGCCACAGCAGCCGCTCGCCGACTTCGCCACCGGGCAGTTCGGCGATGATCCGGAGGAGGAGCCGATGGGCCAGGGGATCCGCACCCGGCAGGGCACCCAGGAGGGCCGGCAGGTCCGCGGGTTCCGCCAGGGTGGCCAGGCAGCGCGCCCCCTGGTGGGCGAGGCGGGGGTTGCCCTGGCCCTCCGCCAGGCGGCCGAGGTAGAAGGCCAGGGGCTGCGGGGCCTCCATGGCCGACAGCTCGCGTTTCAGGATGAGCTGACGGTCCGCATCCGCCCGCTGGGCCGCCAGCCGCGTCAGGGCCTCCCGGGCCGAGCGGAGCTCGAGACGCCCGAGGGCGGCGCAACCCTCGTCGAACACGCCGAGATCGGGTTCCTGCTGGAGGGCCCTCAGCAGGTGGGGCACCCATTCCGGCCAGTCGAACTTGGCCGTGGCGCCGTAGAGGGCCCGCTTGAGCCCCGCCGAGGCGGTCGGATTGAGGAGGCGGGCCCCCAGTTCGGGCAGGGCCTGCTGCTTCAGCTGCTGGAGGAGGTGGTGGAGCCGCACCTGGAACCCGGAATCCCCCTCGACATGGGCGCCCAGGAGCGAGCGGAGCTCGTCCAGGGGCGTCAGGGGCACGTGGCGGAGGGGTGAGGCCATCCCTGTTCCCATCGGCCCGGCCGCGTCCCGAGTCAAGAACCACATCGCACCCCGGGAGTGCTAGCGTTTTCGGATGCGAGCCCTGCTGATTCCGATCTTCGCCCTCCTGGCCGCCACTTCTGCGTCGGCCCAGGACCTCTCCTTCCTGGGCCGGCTCCCCCCGGACGCCCGGGCCGAGGCCCAGGAGATCGTGAGCCGGGCCGATTTCGTCTTCGAGACCCGGACGCCCCCCAAGCACGTCCGGCTGGCCACCATGGAAAAGCTCTTCGACCATCCCCGGGTGGCCGCCGCCATGTGGCGCCAGTGCCGGTTCGTGCCGGCCTTCCACGCCTTCATCCACCCCGACGGGGCCTGGAGCATCGATGACGGCAAGGGCCTGCGGGGCACCCTGCGCCTCGTGTACCGGGCTCCGGGGCACCGGGTGTACCTGGTGGATGGCCGCGCGGAGAAGGGACGGCTCAAGACCCCCTTCGCTGTGGGGGCCCGGATGCTGACGTCCTACCACTACTGGGAGGGGAAGGACGGGTTCGAGACGGACCTCCAGACCTGGACGGCCCTGGATTCGGCGCTGCTCGGCTTCATGGCCCGGCCCTTCCGCGGCTACATCAAGGGCCGCCAGGACGAGTTCATCGCCTACATCAACGGGAACGTCGCCACCTTCGGCGAATTCGCGGATCTGAACCCCATGGACTTCTACCTCCCCCTCAAGCGGGACGGGGATCCGGTGGCCCTGCGCGAGTTCGAGACCCTCTTCCTGAGGAAGTGATGACGGCCCTCCGGCGGGCCCTGGAGACCCTCCGGCGGCCCACCCCGGCCTTCCGGGAGCTGGCCGCCGGAGCCCCGGCCCCGGGGCCCTCCCTGGGCCGGATGCTGGCCTGGTGGCTGCCGCCGGCCTTCCTCCATGCCGGGTTCACGGCCTGGTCCGCCCTCCGGGCCTGGGAGGGCCTCCGCGCGGGCCGCCTCCCGGCCTGGACGGGGATCCTCCTGCCCGCCTGGGTGGATCCGGACGATCTGCGCGAGCTGCTGGCGCACCTGCCCCCGGCGCCCGGCCCCGGCGCCGTCGCCGCCTGGCTCCTGGTCCTGGTGCCCCTGGGTGTCCTCGGCGTCTGGCTCCACGATGCGGTCTGGGACCACACCTGCCTCTGGCTGCTGGGGGGGCTGAAGCAGGGGCGGGGCTTCCGGACCAGCCTCGTGGCGGAGGCCGAGGCCCTGCGCGTGGCGGCCCTGGGCAGCTGGGCGGGCCTGCTGGGCCTCCTCCCGGTGGCGGGGCCGCTCCTCGCGCTCCCCTTGGCGCTGCTGGGGGGCTGGCTGTGGATCCTCCGGGGCTTCTCCCTGGCGGCCTTCCATGGCTGCGACACCTGGAAGGGGGTCGCCGCCACCGTCCTCCACGCCGTCCTGATGGGGCTCTTCGCCCTCGCCTTCGCAGCGGCCTTCCTCATGCTTCTCGGACGGGCCGCCGCGTGAGGCGCGTGCCCTGGATCGCCCTGGGAGCCGCGGCCTCGGCCCTGGGGATCCGCCTGCTGGGCCTCCTGGCGCCCTGGCTGCCGCCCCTGCCCGCCTGTCCCCTCAAGGCGCTCACCGGCATCCCCTGCGCCACCTGCGGCCTCACGCGGTGCGTGCTGGCCCTGGGCCAGGGACAGTGGGAGGAGGCCTTCCACTGGCACCCGGCGGCGGTCGTGCTCCTGGCCCTCCTGCCCCTGCTCGCGGCCTGGGACCTCGCCCGCGCCCTCCGGGACCGTCCCTATCCGCCCCTGCCCCAGGGGTGGGGCTGGCGGTTCCTGGCGGTGGCGCTGCTCCTGGGCGTCTGGGCCCTGCAAGTGGCGCGGGGGATCTAGACCGGTCATGCTGGTGGCACGTTCCACCACCGGAGTTCCCTTATGTTCCAGCAGATCCTGGATCAGTTGATCGAGCGGGTGCCAGAGGCGCTCGCGGCCACCTTCAACGACCGCGACGGGGATGCCATCTGTTCGCGGACCATCCAGGTCGCCAACGAGGCCCTCCAGCTGCTGGGGGCCTACCAGCACGTGGTGAAGCGCCACCTCCAGCAGGCGGTGGAGGAGTTCGACCGGGGCGAGATCAAGCAGGTGGCCTTCGCCACGGACCAGCACTGGATCCTCATGATGGGTGCCCGGGAACACTGCACGCTGGTGCTCGTCATGCAGCGGGAGGGCCTCCTGGGCCGCGCCCGGTTCTACATGGAGCAGGCCGTCGAGGCCCTGAATCGCGAGTTGTAGGAGCCGAGATGGATCGCTTCATCGGTCTGGCCGGAATCGGGGCCTTCATGGCCCTTGCGTACGCCCTGTCCCACAAGCGCAGCGCCATCCATTGGCGCACCGTGGCCTGGGGCCTGGGCCTCCAGTGGATCTTCGCGGTGGTGGTGCTGAAGGGGGCGGCCCTCTCCGGCCTGCTGGGCTTCCTCCCCTTCCCCCGCGGCGCCGGGTGGGTGGTGCTGGCCCTGATGTTCCTGCCCATGGCCCTGCGCCGCTTTGCGGCCTACGAGAACCGGACCCTCAACTGGTCCCTCTTCGCCGTCATCATCCTGGGCCTGCTGCGCGGCAACCTGGTGGGCTCCACCTTCGACCGGATGCGGGTGGTGGTCCAGCACCTGATGGACTACGCCCACGCGGGGGCCAGCTTCGTCTTCGGCTCGCTGTCCGATGGGCCCGGCGGGAAGGTGGGGATGGTCTTCGCCTTTGCCGTGCTGCCCACCATCATCTTCGTGGCCAGCATCTTCGCGGTGCTCTACTACCTGGGCGTCATGCAGTGGGTGGTGGGCGCCGCGGCCCGCGCCATGGGCCGGTTCCTCAAGGTCTCCGGGGCGGAGAGCGTGAACGTGGCCGCCAGCATCCTCATGGGCCAGACCGAGGCGCCCCTGACCATCCGGCCCTTCCTGACCCGCATGACCCGCAGCGAGTTGATGGTGGTGATGACCGCGGGGATGGCCCACGTCTCGGGCAGCATCATGGTGGCCTACGTGCAGGTGGCCCACGTGGACATCGTCCACCTGCTCACGGCCGTGATCATGACCGCGCCGGGCGCGGTGATGATGGCCAAGATCCTGGAACCCGAGACGGAGGTTCCCGAGACCAGCGGCGAGGTCAAGGTCGACATCCCCAACCACGACGCCAATGTCCTGGACGCCGCGGCCCGCGGCGCCTTCGAGGGCGGCCAGCTGGCCTTCAACGTGGCCGTCATGCTCATCGCCTTCATCGCCCTCATCTTCCTCATCAACGGCCTCATGCAGGCCATCCATCCGGGCTTCAGCCTGGAGTGGGTGCTGGGATGGGTCTTCAAGGTGCCGGCCTTCCTCATGGGCGTGCCCTGGTCCGAGGCGGGCCAGGTGGGCGGCCTGCTGGGCAAGCGCATGGTGGTCAACGAATTCGTGGCCTTCCTGGACCTGGGGCAGATGACCACCCTGTCCGCGAAGGCCAAGCTCATCTCCACCTTCGCCCTTTGCGGCTTCGCCAACTTCAGCAGCATCGCCATCCAGGTGGGCGGCATCGGCGCCCTGGCTCCGGAACGCCGCGGCGACCTCGCCCGGCTGGGCGTGCGGGCCATGCTGGCGGGAACGCTGGCGAACTTCCTGAGCGCCTGCATCGCGGGCATCCTGAGCTGATCGGAAAAAAAAGTCTGAACAACCAGCCCTCCAGATCGTGCCCCGAACTGCCGATGGGAAGCGGGTGGAGGTTCCCATGTCCAAGTCCCGCCCCGTCGCACTGGCCCTGGTCATGCTTTCGGCTTCGCTGCTTTCCGCCGGCGATTACGAGGCGCTGTTCGGCGCCATGAGGAAGGTCTGGCCGGGGAAGGCCAGCGTGGCCGTGGTCTGCGATGCCAACGCGAGCCGTCCCTCCCTGAACGCGCTCACGGCCGCGGCCTCGGGCATGAGGGTGCTCGTGGTGGACGTGAAGGGCCCCCAGGACATGGGCAAGGCGATCGGATCCCTCAGCAGCCACAAGCCCGATGCCATCGTCCTCCTGGAGGGCGATCACGTGGCCGGCGACGGATCCTCCGCCGCCAGCTTCCTCATCCAGCGCATGGCTGCCCAGAAGGTGCCCACCGCCGCCACCACCGAGGCAGGGGCGAAGCAGGGCGCGGCCCTGGCCATCGGCTCCGGCACGGGCGGCAAGCTGCTCTGCAACGCCAAGGTGGCCGCCGTGGCCGGGGTCCCCGTGCCGGCGGGTGCGACCTCCCTCTGAGCCGTTCCGGACCTCAGTGGAGGACGGGTTCCATCTCCTCCGCCCCGTCGTGGGGCGGGAGGATGCCCCGCCAGCCCGCCTTCCACGCCAGGTTGAGGGCCAGGCCCAGCAGGACGTAGGTGGCGAAGAAGCCCACGAAGAAGCGCTGCTGGAACAGGATCATCAGGGCGAAGAGCAGCACGATGGCGAGGCTGGTGAACATGGCGGCCCGGGGGTTTCCCGCCCGCTTCTTGAAGCTGGGGAAGCGGATCGTGGAGACCATCAGTAGTCCCACGAGGAAGAGCACCGCTGCGAAGGCGTAGGCGTGGAGGGCCGTGGCCGGGGGGGTCGGACGCCAGATGATGATGGACGCCACCACGGCCGCGCCGGCAGGGATGGGCAGGCCCACGAAGTAGCGCGGGTCCACGGAGCCCACCTGGACGTTGAAGCGCGCCAGGCGCAGGGCCCCGCAGGCCGTGAACACGAAGCAGGCGGCCCAGCCCGCGGCCCGGATGTGGGAGTCGTGGATGCCCATCTGGAAGAAGCCGTAGCGGTAGGCCAGGATGGCGGGTGCCATGCCGAAGCTCACCACGTCGGCCAGGCTGTCGAGCTGGACGCCGAATTCCGTGGCGGTGTTGGTGGCCCGGGCCACCCGGCCGTCGAGGCCGTCGAAGACCCCGGCCAGGACCAGCAGGCCCGCCGCCCAGAGGAAGAACCGCTCCGGTGTGGCGCCCGCGGCGTTGATGGACATGACCACGCTGGAGAAGCCGCAGAATACGGAGGCCATGGTGATGCTGGAGGGCAGTACGAACATGGAGCGCCGCACCGCGCGGATCCGGCGGGCCTTGCGTTCTTCGGGGCTGAGGCGGGGTCGCATGGGAAAAGTCTCTCACAGTCCTCCGGAATCCAAGGATGGGCCGTTCCCGCGGCCGTGCCCGGGGAATCCCGCCCCGCTATGCTTGCTACCTCTGGAGGGCGATTGAAGCGGATCGTGGTCATCGGCGGCGGCCATGCCGGGATCGAGGCGGCGCACATTGCCGCCCGCATGGGCCTGGAGGCGACCCTCCTCACCATGAACCTGGACCAGATCGGCCAGATGAGCTGCAATCCCAGCATCGGCGGCGTGGGCAAGGGCCACATGGTTCGGGAGCTGGACGCCCTGGGCGGCGCCATGGGCCGTCTCATCGACGCCACGGGCATCCACTTCCGCATCCTGAACGAGAGCCGGGGCCTGGCTGTTCGTGGCCCCCGGGCCCAGGCGGACAAGGTGAAGTACCGCATCGCCGCGCGCCGCCTGCTGGAGGGCACGCCCCACCTGAAGCTGCGCCAGGGCATGGCCGTGGCGCTCCTCTGGGAGACGGGCACCCGAGGCCTGCGGGGCGTGGAGCTGCTGGACGGCTCGATCCTCCCCTGCGAGGCGGTGGTGGTCACCAGCGGGACCTTCCTGAACGGCCGGATCCTCATCGGGGAGAAGCGGCTGGAGGCCGGGCGGGCGGGCGAACCCGCCAGCACCCACCTGGCGGAGCAGCTGAAGGCCCTGGGCCTGCGGAGCCGCCGCCTGAAGACGGGCACGAGCCCCCGCCTGGCCCGGGCCAGCATCGACTTCCGCCGCCTCCAGGTGCAGCCGGGGGACGATCCACCCCGCCCCTTCAGCTTCTTCAGCGAAGGCGTCCCCCAGCCCCAGGTGCCTTGCCACATCGTGCACACCACGCCCGAGACCGAGGCCGTCGTCCGGGAGAACCTCCGCCGGTCGAGCCTCTACGGAGGGCACATCGAGGGGATCGGACCCCGCTACTGCCCCTCCATCGAGGACAAGTTCGTGAAGTTCCCCGACAAGGGCCACCACCAGATCTTCGTGGAGCCCGAGAGCCTGGAGACGGAGGAGATTTACCTGGCGGGCCTCTCCACCTCAATGCCGCCAGAGGTGCAGCTCCGCATGGTGCGCAGCCTGCCGGGGTTCGAGCGGGCCGAGATCCTGCGGCCCGGCTACGCCATCGAGTACGACAGCTTCGATCCCCTGCAGCTGGACCGGGACCTGTCCGTCCACGGGCTGGAGGGTGTGTGGTTCGCGGGCCAGATCAACGGCACCACGGGTTACGAGGAGGCCGCCGGCCAGGGGCTGCTGGCGGGGATCAACGCCGCCTGTTGGCTGCAGGGACGGGAGCCGGTGGTGCTGGGGCGGGACCAGGCCTATCTGGGCGTGATGGTGGATGATCTCGTCACCAAGGGCACCGACGAACCCTACCGGATGCTCACGGCCCGGGCCGAGCACCGCCTGGGCTTGGCCTGCGACCTGGCGGACGCCCGCCTGCTGGAGGTCGCCCGGGCGGTGGGGGCCCTGTCGGAGGCGGAACAGGCCCTCGTGGAGGCCAAGCTGACGCGCCGGGGGCACCTCCGCACGCAGTGCGAGGCGGCCTGGGTGACGCAGACGAGCCCCTTTGGGCCCGTGGCGGACCGGGCCGGCCTGCGCCTGGATGCGGGTCTGAGCCTCTCGGACTTCCTGCGCCGCCAGCAACTGACGCCCGCCGATGCGGATGTCTGCCTGGCCCTGCTGGAGGGGTGGGAAGCGCCCCAGGCCGGCTGGGATCCAGTGCTGGAACGGGACCTGCTGCTCTTCGAGCTGCGCTACGCGGGCTACCGGGAGCGGGAGGCCCGCCTGCTGGAGGGCCAGCGGGCCTGGGACCACGTGCGCATCCCGGCGGACTTCCGGGTGGAGCATCTGCCGGGGCTTTCCACGGAAGTGAAGGAGAAGCTGAAGCTGCATCGGCCCGAGACCCTGGGCCAGGCCAGCCGCATCCCGGGCGTCACCCCGGCGGCGGTGACCCTCCTGCATCTCGTGATCGATCGGTCAAAAGCCATATAACCAAGTTGTGATTCTCGTCCTTGACCTTTCATGTAACTGGAAACTTAATCTGGGGACCTGACCAGGGAGGTCCGCACATGGCTGCCGCCGAAGTCTCCACCCTCCGTCCCATCAAGCTCCTGAAGATCGGCCAGCTGGCCAAGCTGACGGGCATCTCCGCCCGGAACCTGCGCTTCTACGCGGACACCGGCGTCTTCGGGGATCTGCCGCGCTCCCCCAAGGGCTACCGCCTCTTCCCGCCCGAGGCCATGCACTGGGTCCGCATGCTGCGGGCCGCCCAGGCCGCCGGGTTCACCCTCGAGGAGGTGGAGCACCTCCTGCGGGCCCTGCGACAGGACACGGTGCCCTGCCAGCACGTCCGGCAGGCCCTGGGCGAGAAGCTCTCGGCCCTGGAGGCCAAGCTCAGCGAGATCCAGCTGCTGGTGGAGGTGCTGCGCATCACCCTGAACACCCCCGATGGCGCCAACAGCGAACTGGGCTGCAACCTGATGGAAATCCTGCTGGCCCAGGCGGAGCGCCTGCCCGCCCTGGCCCGCGCCTGAACCCGGAGGAGCGCCATGAGCACCGAGATCTACACCGTGAAGGGCATGACCTGCGGCGGCTGCGTCCGCCACGTGGAGAAGGCCCTCAAGGCTACGCCCGGCGTCACGGCTGTGACCGTCGATCTGGCCAGTGCCAGCGCGACGGTGGAAGGCAGCGCCAGCTTCGAGGCCCTGGTCGCCCAGGTGGCCGAGGCGGGCTACGAGATGAGTCGGAAGGCCTGATCCGCCCCAGGGAGGAGGGCCGCCCCCCGGAGGGAACGTGAGCACGGAGACCTACGCCGTCAGCGGCATGACCTGCGCGAGCTGCGTGCGGCACGTGGAGAAGGCACTCCGGGCCACGCCCGGCGTCACCTCCGTGGTGGTGAACCTCGCCACGAACCAGGCGACGGTGGAGGGCGAGGCCACCTATGAGGCCCTGGCGGAGCAGGTGGTGGAGGCCGGCTATGGCCTTGGCCGGCCGGCGGCGGAGGCAGCCCCGCCGGAAGAGGATCTCGCTCCCGCACGTCGTCGGATGCTGGTGGCGCTGGCACTCACGGCGCCCCTGCTCCTGTCCATGGTGCCGGGGGTGGGTCTCCACCTGCCGGGCTGGCTCCAGGCCCTCCTGTCGGCTCCTGTGGTGTTCTGGGCCGGCGGGGGCTTCTTCCGCCGTGCGGCCCGCCAGGCGAGTCATGCTCAGGCCTCCATGGACACCCTCATCGCCCTGGGCTCCGGCGTGGCCTGGACCTTTGCCCTGGCCGAATGGCTGCGGGGCGTCCACCACCTGAGCTTCGAGACGGCGGCCGCCCTGGTGGCCTTCCTCCTCACCGGCAAGTACCTGGAGGCTCGCGCCAAGTCGAGGGCCACGGATGCCCTCAAGGAGCTGCTCTCCCTGGCGCCGCCCACGGCCCTCCGGCTGGAGCCGGGGGGGGCGGCCACGGAAGTGCCCGTGAGCGTCCTGCAGAAGGGGGATCGGGTGCGGATCCTCCCGGGGCATGCCGTTCCCGCCGACGGTCGGGTGGTCTCGGGCCAGGCCGAGGTGGACGAATCCATGCTCACGGGTGAGCCCCTGCCCGTGCCGAGGGCCCAGGGGGAGGCGCTGGTGGCCGGCACCGTCGTCCACGGTGCGGCCCTCGAGATGGAGGTTCTCGCGGTGGGTGAGGAGACCCAGCTGGCGCGGATGGCGCAGCTGGTGGCCCAGGCCCAGGGCTCGAAGGCCCCGGCCCAGGACCTGGCGGACCGCATCAGCGCCGTCTTCGTGCCGGCCATCCTGCTTCTCGCCCTGCTCACCTTGGCGGGCTGGTGGTGGACGCAGGGCAGCCTGGCCCTCGCCTGGCGTCCGGCGGTGACCCTGCTGGTCATCGCCTGCCCCTGCGCCCTGGGATTGGCCACGCCCGTGGCTGTGATGGTGGGACTTGGGGCGGCGGCGCGACGGGGGGTCCTGGTGCGGGATGCCGCGGCCCTGGAGGCGCTCGGCCAGGCCACGGATCTGGCCTTCGACAAGACGGGGACCCTCACGGAGGGCCGACCCCGCCTCCGAAGCGTGCAGGTGCTGGGCGATCTGGACGAGGCGGGGCTGTTGCGCGTCGCGGCCAGCCTGGAGCGGGACTCGGAACACCCCATCGCCCGGGGATTGGTGGCGGCCCATGCAGGGGAGCTCCTGCCCGTGGAGGGCTTCCGGGCCCATCCCGGTGGCGGCATCAGCGGCGCAGTGGCCGGCGTGGCCTATCGCCTCGGCAGCCCGGCGTTCCTGGGGGTGGCCTTCCCGACGGAGGACCCCGGTGGGACATCGGTGGGGCTGGCGGGGCCCCGCGAGCTGTTGGGGGTCTTTGTGTTGGGGGATCGACTCCGTCCGGAAGCCGCGGCGGTGGTCGCCAGCCTGCGGACCCAGGGGTTGCACCTGCATCTCTTCACGGGCGACCGGGAAGGGCCGGGACGCGCCATGGCCCAGGCGGCGGGGATCGATTCGGTGGCGGCGGGCCTGCGTCCCGAGGAGAAGCTCGAGCGCATCAAGGCCCTCCAGTCTGCGGGGGCGGTGGTGGGCTTCGTGGGCGATGGCGTGAACGATGCGCCGGCCCTGGCTCAGGCCGATTGCGGAATCGCGATGGGTTCCGGGGCGGGGCAGCAGGGCACGGGCGCGGCCATGGCCGCTGCGCCGCTGGTGCTGCTGCGGGCAGGGCTGGAGCCGGTGCTGGAGGCCCGGCGCCTGGCGGGCCGGACCGCGCGGATCATCCGCCAGAATCTGGGCTGGGCCTTCGGCTACAACCTCGTGCTGGTGCCCCTGGCCGCCTTCGGCCAGCTGGAGCGCTTCGGTGGCCCCATGCTGGCCGGGCTCGCCATGGGCCTGAGTTCACTCACGGTGGTACTCAACGCGTTGCGGCTGCGGCGCTAGAGGCTGGTCGCCAGCTCTTTCAGGTAGGCCGAGAATGCCCCGCGGAGATCCTCGCGCTTGAGGGCGAACTCCACGTTGGCCTTCAGATACTCGAGCTTGTCGCCGGTATCGTACCGCTTGGCGGGGATGGGGGCGGCCACGAGCTGGCCTTCCTCGGCCAGGCGGGCAAGGGCATCCGTGAGCTGGTACTCGCCGCCGACACCGGGCTCGAGCTGGGCGAGGTGCTCGAAGATGCGTGGCGTGAGCACATAGCGGCCCACCACGGCCCAACGGCTGGGGGCCTCGGCGGGGGTGGGCTTTTCGACAATCATTGTCACATTCCAAACAGCGTTGTGATCCCCGGGGGCGTTCACGATGCCGTATCGGGAGACGTGGTCCTCCGGCACCTCCTGGACGCCGACGACCGACTTGCCCGTGGCCTTGAAGGCGGCGATCAGGGCCTCGAGCGCGGAGTCCCGCTCGTCGAAGACATCGTCCCCGAGGAGGAGCGCGAAGGCCTCGTCGCCGATGGTGTGGCGCGCGCAGAGCACGGCGTGGCCCAGGCCGAGGGGTTCTCCCTGGCGGACGTAGGCGAACTGGGCGAGGTGGGTGATGCCCTGCACCTGGTCGAGGTCATCCTGCTTCCCCCGGCGGCGGAGGGTGTCCTCCAGCTCGTAGGCGACGTCGAAGTGGTTCTCGATGGCCTGCTTGCCACGGCCCGTGACCAGCACCAGGTGCTCGACCCCCGCGCGGATGGCCTCCTCGACGACGTGCTGGATGACCGGCTTGTCGACCAGCGGCAGCATTTCCTTGGGCTGGGCCTTGGTGGCGGGCAGAAAGCGCGTGCCCAGCCCGGCGACGGGGATGACGGCCTTGCGGATGAGGGCCATGGGGCCTCCGGTCAGGAAGGGATTCCCACCATGATGGACCAGACGAGCGCCAGACGGGCGTGCACCGCACAGGGCAGGAGGCAGGAAAACCCAAGTCTGGTGCGGGTTTTCAAGGGGATCGGCCGAAGATGCAGTGGCGGCGGGCCCCTCCGAAAATTTCCGCTTGCGCCTGCGGGCGCCTGTGCTAATCTAAATGTCCTGCGCAGTTGAGGCTGCGGGGAGCTGG
>MTLD01001862.1_pt2 | contig 11769 bp, 12 predicted proteins | sample 1982471 | NCBI WGS metagenome assembly MTLD01 (sample SAMN05712604, study PRJNA340218) | biofilm metagenome | isolation source: sample SPM anode biofilm adapted to -50 mV | place: USA | collected 2012-02-03
CCGCCGGTGGCGGGGGCCGAACCTTGCGGTTCGTCCGCCCCCAAAAGCCCCCGCGTGAGGCCGCGCACGTGGGTCTCGTAGATCACGCAGTCCTTGAGCGGGTAGTTGAGGGGCGCGTCGCCCTGCCAGTCGAAGGCCGAATCGACCACGACGCACTTGGGGATCAGCGAGTCGTCGCGGAAGCGGGAGAAGGAGAGGTCCAAGTCGGGAGAGGCCGGGTCGTAGCCGAGAGCCTGGCCTATGTCCCAAGTCCCGTCCGTGAGCGCCTTGGCGTAGGGGTCGAGGAGGGCGCGGCTGCGGTTGAAGCGATGCCCGCGGACCGGGTCGAAGGGGCCGTCGGCGCGCCAGAGGTAGAGGGCGCCGGGCTTGAGCCCGTCCACATGGCAGTGCCAGATGTCGCCGGTCTTGTGCCGCCGCGGGTCGAGCGCGATCTCGTGGACGGGCTCGTCGTCGTGGGAGGCGGCGTAGAGGCAGAGGTAGAGCTGGGTGGCGTGGCGCGAGAATATGGCGAAGTTGACGCCGTCGGCGGTCGGCGTCGCCCCCTTGGCGATGGGGTTGCCCGGCGTGACCTTCAAGGACGCGGGGAGGGGTGCGGCGCCTGCCATGAGTAGGGGCTCAGACCTTTTTAAAAACGACGACCGCGTTCTGTCCGCCGAAGCCCATGGAATTCTTGATGAAGGCGCGCACCGGCATCTTGATGCCGACGTTCGGCACGTAGTCCAAGTCGCAGGCGGGGTCGGGATTGTCCAGGTTGATCGTGGGCGAGACGTAATCCTCGTTCATGCCGAGGATGGCCGCGATCGACTCGATGGCGCCCGAGGCGCCAATGCAGTGTCCGGTCATCGACTTGAGGCTGGATATCTTGAGCTTGTAGGCGTGGTCGCCGAAGGCGGCCTTGATGGCCATGGTCTCGATGGGGTCATTCAAGGGAGTCGACGTGCCGTGGGCGCTCACGTAGTCGATGTCCTCGGGCTTGAGTCCCGCGTCGGCGATGGCGAGCCGCATGGCGCGCGCGACGCCCTTGCCCTCGGGGTCGGGAGCGGTGACATGGTGCGCGTCGCAGGTCTGGCCGAAGCCGGCGACTTCGGCGTAGATCTTGGCGCCGCGGGCTTTCGCGTGCTCGTACTCCTCCAGGAGGAGGATGCCCGCGCCTTCGGCCATGACGAAGCCGTCGCGGTCGCGGTCGAAGGGCCTGGAGGCCTTTTCCGGCTCGTCGTTGCGCGTGGAGAGGGCTTGGATGTTGATGAAGGATGCCATGCACATGCGCACGACGCTCGCTTCGGAGCCGCCGGAGAAGATCATGTCGGCGTAGCCGTCGCGGATGAGGCGCATGCCCTGGCCGATCGCGTCCGTGGCCGCGGCGCAGGCGGTGACGATGCAAAGGCAGGGACCGGTGATGTTCAGCGTGAGGGCGACCTGGGCGGGGCCGAAATTGGCCAGGCCCTTGGCGACGGTGAGGGGAGGCACGCGGCTCGGGCCGCGCTCGTTGAGCCGGACGCCGGCTTCCTCGATGCTGTGCGATCCGCCCTGGCCCGTGCCGATACAGACGCCCGTGCGTTCGGAATCGAGGGCTTCCTTGGTCAAGCCCGCGTCCTGGAGCGCCTCGATCGCGGCGTAGACGGAGAACTGGGCGAAGCGGTCCATCTTCTTCGCCTCTTTGGAGTCGATGCGGAGCGAGGGGTCGAAATTCTTGACTTCGCCGGCGATTTTGACGGCGAGGTCGGAGGCGTCGACGAGGGTGATGGGCGCGATGCCGGACTTGCCCGCTTTGACCGAACTCCAGAACGAGGGAATATCATTGCCGATCGGGCTCACGACGCCGAGGCCGGTGACGACGACTCTTCTAGCTTCCATGTGTTACATCCCCATTCCGCCATCGACCTGGAGGACGATGCCGGTACAATATGACGCGAGAGGCGAGCAGAGGAACAAAGCCGCGTTGGCCGCTTCCTCGGTGGTGCCGACCCTTCCCAAGGGAATCGATTCCTTCAATTTCTGCTTGAAATCCTCGGGTATTCTATCAGTCATCGAGGTTTCTATAAAGCCCGGAGCGATGGCGTTGACGCGTATATCGCGCGAGGCGACCTCGCGGGCGAGGCTTTTGGTGAAGCCGATGACGCCCGCCTTGGAGGCGGAGTAGTTCGCCTGGCCGCCGTTGCCGGTGATGCCCACGACGCTCGACACGTTGAGGATGCAGCCCGAGCGCCGCTTGAGCATGGGGCGCACCACCGCCCGCGAGAGGAGGAAGGCGCTCTTGAGGTTGGTGTCGAGCACGGCGTCCCAGTCCTCGGTCTTCATGCGCATGAGGAGGCCGTCGCGGGTGATGCCCGCGTTGTTGACGAGGATGTCGATTCTGCCCGCCTCGGCGAGTACGGCGGCGATTGCGGCCTCGATCGAGGCTTCGTCGGCGACGTCGCACTGGATCCAGCGCGGCGCCTTCGCAGGCTCGGCGGCGGAGAATGAGCCGGGGGCGGCCGGTTCGGCGGCGGCCGAGCCTGCGAAGGCGGCCGGTTCCGCGACGGGGGCGGTGCGCGAGAAGGCGTAGACGGCCGCGCCCTCGGCGCTGAATTTGGCGGCGATCGCGGCGCCTATGCCCCGCGAGGCGCCGGTGACGATGCAGACCTTGTCCTTGAGCAGTTTTTCCATAGGTTCGGTTCCTTTCGCGCCTTAGAGCGAGATCGCGGCGATATCGCTGAGCGTGCCGCCCGCGTAGCAGGGGATCTTGGAGCCGGAGGCCTTCCAGAGGCCGGCGAGCACGGTGCCGGGCCCGGCCTCGACGATGGCGTCGTAGCCGTCGGCGGCGATGCTGGCTTCCTCCACGATCCAGCGGACCGGGCTGATTATCTGCGCTGAGGCGAATTGCCTTGCCTGGGCGCCCGATTCTATGCGCTTGCCGGAGACGTTGGAATAGACGGCCGCTTTCGGATCGGTGAAGGCCACGCCCGAGACGAGCTCGGCGAAGGCTTCGCTGGCGGGGGCCATGATCGGCGAATGGAAGGCGCCGGAGACTTTGAGCCGCACCACGCGCTTGGCGCCGGCGGCCTTGAGTTTCTCCTCGGCGGCGGCGACGTCAGCCTCGGTGCCCGAGATCACGCACTGGACCGGGCTGTTGTAGTTGGCGACCCAGACATTCTTGAGTCCGGCATCGGCGATGGCCTGTTCGATCTTCTCCGGTGCCAGGAAGAGGACGGCGCTCATGGTCGAGCCGCCCGATTTCGCGCCGGCGTCGTCCATGAGCCTGCCGCGTTCGGCGACCAGGCGGAACATGTCGAAGCGGGAGATGATGCCCGCCTCGGCCAGGGCGGGCCATTCGCCCACCGAGAAGCCGGCGTACCCCGAGGCGGAGAGACCATGCTCGCGCGCGCTGAGCGCGGCGGCCGATCCCGCGAGCGCGAGGGCTATCTGCGTGTTCCTCGTCTGCTTGAGGGCTTCCTCGTCGGCTTCGAAGATGAGCTTTCTCATGTCGATCTTCGAAGCGTCGGAAGCGAGCTGGAAAAGCTCGCGGACGGCCTTGCTGGTCTCGTGGAAATCCTTGGCCATGCCGGGATACTGGGCGCCCTGTCCGGGGAATAAGAAACATGTTTTCAAGGAATGCCTCCTCTTTGGTTCTTCGCTGGGTCGGGGCGGTTATCAAAGGCCGCCACGGTTATAGTTTACAAAAATCGAAAAAATGTAAAGAGCGCGTCGGGATCGAAGGTGGGACCATGCGGCGCATTGTCGGGCGCGGGCTCGGGCTCGGGCTTGGGCGAGACGCCGATCCGGCCTTTTGGGGCCGGCCGCCGCGGGTGGCGCTCGCTGGCGGGCGCGTTTATACTTGTCGCCATGCCTACCGAATCCACCATGATGATCGTCGAATTCATACGATCGATCCCTCCGGGGCGAGTCGCGTCGTACGGCGCGATCGCCGAGCTGTCTGGCTCGCCCGGCGGCGCCTTGGGCGCCAGGCAGGTCGCCCGCATCCTGCATTCGATGTCGCGCTCCCAGGGCCTGCCCTGGTGGCGCGTGGTTAAAAAAAACGGCGCGATCGCCCTGCGCGACGAGGAGGGCCGCTGCCTCCAGCGCGAGCTGCTTGAATCCGAGGGCGTCGAACTGGACGCGTCGGGCATGGTCGACATGGCCCGCTTCGCGATCGGCTAGGCGGCCGGGGCGGCCGAAAGGCGGCCGCCGCGCGGCGTTCTCCGCAGCCGGGGCTGTCGCCGGCAGCGCGCGGCGGCGAAGGCGGCATGCGGCGCGGCTTGCCGCGCGCGCCCTATCCCACGAGGTACTGCGAGCCGAGCACGCGGAGCCCCTTGGCCCCGGCGAGGGCCTGGAGCTCCGGCCGCACGAAAAGGCTGGACAGTACGGTGGCCGCGACGCCTTGATCGCGGTGGGCGCGGCCTACGCTGTCCAAGAGACGGAACTCCAGCCCGAGGTCCCTGAAATCCTTGGCGACGTAGAGGAAGCGCAGGATGCCGAGGGCGCGGCCTTCCGACTGCGCGATGGCGCCGGCCGCCGCCGCGATGGGCCGGCCTCCCGCGTCGGGGATGTAATGGATGAAGCCGCTTTCCGCGTTGGCGGAGAGAAAATCCAAAAGCTCGCGCTTTTCGTAGGTCGCGACCGCCGCCGGGAGCCAGGCCAGCGCGTCGATGAAGGCTTCCTCGGCGAGAGCCGCGAGATCGTAGGGCGAATCGGCCAGGCAGCGGCGCTCAAGGGAAAACTCCTCGTCGATCAGCTCCTCGTACTCGTCGGGCTCGGGCCCCATGCGCGCCAGGCCCAGCGACTCGCGCATATCGTCCATCCAGGACTCGACGTGGCGCCGGAGCAGCGCGTTCTTGTACTCGCGGAACTGGATGTCTTCTTGCGGGTAATCGGCCAGCACGAGGCGAAAGGCCTTGAATACGCCTTTTCCCCTCGAAAGCGAGCGCATGAGGGCCCGCTTGAGCTCGAGGTTCTTGACCCGGGCGCAGAAAGTCTCCATCAGCCTGAAACCGTCAGCCGGCGCCCAGGAGGGAGGCGGCGCGAGATGCAGCTCGAGGTCGCCCTCCGGCCTTGCGACGAGTTCTCCCGTCCGCAGGTCGATGACCCTCGACTTCGTCTGGTCTTCCATGGCGAAGATGATCCGTTCGAGGATCGCGTCGTTGAGCTCGAAAATGGGTTCGCCGTTCTGCATGCCTGGCATTGTACACCATGATGAGCGACTCCGGCACAGCCTTTTCGCCGGCATCGCCTTTTGAATGGACATCGGCGAAGCGGCTCTGTATACTGGCTTTACCGATGAAAGCCAACCTCCACCTTCACTCGAGATTTTCCGACGGCAGCCTCTGGCCCGAGGATATCGCGCAGAGCGCGGCGCACGAGGGACTGGCCCTCGCGGCGCTGACCGACCACGATACGCTCGGCGGAGCCGATCGATTCGCGGCAGCCTGCGGCGGGCTGGGGCTCGAGGCCGTCACCGCCTGCGAGATCGACGTGAGCGAGCCGGAGATCGGCTACAAGAGCGAGCTGCTGGGCTATTTCCCCGGCAAGGGCGCATCCGCATGCGCGGAGACGCGGCGGATGCTCGGCGTGGTGCTGGGCGAACGCAAGAAGCGCCTGGAATATTACCTCTATTGGGCGCGAACGATCTTTCGCAGGGAAGACCTGACCATGGAGGACGTGTTGAAGGACAAGCTCGCCGGCGGCGCGCCCGGCGAGCTCGAAGCCTCCGATTTGGCGGACATTTCTTGGAGCAAGGTCGATCTCTTCCTCTACCTGAAGGCGAAGAAGCTCCTGCCCGCCTACATGACCTACAAACTCTTCAAGAAAGAATGGTTCGTCCCCGGGAAGTTCCCCAAATACAAACTCTCCAAGCCGAACGTGCGCGATTGCGCGCGCTCGATCCGCGCCGATGGCGGCTACGCCGTGATCCCCCACTTCGGCCACCTCTGGAACGACGATATCGAGGAGATGGAGCGCCAGAGGGTCGCGATCGCCGGCCAACTCGAATTCTTCCGCGGGGGCGGGGTGGAAGGCATCGAGCTCTACTGGTACTCGGGCCATAAAAAGACCCAGGCGATCAACGATTTCGTCCGCGGGCTGGCCGAGCCGCTCGGCTTTTTCTTCACCTACGGATCCGACTGCCACGGACCAGGCACCGACAAATGCACGATCGACAAGTTCTCCGGCGATTTCGCCGGCTTCCCCCAACGATGACATCTCCAAGGAGCACCGCATGGCACACTGCGTAGTCCCCGCCGCCGAGGCGATCCTGGACAAGGAGTACAAGGTCCTGGACAAGGGATTCGTCCGCCTGGTCGACTATATGGGCGGCGACGACCGCATCGTCCAGGCCGCGCGCGTTTCCTACGGCGCGGGCACCAAGAGCTACCGCGAAGACGCGGGTCTCATCGACTACCTGCTGCGCCACGAGCACACCTCGCCCTTCGAGCAGGTGATCCTGACCTTCCACGTGAAGCTCCCGATTTTCGTCGCCCGCCAGTGGATCCGGCACAGGACGGCGCGGGTCAATGAAGTTTCGGGCCGCTACTCGATCATGAAGGACGAGTTCTACGTCCCCGCCAGGGCCGATCTGGCGCTCCAGAGCGAGGACAACAAGCAGGGGCGCCGCGACGAGGCGCTCGACGAGGCGATGGCTGGAAAGGTCACCGCGATCCTGCAATCGGGACAGCGTAGGGCTTACGAAGAATACTCGGCCCTGGTCGATCAGGGGCTCGCGCGCGAAATCGCGCGAATCAATCTGCCGCTTTCGCTCTACAGCGAGTGGTATTGGCAGATCGATCTGCACAACCTGTTCAGGTTCCTGGCGCTCAGGCTGGACGCCCACGCCCAGAAGGAGATCCGTCTCTACGCCCAGGCCATGCTCGATATAACGAGGGCCGTCGCGCCGCGCGCCGCGGAGAGCTTCGAGCGCCATTCCCTGAACGGAGTGCGATTCTCGGGCGCCGAGATGGCGGAATTGAAGCGGCGCCTGGCGCGCGGCGCGGGCGAGGCCGCGGGGGGCGGCGGATCGGCGGCCGGCGCCGCGGCTGCCGCCGCGACCGGCGAGGGCTGTCTCCTGAAGGGCAAGGAACTCGAGCGCTTCGAGGAGAAGCTCAAGACGGGGAAGCAGCTCTAGCCGATCAATTCCAGCGCAGTCTCGGGAATCCTGATCGCGAAGCGGCAAAGCTCCTCGCCGGCCAGCGCCGAGCCGATGACCGACGCTTCGGTTTCTCGACCGAACACCACGTCGAAGCGAAATTTGACATAGCCCGCCGAGCAGTTGCACCACAGCGGCGGAACTCCAGCGCCGCCTTCGTCGATCGACGAGGCCGCGAGCGGGCAATGGCAGGCCAGCCGACGCCGCTCCAGGCGGTCCCGAGCGGCGAGATACCGCGTCGGGGCGTAGGGAATTTTCGTCACGAATATCTGGTCGCCGCGGCGGACTCCCCCGAGAATCTCCTGATTCAATTCGACGAAATCAGCCACTTCCGCCGTGATATCCTGCTCGAACCAGGGCTGCCCGTCGGCGGCGCGGGCGCGCAGCGCGGCGACCTGGCGGCGATGATAGTCGGCGAGCCAGTCGTCGATCGATCCAAGCTCGCGAAGCCGGCTTCGCTCCTCCAGGAAGGGCGCCGCGGAGAGCCCATGCACGTTCCACGCCAGAAGGCGTTCGGCTTTGGCCGTTCCAAGCTCGGCTTCGAGTCCGCGGACAAACCGCGCCGCGGCCTCGGGATACGTTTCGAGCGGGGCATCGAGGGGTGGCATGCGTGTCCTGGCCATCACGCGATCGCGCGCGCCGGTTCCCGCGCATTGTTCCAAATGTTCCGCCATCGCAGGAAGAATGCGGACCGGCGATGGATACGTCGGCCGCCCCTCGCGGTCACATCCTGACATTCTTCTCCTCGCCCATGCCGTAGAGCGGCGCGGCGTCGATCATCTCGCCCGTGGCGGCGCGCAGCTCGCCCTCGAAGCGGCCGAAAGGTCCCTCGTAATCGATCTCGGCGAGCCCCAGCCTGACCTTGATCTGATGCGGCGCCTCGGGATGGAAGACGAGGTCGACCATGCCCTCGGTGTCCTGGATGTTCCAGGGCGAGCCGGGGCCGTTGGGACGCGTGATTTTGACCGGAGGCAGCGCGTCGACGCGGCCGTCGATCCAGAGACGGTTCTCGTTGTAGGCGGCCTGGTCGCGCACCTGGTTGTCGGTGAGGTTGAAGCCGATCCGGCGGCCCGAGGAATCGGTGCCGAATCCCGTCACCCAGTCGTAGTGCAGGCGGTAGGGATAGTAGCCCTTGTGGTCGTCGAGGATGCCCGAGGCCGTCGCCGGATCGAAATGGTGCGCCGGGCCGCCGGCCGCGATGGTGCCCGAGCAGGGCAGCAGGATTTTCGTCGAATAGATCGCCCGGTTGAGGCCGAGGGGCATGCAGGCCGATGAAGGAAAACATTTGCCCGGGGCGAGATCGAAGCGCAGCGCGAGGTCGAGTGGTACTTTGCGCGATTTGGAATGCGCCTCGAGCGTGAGGGTGCCCGCGGCGATGTCGGTGGCGATCGAGAGCCGGTCGCCGGGACTTCCGATCGAAGTTTCGCCGCGTTCGAGGCTCTCCGGAAGCGAGAAACGGCTGCCCGGAAAGAGGCGGCGGAACCCGTACGACCGCTTTTCCGAGCGGTTCCACACATCGAGCGATGCCATAGATATGAACTTGGCGTCGTAGAGCACCGCCATGACGAACCATTCGTCGTCGCCGGCCTGGATGGCCTGCCACTCCTTGAGCCGGAGGCGCTTGATCGCGCGCGGAAGCGGAAAGGGATAGGGCCGCGCGTCGATCAGATTGGCACGGCCGGGAATCCCGAGCCAGGAGCCGAAAAGCGTCGCGCCTTCAAGGACGAGGCGCTCGGGAGCGCCGCCGCGGAGTTGATTCGTTGATTCCGGCGTTTGGTCAGACAAGGCCGGACTCGTAGAGCTTATACAGGGCTTGCGTTCCCAAATCGCCCATGCCCTCGGCCGATACTTTTGCGAAGAGCCGCTCCGCGAGCTCCAGGAGCGGCAAGTTCGCCTTCATGGCGCGCGCCGCGTCGAGCGCGATGCGCAGATCCTTCAAAAAGTGCTTGGCGTAGAAGCCGGGCGCGAAGTTGCCGTCCAGCATGCGCGGCACCATGTTGTTGAGCTGCCAGCTTCCGGCGGAACCTGAGCCTATCGAGAGCAGGACCCTGCGTGGATCGAGCCCCGCGGCGGCGGCGTAGGTGGTGGCTTCGATGGCGCCCATCAGGCAGCCGGCGATGGAAATCTGGTTGGCCATCTTGGTGTGCTGGCCGGCGCCGGGGCCGCCCTGCAGGACGACCGTCTTGCCCATGCAGTCGAACACGGGCTTTGCGGCCAGGAAGGCGGCTTCGTCGCCGCCGACCATGATGGTGAGCGTGGCGTTCTTGGCGCCGAGGTCGCCGCCCGACACGGGGGCGTCCAGGGCGGGGATGCCCCGCGCTGCCGCGGCGGCGTAAATGCGCGCGGCGAGGTCGGGACGCGAGGTCGTGGCGTCGGCGAGGATCGTGCCCGGCCGCGCGGCGGCGATGAGCCCCGCTTCGCCGAAGTAGACCTGTTCGACGTCGGTCGGATAGCCCACGATGGTGATGATCAGGTCGCAGCGCGGAGCGAGGTCGGCGGGGGACGGACACCAGACGGCGCCGGCGTCGATGAGATTCTGGGCCTTCGCCCTGGTGCGGTTGTAGACGAAGAGTGAATATCCGGCGGCGAGCAGGTGGCCAGCCATCGCGTTCCCCATGACTCCGAGGCCGATGAATCCGATCGTCTTGATTGTTGGCATTGCAAGTCCTCTCGTAAGTGTTATGTTCCTCCTACTGTATGCCAGCATCGGGGATAGCGCAACCTTTCGTTGTGAAAGCGCCGCGCCTGACTTATACTGGGGCGCAGCGGAGGCGAAAAAGGCGATGAGCGACGATATAAACGCGCGGCTGGGCGGCTACAGGGCGCGGCGCGATCACTTTCTCGTGGGGATGATGTCGGGAACCTCGATGGACGGCGTCGACGCGGTCCTGACAAAGATCGAGACCACGGCCGAGGGCGCGGTCGAGGCGGTCGGCATGGTCGGACAGGCTTCGGTCGATTATTCGACCGAGCTGAAAGACGTTCTGCTGGCGCTTTGCTCCCCCGAGACGGCGCGCGTCGACGACCTCACCTACGCGCATTTCGGGCTTTCGGAATGGTACGCGGCCGCCGTGGAAAAGCTGCTCGCCGCGACGGGCTTCGACGCCGGAGCCGTGGACGCGATCTGCCTCCACGGGCAGACGGTGTGGCACGCGCCCGTGCCGCGGGCATTCCCGGCGCCTGGCGGCGGAACGATGCCCGTGAAGGGCACCCTGCAGGTCGGCTCGGGCGCGACCCTGCGCGAACGAACCGGCATCCCCGTCATCTTCGATTTCCGCTCGCGCGACATGGCCGCCGGCGGCGAGGGCGCGCCGCTCGCGCCCTATGTGGACGCCCTCCTCTTCGGCAGCCCCGACCGGGGGCGCATTGTCCAGAATATCGGCGGGATCGGCAACGCCACCGTCGTGCCGGCGGGCTCGCGCCGCGAGGGGATCTTCGCCTTCGACACGGGACCGGGCAACATGGTGATGGACGAGCTCGTGCGCCGCCAGACTTCGGGCGCCGAGCACTACGACGCGGGCGGCGCGCGCGCGCGCCGCGGCTCCGTGGACGCGCCGCTCCTCGCCGAACTCATGGACGATCCCTACTATAAGAAAGCGCCGCCGAAAAGCACCGGGCGCGAACTCTACTCGGGCGGCTTCGCGGCGCGGCTCATCGACGAAGGCCGCCGCCGCGGCCTGTCCTTCGACGATCTCATCGCCACGGCCGCCGCGCTGACCGCCGAGAGCATCGCCGGAGCCTACCGCGACTTCATCTATCCCGCGGCGGCGATCGACGATGTCGTGGTGGGCGGCGGCGGGGCGCTGAACGGCTTTCTGATGGGCATGCTCCGCGACCGGTTGCCTCGGAATGTCACCCTGCTGACGACCGCCGACCTCGGCGTGCCCGAGCAGGCGCGCGAGGCGATCGCTTTCGCCGTGCTCGGCCACGAGGCGCTGATGGGGCGGCCGGGGAACCTCCCCGCCGTGACGGGCGCCGCCAAAGATGTTATACTCGGCAACCTGACGCTCTGAGCGGCGAATTTTAGCGTGGCTCGGAGCGATTAGCGGCTGCGGAGTCCGGCGGGCGCCGGCTGCCGCCGCTGAACATCATTGGGAGGAACTATGCCGAATTCAACGGTGAAATTCATCACCAGCAAGGGCGAGATCACGCTGGAAGTCTTCGAGGACAGGACGCCGGTCACGGCCGCCAACTTCCTGGACTATGTGCGCTCGGGATTCTACGACGGGACGATTTTCCATCGGGTCATTCCCGGCTTCGTCGCTCAGGGCGGCGGCTTCGTGCCCGGCATGGAGCAGAAGAAGACCAAGGCGCCAATCGTGAACGAGGCGGCGAAAGGCCCCGCGAATGCGCGAGGCACGCTGTCGATGGCCCGCACGCCCCATCCCGACTCGGCGACGAGCCAGTTCTTCATCAATTTCATCGACAACAAGAGCCTGGACTACCGCGGGCCGGGTCCGGGGGCCGGTTACTGCGTCTTCGCCAAGGTGACCGAGGGCATGGACGTGGTCGACGCCATGGCGAAGGTGGCCACCGGCAGGCGCCCGCCCCATGACGACGTCCCCAAGGAGGACATCGTCCTCATCGCGGCCAAGGTCCTGTAAGGCTGCCGGGGCGGCGGGGCGGGCGGCGCGGGCTTTGGCATCGGCCGCCGC
>MTLD01004486.1_pt1 | contig 11769 bp, 6 predicted proteins | sample 1982471 | NCBI WGS metagenome assembly MTLD01 (sample SAMN05712604, study PRJNA340218) | biofilm metagenome | isolation source: sample SPM anode biofilm adapted to -50 mV | place: USA | collected 2012-02-03
GTGGCCCGCCCGATCCCGCCACAACCGCAACAGCAGTGCGCCTGCGAGGCACGACCGCGCAGCGGCCTTTGCCGGTGACATCGAAGAGCGCGTGGCCCGAACAGGAGGACGACCCAAGCTCCGGGTTGTCGACAGCAACGGCCATGAGATCGACATCTTCACCGGAGAAGTCGGTCCTCAGTGATGCTCGGATCGCCGCTGTGGCGCGTGCCAGGTAGTCGGCCCCCTCGCGCGTTGGTGCAGCTACTATCAACCTTGGTTGACTGGCGGACGGGTGGTCGCGCTCGGCGGCAACGGTTAATGATATAGTTGTTCGATTAGGTTCCCGAGCGGCCGGTTCACAAGGGCGGACGAGCTTGGGCGTGCATACCTTGGAGGCTGGGCGACGGTGACGGCGATACCGATCGTGGACGTCTTCGCGGGCCCTGGCGGACTGAATGAAGGGTTCTCATCCCTTCTCGATCCTGAGGGATGCCCGATCTTCAGGACGGTCAACTCCTTTGAGATGGACGACGCGGCGGTCAACACGCTCCGGTTACGAGCTGCTCTGCGAAGCATTCGCCGTACCTCTGGACACAACCCGGAGAGCTACTATCAGCTTCTCCGCGAGGGGCACAGCTTCCCAGTCTTCAGCGATCTGCCGGAGTTGTCGACGGCTCTCAAGGACGCCCACCGCGAGGTGCGGCAGGTCGTTCTAGGAGAGAACACTCGCGATGACTCGGACGCAATCATCCGAGAGTCCTTGAAGAACGACGACGATGCTCCGTGGGTGCTGGTAGGGGGGCCTCCCTGTCAGGCATACTCACTCGCTGGCCGATCCCGGCGAACCAACGACCCGACCTTCGTCGAAGACACCAAACACGTCCTGTACCGGGAATACCTCCACATTCTGGAGGAACACCGACCCACGGTGTTCGTGATGGAGAACGTGAAGGGCATGTTGTCCTCGCAGCACGACGGTGGATCGATCTTCCAGAAGATCCTCGAGGACTTGCGGAAACCGGCGACCGGTGTCGAGTACGAGATTCGCTCGTTCGCTGTCAGAGAGACGAGTCCGAGGGACTTCGTTCTGAGAGCCGAGCGCTATGGCGTCCCTCAGCGTCGGCATCGGGTGATCCTTCTCGGCGTACTCCAGGGCTGCAAGCTCGGGAGCCACGACCTTCTGAGCGCTGCTGAGTCGGTCACCGTTGAGGATGCGCTGAAGGGCATCCCGGCGATCCGGCCCATGATCTCTCCCCGGAGCTGGGACAGCCTGGACCTGTTCCTCCAGACACGGACTGCGGCACGCGCACTCTCGGGGCGCAAGGGGGCGGACAAGTGTCCGCCGCTCGGCCAGGCATTCATCGCCACGAAGGACGCCGAGCGAGTTCCGGGCGAACTCGGGGACTGGCTGGAAGACCCGCTCCTTGGTGGAGTCATCCAGCATGAGAGCAGGGCGCACATGACCCAGGATCTGATCCGCTACGGGTACCTGTCGGCCAGAGCGTTGGTCGGGGATTTCCCGAAGGTCAACCAACTGCCCAAGGGGCTCATCCCGAACCACCAGAACGCTACCCGAGACGATGTTCCGTTCTCGGACCGGTTCCGAGTCCAGCGAGCCGGGCTGCCGAGCACCACGGTGGTGAGCCATATCGCCAAAGACGGTCACTACTACATTCATCCGGACCCGGACCAGATGCGAAGCCTCAGTGTGCGTGAGGCGGCGCGGCTCCAGACGTTCCCTGACGATTACTACTTCACGGGAAGCCGCACCGAGCAGTACCACCAGGTCGGCAACGCGGTTCCGCCTCTGCTGGCTCGTAAGCTGGGTGCGATCATCGCCAAGCTGCTAGGTAAGGAAGTTGGTCCAGGTCGGCTCTGAGCGACCCGAGGGTCCGCGACCCGCGAGCGAGGCTGTTCGGGCAGCAATGCAGTCTCAGGCGCGCGCCGACACTCACCCCGAGGTCGCCGTCCGAGCGGCCCTGTTCCGGCGCGGGCTTCGCTTCCGGAAGCAGTTGCCAGTACCAGGAATGCCGCGGCGGACGATCGACATCGCCTTCACTCGCGCACGAGTGGCGGTGTTCGTCGACGGCTGCTTCTGGCACGGCTGCCCAGATCATGGCGTCGCACCCAAGAACAACGCAGCGTGGTGGGCCGACAAGCTAGCGTTGAACCAGCTCCGCGACAGGAACACCGACGACCATCTTGAGCGACTTGGCTGGTTGGTCATCCGAGTGTGGGAGCACCAAGACGCCGGAGAGGTCGCCGATGCTGTTGCGGAGGCTGTTCGTCGAAGTGCAGAACGAGGTGTCAGTCCCCGTCCCACCCCTTGTTGACGGCGCTCACGTACAAACTCAGAAGCGCGCTGGCATCATCGTTCCGCACGTACGGCACGGGTTCGACGCCGACGAGCGTGAGGAGGCGCTGTTCCGTGCCACCGAGTAGTGAGTGCTGAGCCAGATAGACCCGGACGGCCCTCCAGACCGAGCCGCCCACAGCCTGCACATGCTGGCTCGCGGACACGGACGGGTCGAACCGCGAGATCACGGTCAGGGCCTTCCTTCCGTGCGCGTTGAGTCTGACCGGAAGCGTCTCCAGGATGAAGTCGTCGCTCAGCACGTAGGGGATGGTGACGAGCCTCTTCCACGCGGATTCGCGTTTCGCCCACTCGGTCACGTTGACGACCAGTCGATCGTCCGCTGTCAGGACCATGAGAGCCAGCCGGCCGAGCTTGACTGCTTCAGCGAGCATGGCCGGCCCGACTGCCTGTTGATCCCAGATCCTCATCAGGTCGAAGTCGGCCGCTCGTTGGTCTCGTCCAATGGTGTGCGACAACTTGGCTACTGCGTAGGCGGTCAGGTTTGCTAGGTAGCCGGCCTGGTACCAGTCGGCCTTCGCGATTGCCGCCCTCACGGAGTTGAACAGGATCGCCTTGGCCGCCAAGCGTTTGTAGTAAGCGTCGTTGAAGGAGTCCGGATGCTCGGCGTACTTCTCAGCTACCAGCGCGGCAAACGCTTTGAAGTTCTTCTGGGCGCCGGCACTCACTTGGTGCGGCTGCTGCTCCCACGCCACGACGTACTTCGCGGCGTCGGTCTTTGTGATGACCTGGCTGCGAGGGAACTCAGACTCGAACTTCCTCTGCATCGCAGGTGACCGACGGTTTCGCTCGTTGAGGTACTGACCGCGAGTTCGCTCGTAGTACCACTTGGTCTGGTAGGTGAGGCCCGCCTTCGCGGGAGCGAGCAGCTTCTTGGACAGCTCCTCCATCTTGACGTGGAACGGACTGTTGGAGAAGAAGTCGTCCTCACGGACCGCGTTCTGGCTGTTGGCGTACCGACTGATCAGCGGCACCATCTCTTCGGCCTGTTCCGAGGACACCACCACCAGTTTCATCTGTACGTACACATCGTTGAGTGACAGCGTCCGGCTTGCTTGGGTCGCATAGAAGAGCGATGCGGTCGTCTGTCCACCGTTCACGATCTGGAGATCGGTGAGTCCGGTGATTCGTGTGCCGTCGTACTCGACGGATGCTGCCGTTGCGCTGATGCCGTTGTTGTAGGCGAGGAAGTGGGTGGGATCGGTGGTGATGGTCTGGCGGATGCCTCGGTTGATCTTTCCGCGGATCGTGAGGAAGGAGCGAACGTTGCCCTCGAGGAGGCGGCTGCCGTGGTGCGCATAGAGCGAAGCCAGCAGTGAGCCCGGTACAGCGAGAAGGTAGGTCGTGACGTCGCCGGCACCGTCGGCGATCTGGAGCGCTGGCACGCCGGCGAGCCCCCAGTCGCTGAGCCGCAACTCCAGTGGCTCGCGGCCTTGTGACGACTCGTGTACCTGATGGAATCGCTGGATGTCCCAGATGTGGTACTCCACCGGCACGTTGCCGATGCTCGTGGAAGGAACCTCCTTCGCCCGCGAACTCAGCTGGGCGTCAGTCACCAGGTAGAGGCGGTAACGGCTGACAGCTCGGTCCTCTGTACGTTTGCCGAGCTGATGGAGTGTCTGGGCGAACTGGTACTCCGGATAGGAGGGTTCCCGGCCGTCGAGGAATTCCTGGCTCAACGACTCCTTCAGGTACTCCTCAAGTGCCTTCAGTGACGCTGTTGCCTCGGTCGCCGTGAGTACTGGAAGTCCGCCACCCCCGACGAACCGTGTCACGAGCAGTGAGACAGAGTGGTCCTGCTCGTCGTGGTAGAACCCGTTCACGGCCAGGTTCTGACGGCGTCGGCCAGTGCCCACGAAGGACATGACGTCGACGCTGTCGATCTCTTCGGCTGCGACGAGCAGCTCTGCGGCTTCCTGTGTGAACGCGTCCGCGGTGAAGATGCCGTCGACCGAGGCTCTTGTCAGGACACGGTTCAGTACGTCCTCGCGGAACTCCTCCAGGTCCAACGTTCAGTCCACCTCGGTCGTGCGAGTGAGGAACGGCTGGATCTGGCTGAGATCCACCTGGTAGGCAACACGGCTGATCGCCGGGTCTGTTTGCGACGCCCTGATCGCGGGGAAGTCCGCGGAGACAGCGAATCCTTGGAGATGGGTGACGACGAACCAGGTCTCCTGGTAGAAGGATTCGTCAATGCTCACGCCGAGCCGCTGCAGCCGCTCGTCAACGGGATCGGGTGTTGCGCCGAGTTCGGCCAGCGCTGCGCGGGCTCGAAGGACGAGGGTGGGCAGGTTCACTGCGCCCGGTGTTGATTCTGCGGTACTGGCTACCGTCAGCACGAGAAGTTCGAGGGGGGAGGCATCGAGCTGCAGTTCCGAGCTGATCCTCACTGTGCTGGTCGACGGGCCGATGGCCTTCACTTCGTGGTAGCCGGTATCGGGGTACCAGAAGTCCTGCGGTAGGCCGAGCGGACCGAGCCATCCCTCTACAGCCGCGTCCATCGAGCGGGCGGTGCTGAAGTCTCCTAGTAGCATCCAGAGTTCGCCGATCAGACCTCGAAGCTCGTCGACGGTGAGGAGGCCGGTGGGTCGCGGCTTCAGGAGCCGCCACCATTCGTCGATGGCGGTGGCGACCCTGTCCAGGGCGACCGGCTCCGAAGAGGCGAGCGCGCTGCGGCTGTGGAGGTCGTCAGCCAGGCGCAGGAACACCTCGGTGAACTTGGTGTCCTGGAGCGTGAAGCTCAGGTTCCATCTTCCGGAGGCATCTTGGTAGCGCTCGACCAGGACCAGGCTCGACAACGCGGGTTTGACCGGTCTCGCCTCGGACCGGATCACCAAGCGCGGCGCGCCCTGCTCTGTCTTCCCTACGAAGAACTGCAGGGCTTGCGGGTGGTCCGCGAGGTGCATGCCGTGGACCGGTGCGTTCAAGTAGGACCGCCAAGCCTCGATCAGGGTCGACTCACTCATCCAAGTCCTCCAGGTCGTCGTCACTCACAGTGAAGTCCTGCCGGAATTCCGCGATGGCCGGACCGTTCAACAGATACTCGACATCCCCGCCTCCTGCGCCCGGCTCACCCGGAATCGCGATCTTGAGTGCCATCAGGCTCGTAACGCTGCCGGTGGCCGCCTTCGCCCAGGCGTCCTTCGCGGTCTGCGTCTCGGCCGCAGCGATGCTCGTGGCGTGGTCGGTGTCGTCCTTTGCCGAGACCTCGAGGTTTGGCTGGAGGGGGTAGACGAGCAGTACGGGGTGGGGCAGCACCGCGTAGACCGCTGGTTCGACGAGATCCTCTCCTGTGTGGGCGTAGGACTTGCCAAGATCAGTGCTTCCGGCCAGTCGTGCGCTTGTACCGGAAATGCGGAAGGCGCCCGTCGAGCCGTCCGACGCGTAGCGGACCGCGCGGATCGGTCGCTTCACGGTGAGTCCGGGAGCCAGTTCCACCTCTGTGCCACTGCCTCCGACCACGCCCACAGTCCAGTCCTGAAAGGCCGGCCCGGCCTGTTCTCGGATGATCTTGTGCAGCGAGTTGGCGAGGATAAGGTTGCCGCGGTCGTACTTGAACGCCGCGAGGAGATCAGCCACCTTGCTACGCGCGATTCCTTCCTTGCCGAGGAATCCTGACCCCGTGGACCAGCCCGAGCCGTCATCGATACCAGCGAAGAACTCAAGAACTGCGGATTCATTGCCGCGGAGGATCACGTTCGATGCGGGGAGCTTGGTCGTCTCGATCCGCCGGCCGGCAAGCGAGATGACCAGCGACTTGGCCTCGGCGACGCCCTTCTTGGCGGTGATCGCCAACGTCTCAGGATGCCTGCGGACCATCAGTCCAAAGTCCTCCGGCGTCCGTCCGAGATCTCGCATCTCCTTGATCTGATTGGAGAGTTCCTCCGACACGTCTGACACGAACCTGAACTGATCGGCAACCTCCGGGCTGATCCAGACGCGGACGAGGTCCTCGTATCCCGGGCGGTAGCCGAACCATCTGGCCATCTGGAGCAGAGTGTCGGCAGCGCCGACGATTCGATAGAAGTAGCTGACGGTGAGACCTTCCAGCGTCAGGCCGCGCGACAGAACGTCGCCCCCCACGGCAATCATGTTGCGGGTCTGGTCGTCGGTGGTCTTGTCTCGCGAGGAGTTGATCAGCTCAACCCGGGTGTCGAAGACCGCAGCGAAGAGCTTGTCCCGAACCTGCGGCCATGTGACTTCTACGTCACCGAACTGGCTGGCGAACACCTCAGCCAGGTCCAGCAGCACCTTGTGCTGGTCGAGTCCGCTCACGGGTGGTTGGGCGTGGATCTCGATCGCGTTCTTCAGACGGGCGAACTCATGGGTGACCAGCTCGAATGTCTGGCTCTGTACGTTCTTGAACCGCGAGACGTTGATCAGCATGGATCGCGGTGTCTCGTCGTCTCGGACCAGACGGATCGCGGAGGCCACGACGAAGGTGCGGATCGCCTCCTCCAGACTGGCAGGCAGCCATGGAACAACCAGCTGGGACTTGTGCTTCGGCGGAAAGACCTCGTGAGCGTCGCTGATGTCAACCAATCCTGTGAAGGCGGCGACGTCCGCCGTACCGAAGAACTTCCGAGCTCCGACGTAGTTGGACGGGCTTCTCAGGGTCAGGATGTACTGATGGGGGAAGAGGTCATCCTTGAGCGCTTCGTCATAAGTCTTGTGGTCGATGAACACGTTCGCGAACGGGGTCGCCGTGAACGCCATGTATGACGACCTGGTCGTCAGGGCCAGCAGTTCTCGGATCTTCTGGTTGATCAGGGTGGGACTGGTGTCGCCAGTTGACCGGTAGTTCGTGTTGACCGAGGCATAGTCCGCCTCATCGTCGACGACGAGCATCGGGATGTCGAACTGCTCTTCTTTGAACTGGCTGGACAGCCAGGTGATCAGGTTGCTGAGCGGGGTCTTGTTCTTCTTGATGACGAACACGTACGGATGATCAGCGTTGGGATCGATATGCACCGCTTGACCGGTCAGCGATGATGCGACGAAGTCCTTCGCGTGCGTTGTCATCCCTTGGCCGCGCAAGAACTGCGTCTGCGTCGGGTGCCGCCCGACGCCGATCACCTTGTCATGTGCTGTGACCGAGGAGTCCTTACCTAGGAAGCCTTCGTCAACCCGGAACTGGGTCTGTTTACGGAGCGACTCAGTCCCGCCGGTCAGCAGCACGACAAGCTTGTATCCCGCATCGGCCGCCTTGTTGACAATCCCGATGTAGGTCGCGGTCTTGCCCGACTGGACATCACCGATCACGAGTCCACGCCGCTTCCATGACCCGGACTGGCTGGGGTCGCCCAGTAGGTCCACGACCTCGCCGCTGGACTGGTCCAGCTGATCGAGAACCTGCGGAGCGAAACCCTCGTCGTGGGCGAGGAACTGCTTGTACGAGTACCAGCGCTCAAGTTTCACCCTGCCCGAGGTGACCGCGTGGGCGAACCAAGGCTCGTAGTCAGGTGCAAGGACCACGGGTGGCGCGATCTCCACGGAGACCTGCTCCATGACAGCCCGGGCAATCCGGGCATACACCTCGGTCCCGGAGGCCTCGGGGAAGAGCAGGTCGACCGACGGACGCATCGCCGTGATCGTGGCCTCAACCGCCGTGAGGGGCGCAGGAAGCCTGTGTTTGGCGACGATCGCCTGCAGGATGAGGCTGACCGCAGGCTGCAGATCCGACGGCAGCGCGCCGGCCGACCCAGACATCTCCTGATCTGTGCTCACTGTGACAATGCCTCTCTCAAGTGCTTCGAGAAGTCAGGAACGAGGCAGTACGGGTCCGACATCGAGACGCTGGTGACGAACGTCTCGATGTCGATCCCATGGTCGCGCGTGAGTTGCCAGCCCGCGCGCGCCCGATCGATGAGTTCCTGTTCGTCAGGCAGGCCGGCGGGAACACCGTCTCCGCTCATTCGGTTGTGTGCATCGATGATCGGGAAGGTGCTCTGGAGGTCGTCGAGGACCAAGCCGAAGTGCTTGCGTTGATCGTCTGTCAGCGACTCGGCGAACGCGCGAACCACTGGATGATCGATGTTCACCTCGTACCGGAACTCACTACCGTCGACGTGAAGATCCCACAGATATTCGACGCCATCCAGCGGCTGGACCTTCCGACCACGGAACTCCTGAACCTTCTGGCTCGGCAGCATCATCGTCTTCGCGAGCTCGCCCAAGCGCTTCCTCACCTGAGGAGGCGGATCAGCGGCCGACTTCTTCACGTCCAGTGCCCACAGGTGGTCCAGCGTGTTCGGGATGTCCACCCGCACGCGGGTCAGCTTCGCCATCTCGCTACGCGGCATCACTCGGAACCAGGTCCCCCAGATGACGAGCCGCGAGCCGCGGTAGACGTAGAACCCCTGCGTCTCGCGAAGCCCTCCCAGGCGGAGCATGCGCCCACGCTCGGCGGCGGACAGCCTGTTCAGGTAGGGGAGTGTGTAAGCCATCAGACTGACCCTCCGGCCCTGAACCTCGATCGACTCCCAAGGGCTCGACTGGGTCAGCTTGGAGGTGCGCATGAAGGGGTCAATCGGCTCGATCACACCACCGTTGAGCCGGAACTCAGTCCGACGCACGCCGTCCCCGGAGATGAACAGGTGGAACACGAGCGCGACGTGCTGCTTCACGCGTTGAGCAACACGGTCCAGAGCCTCCTGTTCGGCACCCTCCGTCATCGCCAGCTGATCGAGGTCGCCCCAGTGCACGAGCGTCCCGTGCGAATAGTCGCTCAGGAGAGACCAGCCCAGCAGCGGGTCGAGGTCAGCGCGGTCGAGTTCCAGGAGCGACCAAGTAGCCGAGTCGATGACGTGGTCGAGGCTCCACCGCAGCGCGGTGATCTCGCCATCCCGCTTCGAGACCACGGTCAGCGACCGGCACTGCGACAGCGAGGCTGTCTTCAGTCCGAGCCCGAACCTTCCCAGGTCCTGAGGGCCGCGTTCCGCGCTCGGACCGGTCGCGGCCAACCGCATCGCGTCGACAGCCTCGGCCCTCGACATGCCGAGACCGTTGTCCACCACCGCAATCTCGAAGGCCCCAGCGGGGCTGAACAGCACGTCAACCGACGAGGCCTCAGCAGCAATGGAATTGTCGATGATGTCTGCAACGGCAGACTCGACGGTGTACCCGATGGAACGCATCGACTCCAAGAGACCCGGGTCCGGCGGCACGTCAATCGATCGCAACTGCTGCCACTCCTCATCGGTAGTCCCGTTGGAAACGGACTGTTGACTTACATCTTGCAGGAAGCCGGGTTGCCCTGCTCGTGATCGCGCTCCAGAGTCGCAAACACGTGTCAAGTTGCTCCGATTGGGGCTAGCTTCCGGCTGCATGCTCGTCCGCCCAACTGATCAGGAGCATCAAAGACTGAACGCAGTTGCGCTTGCTGTACTGCCGACGCGAGACAGCGTGGACGGTGGCATGGCGAGAGTAGTCGGACGGGATGGCGTCCCCGTTCTTGACCCAGGACTCCAGATGACCGTTCCACACGGCCAGCCAGACAACACTTGGTGTGGATGTCCATCTCCTGGATCACGTCCGGGACGTCGGTCCCGAGCCTCCGCTTCGTAAGCGCCCTTCGCTCCTGAAGGGTCCGGACTAGCGCAGCAACCAGTGTGTCGAGGGTCACGGTGAACACAGCTTGTGCCGAGCCTTGACCCCACCGGCGCCGAAGTGGCGATCGAATACGCCGGAGAAGCCAACGCCGGAGTAGACGAGGCCGTCGCGGTCGTTGAGGGCTCCTCAGAACTGCACGCCTTCGCAGCTCATCAGGCCATGAACATCCCTCGCGGCGGCTGGGAAGCGGTCCTCAAAGGCCAGAGAGGCGTCAATGCCGTCGCACAGCTACTCGAGAACGCAGGGTTCAACGTCACCCAAGAAGTGAGGATGTCGGCCAACTGTGACTTGTCGGATCTGGCCGGCTCGGACCGGAGCCCGCCAACTGACGACGTCGAGGGGGTCTATCTCGCGCGACCACGCGTGGAACGAGCCCCTCTCTCACGGGACCGCGTCCCAACGGCACGCCGTTGCGGCGGGGCCACGGCCTCCGATGCGTCTTCGCGTTGAAAGTCCTGGATGGCGAGTCGTGCCCGTACGTCGGTGGTCCGTCGAAGCTGGAACTCCGCGGCTTCGTTCGGGCGTTCGTTCCAGGCGTGCGCCATGTCGACGAGGGCTGCACGGATCAGGCTCGAAGGAATGCCGGTCTGGTCTGCGATGTAGTTGATGCCTGACGCCCAGCAGTTGGGCGGTTGCGCCGCGAGGATGATGCTGGCTTCGATCGCGGCTTGTTCTGGGGGTAGATGGCGAAGGCGTTCTTCCATGAGTTCACTGCCGAGGCGTTCCGCGCCGTCGAGGGTTGTGACGAGGAGGTCGGTCCGGTTGCGGGCGAGGAGATCGGCAGGATCGGTTCCCTCGGGCAGCCGGGCGAATCGGGGGTCAAGGCCACTGGCGGACAGGATCCAGTAGTCGCGTTCCGCCGCGATCCGGCCAGCAAGATCGGCGTCCGTGGCCACGACCGGGTCACGGGGCTGGTCGCGGAGTTGGGCGGCCTGCTGGGTGGTCAGGCTGGTACCGAGCGCGGCTACTCCCACATGGCGGCCACCTGTGGCGACGCTAACGGCGATGGCGTCAAACGGGCCTTCGGCGAGTACCGGGATGCTCTCCACGTCGAGGTGTCCTGCGACGAACAGCTGGTCGCCCTTGTGGTAGAGCGCGGTCTCGGCCGTGTTGAGGTACTTGGGCCCGTGTCCGTCGTCATCGCCGACGGTGGGGTTGCGTCGTGCGACGAACCCAAGAATCGCGCCGTCAGTGTTGGTGATGGGGAAGGTTACGCGGTCGCGGAAGCGGTCGATGAGGCGTCCTGTGCTGGCTCGGGTGGCGACGCCGGCGGCGAGCATCTCGTCGTCGGTCACGTTCTGGTGGCGCAGGTGGGTGACGAGGCCGGTCCAGCCGTCTGGTGCGTAGCCGGGTCGTAGGTCGGTTCCGGTGAGGTCTTGGCCGAAGCGTTCGGTGACGTAGCTGCGGGCCCAGCTGTCGGTGTAGCAGAGCTGGTAGTAGTCGGCGGTGAGCTGGTTGATCTGGATGAGTCGCTCCCGCGGTGGGGCGTCGCGCCACATGTCACGGCGGTCGAGCATGGCCCTGATCTCGGCGGGCGTTGGGTCTGGAGCTGGCAGGCCACGACGAACCATCGCCTCGAACGCGAGTGCCTGGTCGACGTCCAGGTCGATGTCGTTCTCGTCCAGGACGCCGACGTCGGGCGGCTCAGGCTCGGTCGGCGTGCGGTCGGCTCGGGGCGCGATGACTGGTGCCGTAGGTGTGTAGCCGTCGTTGAGGTCGGCGGGTGGTTCGTCTTCGATCAGGCCGGGATCGTCGTGGTCGGCTGTCGGGTGGGTGAGGAGGGAGAGTCGCCAGACCCAGGC
>MTLD01000649.1_pt2 | contig 11728 bp, 11 predicted proteins | sample 1982471 | NCBI WGS metagenome assembly MTLD01 (sample SAMN05712604, study PRJNA340218) | biofilm metagenome | isolation source: sample SPM anode biofilm adapted to -50 mV | place: USA | collected 2012-02-03
AATTTCTTCACGGGCCGCTTTTGTGCCTACTGTTATTGGTGATGGGCGTTATGGTCTGATGCGGCCGGGGCCGTAGCGTCATTTGTCGTAGACGGCTTTGTTCCGTGGTCGGTGTTCATGTCGACCGAGTTCACCATGTCGAGCATCATCTGGTGGAAACCGGCGTCGCTCTGCAGCATCTGCTTCATGGCCGCCTGCATCTCGGGCTGCTGCATGGTGCTGATCATCGCCTGCTGCATTTCGGGGCTCTTCATTATTTCAACACATTGTTTCTGCATTTCAGGGGTTTTCATCATGTCGGCCATGGCCTTGGGGTCCATGTTGCCCATCTGGTTGCCCTGCGTCATCATTTGCGGCTGCTTGGCCGGCTCGGCGGCGCTGCCGGTGCTCGTCCCGAAGGCAAATCCCAGCGCGGCAACCGAAACCAAGGCTACGGCGACTCCAGCGATCAATTTTTTGTTCATATTGACGTCCTTTCTGAGATAAAAGTTACTAGACTCGTTTGGCTCCGTAGTAACGGGCGGCAAAATAGGCGTCGTTCAGGTCGGCGACCGCCACCACCCCCTGGGAAAAGGAGGTGTGGATGAATTTGTCGCGGCCGATGTAGATACCGACGTGGGACGCCCCGGGGGCGTAGGTCGTGAAGTACACCAGGTCGCCGGGAATAAGGGCGGCGCGGGGAACGCTGCGGCCGACTAGGAACTGCAGGTCGGCGGTGCGGGGCAGGTCGATGCCCGCCTGGCGGAAAACGTACTGGACGAAGCCCGAGCAGTCGAAGCCTTGGGCCGGCGAGGCCCCGCCCCACACGACCCGGTTGCCGAGCAGCCCCTGGGCGATGCCGATCGCCCCGGCGGCCGGACCGGCCGGCGTCAGCGCCGCCTCATCGGCGACGGGTATGGCCGCCCCGGTGACGCGGATGCTGTCGAGCGTCTGCAGGAACTGGCTGTGGTTCGAAGCAGGGGCGGCCTGGGCGGGCACCGTCCCGGCGGCGGCCATCGCCACCGCGAGAAATATAAGCCATCTTTTCATCCAGGCCCCTCCCCTTTCTTGTCGTTTAGTGGTGCGACCCGGACTGAAGGTTTTTCATCGCCTGAGCCATGGCGTCCTGCATGGCCTTGATTTTGCCTTCGACGACCGTCTGGTCGACCTTGGCGCCGCTGACCGAATCGCGCAGTTCGCCGGCGGCCTTCTGTATGGCCGCCTTGGCGGCGGCGTCGTTCATGTGGGGCATGACCTTGTCGGCCATACTGGCGATCTGGCCGGCGGACTTCTGGGCGTCCATCATCTGGCCGGCTTTAACCTGTTTCATCATATCCTGGACGCTCTTGTCCATGTCTTTCATCATCGGCATCGGGTCGCCGCTCGGCATTACATGGCCGGAATGGCCGTCCTGCGTCTTCTGCGGCTGTTGGGCCTGGGGTTGGGCCTGGGCCTGGGGCTTGCTGTCGCTGGAGCCGCAGCCGGCGACGAGGGCCAGGGAGAGGCCGAGCGCCAGGACGAGGACGGTGAGGGTGCTTTTTTTCATGGTTGTTGTTCCTCCGTTTTTTAGGCTGATTGTTGCTGCACTTGTTTGCGGTCTCGCCTGTCATACCACACATAGTAGATACTCGGCAGTACGACCAGGGTGAGGATGGTGGCGGTCACCAGACCGCCGACAACCACGGTGGCCATCGGCCGCTGCACCTCGGCGCCCGTGCCGGTGGCGAAGATGAGCGGGAAGAGGCCGATGCTGGCGACGAGGGCGGTGATCATGACGGGCCGGAGCCGGGTGACGGCGCCTTCGATGATCGCTTCCTCCAGCGGCTTGTGCTCGCGCAGGTGGTTGATGTAGGTCACCATTATGACCCCGTTCTGCACGGCGATGCCGAAGAGGGCGATGAAGCCGACGGCCGCCGCGACGGTGAGGTACATCCCCGATGCCCAGATGGCGACGATGCCGCCGATGAGCGAGAAGGGCACGTTGAGGAGGATGAGCAGGGCGTCCTTGGCCGAGTTGAAGGTCATGAACAGCAGGAAGAAGGTGAGGATGATGGCCAGCGGCACGACCACGGCCAGGCGGTTCTTGGCCCGCTGCTGGTTCTCGTACTGGCCGGTCCACTGCACCGAGTAGCCCGCAGGCAGGTCGACCTTCTCCTTGATGAGTTTGTTGGCTTCGTCGACGTAGCTGACGACGTCGCGGCCGCGGGTGTTGAGCTGGACGATGGCTCGGTAGGTACCGTTTTCGCTGCTGATCATCGACGGGCCGTCCGCCACCCGGAACTGGGCGACGTCGCCGAGAAGTATATACGCCCCGCTTGGGGGTGCGGCCGAAGCCGTAGCGCCACCCATGCCACCGCCCATTCCACCCCCGCCGGCAGCCTTGGCGCCGCCACCGGTCACCGGGATGAGGATGTTCTTCATGGCGTCGATGTTCTCGCGGTTGTCGCGGTTATAGCGGACGAGGACGTCGAAGCGCTTGCGGCCTTCGATGGTGGTCGTGGCCGCCCGGCCGCCGATGGCCAGTTCGATGGCGTCCTGGACCTCGTTGATGTTGAGGCCATGACGGGCCATCTTTTCGCGGTCTACCTGCACCTCCAGGTAGGGGGCGCCGAAGATCCGCTCGGCCAACAGGTCGCCCGTGCCCGGCACGGTTTGCAGCAGCTTTTCGATCTCGAAAGCCTTCTGCTGGATGACGGCGAGGTCGTCGCCATAGATCTTCAGGCCAAGCTCGGTGCGGACGCCGGTGGTCAGCATCGAAAGGCGGCCGGCGATCGGCTGGGTGTAGGCCTGGTTGAGGCCGGGCAGCGCGGATAGCTTGGTAGCCATCTCATGCTCGATGTCCGCTTTGGTCATCCCCGGCCGCCACTGGTCCTTGGGCTTGAGGGTGACGATCGTTTCGATCATGTTGATCGGCGCCGGGTCCATGGCCGATTCGGCCCGGCCGACCTTGCCGACCGACATATCGACCTCCGGCACCTCCATGATAAGCTTGTCCATCTTCTTGGCCGCCTCGGTCGCTTCGGTGAGCGACACGCTCGGCAGCATGGTCGGCATGACGAGGAAGGTGCCTTCGTCGAGCGCCGGCATGAACTCGGTGCCGATGAACGGCAGGAGGGAAAAGCCGGCGATCATGATTATCACTGCCACGATTATCGTGGTTTTCCGGTACACGATGACTTTTTTGAGGATGGGCACGTAGAGCTGGTGCAGCTTGCGGACTATCCACGTCTCCTCCTCCTTGATCTTGCCGCGGAGGAGCAGGGTACACAGCACCGGCACGAGGGTGAAGGCGAGGATGAGCGAGCCGGTCATGGCAAAGGTCTTGGTCCAGGCCATCGGGCTGAACATCTTGCCCTCGGTGCCGGTCATGGTGAACACCGGCAGGAAGGTGACGATGATGATGGTTATCGAGAAGAAGATCGGCACGGCGACCTCTTTGGCCGCTTCGAGCGTAACCTCCAGGATACTTCGTCGCCCGCCATTCTCGGCCAGGTGGCGGTAGACGTTCTCGACCATGACGATGGCCGCGTCGGTCATGACGCCGATGCCGATGGCGATGCCGCCTAGAGACATCAGGTTGGCCGACAGGTGGATGCCCTTCATCCAGATGAAGGCGATGAGGATGCCGATCGGGATGGCGCTGGTCACGATGATGCTGGATTTGAGGTTGCCGAGGAAGAGGAAGACGATCAGCGATACGAGGATAAACTCCTCGACGAGCGCCCGCTCAAGAGTGTTGACCGCCTTCTTCACGAGGTCGGTCTGGTCGTAGAACGGCTCTATCCTCATGCCCTTGGGCAGGGTGGGCTGGATTTCGGCGATCTTGGCCTTGACCTGATCTATTACGTTCAGCGTGTTCTCGCCCATGCGCTGGATGACGATGCCGCCGGCCGCCTCTTGTCCGTCCTTGGTCAGCACGCCGCGCCTAAAGTCCGGCCCCAGCGTCACGCGGGCCACGTTCTTGACGTAGACAGGGACGTTGCTGTTCTGGGTGACGACGATGTTGGCGATGTCGTCGACCGACTGGATGAGGCCGAGGCCGCGGATGACGTACTCTTGGCCGTTCTGCTCGACCACTTTGGCGCCGATGTTGGCGTTGTTGGCGCCGACGGCGGCGAATACCTGCCCTACGCTCACGCGGTAGGCCTTCATGAGGTTGGGGTCGAGGTTGACCTGGTACTGGAGGACGTAGCCGCCGATGCTGGCGACCTCGCCTACGCCGGGGACGGCGCTCAGCTGCGGCTTGATGAGGAAGTCCTGGATGGTCCGCAGCTCGGCCAGGTTGTGGCGGTCGGACTCGATGGTGTACATGAACACCTGGCCCATCGGCGTGCTCACCGGACCGAGGGCCGGTTGGACGCCCCGCGGCAGGCGCGGGATGGCCTGCTGCACCTTCTCGTTGACCACCTGGCGGGCGAAGTATGGGTCGACCCCGTCCTCGAAGATGACGGTGACCATCGAGAAGCCGAACGAGGAGGACGAGCGGACGTCCTTGACCTTGGGCAGGCCGCGCAGCGCCGTCTCCAGCGGATAGGTGACCTGGTCCTGGACCTCCTGCGGGCCGCGGCCCATCCAGTCGGCGTACACCAGCACCTGGTTCTCGCTCAGGTCGGGGAAGGCGTCGATGGGCGTGTCGCGGAGGACGAAGATGCCCCACATGACGGTCAGCATCGACAGGACGACGATTATTACCCTGTTTTTGAGGGAGAATTCGATTAGTTTATTGAGCATTGTCGTGCCCCCTTAATGGCCGCTGTGGCTAGAACCAGCCGGGGCGGATGGGTTTGCGGGCGCAGCCGGAATCTGCGATGCAGGTGCGGGGGCAGCCGCGGGGGTCTGTGCGCCGCCGGATTTGCTGCCGCCGTGTCCGCTGTGGCCGCCGAAGCTGCCGAGCTGGGTCTGCGAGTCGATGAGGAAAGTGGCGGCCGTTACTACCGTTTCGCCCGGCTGCAGGCCGGACAACACCTGGACGTAGCCGTCGGCTTCCTGGCCGGTGACGATGTCGCGCTTGGCGAAGGTGTCCTCGGCTTGGGCGACGTAGACCACTTTACGCGTGCCGGTGTCGATGAGGCTGGATACCGGTATGACCAGGCTTTCGCCAAGTTGCAGGCCAACGGACGCATTGACAAACATGTTGGGTTTGAGCTTGCCGTCCGGGTTGGCCATCTCGATCCTCACTTTGACTGCCCTCGTGGCATCGTCGAGCACCGGATTAATGAAGGTGATTACGCCGCCGAAGTTCTCACCGGGATAGGCGGCGGCCGTTACCTGCACCGGCTGACCGACTTGAACGCCGGCGATATCTTTTTCGTAGATGTCGGCGTATAGCCAGACGCTGGCCAGGTCGGATAAGGTGTAGAGTTTTTCGCCAGGCATGATGTAGGCGCCCGGCAATACCGTTTTTTCCATCACGGTGCCGCCGAACTGGGCCCGGATGATCATATTGTTGTTGATCTGACGGCTATGGCTGAGGTGCTCGACATCCCCCTCGGGAATGCCCAGCAGGATGAGTTTACGCTTGGCCGCCTCAAGCAGTCTGCTGTTCAACTGGACAACTTCGCGGCTGGCGCCGCGCAGCTTCTGGATGCTGTCGAGGGCCAGGAGGTATTCTTCCTGAGCAGATATATAAGTAGGGCTGTACACTGCGGCGATCGCCTGGCCGGGGGCGATGTACTGGCCGTCGGCGATGACGTACAGTTCGTCGATACGCCCTTCCACCCGGGAGGTGATGTAGGCGCGGCTGCTTTCGTTAAGGGCGATTTTCCCCGTTGTTTTAATATCCTTGGTGAACGCCCGCTTGGCGACCGTCGCCGTCTGCACCCCGGCAAGCTGTCTTGCTTTGGCGTCCAGTTTCACCACGTCGGCCGCGGCCCCGTGGCCGGCGTTGCCGCTCTCCGCCGCCTGCTGCGCTGCTGGCGCCGCCTTCTTAGCGGCAAATTTGCTGTAGCCCCAGCCGCCGGCCGCTGCCAGGACGACTATGACGCCCGCCACTATCCACTTGTTGGCTTTTATCCAATCTATTGTCATTTCGTTCTCTCCGTCCTCTTCGCTAATTTCCGCGGGGGGCTAGATGTTGGTGAATAAGGGTTTGCCGACTGCTTTTTCCAGGTTGGCGGCCGCTTTCTCGTAGTCGATCCGGGCCTTGTAGTAGCCGAGCTTGGCGTTTCGCAGGGTAGTTATGGCGTCTAGCACGGCCATGAAGTCGGCTTTGCCGTTCGTGTAGGCGACAACCGCCGCCTGGTAGGACTGCTCGGCCTGGGGGACGATGGTGTTCTTGTACAGGTCGATCTGGCTCCATGTTGTCGTGGCGTCGGTGAGGGCCATCTGCACGTCCAGCCCGGCCATGTTCTGCATGCTGGCGAGCGCCGCCTTGCTGGCTTCGAGGCTGGCGCCGGCGGCGCGGATGTCGGCCTGGTTCTTGCCGCCCCACACCGGCAGCATGAACATTACGCCTACCTTCCATCTGTCCGGGTTCATCTCGTTGTCGCGGTAATCCTTATAGCCGAGCGACAGCTGGAGGTCCGGCAGGCTGGCCTGCTTCTTCGCCAGTTTCACGCCGCTCTCGGCCATCGCCACCTGCGAGGTCATCCCCTGCAGGGCCGGCTTGCCGCTCAGGGCGGTTGCCTGCAGCGTCTGCAGGTCGAAGTTGGGCGGCGGGGCGTTGAACTCTTCTTTCACGGCCAGCTCGCTGTCCGCCGGCCGGCCCATGGCGACGTTGACCTTCGCCCTGGCCACCGCCTCCATGCCGGCCATGGAAACGAGGTCGGTGGTCATCTTCGCGTACTCCGTCTGGGCGCGCAGAGTGTCCTGCAGCGGCACCATGCCGGTCGAGTAGTTGACCTGGGCTATTTGGGCCAGCTGGCCCATCAGCTGTTGGTTCTCCTTGCCGATCGCCAGCGCCTGGGTGGCGTACAGGAGGTCGTAGTACGCCTGCTTGGCGTCGACATATACCTGCAGGCGTTTGTCTAGGTAGTTACCCTTGGACATGGCCGCGTCGCTCGCCGCCATCTTGCCCATCAGGCTGAGTTTGGCCGGGTTCATTATGTCCTGGGTCAGGGTGTACTCCGTCATCATCGCCTGGCCGGGGCCGAGCGTCGCCGTCGGGATGTCGTCTTTCATGATGCCGAGCTGCGGGTTGGCCAACGATTTAGCGGACAGTATCTTGTTATCCTTCTCCTCCCAGCGTTTCTGAGCTTCGGTGACGGCCGGATTCTTATTTACGGCCGCGTTGACGACGTCGCTCAGCGTCAGCGCGCCGGCCGCAAATGCCGTACCGACTGTGTTGGCCATCAACGCTAGGGCCACTAACGGCGCGACGAAAAAACGGTTTGCTTGCCGATTCATTGAAAGTCCTCCTCACAAATAATTAGCCTATATAAAAGCGACCTGTTTTTTGTCGCTGTTCGCTTTGAATACTCTGTCCCAGCCTTGCTCATGAGCAAATGTACTAGCATGGGGAACCCTACCGGTTGGTGTCTTCGGGGAGTCCGATATGACGCAGGACATTGACCACGTAGACCAGGAACACTACACTGATTGCCAGAAAAACCAGCATCATCGCCCTTCACCTCTCTTGCGGAAGCGTAATATTTGCCTCTTGAGGCTGCGCCGCTAGTTAATATCTTAGCGGGACAATATGAAGAACTGATGAATGACTTCTGAAGAAGTTGTGTTAAATTGCCGGCGCAAAAAAAAACAGCCGCCCCAATGACGGCTGCCTACCGGAATGATCGGTCAGGTCACCTGTTCAATTAGTGATGACCGTGATTATGCCCATAATCTTGTAGTGAATAGGGGTTTATCCCGGCACGGCCGGCCGATCCGGAATTGCCGACCTGCGGCCGGTCCTCTCCCTTCGGTACGTATGTACCTTTGTTTGCGTTGATCATAGCAAACACTTGTAAGTATTCTATAAATATCTAACGAAAGATCCGTGAATATCTTACGCATTCGCAGCCACGGTAGGCAACAGTACCTTGAAACAGCTGCCCTCGCCCGGCCTGCTGTCGACCAGGACGCTGCCGCCGTGAGTTTCTACCAGTTGCTTGACAATCGCCAAGCCGATGCCCGTTCCCCCGCTCCTGCGGTTGCGTGATTTGTCCGCCCGGTAAAAATGGTCGAAAATATGCGGCAGGTCTTCCGGCGCTATCCCTTGTCCGGTATCGCGGACCGAAACGGCGACCCATTCTTTATCTTCCCTTTGCTCGACGGCTGTCGCCACCGTCACCTTGCCGCCCGTGTTCGTGTAGCGCACGGCGTTCGTCAGCAGGTTGAAGACAACCTGCCGCATGCGATTGGCGTCGATTTCCAGCGCCGGCAGTCCGCCCAGGTCGCATTCGACCTGTATCTTCTTTTCCTCCGCCAGTCGCTTGACCATACCGACCGCATGGGAAACGAGCTGGTTGACGTCGGCCGGGGCTTTTTCGAGCGACAACTGGCCGGCCTCGGCCAGCGACAGGTCGCGCAGGTCGTTGATAAGCCTGTTGAGGTGTATAGATTCTTCGAATAGAGAGTTCAGTTGTTCCTTGTCGGTATCGACGACGCCGTCGATCATCCCTTCCAGGTTCCCCTGGATGACGGATAAAGGCGTCTTCAATTCGTGGGCGATGTCGGCGAGAAGCTGCTTGCGCAGTCTGTTGTTCGTCTCGAGGGCTTCGGACATACGGTTGAAGGCGGCGGCAAGTTGCTGTACTTCGTCGTTCGAATCCACTTGCACCTTGTGGGCGAAGTTGCCGCGTTCAATCTCCTGTACTCCGGTGCTCAGCCTGCGTAGCGGCACGGTGATGCTGCGGGCCAGTGCGTAGCTGGCCGCCAACCCGACTAGGACAATGGCCGATCCGACCCAGATAAGCGAATTATGCACCGAGTTCAGGAACTCCTGTTCCTGCATGCCCATCATGGTATGGCCCGCTATGCCGCCGTCCGAGTGCTCGTACAGGTCGACGAGATAGTCCTGGAAGAGGTTGGTCATCTGGTGGTTGGCCAAGAAGATCAGCAGGAATACCGTCAGGGTGATGGCCAGGAACATCAAGCCCGTTATCCTGTAAGTTATGCTGGTCAATCGCCTTCACCGGCGAGCCTGTAGCCCACCCCGTAGACGGTCTGGATATAACGGGGCTCCTTGGGGTTGTCCTCGATCTTGCGGCGCAGGTTCTTCATATGGGCGTCGACGGTCCTTTCGTACCCCTCAAACGAATACCCTTGCACCCGCTCGACGATTTGCAGCCGGCTGAAAACCCTGCCGGCGTTGGTCGCGAGTTGTTCGAGGATTTTGAACTCCGTCGGCGTCAAATCAAGCAGCGTGTTGCCCTTCTTGACCATATGCCGTTCGACATCGATAACTAGGTCCCCCACAATGATCGGCTCGGCCTTGGCAGCCGTCTTCTGGGTGCGGCGTAAAATAGCTTTGGCCCGTGCGACTACCTCGCGCGGGCTGAACGGTTTGGCGACGTAGTCGTCGGCGCCCATTTCCAGCCCGATGACGCGATCCGTCTCCTCGTCGCGGGCGGTGAGCATTATGATCGGCACTTCGCTTTCCTTGCGGAGCTTACGGCATATTTCCCACCCGTCCATGCCGGGCAGCATCAGGTCCAGGATGACCAGATCCGGGTTCTTGTCCCGTATGGCCTGGACGGCGCCGCCTCCCTCATGGGCCAGATATGTGATGTAGCCTTCTTTATCGAAGTAGGATTTGAGCAGCTTCGTGATCTTGACATCGTCGTCGACGATGAACACCGACTGGTGCGCCATGGGATATCCTCCTCCACATCTCTCACAATATAGTATCATACCCGGTAATCAAAGGCATTAATGCTGGCCGTTGTGTCCGCCGTCACTGTTATTATCGGCAGGAACCTCCGGGCTGTTAATATTCTTTTCCGCCGCATTTACAATCAATCCCGCCGTCGAACACGCCTAGGAAAACAGCTGGCAAAAGTGCAACCGCCGTCTTTTTCACTGTAAATTCCACCCTTCCTGAATATATCTTTACTTTAACAGCTAATTATGAATAAGCCGTGAAGAAAGTATGACTTTTTTGTATGTTTTGGCCACGGAGCACTACCAGACACCTGATAATTTCGTTCCCACAGGTTCGCTGCGGAAATGTTGAGCGCTTAATATACGTTCATATTACGCACATACATTCTTTACAACAAATGCATCATTTCTTTGCGAGATATTCAAAATGGATTGCTAAAATGAAAACAAATCCAAAGGAGGTAGATAACATGAAAAAAACGTTTCGCATCCTCGCAGCAACCCTTTTGGTATCCCTTTCGGCCATTTCCATCGCCCTCGCCAACCCGTCCGGAGACGGGTGGGTCTGGATGCCGCCGGACGATTCCCGCGAAAAACAAGCAATAGCCGAGACGGTCAGAATGCAGACCCACCTTAACACCCTGGTGTCAGACATACTCAAGACCAAAATTGGCGGCTGAGCAATACTTTATCCCCATGATAGCGAAGGGGCCGGACACAGAATGTCCGGCTCCTTCGCCTTCTTCGTTTATTTTTCCAAGCCTACATACCGGCCATCTTACGGCATTCGGCGGCGCAATCCCGGCAGATTTGCGCGCATTCCTGGCAGTGGCTGTCCTTAAACATCGCGCATTCTTGGGCACACCGTTCGCAAACATCCGCGCACATTCCGCAAATCGCCTGGGCGAACTGGCTATCCCTCGTCATGTAGGCGGCTGACATCTGACACAGCTCGGCGCAGTCGACCAAGGTACTAATGCACCTTGCCCTCGCCCCCACATCCGCTTCATTTAAGCATGCCTTGAAACACTCGTTGCATGCCTGGGCGCACTTCATGCATGCGTCGATACACCGCTGCATCTTGTTGGTCATGGTCATTACAGGACTCATTTCATCGGCCTCCTTTGAGAAGATACCAATAGTTTTCGGTAAAACCCAGTTTTATATGCGATCTCCTTCAGCTAAACGACTTCTTGCAACCGCACTAAGCATATGCGCCTCAAAATTAAACCGCGGCTTTGCAGCCGCGGTTTCTCCCGTCCTATTATCTTACTCAGTCGAGGTCGTGCTTTTCCAGGGCGGTCTCGTCTTCTCCCAAGCGTGACGCCATCTCCATCTGGGTGACCGTTTCGATTTCGGCCTGCACATCGAAACAAATCTCTTGCCATGTTCCCATAATAAAGCCGTGCATGAACGGAGGCATGGGCGGCATCCGGTGGGGCGGCCGGAGGAACTCAAGATAATCCCGGACCGCAGGAGGCAGGCGGCCCTGCTCCACCACCAACAACGGCGTGTGTTTGCCGTGATGGGCAAGAGCGTTCGCTGCCACGGCGAGGTCCCACCGGTCGATATTCGCGTAAGTGAAGGCGTCGCCGCGACCTTTCATCGAGCGATTCCATCCCAGCCCAGATTCTGTGTCGTGGTAGGCCGCGAACCTGATAGCGGTAGCGAACGGATTCCGCCCGGCGATTCTCCGGACAGGAGGTTCGACGATTCGGTCTATCTCCCTCACAGCATTGTCGCCAATCGCCCGCTTGCCGCCCACAACATATACGACGTTGTTACGGAACTTGCGCAGCGCCTCGGCCGTCGCCAGCGGCAGCCGATCAGGGTTGGTAAAGAGTATCGGAACACCCGTATGGGATGAATAGTAAGGAACCGTCATCCCCTCGAACGGACTTGCCGTCGATACGACGAACAGGCTAGCCGGACCATCGTCCGACTCGGGGGTTATCTTCTTGCGGAGGCAAGCCACAGCAGCCGCGGTATC
>MTLD01005993.1_pt1 | contig 11694 bp, 7 predicted proteins | sample 1982471 | NCBI WGS metagenome assembly MTLD01 (sample SAMN05712604, study PRJNA340218) | biofilm metagenome | isolation source: sample SPM anode biofilm adapted to -50 mV | place: USA | collected 2012-02-03
CCCGCCGCGGCCGCGCAGACTGCGGGGGCGGACGCGGGCGCCGCGAATGCGGCCGCGCCCGGGGCCGCGCCGCCTTCCTGCCGGTCCCAGCAGGAACTCATGGCCCTGGCGACGGGCGCCATCAGGGCGGCGATGAAGCCTGGCGCCGCGAACGTCCTCGTCGCCCATTGCTTCGCCTCGGGCGCGATGACGAGCGAAAGCGAATCGGCCTTCGTCGGCGCGGCCGAGCAGGTCGACGCGGGGCTCTTCGCGGGCTTCGATTACGTGGCCCTGGGGCACCTGCACAAGGCGCAGAGTCCCGCGCCCCGCCTGTGGTATTCGGGCGCGCCCCTGGCCTACTCGACGGGCGAGGCCGGGGCCGGGAAGGAATTCGTCGCGGTGGAGCTGGTTCCCGGCGCGGCGCCGCGCGTCGAGCATATTCTCCTCGTTCCCAAGCGGCGGGTGAGGGTGCTTTCGGGCTTTTTCGACGACGTGCTCGCGCGTCCCCTCCCGGCGCCCGAGCGCGATGACTATGTCGAGATAAGGCTTTTGGACGACGATCTCGTCCTGAACGCCGCGGACAGGCTCAAGGCCGTCTATCCTCGCCTTCTCGGGGCTCATCAGAAGGCTTTGGAGGCGCGCGGCGGCGAGCCGGGCGAAGAAGGCTCGGGCGAGGGCGGGGCCTCGGGGCGGCGCGCGGCGCGAGCCAAGGGTTCACCCGATCGGCTGCAGGCGGCCGGCGAGGATTTCGCGGCCTTCCACGCCGAGATGACGGGCGAGGCGCCCGGCGAGTCCATGGCGAAGCTCTTCGCCGAGATCGCGAGGGAGGCCGCCGATGCGTCCGCTTAGGCTCAGCCTCAAAAACATAGGCCCCTACCGCGAGCCCGCCGAGGTCGATTTTTCGTCGCTCGGCGAATTCTTCCTGATCTGCGGCAAAACGGGCTCGGGCAAGTCCACGATCTTCGACGCGATCGCCTACGCCCTTTTCGGGCAGGCGCCGGGCGCGCGGTCGGGGCACGAGGCCGACCTCGTCTCCGACTTCGCCCAGCCTGGCGACAAGCCGGAGGTGGCCTTCGAGTTCGCCCTGTCGGGGACGGTGTACCGGGTGGCGCGCACGGCGCCGTACACAAAGCCCAAGCGGGGCGGGGGATTCACCGCCGCGCTGCCCGACGCCGCGGTTTTCGTGGCCGATCCGGAGGCGGAGAGCGGCTGGCGGAACGTGGCCGACGGCGTCCGCGACTCGAACGAAACGCTCTCCGCGCTGATCGGTCTCACGGCGGACGAATTTTCGAAAATAATCCTCCTGCCGCAGGGCGAGTTCCAGCAGTTCCTGGAGATGGAGTCGACCAAGCGCAGCGAGGTGCTGGAGAAGCTTTTCCCCGTCGAGCTCTACGACCGCGTCGCGGAGATCGCCAAGGCGCGCGTCCAGGAGGCGAAGGCCGCGCTCGCGGCGGTCGGCATGGAGATCGAACGGCTCGATGCCGAGGCGGGCGAGGTTCCGGAAGGCAGGCTCGCGGAGCTTCGGGCCGCGCTGGAAGCCGCTTCGCGGGAGGAAGCCGCGGCGGCTGAGGCTGTCTCTTCGGGAGAACGCGCCCTGGAACGCGACAGGGAGAAGGCGGAGCGCTCGCGCCGGGCGCTGGAGGCCGCCGAGGCCGTTCGCACGCTGGAGGCCGTGGGCGCCGAGGAGGCGGCCCGGGCGGCGCGCATTTCCGCCGCCAAGGCCGCGGCCGCCGTGGAACCCTCTACGCGGGCGTTCGCCAAATCGCGGGCCGCGGCGATCGAGCTGGAGGAGCGCGCCGCCCGCCTGGCGATGGCCGCGGAGGAACTTGCGGCCGCCGGTCCCGAGATCGACCGCGCCCGCGCCCGCGTCGCCGAGCTCGCAACCCTGGCCGAAGCGAAGCAGGGCGAGGTTTTCGGGCTCCAGAAGGCCATCGAAGCCTGGAAACGCCGCCTCGAGGCGCTGTCCCGGCGCGAGGCCGCGGAGCGTCTCGTCCGCGAATTCGAAAGCCGCCTCTCCGGCGAGCGTTCGGCGATCGCGGCGCTGAAAGCGGAGCTTTCAGCGCTGCGCCCCAGCCCCGAGGAGGAAGCGGCGCCGCGCGCGGAGATCGAGCGTCTGCAAGCCGCCGAGGCCGCGATCGGCCCCCTTTCCGCGCAGGCCAAGCGGCGCGTCGCGCTTTTTGCCGATCTTGAAGCCGCCGAAACCGCGCGCCGCGGCATCGAAGCATCCTATAAAAAAGCGGCCGCCGAACGCGGCCGCCTCGCCGAGGGGCTCGCCGCGATGGAAGCGGCCTTCGCCCATTCGGCGGCGATCCGGCTCGCGGGCGATCTCAAGCCGGGGAAACCCTGCCCTGTCTGCGGCTCCGCGAGCCATCCCGCGCCGGCGACCGCCCAGCTCGACTTCGGCGGCGCGGCCCGGGACGAGGTCGAGGCGGCGCGCGCCGCGCATCTCGAGGCCGCGAGCGCGGCGGCCGCCCTCGAGGCGAGCCTCGGCCACGCGGTCTCGCGCGCCGATGAGAAGCGCGCCGAGCTCGCCGCGCAGGAATCCGAGCTTGCTTCGGGGCTCGCCGCCCTGGGCGACGCCTCCGCCGCCGCGAGCCGCGCGTCCGCCTCCGCATCCGCTCCCGCGGTCTGGACCGATTGGACCGCCGGCTTCGGCGCCGAAGCTTCCGCCGGTCTCGTCGCCATGCTCGCCCGCGCCGCCGAGGGCGTCAAAGCCGCGCTCGCCGAGCAAAAGGCGCTGATCGCCGCCATCGAGAACCGCCGCCGGCTCGCGGTCGCCAAGGAAAAAGCGCTCGCCGCCCGCGCGGAAGCCCTCGAGACCGTGCGCGCCGAAGCCGAGCGTGCTTCGGCCGAGTTCGCGCGGCGCGGCGCCGTGCTTCAGGAGACCGAGCGCGAGGCCGGCACCGCCGATCCCTCGCCCGCCTTCGAGGCCGCCCAAGCCGCGCTTTCAGCCCACAAGGCCGAGCGCCAGCGGCTCGAATCCGAATGCGCCGCCCACGACAAGCGCCTCGCCGAGGCGAAGGCCTCGCTGGAAACCCTCGGCCGCGAGCGGGAAACGCGGCTCGCCTCGCTGGCCGGTGAATGGTCGCGCCTGGCCGACGCGCTGATCGCGCAAGGTTTCCTCGCCGCCGCTCAAAAGCCCGCGGCGCCCGCCGCGACAGCCAGCCCCGCCGCGCCGACCCCCCCCGCCGCCCAGGCAACCGCCGAGCCGGCTGCCGCAGCGGCGCTCGCGCTTCTCGGCGACGATCTCGGCGGCCTCGCCCCCGCGGTAGCCGCGGCCGCCGCTCCGGCCCTGCCTCCCGCGGCCCTCGCCGCCGAGGAAAGGGCCGCGGCCGCCTATCGCGAGGCTCTGGCCGCCGCCAAGGCCGCCGCCGACTCGCTCGTGGCCGACCTCCCCGCGCCGGGGAGCCGGCCTCCCGATCTCGCCGCCCTGGAGGCGGCGCTGCGGACCGCCCGCGCGGCTCAGGCCGCGGCTCGCGAACGCACCACCTCCCTGCGCCTGGAAATCGGCCGCCTGGAGGAGACCCTCTCCCGCCGCGACGCGGCCCTGGCGCGCCGCAAGGTTCTGGACGAAGGCTCGCGCACGCTCTACCGCCTCTCCGAGCTGCTCCAGGGCGAGGTGGCGGGCAAGCGCCTCACCTTCAAGAATTTCGTTCTGGCGACATATTTCAGGGAAGTGGTGCGGCGCGCCTCGGCCCATCTGGCGCGCATGTCGGACGGCCGCTACTACCTCAGGCCCGACGAGAGCCAGGCCACGGGGCGCGGCAAGATCGGCCTCGGGCTCAAGGTCCTGGACGCCTGGACCGGCCAGGACCGCCCCACGACGACCCTTTCCGGCGGCGAGAAGTTCCTCACCTCGATCAGCCTGGCCTTGGGCCTGGCCGACTCGATCCGCGAGCAGAACGGCGGCGTGTCGCTGGACGCGGTTTTCATCGACGAGGGGTTCGGGTCCCTGGACGACGAGGCGCTCGACCGCGCGATCTCAGTGCTGGACAAGATCCGCGGCTCGCGGGTGATCGGCATCGTGTCGCACGTGGGCGGCCTGCGCGCGCGCATCCCCGCCCGCATCGAGGTGCAGAAAACCGCCGCCGGCTCGCGGCTCATCCAGACGAACAACTTGATCGAGGAGCCCTAGCGGCCGCGAGCCGAGGACCCGCGGCCCCGCGCCGCCTCTGCCCCCGGCTCAGGCTGCCTCAGTCCGCCATGCGCTGCGACCAGGCCTTGCCCAGGAGGGCCCAGAGTTCCTCGTCCGTAAAGGCGTGGGGGCTCTGCGGCCTGCGCTTGTAGTTCTTGGCGTCGTCGAAAATCGCCTGAAGCATGCCCTCGGGCACGCCCGCCTCGCCCAGGTTGCGCGGAATGCCGATCTCGGCCGCGAGGTCGGCCATGGCGGCCACGGCGTCGATGGCGGTGGCCGAATGGCGGCCCGTCAGCGCCCTTCCCACGTCGGAGAGCCGCGCGCTGGCGTCGGGAATGCAGGCCTGCATCACGTAGGGCAGCATTATCGCGTTCGCGAGGCCATGCGCCAGTCCGCAGAGGGCGCCCGCCGCGTGGGCGAATCCGTGCACCATGCCCAGCCCCGCCTGCGACAAGGCCACGCCGGCCAAAGTCGAGGCCAGGGCCATGCCCGACCGCGCGTCGAGGTCGTCGCCGTGCTTATAGGCTCGCTTCAGGTGCAGGCCGATCTGCCTGATCGATTCGAGGCAGTAGAGGTCGGCCACCGGGTTGTGCGTCCTGGACACGTAGGCTTCGACGGCGTGCGTCAGGGCGTCCATGCCCGTGGCGGCCGTCAGGGCCGGCGGCAGCGAAACCATGAGGCGCGGGTCCACCAGGGCGAGGCGGGGGTAGAGGCTCGCGCCCGAAATGCCCTTCTTCGCCTTCTTGTCGCCGTCCGTGCGGATGAAGACCGCCGCGCTCGTCACCTCGGAGCCCGTGCCCGCGGTGGTCGGTATCGCCGCCAGGGGAGGGACGGCCGCCGTCAGCGCGAGCCCCGTTCCCACGAAGTCGCGGATGGAACGGCCTTCGCCCACAACGGCGCCGATTCCCTTGGCGCAGTCCAGGGGGCTTCCGCCGCCGAATCCCAGGATCGAGTCGCAGCCTTCCTTGCTATAAAAAGCGGCGCCCTCGTCCACCATCTCCGTGGTCGGGTCGGCGCCGGCCCCCGCGTAGTGCGCCCAGGCCATGCCCGCGGCTTCCAGGTCGCGCTTCAGCGCGGCGAGGAACTCGGCGGACGCCGTCTTGCCCGGCCCGGTGACGATGAGCACCTTGCGCGCGCCGAGCGCGCCCAATTCCACGGCTGCCTTGTCGGCCGCCCCGATCCCGAACGAAAGCCTCGTCGGCGAGTTGAAAACGAACATGTAGACGCTCCGCAAAAAATTTCGGTTGCATTCCCGTAGGGGGAAGTATATAGTTGAGCGAGTACATTTTTAACAGGAGGTACGAATGAAAAGGAGTCTATTTGTCCTTTTCGCGCTGATCTCGGTCTTTGCGCTGAGCGCGCAGAACTTCACCATCGTGAATGGAACCGAGCCCGTTTCCCTCGATCCCCATGCCGTAGAAGGCGTGCCCGAGCACAGAATCTACATGGCCCTCTTCGAGGGCCTCACCATCGGCGATCCTAAGACCAACCGCGCTCTGCCCGGACTGGCCAAAAGCTGGACTTTCAGCAAGGATTTCAAGACCATCACGTTCGAACTCCGCGACGCGGTATGGTCCGATGGCACCCCCATCACCGCCGAAACCTGCGTGAAGTCCTGGCTCAGGAAGATGGATCCCAAGAACGCCTTCCAGTACGCCGATCTTCCCGCCTCCTACATCGAGGGCGGCATGGACTACCTCTCCGGCAAGGCCGGTCCCGAGGCAGTGAAGATCCGCGCCGTCGACAAGACCCACTTCGAGGTCAAGCTCGTCGGCCCGACCCCCTTCTTCCCCGACATGGTCGTGCACTACGCGTTCGCCATCGTCCCGATCCACGCGATCGAGAAGTACGGTAACAACTGGGTCAAGGCCGAGAACTGGGTATCCAACGGACCGTTCGTGCTCAAGGAGTGGAAACCCCAGGAGCGCGTCGTCGTCGTCAAGAACCCCAAGTACTGGGACCAGAAGAACGTCGGCCTCAAGCAGGTCACCTTCCTCGCCAACGATGACATCAACGTCGGCTACAACCTCTACAAGTCCGGCGCCGCCGACTGGATCGACACCGTTCCGCTCGAGCTCATGGATCAGATCAAGCTCGACAAGAACTTCCACGTCGCTCCCGAGTACGGCACCTACTACTACATCATCAACGTGACGCACAAGCCGCTCGACGATGTCCGCGTCCGCAAGGCGCTGGCCATGTCGGTCGACAAGAACGCCCTCGTCAGCCAGGTCACCAAGGGCGGCCAGGTTCCCGCGGACTCCTTCGTCCCGCCGAGCACCGGCTACACCCCCGCCAAGGGCTTCGCCTTCAACCCCGAAGCCGCGCGCAAGCTCCTCGCCGACGCCGGCTATCCGGGCGGAAAGAACTTCCCCGCCATGTCCATCCTGTACAACACCAGCGCGAGCCACAAAAAGATCGCCGAATTCGTCCAGGCCCAGTGGAAAGCCAACCTCGGCATCGACATCGCCCTCGTGAACCAGGAGTGGGGCACCTACCTCGACACCAGGTCCCAGTCCCACAATTTCGACCTCGCCCGCGCCGGCTGGATCGCCGACTATCTCGATCCGTCGACCTTCAGCGACATGTGGATCACCGGCGGAACGCAGAACGACGGTCTCTATTCCAACAAGAAGTACGATGAGTTCATCAACAAGGCGAAGATCACCTCCGGCGCCGAGCGCATGAAGGCCCTCGGCGACGCCGAGAAGGTTCTCATCGACGACGACATGGCGATTCTCCCCCTCTACTTCTATGTCACCCAGAACATGATCGACCTCAACAAGTGGGACGGCTGGTATCCGAACCCGATGAACCAGCACCCCTGGAAGTTCGTCCGCCCCAAGAAATAAGCGCGGATTGAAGCATTCGTGAACGAGGCCGGAGCGGCGACGCTCCGGCCTTTTTTTATCCGCGTGGGGGAGGCGGCCGCCGGGTGAAGAAAATTGGCTCTAGCAAGTTTCACGGGTTGGCGGTATAATCTCATTTCTTGAGACTAACGATGTTCTTAAGTCTATCCCAACCATTTCCCCGTGCGCATCGTTGGCGCTGGCCTACCAGCGCGGTTTTCGCATGGGTGAATCCAGAAAGGAGTGAATCCGAATGGCGCGTTATTTCATTCGGAGAGTGCTGAGCCTGATCCCCACGCTGCTCATCATCGTCACGCTGAGCTTCTTCATGATCAGGCTGGCTCCGGGCGGCCCGTTCGCGCGGGAAAAGGAAGTTCCGGAGCTTATCCTCCAGAACCTTCTCAAGCGGTATCACATGGATGAGTCCCTCGGCAAGCAATACCTGCGCTACCTTGGCGACATCATCCGCTGGGATCTCGGCCCATCGTTCCGCTATCGCGACGTCACGGTCAACGAGATCATCGACCAGGGCCTTCCCGTTTCGATGACGCTGGGCATCACGTCCCTCCTCCTCGCCGTGATCTCGGGCGTGTCGGTGGGCATCATTTCGGCCCTCAAGCAGAACAAGTGGCCCGACTACGTGGCGGTCTCGGTCGCTGTCGTCGGCATATCGGTTCCGCTCTTCGTCATGGGACCGGTGCTGCAGCTTTTCATAGGCATGAGGCTCAAGCTCTTGCCCATGGGGCAGTGGATCTCGGTCCATGGATGGAAAGCGGTCATCTTGCCCGCGGTCACGCTCTCCTTTCCCTACTTCGCCTACATCGCACGGCTCTCCCGCGCCTCCATCCTCGAGGTGCTGCGCTCCGACTATATCCGCACGGCCCGCGCCAAGGGGCTCAAGGAGTCGGTCGTCGTGTGGAAGCACGTGCTCAAGGGCGCGCTCCTCCCCGTCGTCACCTACCTGGGGCCGGCCTTCTCGGGCATCGTCACCGGGTCGGTGGTCATCGAGTCGGTCTTCCTGGTCCCCGGTATCGGCAGGCCGTTCATCCAGTCCGCCATCAACCGCGACTACACCCTGATCATGGGCGAGGTCGTGGTGTACTCCATCATCCTGATCATGGCGAACTTGATCGTCGATATCGTCTACGGATTCCTCGATCCGCGCATTTCTTACAAGTAGGAGCCAGCCATGAGCGACAATACCAAGAAAGCGCAGTCGGCGGTCAACGAATTCAACCAGGTGATGAAGCCCGTCTCGCTGTGGGCCGACGCCTGGAAACGCCTGCGCAAGAACAGGATGGCCCTGGTGAGCCTCTACATCGTCGGCGTATACGCCCTCGTGACGCTCTCGGCCCCCCTGCTGACCAAGCTGGGGATCATCAACAACTATAAAGAGCAGATTCTGGCCAACGCCACGCTGCCGCCCTCCTTCAAGCCGGCGGGCGCCCTGGTCGTGGCCAAGCTCGAGAACCGCATCATCGACCTGGAGAAGACGATCAAGTCCCACCAGGCAACCGAGGCCGAGACTGGCTACAATCCTTCCACGGGCTTCAACTTCGGCCCCTCGGCCGAGACCGTGCCGACCGAGGGCGAGGTCGATCCGAACCAATCGTTCGCCTTGAATTTCGGAGGAACGGGCACCGATACCGGCGCCTCGGCCGATCCCCTGCAGCGCGAGCTCGATTTCCAGAAGCAGGAGCTTGAGCGGGTCAAAGCCGAGCTGGCCACCAGCTCCGACGCCAAGAAGGTCTATATTCTCGGCACCGACGACCTGGGCCGCGACATGTTCTCCCGCATCATCTACGGCGGCAGGATTTCGCTGGCCATCGGCATCGTGGGCACGCTCACCGCCACGCTGGTCGGCATCCTCTTCGGAGCCATCGCCGGCTACCTGGGCGGCTGGATCGACAACCTGATGATGCGCTTCGTCGACATCATGTACGGACTGCCGTACATGCTGATGGTCATCATCATCATGGCCATGATCGGCGAGAAGGCGCGAGGGAGCTTCGTGATCCTCTTCATCGCCATCGCCCTCGTGTCCTGGCTGACCATCGCCCGCGTCGTCCGAGGCCAGATCATCAGCCTGAAGAACTCCGAGTTCGTCGAGGCGGCGCGTTCCATGGGCGCCAGCAACAGCCGGATCATTTTCCGCCACCTTCTGCCCAACGCCCTCGGCGTCATCATCGTGTTCACCAGCCTGTCCCTGCCCAGCTTCATCATGAACGAGTCCTTCCTGTCCTTCCTCGGCCTCGGCGTATCGGCTCCCGACGCGTCCTGGGGAACCCTGGTGTCCGAGGGCGTCAAGGCCATGGAGTTCTCGACCTGGCAGCTCCTGGGTCCGGCAATCGCCATGACGATCTTCCTGTTCTGCATGAACTTCCTGGGAGACGGCCTGCGCGACGCCCTGGATCCGCAGAGCAAGAATAGAACCTGAGCAAGGAGCCGCATACAATGACCGATGAAATTATCCTTCAGGTCAAGGACCTGAAAACCTATTTCACCGTTGATGAAGGCCTCGTCAAGGCCGTCGACGGCGTAAGCTTCGACCTCCACAAAGGGGAGACGCTCGGCATAGTCGGCGAGTCCGGCTCGGGCAAGAGCGTCACGAACCTGTCCATCATCAACCTCATCCCCATGCCCCCCGGCAAGATCGCCGGCGGCGAGGTGCTCTACCGCGGGCAGGATCTGCTCAAGATCCCGGCGCATGACCTGCGCAAGATCCGCGGCAACAAGGTTTCGATGATCTTCCAGGACCCGATGACCTCCCTGAATCCTTTTCTGAAGGTCTCCACCCAGATGATCGAGACGATCGTCCTCCACCAGGGCCTGGACAAGAAGGCCGCCAAGGAGAAGGCGATCGACATGCTCAAGCTGGCCGGCATTCCCGCGCCGGAAAAGCGCATCGACCAGTATCCGCACCAGTTCTCGGGCGGCATGCGCCAGCGCGTGATGATCGCCATGGGCCTCTCCTGCAATCCCGAGATCCTGATCGCCGACGAGCCGACGAGCGCCCTGGACGTCACGATCCAGGCCCAGATCCTCGAGCTGATGCAGGACCTTACCAAGAAGCTGGGCACGGCCGTCATCCTGATCACGCACTCGCTGGGTGTCGTGGCCGGCATGTGCGACACGCTCTGCGTCATGTACGCGGGCAGGATCGTCGAGCGGGGCCGGACCGAGGACATCTTCGAGAAGCCCATGCACCCCTATACGGTCGGCCTGATCAAATCGGTGCCGCGCCTCGACAGGGAGAACGCCGAGCGCCTCTACTCGATCGAAGGCCAGCCGCCCAACGTCATCGACCTGCCGGACTGCTGCCCCTTCTATCCGCGCTGCGAGAAGGCGATGGATATTTGCAAAAAGAAGTATCCCGCCGTCGCGCGGGCCGAGAACGGCCGCGCCGTATCGTGCTGGCTCTACGCGGAGGAACAGAAATGAGCGAAAAAGAACTGCTGCTCGATGTTCGCGGGCTTAAAATGCATTTCCCCATCAAGGGGTCCCTGTTCTCCCGCAAGAAAGAGTTCATCTACGCGGTCGACGGCGTCGACTTCAGCATCAAGAAGGGCGAGACCCTGGGCCTCGTGGGCGAGTCCGGCTGCGGCAAGTCCACCACGGCGCGCGCGGTCGCCCAGCTCTACAAGCCCACGGCGGGCAACGTATTCCTGAACGGCAAGGACCTGACCACCATGCCGGCGCACGAGCTTCTGGCGGCGCGCAAGAACATGCAGATGGTCTTCCAGGATCCCTACGCCTCCCTGAATCCGCGCATGACTTCCGGCGAGATCATCGCCGAGCCGATGAAGATTTTCCAGCAGCGTGGGCTTTTGGAGATGAGCAACGAGGAGCGCGACGAGCGCGTGGAGAATCTGATGGAGCGCGTGGGACTTTCGCGCTTCTTCAAGAACCGCTACCCGCACGAGTTCTCGGGCGGCCAGCGCCAGAGGATCGGCATCGCCCGCGCCCTGGCGCTCAAGCCGGAGCTCATGCTCTGCGACGAGCCCGTGTCGGCCCTGGACGTGTCCATCCAGTCGCAAATACTGAACCTCTTCAAGGATCTGCAGCAGGAGTTCGGGCTCACCTACCTGTTCATCGCGCACGACCTGGCCGTCATCCAGTACATCTCCGACCGCGTGGCCGTGATGTACCTGGGCCTGATCGTCGAGATCTCCGGCTCCAAGGATCTGTACAAGAAGCCCCTGCATCCCTACACCCAGGCCCTGCTTTCGGCGGCGCCGATTCCCGATCCCAAGATCGAGGCCAAGCGCCAGCGCATCATCCTGACGGGCGATGTGCCTTCGCCGGACAAGGAACGCCCGGGCTGCTACTTCTACGACCGCTGCTGGAAGCGCATGGATGTCTGCAAGCAGTGCAGGCCCAAGCTCCAGGAGGTCGAAGGCGGTCACCAGGTGGCCTGCTTCCTGTACCACAAGCCGACGAACTGAGGGCTGGCGGCGCGCGGCGGCGGGAAGTCGCCGCGGCCGGCCGACGGCTGATGCGGCTGCTGCGCCGAGCAGAGAAATAGGCGGCGCGTGGCGGTCGGCAGCGGCCAACAGCGGCCAACAGCGGCCAACAGCGGCTGCTCTGCGCGGCGTAAGCGGCGAATTAGGCTATGATTGAACAAAAGAAAGAGTGATTTATATGAATTCATATAAACCACTCTTTCTTTATTAGTTCTTCCTTTTCCTTTCTATTGTACTTCGGCGATCGCCTCTTCGAGCGTCTTCTCGA
>MTLD01004643.1_pt1 | contig 11687 bp, 5 predicted proteins | sample 1982471 | NCBI WGS metagenome assembly MTLD01 (sample SAMN05712604, study PRJNA340218) | biofilm metagenome | isolation source: sample SPM anode biofilm adapted to -50 mV | place: USA | collected 2012-02-03
CCCTGGATCCTGAACGACGCCCTGGTGGGCACCAGCACCGCCGATGCGAAGAACGGCCTCAAGAGCCTGCGGGTCCGCAACGGCATCGTGACCATGGGCTTCGACTGGCCGAAGGGCGCGCAGACGGTCTCCGTGCTGCATGCGAAGTACGGCACGGACGCCGCCTCCACCTGGGAGCTGTACTACTCCACGGACAGCGGCGCCACCTGGACCCTGGCGGGCCCGGCCGTCACCAGCAGCACGACGACCCTGACGCCGGCCACGTTCACCCTGAACCTCTCCGGCCCCATCCGGTTCGAGATCCGGAAGGTGGGCGGCACCTCCACCCGCTTCAACCTGGACGACTTCCAGATCCAGGGGGACTAACATTGTTAGATAAATATAAGGAAAGATGTCTGGTTATTGATAAGCCAGGGGCGGATGGTCATCTTTTCCATGGCTATCAACCCAGACTCCAACCCGAGGTTTGCTCTCAGGGGTGGGGGAAGACCGGCTATCGCCTAGACGGTTGCCGTTCGGAGGGTGAAATCACACCGTTCGACTGAAATTCGAGGTTTGATTCCATTTTTATTGTATCAAGTTTATTGCTCTTGTCGCCTGAGCTAAAAACGATAAAATCGTGAATTTTCCTTGAGTCAGTGCTTGAACGGGTACATTTGAGATTTATGTTATTTATATATATGATAAGTTATAAATATCTCTCGCATGCAATCATGTTATTTGTCATTTAATTCACTCACTGTGATTGCTGCAGTTTCCTGTTAGCAGAAGTTAATTTACTACTCTCAAAGGGACCTGGTTAATTTGAAGGAGCTATATGTTCATGTCGCGAACCTGGATAGTTATAGGGCTCTACCTAGCTTGTGCCCCAATCTGGGCCCAGAACTTTCAAACCGATTTTGCTGCAATTAAGGTCGACAGAGGACGAACCCCAGCAACCTTTCATGGTGGGGTTAAAGTTGATGAGGGGTCGGGAAGCGTTTCGGTTGATGTACCTCTTGGGCCAGGTATTGGGCTCCGTGGGCTGCATTTCACCCCCACACTACATGGAAGCTGGTCTCCCCAATGGAGCGCAGGAGTAAAGCCATTAGGGGATGCTCCCTATTTGGATCCGGATACAGGCGCCTTAATATTTACACCAAATATATACTATTATAATGAAATAAATGGTTCTGTACCTGGAGGATTTGGACCCATCCAGGGCGGGTTGGTGTTAAATTTAAGTGATGGCACGGGCTTCGGAAATTTAACTTCATGGCACAATCATATCACTGATGCCAATGACGTTTATTATTCACCTCCAATGGTTCAGGATGAAACACAAGCTCGTATTCAATTTCCTGATGGAAGAGGGGAAAGCCTGAATCCCACCTCTCCTGGGTATCAGACGGTACCATCACTCAATGAAATTAATAATATGCTGCACAATATTTTTCATTTCGATGCAGCATGGACAGTATCAAAAGACCCACATCAAGCAGGATCTGATACGGGTGCGCCTGGATACATGACTCCAGATTCGATTCCTTCATTCCTGCATATGGGAACAGGTGGTAGTCTTATAGTTGGAATATTTAATGCGGGCTCGACATCAGATGGTCGATATTATTATGCAAACATGGATGTCGCTCATAATGCCCCAGACGGAGCATTCCTATGTGCTCAGTATGATAGCCCGCTTTCTGCGCAAACGGATGCTGAAGTATTGCCTCCAAGAATTCTGGTGATCCAAGGAGAAATTGCGTACGAATATACTTGTGAGCTACCATATTATACCCAGGCAATTGATCTCTGGGGCCGTGGTTTTATGTCTGCAAGTCGGCCTGATTATGTACATTTTCTCATGGGTGTTAGTTATCAACTGACACGAATGTTAAATCGTTTTGGCGATGCAATCCAATTCACATATGGGGCGATTCCGAGTGCTACATGGATACCGGGAGATGGTAGTGCACAAGCCAGCATACAGCTCGGATCAACGATCAGTTATCAAGGTGGAAGCGAGGCCTTTGAATTCCAACCTATAACTGGAACTCTTCCACCAATCTATCCATGGGTAAATTCAACATTCCCAGGAAATCAGAAAAGCATTCTTGAACGTTATGCATTTTACACTGGGTTTAAAAATGTAGGAACTAATGAATCAATTATATTTCATTATTCTGATCTTGGAGCCCCAACATATCCCAATTGTCGTTCAGGAATAGATTCGAATGTTGTAGAAACAGTGATTTCTGGTGTAGATTTCCCGGGTCGATCGGTCAATGTAGCCTGGGGAACGTATATGTATAGACATAATGCAAGTTGGACGCTTTTGGATGATAGTTCCTGGGCTGCAGATGCAAACAATAATCTGACATCAACACACCTTCCGCATTGGGGGGCAGGAGCGATCTCTGTAGTAGAAACTGACACTTCTACCGGAACAAGTCGTACTACGACGCACCAGCGGGTAGTCCCACAACCCAATCTTGGATCGATATCGACAGGTACTGAACCCTGGTGGACTTCAACCGATTTCTACGATGCAATTACCCACCCTGATGGGAGTGTAACTATAACAGCCTTTGTTGAGCCACCAGTCGAAACTGCCTCACAGGGTAGGGCAGTGCCAAGTGACGCAGGTGGCAAAATGCTGAGATTGGCTTATCTAAAACATCAAGCCCGAGAAGTACGAGAGTATGCACCTCCCACAGATAGTCAAGGAAGCGATTATGCATTAACAGATTTCTTAGGTACTCGGTCGAATCCATCACAGAGCCTTGCCTATCAAATTGTCTTCTCTGATCGATGGGATCTTCATGGTCCCACGAACATGAATTCTACGCCGAGTTTTTCAGAGACATCTGAACCATTTCCAACTCGAACGCGAATTTGGAACAGAGAAAAAGGGATAATTACGATAAAGGAGATTTCGGGGTGGGATAGTGTAAATCGTGGCTATACCACAACGACTATTTGGATTACCAAGGATACTTCAATTTTAGCAACGATTGATCCACTTGCTAGATCGTTCAATAACGATTCATTGATTGATCCTCCAGGTTATATTTACAAGAAGAGTGACCTGAGTCAGTTGGGATCGAAAGCAGATCAATGGTTTTGGAATCGCGAGTTATTGCGTTCTCCAAGGGTAGATGTAGATATCACAGCGGGAAAGGCTTCTGGATACACTTTGCCGTTTTCAGATTCTCCGATAGCTAAAATATATGAAGATAAATTCAATCAAGTGACTTCAATTACTCGTGGGGCCAATGGGGCGCCACAGGCATCGGTTGCCTTTACGTTCGGTCAGGCCGGAGTCGCCCAGGCCCAGTTGATTTCGGCGCTTGTAACCGGAACATACCCTGGAGGAAGCTTCGTTAACTCTGGAACCGTGGGAGTCAATTACAGTTACGACTCTTCAGGTTACCTGGCCAGTATCCGACCACTCGGAGTAACTTGGCAACGCGCGCAGAGCCAGGACCTTTTTGGTCTTCCTCAAAGCCAGACCGACCCCAATGGCAAAGTGACAAGCTTTCAATGGGATGATGGGGGCAGGCTCAGGCTCATTCATCCCCCCGATGGTTTGGTGGATACCATCATTACTCCAGATTCGGACAACATGGGAATAACTGTGACTCGTGGGTTAGAAGCCTCACGGTACAGGTTCAATGGATTTGGGGAGTTGGTGCTGGAACAGCGTTCTTTGGATGGTGGGAACACGTGGTCCTCACATCGAGAATTTAGCTACGACCTTGGTGGACGGCGCATTGGCGCTACGGTTTGGCTGACTGGTGCGGGAGTTGAAAGCGAGTGGAATAAACCGAACTTAGTACAGAACGCTAATGTACAGGTTCTGGTGTCCCCAGGGTACTGGACATACGATTGTTTGGATGGAACGGATGCCAGCGGCAATTGCATAGGGCGTACTGTTAGACTTTGGACTCCACCTGTCTACCAGAGCGTCAGTCTGACACCCCTTTACCTCGGAACAGCCACGAGCTATGACGGGCAGGGACGGGTGAGTAAAATCGTAGAACCAACAAATCCTGCGTTAGTTACTACATTTGATTACTCCGGATCGACGAAAACAGTCACGGTTGGTACCGCTGCAACAGTTTTTGGGTATGATGAAGTTGGAAGAATGACATCAGTAACAAACGCACTAGGAGAAGTGACATCCTATCGTTATGACCCTATAGATCGTATTGCACAAGTTATTCAGCAGGATGCGGCAGGGCGAACACAAGTCCGAACATGGTCATACACACCTCTAGGATGGTTGAATCAATTGGTGCAACCCGAAAGTGGTGTCACCAATTACGGTGGGTTTACGGTAACAGGGAAACCAACCCAGACAACCTATGGTGCAAATACAAGCACCCCTTTAATTGTAAATAAAAATCTTGATACACTTGATCGGCCATTAACCATATCTTCAAATGATGGGAGTATTGATCAAACTTTTATATATGACCAGGGAAGTATTGTCGATGCGTCAAATGGAAAACTAAAACAAGGTAGAGACAAGGGTATTATTCTTGATTATGTATACGGTGGAATGGGAGGGGCCCTTTCAAACCTTAATACAACAATTTGGTCTGGGGGGCAGATTAATTCCGGAACACCTCAGGAATTTTCACAAACATTTGGCTATGATTCCTATGGTCATCGAAACGGAGGAAATACTGGAAAAAATAGTTGGACACAATCTTGGGATGTAACTCGCTCTATGCCATCTGTATTATCTTATGGTGGGCAGCCCGCAGTTTCGGCCTCCTATGATTCGATTAGCTGGTCTCTTCGACGTTTGGATTATGGTAATCATGTTGCGACTACCTTTGATTATGGCCCGGATCAGTCTGGGCTATCACAGATGGTTCATTTGCCGATTTCAGGTGCGGCCTGGGGGGCTTGGAGCTACACGTATGACGAACGTGGGAATTTAATCAAAATTGCAGATAGTGCCACTTACTCGACAGATGGGTTTGGATATGATCCTCTCAATCGCCTTACTGATGTCGATGTATTCTTTTCTGCAAATGGCTCAATGCAAGAATTTGCTCAAAGCTTTCATTACGATCCTTTCGGGAATAGAGATCTCAACAGCACTTGGCAAGTTATCACGACAAATGGAGTAAAATCCGCTTCCTTCTCGTCGTTACCGAATCAACTACAGAACACGGATTTTCGGGGGCAGGCATATCCGGAATTGGTCAGTTTGTCTTTGCACAATCAGCTTCCTGGAAAGACTGCAACTGGGGCCTCAACGGGTGCGAATTACGATGTCTATGGGAATCTAAAATATATCTGGAGTAAAGTGGGGGATCCTACTTCCCAAGTTACATTAAATTATGATGCTCTTGGCCGGGTTACAACTCTGGGGCGCCAGGATGGCACGCAGGAACGATATTATTATACGCCAGACGGTCTTCGGACGGTCATTGAAGAATGGCTTGGCGGGTCCATGGTGAGGCGTCGTTATATGATTTACAACGATGCCCGTCAGTTGACGTCCGAATACGATTTAGTGTTGGAGTAAGCCATGCGACGAGTAATGAAAATAACGCCAATTCTTGCATACAAAATCATTATTGCGCTAATTTTATTGCTTGCTGGCGGCATATTACGCGCGGACCCATCGGAGGCTACAATTACCGCACCATCAGGATCAATTGTGGTAGCAACAAATCAAAGCATATCGTTTAACGCAACAAGTACCGATTCGGTTGGTTACGATATTTATACGATAAATAGTTTTACATGGACTTTTAATGGTGGGAGTCCAGTTACAGGTAACCCGGTCGCGCATACATTCACCACTGCAGGGACTTATACTGTGACATTGACTGTTTCCTACACGGGTAAAACATGTACCCGGACGGATATTAACGGAAACTGCACAAGCTACTCTTCAATGACGAAGACAGCCACCGCCACGCGGACAATAACAGTAATTGATTCGCCAATTATTGATAACTTTTCCGCTAGTTCGATCTCAGTAAGAGCTGGAAGCTCTGTCAATCTAAATTGGTCGACTAGGAATGCTACAAGTTTGTCCATTACTGGGGTTGGTGCTGTAACGGGATCTACGGTGAGCGTGTACCCAGGCAGCCCTTCGACTACGTATACTCTGACCGCAAGCAATGCGGTGGGAAGCAAGACTGCACAAGTTACTGTAAACACCTACACGGTTGCTGTCACCATTAATCCGACAACGGCCTCTATTCTATTTGGAGGAACTCAAACATTCACTGCTGGAGCGACACCTGCCAATCAAGGCGTGACATGGTCGACTACCGGTGGGTCCGTGAATGCGGGGACTTATAGTGGAACTAGCTCTGGATCTTTCGATGTCATTGCCACCAGTTTGGAAGACACGAGTAAATCCGCCTCCGCTCACGTAACAGTCGCCTCTGTTGCGGTGGGAACTCCCAGTCCAGCGAACAGTTCCGTAAACGCTGGGAGTACCTTGCAGTATTCTGCCGTAGTCAGTGGAGCCGTGAATGCTGGCGTGACATGGAGTGTCTCGGGCGGAGGGACGATCAGTCCTACAGGCCTATTCACTGCGACTACCGCGGGGAGCTACACGGTAACGGCGCAGAGTATTGCGGATACTTCCAAAAAAACCAGTACACCTGTGATAGTTAATTCTGTCGTGACGGGAATAACAATCAGCCCCACAACCGCCAGCCTTAAAGCTGGCGAGGCTATAACTTTCACCGCATCTGTTTCGGGTCAAGGAGGAAACAATCCTGCGGTTACATGGAGTGCAACCGGAGGTAGTATTAATTCCACTGGAGTGTACACCGCTCCCCTAACTGCTGGACCTTATTCAGTCACCGCCACGAGCGTGCAGGATTCGAGCAAGAAAGCCTCTTCAAGCGTATCTGTGGCTTCAATCGTGGTCAGCACACCGGCCCCAGCTGGTGGGGCGGTAGATGCTGGCAACACACTGCAATTCAGCTCTAGCGTCAGCGGAGCTGCGAACCCTGCGATTACTTGGTCCGTCACCGGAGGGGGAACGATCAATTCCTCCGGGTTATTCAGTGCAACGAGTGCAGGGTCTTTCACGGTCACCGCGAAAAGTGCAGCCGATCCCACGAAAAGTGCGAGTACCTCGGTAACGGTGAATCCCGTCGTCTCCGGAATGACCTTAACTGCCCCGAAGACCGCGTTGAACGCTGGGGAATCGGTACAATTGACGGCTACTGTATCAAACGTGGGGGGCGGCAGCACAGCCGTAACCTGGAGCGCGACCAGCGGAAGTATCGTTTCGAATGGGAATGGAATCTATACTGCACCCCTTCCAACTTCCGCTACATCCGTTACTGTCACCGCCACCAGTGTTCAAAATCCGAGTGTTGTGCGATCTATTAATCTCACAGTCGCTGCTGCATCGGTCGGAGTACCAAGTCCTGCTAACAGTTCAGTTAATGCTGGAAGTACCTTGCAGTTTGCCTCAAGCGTAAGCGGTGCAGCGAATACAGGTATTATCTGGTCCGTAAGTGGGGGTGGAACCATCACTGCTGCAGGCCTATTCAGTGCGACAACGGCAGGGACCTTCACTGTTACTGCCACGAGTCTTGCCGATTCGACGAAGAAAGCAAGCACCACGGTGTACGTACATGCGGTGGTCTCTGGTATATCCGTAACGCCAACCTCCGCCACCCTGAAGCCTGGAGATACGCTGAAATTTAGCGCTTCAGTTACTGGTGTCGGGATCGTGAATTATGGTGTGACGTGGTCATCTAGTGCGGGGAGTATCGGCTCAGACGGGACTTTCACTGCCCCAAATCAGTCTGGCCCCGTTGTGATCACTGCTGTAAGCCAGCAGGATTCTACGAAATCTGGGGCGGTCACAATTACGTTGAAGGGATGGGTCCTGGTTTGGAAAAAGGACATTCTCTACATGGGGGCCAAGGAGATTGCAGAAGTTGATTCACAGGGTTTACACGTCACATTGGTCGACCATCTTGGAAGCCCAAGGTTTTTGGCTGGCCCAACAGGGGCGCTTGAATCGACTCAGAAATTTTTACCTTTCGGTGAATCACTCACTGATCCGACAAGTGCCGCAAAGTTCGCCAAGGGGTTTACCAACCACGAGCAGACGGATGCCTCCGGTCTGGTCTACATGCAGGCTCGCTTCTACGCCCCCTGGTATGGCAGGTTCCTCAGCCCTGACCCAGCGCGGGACCAGCACTTCGAGGCTACTCAATCGTGGAACATCTATAGCTATGTAATGAATAGTCCAACCATGATGACGGACCCCACCGGGATGTATATTCCGTGGGAGTCCTGGCAGAAGAACATTGCCGTTGCCGGGGCATTCCTAAAGGGCGTTGTGAAGCAGGCAGCACATGATGTTGTCGGGCTTGTGAGAATGTCAGCGTCCAATCCTCACCAAGCAGCCATACAGCAGTCTACGAGTCTGGCTATCGCCACGGTTCAAGCAGGTGGCATCAAGCCTCTTGTGAGCCAAAAGATTGGTGAGGCAAAAGCCGCTTGGAGTGGCGCTAGCGCTGAGCAAAAGGCTGAGTGGATAGGTCGAGGGACATTTGAGGCGGCTTTGCTCGCAAGTCCATTCCTCGGGAAAGCAGGGGCGGCTGGCACTCTAGGATCTGTTGAGGCGAGGACAATCAGTGAAGCAGGATCTATCCTTAGATCTCCTGGATTTGCCCAACTAGAAGCCGCCCATGCAGCAGGCGAGCCAGCCTCGGTCCTTATTGGAGGTAGAACTATTCAATATGAGCCTGGATTTGCCGCATCTGGGCTCACAAACTTCGAGGGGAACGGATTTGTAATGGGGCGCGGGGCTTTCTCCTCCCCAGTTGAAGCACAGAAGACTGTCCTCCACGAATTATATCGCTTGAATACGAGCCAATCCGCTGCTGGACTCTCTGGAGAGCTGGCTGCAAAAGAAACTGCGGCGGCACACTCCTTTGCCGACCGCGCCCATCCTGAGTTGGAGAAACGGTGATGACAAAGATCGATCCGGGTTGGTTGGATGCCGCTATTAAGCTTGATAAGGATCCTAATGCCGTTGCTCTCTGCCCAAAATGCAGCAGCGCAAATCTGCGCATCAGAAATGTCTGGGATTCTAAGAATCCAAAGTTGCTAATCGAAAGAATAATGACCTGCCCGGCTTGCAGTGCTTCGAATGCGATTCTTGTGAATCGTGAAATGGAGCGATAACCCTCGTAATTGAAGGCATCACCACCAACCCGAGTAGCAAGCAGCAGCAAGCCCACCGTCATGGTGGGTTTGTTGTATTCGGCAAGAAGTCCGAAGGCTGTGCTGCGATGTCTCCTGGCGTCACCTACCGTTCGAGGGTCATAAACGACTGTTCGGGCTTTTGGCTTGCAATACTCCTGGAGGAGCGTTTACCTGACGATGCATGTTCGGTTAGTAGCTAAGGCAGCCTGCATGCCCAGCTTAGGAGAGATTCAATGACGCATTGTGTTGTGGTTCTGACCTACGATTTGGCGACACCCCCCGGATTGCAGGCTCGCTTTCGTGAGGAAATGAAGAAGCTCCAATGGAAGTTTGAGCAGGACGGCAAGGATTTGCCTGAAACCACCTGCACAGCGAGATTCAAGGAGGATGTCTCTCGAGAAGGTGCCGCTGCGACGACTAAGTCAGATCTCAGCAAGGTCAGTGCAATCCTGATCAAGGAGGATAAGAACTTCAAGATTAAGAGGTATCTGATCCTAGTGATGGATGAAGGGCACTTCAAGGAAGCGCTGAAGGATGTCGGCTAGACTCTTCCCTACAGCCTTCACCCCTCTTCCCCACTCTGCTCACCCGGAATTACCAGTTCATGTCCCGGACCCCCGAAGCCCTCGTTCGACCCGAGCTTATTGCTTGGGCGAGACGGTCTATCGGTTTTGAGCCGGGGGAAGTGGCGAAGAAGGTGGGAGTCCCGCTGGAGCGAATTCTGGAGTGGGAGTGTGGTGAGAGCCGTCCAAGCGTAGCTCAGCTCAGGAAGCTCTCCGAGGTTTGTAAGCGACCCATGGCGGTCTTCTTCCTTCCAACTCCCCCCAAGACATTCGATGCGATGAGGGACTTCAGGCGACTGCCGGATGAAGGGGAGTTGCCGTCCTGCCCGGAGCTGAAAGTCGAGATATTTAGGTCGCTCCAGCGGCGTGAGATCGCAGTGGAGCTACTCGAAGACCTTGGAGAACTGCCGCCTCCCTTTCCGATCCAACTTCCGGCTGCTATCAGCATTGATGAGGCTGCTAGAGCTATTCGGCGCAACCTCGGAATCAGCCTCCAAGAGCAATTCGGTTTGGGTAAATCGGACACGGCATTCAAGGCTTGGCTTGACCGAGTGGAGCACCTTGGAGTTCTTGTCTTTCAGACGGAGAAAGTGCCGGTGGAGGTCATGAGGGGAGTCTCGGTTAGCCGCCCAACTCTTCCAATCATCATCATCAATGGGCAGGAATTCCCGAATGGGAAGCTGTTTACCTTAATGCACGAAATCGCCCATATCAGTATGAACAACGGCGGAATCTGCGATCAGCACGACCTGCCATCGCGTCACCCTGATACAGACACCATTGAAATCAAATGCAATGCAATCGCCGCTGCTGTTCTGATGCCTACTGACGCTATCTCGAAAGAGCAGCTGGTTCTCGATCATGTTGGCGTTGATGATTGGTCTGATTCAGACCTCCAAGCACTCGCCCGGAAGTATGGGGTAAGCACGGAGGCGATGCTTCGGCGACTGCTGACTATCGGCAAGACATCAGAAGCGTTCTACCGGGCTAAACGGGATGAATTCCAGGAAGCCTACAGGCAATACCTCAAGACGAAGAAGGCAAAACAGAAGGAATCGAAGAGTGGTCCACCGAGGTTCAGGATGGTTCTGCGGTCGAACGGGTATCCATATTCAAGGATTGTTGTCGACGCCTATCGGGAAGAACGGATAACGCTCAGTGACCTGGCGGACTATATTGGCGCAAAGGTAACCCATCTCCCAGCCATCGAGAGTGCCCTATCCGTAGGGACACGAGGGGGTGAGGCTTGACCCTTTACTGCATGGATACAAGTGCTCTCCTGCATGCGTGGAACGAGCGCTACCCAAGGGACCACTTCCCATCCTTGTGGAGCCGGGTTGACGCCCTTGTCGAAGAAGGAAGGGTCATTAGCCCTGAAGAGGTATTGCATGAGGTTTCTAAGAAGGGCGACGGTCTGATTGAGTGGTGCGAGGAGCGGAAGCATCTCTTCATTCCCTTGGATGACCAAGTGATGGGGAAGACATCGGAAATCCTCGCCCAATTTGAACGCTTGGTAGATACCAAGAGATTCAGGCAGCAGGCTGACCCTTTCGTGATCGCACTTTCTATCGTCAAAGGAGCTTCGGTCGTTACAGCGGAGACGCACCGGAAATCGGAGTCAAAAGCCCCAAAAATCCCTGATGTCTGCGACCACTACAATGTCCCATGCTTGTCCTTCTTGGACTTGATCAAGGCAGAGGGGTGGAGCTTCTGAGCAGCTTCTGGAGGCAGGCAGGCACTCCAGAATGAACCCCAGAGGCATGGCGTCCCCTTGACGTTCTCCCCGTAAATTAGTCCGCCTATTCTGTGGAATCCACCTCAATCCAACCGAGGAGGAGCCATGAGAAAGAGCCGTTTCAGCGAGGAGCAGATCATCCATGCGCTGAAGGAGCACGAGGCGGGGACAAAGACGGCGGACATCTGCCG
>MTLD01001981.1_pt2 | contig 11681 bp, 11 predicted proteins | sample 1982471 | NCBI WGS metagenome assembly MTLD01 (sample SAMN05712604, study PRJNA340218) | biofilm metagenome | isolation source: sample SPM anode biofilm adapted to -50 mV | place: USA | collected 2012-02-03
CGACGGGTCCCGGCCGAGCCGGCGGGCGATCGCTCGAACACCCAGGCCCTGGGCGCGCCACAACGCGATGTCCTCCCGCTCGGAGAACGACAGATACCGACCCGACACCGACGCAGGAAGTCCGGGATTCACCCCGCCAGCGTGGCGGAACCACCGGAACCCGACCGGGCTGGACACGCCCGCCTCCACGCAGGCGTCCTCGGTCCTCACCCCGCGAGAGATCGCCGCCCAGAACCTGACCCGATCCTCACGCCAGGCAACCGTCGGCCGCCCCGGCGATGGAAGCTGACCCCGATACTCACGAACATTCCGCTGCCTATTCCCGACCCCCACCGAACACCTCCACGATCAAGGTGTTGCGACGACCGGTTGAATCCGCCCTGGGCGCCGGCATCGCTGTGTGACACGAGTCCGGTCAACGTGTCGATGCCTTCCTGGGCGCGGGTGAACAGGGCATGCTCGAGGGCGTCGAGGACCAGCGGGGTGGTCATGGAAGTGGCGGCTCGCCAGCCGATGATCCGGCGGGCGTAGGCGTCGATTACGAACGCGACGTACACCATCCCGGCCCAGGTCGGCACATACGTGAAGTCCGCTACCCACAGCCGGTTCGGGCGGGCCGGGGCGAAGTTCCGCTCGACCATGTCGGGGTGCCGGTCGCGAGACTCATCGGCGATCGTGGTCCGATGCTTCGACCCGTAACGGGCGCCCTCCCAGCCGTTGTCGGCCATCACCGTCTCGACCACGCAGCGGGCCACGTCGTGACCCTTGCCGCGCAGCCGCAGCCACATCTTGCGGGCACCCAGCCCCGACGCGAACCGACCAGTCTTCGGATGCTCACGCTCGGCACGAATCAGGTCCGCGACGTGGTCGTGGCGAACCTCGACCGCTGACGGGCCCGTCCTGGCCACCCACTCGTAGTAGGTCGACGGGCTGATCGCCACACCCGACTGGGACAACACCTCGCACAAGGGCTCGACCCCCCAGGCAAGGCCCGGCTCCTGATCGGAGCCGGGCACCTGGTGGTCCCTGTGTTCAGTGATGAAATCAACGACTACCTGACGGGCCGGTCGAGCTCGGCGATGCTCCTATGTTTGTCAAGCCGCCTGGGGCAGTGTGATCGGCGGGTTGCCGGCCGCGTCTTGGTCGGTTCGGAGTGCGGTGAAGACGGTGTCGGACAGGCGTCGGCGGAGCAGCCGGAGGGCGGCGGTGGTGTCTTTGCCGCGTTCGGTCTGTTTGGTGATGTAGGCCGCGCCGTTGCCGACGCCGCGGCGGGCCTGGGTGATCGCGATGTTGTGCAGCGCACAGTTCATGCCGCGGTTCCCGCCCCGGTTCAACCGCACCTTCCCGGCGCTGGCGCCGGACCATACCGGGACCGGTGCGGTGCCGGTGAACCGGGCGAACGCGGCCCGGGAACGGAACCGGTGGACGCCGGCGGTCTCACCGATGATGACGGCCGCGGACAGCACACCGCAGCCGGGGATCGCCAACAGTGACGGTGCCAGGACGCGGACGAGGTCGCGCAGCTCGGCGTCGAGGCCGGCGATTTGAGCGTTCAGCTGCTCGCAGCGGATGAGCAGGTCGCGGGTGATCCGGGCCACCACCCCCGGAACGTGGTTGAGCCGTTGCTGGAGTTGGCCGACCACGGTCTTGCGGCGCAGCCCGCGCGAGGGGATCTCCAGGGCAGGGTCGAGTTCGTGGAGGTGCCAACGGACCTGCGCCGCGATTCGGGTCCGCTGATTCACCAAGTCACGGCGATGATCCGAGAGCAGCTTCACCTCCCGGGCCGGCCCGTCCAGCTCGGCACGGGGAAGGTCCGGATACCGCAACGCCGCCCGGGCCACCGCCTCGGCATCGATCGGATCCGACTTGCCCGGATCCCGCGCGGAACGCCGCGCCTGGGCCATCAACCGGGTCGGCACGCGGACCACCACATGCCCGGCCCGCAGCAAGTCGCCCTCCAACCGGCGAGTCAGGTGCAGGCAATCCTCCAAGGCAAAGATCACCTCGCTGAACCGGGCGGACCACTGAGCCAGCGCGAGGTGTCCCTCGCTGGTCGCCCGGACCTTCTTCTCGCCCAGCACCCGGCCGACCTCGTCGACCGCGACCACCGTGTGAGTGGCCTTGTGAGAATCCACACCGATCGTGACCACCACGACCTCCCTCCGTCATCAGGTTTCGGGGTCCCTGACGGCCGGACCGGGCGGGCACGCCTCAATCAGGCTGAACGGCACGCTCCTATCAAGCCACGACCAGCCCAGCCGGCAGGGCAAGCCCGGCAGCGCCGCACATCGGACGAACAGCCACCAACCCGAAGGAACGATCCCCGGGTAGGAGCAGCGAAGAAAAGAGCGAACGCTACCGGACCTCTCCTGAGGGTATTGACGCGAAGAAAGCCGACGCCGCCTTCAGGATCTCGTTCGCCCTGCGCAACTCGGCGACCTCCTTCTTCAAGGCCCGGATCTCGGCGATCTCCTCACTCGTCCTGCCCGGCCGCGAACCTGCATCCACCTGCGCCCGCCGCACCCACTTACGCAACGTCTCCGGGGTCTTGATCCCCAACTTGGAGGCGACCGACCTGATCGCGGCCTGCTCGGAGTCGTACTGGCTGACAACATCACCGACCATCTTCACCGCGCGCTCACGCAGTTCCGTCGGATACACACTCGGACGTCCCATGGACCGATCCTCTCAACGAATCGACCCTCCGGACACGCCGGGGCGAGTCAGGCCGGCAGGGCCGCCGAACTGTGCGAATCCTGCCCGCTGATGGAGCAGTGCCTCTGCGCGGCGATCGTCGAGCGCGACGTGGCCGGCGTCGCCGGAGCCACCACCGGGTTGCAGCGGACGCGGATCCGCCGGCTGCTCGGGATCCGGATCGCCCGCGAGGACCTGACCGATTTCGCCGGCACCACCCGCGAAGGCGGACGCCTCACGCACGCCGACGTCGCCCGGGCCCGCCGGGCCGATCCGGACGCCACCCTGGAGACCATCGCCGAGCGTCTCGGCTGTTCGCTGTCGACCGTCAAGCGCCACCTGCGCCAGGCGCGCGCCGAAGGGACGCCGGTCGTCACCGCCGTGCCGTCCCGCCCGTCCATGGCCGCCGTGCTGAACGCGCGGCTGATCGCGGTGGGTGACCGCTCCCGCGCCCGCGTCGCTTGAGGTCGTCTCCTCCCGCCCGCCCGGGAGACGCCCCCGTCCATGTCCGGAGCCGACTCCGGGGGCCCTGGTCCCGCCCGCACCCCGCGTCGGACCGCCTCTCTCCCCGGGTACCGCACCCCTTCATCCGTCTGCCATGGTGGCTGACTGGAAGAGTTTCGGAAACCTTGAAGGAAACCGATAGGTAAGTCCGCGTGGCCCCCGCCCACAGTCCGCCTACTTACCCCTCTGACTTGGCATTGGTCTTCGTCAAGGGTGGATCATTGGTAGCTTTCGGTCCACACCAAACCCGGTGAAATGTCTCAATTTGGTCACATCTTGGTGAACCGATACACAACCATGTTAGGTTGCGGACGTGGTGGGTAACGGGGCCCGCCTCGCACAAGGAGAGAACCGTTATGGAACACCGACGTTTCGTGGCAACGGCGGCCGCCACCGCCCTCGCCGCGGCCATGCTTGCAGCCTGTTCGTCGCCAGGCGGCGGGGTTGCCACCTCGCCCGCGCCTGGAGGGGAGTCAACCCCCGACGCGTCCGCGCCGCTGATCGCGTTTGCACAGGAGAGTGTCGAGAACAGCTGGCGCTCGGAGAACACCGAGTCGATCGTCAGCACCCTGGAAGAAGCCGGCTACCGGGTCATCTACCAGCAGGCCGACGCTGACCAGACCGTCCAGATCGGTCAGGTGCAGACCATGCTCGAGCAGAAGCCCGCTCTACTCGTCGTGGAGCCGGCCGAGCAGGAAGCCGCCAAGCCCATCGTGGAACTGGCGAACAAGGCCGGAGTTCCGCTGTTGGTAGCGGATCAGGGTGTCGGAGTCCCCCCGGGCGAAGGAATGTACAAGACACTGATCACCGTCAACTGGGAGTCGATGGGCAAGGCCTTCGGCGACCTCGCGGTCCAGATTCTGGAGAAGCGCAACGGTGCCCCGAAGGGGAACATCGTCGAGATCGTCGGCAACCTGGGCTCAGCCCCGCAACTCGGCCTAGACAAGGGTTTCAAGGAAGTCATCGAGCAGCACCCCGACATCAAGCTCCTGGACGCCCAGGACGGGGTGAATCAGCGAGGCCCGGGAATGCAGATCATGGAGGACTACCTCAGCCGGTTCGCGGCCGGTCAGATTGATCTGGTCTGGGCACAGAACGACGAGATGGCGCTTGGTGCCCTGAGGGCCGTCGAAGGTGCTGGCCGCAGCGAACTGATCGGCTCGATCATCGGCAAGGACGGGCTCGTGGAGTCCATGGAGCAGGTAGCGGCCGGCAACTTCGCGGCAACCTGCTCCAACACCCCGTACTTCGGCCCGATCATCCTCCCCTACGTCCAGAAGATCCTGGCGGGCGAAGAGGTGGAGGCCGCCCCGGATAAGCCGTTCACCTGCTTCGAGAGCATCACCGACGCCGGCAAGGCAGAGGCCCAGCAGGTTTACGACGAGATGAAGTCCGCGGGCGCCATGTTCGCGCCTCGCTGATCCCCTACTGGCATTCACGCTGAGTGGGTCGCTTGCCGGGTTACGGCAAGCGACCCACCTGAGGAGAGCAAACATGCTGGACGAACCCCGAATTGGCACGACGGTGCTGTCTGCGAGCGGTGTCACCAAACGTTACGCCGGCGTGACCGCGCTGAACGACGTGAGTTTCGATCTGCGTGCGGGCGAGGTGCACTGCCTGGTCGGCGAGAACGGCGCCGGCAAATCGACACTCATCAAGGTGCTCACCGGTGCGGTCGAACCCGACAGCGGACGAATCGTGCTGAACGATGTTGATGTCACCCGAGCCACCATGCGCGAGCGCAGCGCTCGCGGCGTGAGTGTGATCTACCAGGACCTGAATCTGGTTCCCCAACTGACGGTGGTCGAGAACATCTTCCTCGGCCACGAGCGAAGGACTGCCCACGGAACGCTGGACGACCGGGCGATGGAGGCCGAGGCGGGACGCCTGCTGGACAGCCTCGGCGTGACGTTTCCGCTGAACTCCAGGGTTGGGGAGCTGGGGATATCGCCGCAGCAGTTGACCGCGACCGCCCGCGCCCTCTCCCTCGACGGCCGCATCCTGATCATGGACGAGCCGTCGGCCGTCCTCGGCGGTGCCGAACTCGACGTTCTGTTCGCCGTGGTCAAGCGGCTGACCGAGCAGGGGATCGGGATCATCTACATCTCGCACCGTCTCGAGGAGATCTTCCGGATCGGGGATCGCGTCACCGTGCTGCGCGACGGCAGCTACATCTCGACCACGGAGGTCGCCGAGATCACTCCGGCGGAGTTGGTTCGCCAGATGGTCGGGCGGGACGTGGAGGCCTACCAGAACGAGGTGACGGACACCTCCGGCCATGACGAGGTTCTCCGGGTGGAGGCCCTCAGCAGGAAGAACGTCCTCACCGATATCTCCTTCGCCGTACGAGCCGGGGAGGTGGTGGGGGTCGCCGGGCTGGTCGGAGCGGGACGGACCGAACTGGCCAGGGCGATCATGGGGCTGGACCCGATCGATTCGGGGCAGGTCTGCGTATCCGGCACTCCGGTTCATGTGCGCAGTGCGGTGAAGGCGGTCCAACTGGGCATGGCGCTCGTGCCCGAGGATCGTCGCGCAGAGGGCCTGGTGCCGATGCTCTCGGTCCGGACCAACGCGTCACTGTCGATCCTGAAGGCGATGTCGCCCTTCGGCATCGTGCGGTTCAAAGCCATGTACGAGAAGGTGGGAAAGCTGATCTCCGGCATGGCGGTGAAGACGTCCGATGTCCGGCAACCGGTCAGTGGCCTGAGCGGCGGCAACCAGCAGAAGGTGGTGCTTGCGCGATGCCTGGCCTCGAACTGCCGCCTGCTGATCCTCGATGAGCCGACCGTGGGGATCGACGTCGGGGCCAAGAAAGAGATCTACACCCTGATCGGCGAACTCAAGGCCAACGGAATGGCGGTGCTCATGATCTCCTCCGAACTGCCTGAGATCCTCGCGGTGTCGGACCGAATCCTCGTGATGGCGAATGGCGCGATCGAGGGTGAGCTCGATCCGCGCACTACCAGCCAGGAGGAGATCCTGTCCCTGGCCATCCCCCGGATGGCCGAGCAACTCGCAGGAGACGAATCGTGATGAATGCAATCCCCTCCGCTCGGTCGAGACTGACCGCGAGCCTGAACCCCGCTCAGCGGAAAAGACTGCTGATCGACTACAGCGCGTGGTTCCTATTGCTGGTGCTCAGCCTGGTGGCCGCTCTCAGCCATCCCCTCTTCTTCACGCCGTCGAACCTCGGAAACGTCCTGCAGCAGGCGGTGATCCTCGGCGTGCTGGCGATAGGTCAGTTCGTGGTCATCCTGACCGGTGGCATCGACCTGTCGGTCGGGTCCGTGATGGCGCTGATGGCGATGACCGCCGCGCTGCTGATGCCGGCTGGAGCACCGGTGTCCGTCGCCGCGGCGCTCGGGATCGGTGGTGCGATCGGTGCGCTGAGCGGGTTGATCACCGTCGCCGGCGGGCTGCCGCCGTTCATCGTCACCTTCGCGATGATGGCGATCGCCCGGGGGATTGCGCTGACCATCACCGCCGGCGACTCGGTCGCTGTTCACGATTCACCCTTGAGTGTGTTCGGGTTCGGTTGGCAGCCGGTCGCGGTCTGGGCGGTTGCCCTAGTAGTGATGGGGATCGTCCTGAACCGCACCCGCACCGGGCGGTACCTGTACGCGGTGGGCGGCAGCCTGGAGGCTGCCCGGGTCGCCGGCATTCGGGTGAAGGGCGTGCTCGTCGTGGCGTATGCCATCTCCGGAGTGTGCTGTGGTCTGGCCGGCCTGCTTACCCTCGCCCGCACCGGCGTCGCTCTGCCCACCAGCGGCAATGCCTACGAGATGCAGACGATCGCGGCCGTCGTCGTCGGTGGCGCGAGCTTGATGGGTGGGGAGGGAAGGTTCTCCGGCGCAGCGGTCGGCGTCATCTTCATGACCGTCCTGAGCAACATCCTGCAGCTCCACAACGCCGATCCGTTCTGGACCTTCGTCGTCGTTGGCGTCGTGCTCTGGCTGGCGATCGCGCTGCGCAACGCACTAGAGAGGATTCGATGACCATGTCCGCGGTAGATGCTGCCAGAACTGGGGTCGCCCCACTCACCTCGGTGAGCGCGTATCTGGGGAGGAACTTCCTCTGGATCACCTTGGTCGTCCTGTTCGCGATCGCCACGATCGGCTCGAACGGTGCATTCCTTCAGCCCCAGAACCTGATCAATGTACTCGCCCAGAACTCCGTGGCCGGGGTACTGGCGGTCGGGCAGACGCTGGTCATTCTCACCGCCGGCATCGATCTGTCGTTGGGGTCGATAACCGGCCTGGCTGCGATGGCCATCCTGATGTCGCAAGGTCACGGGCCGTTCGTCTCGGCCTGTCTGGGGCTGGCCATCGGCTTGGCCTGCGGGCTGGTCAACGGAGTCCTCGTGGCGCTGGTCCGCATCCCGCCCTTCATCGGCACTCTCGGCATGATGCAGGCGGCGATGGGCCTGTCGTACGTCGTCGCGCGGGGGGTGTCGCTGTACGAGAAGGAGCATGTTCCGTTGCTCTTCGGCTACGACAAGATCGGCCCCATCCCCGCGGTCGTCATCGTCTGGGCTCTGGTCTCGGTCGCCGGCTGGTTCCTGTCGCGAAGAACCCGCTACGGGGAGTACGTCTACGCGGTCGGCGGCAACCCGCGCGCCGCTCGTGCGTCCGGAATACCGGTTGTCCGCACCCTGATCATGGTGTACACCTTCGCTGGACTCTGCGCTGCCATCGCGGCGATCCTTTCCGTGAACCGCCTGGGGTACACCCAGCCCAACATCGGTGAGGCACTGAGCCTGGCAGCCATCGCGCCGGTGGTGGTCGGTGGCACAAGCCTGTTCGGCGGCATCGGCGGCGTGTGGAAGACCGTCACCGGGGTTCTCGTCGTCGGCCTGCTCAACAACGTCATGGTTCTGCTGGGTGTCAACCAGTCCATCCAGCGTGGGGTTCAAGGGCTCATCATCATCTTCGTGGTCTTCCTGTTCGTGCGGCAACAGGCACAGAAGCGCAAGGCCTAGGAGCGACAGTGTTCACACTCGAAGGTTCGGTGGCTGCGGTCACCGGAGCGGCTCGCGGTCTTGGTGCGGCGATTGCCATTGGTCTCGCGGAAGCGGGTGCTGACGTCGCGCTGCTTGGCCCCTCCGCCGCACGCCTGGCAGACACCACTCGGGAGGTCACCGCGCGGGGTCGTCGATGCAGTGCGGTTCAGTTGGACGTACGGGACATCGCGGCGATCCGGCCCGCGTTCGACCTGGTTGAGGCCGAAATCGGCCCGATCGACATTCTCGTGAACAACGCGGGGGTGAACCAGACCGAACCATCGCTGGAGGTACTCCCCGAGACCTGGGATCTCCTGCATCAGGTCAACCTGCGCGGGCCGTTCTTCTGCGCCGTCGCCGTTGCACGAGGAATGCTCGCCCGGGGACGGGGCAAGATCATCAACATCACCTCCGATGCCGGCGTCAAGGGCTACGCGGAGCATGCCGCCTACGGGTCGTCCAAGGGTGGCCTCATCCAGCTCACCCGCAACCTGGCCGCGGAGTGGGGGCCACGTGGAGTTCAGGTCAACGCGGTGGCCCCGGGTGCGGCCTGGACCGACATGACCCGGCCGGCGATGGAGATCCCTGAACTCGCCCGCTCCATCCTGTCCCGAGGGGTATCGACTCGTATCACCGAACCGAATGAAGTGGCCGCCGCGGTCACCTACCTGGCCTCCCGCGAGGCCGACCAGGTCACCGGCCAGATCCTCTTCGTCGACGGCGGATCGCACGCATCATGACCCACTACCTACGTGAAGAGGCAGACAGATGAATCAGAGGCTCGCAGAAAAGACCGCGATCGTTACGGGGTCTGGCGGTGGCATCGGACGTGCTACCGCATTGGCGCTGGCAGCCGAGGGCGCCCGCGTGGTGGGGGTTAGCCGGCGTCCAGATCAGGACGGCCAACTGGCCGCGGAGGTGGCAGTGCGCGGTGGAGCGTACCTCCACCTCACAGGAGACGTGCGGGACGAGACGGTGGCCAGGCATGCGGTGGCGACGGCTCGCTCGGAGTTCGGGGCGGTCGACATCCTGGTCAACAACGCTGGTGTCGGGTTGTACGACGACTTCGTGAACGCAACACCGGAGCTGTACGACGAGATCATGGACACGACGATGCGCGGGACCTTCCTGTTCACGCGCGAGGCCGTGCCGCACATGATCAGCCGGGGAAGCGGACTGCTGGTCCAGATCGCCTCCCAGGCCGGAGTCCAGGGCTTCCCCCGAGAGGCCATGTACTGTGCCGCCAAGCATGCGCAGGTAGGCTTCTCCCGGGCGCTACGGCGTGAACTTCAGCCGTTCGGGATCAAGGTGAGCGTCATCTGCCCCGCTGCGGTGAAGACCCGCTTCGCCTACGGGAGGGGCCGTGACGACGAGTTCCTGTCCCAGGAGGGGTTCTTCCTCGACGTGAACGACGTGGCGGACACGGTGAGATTCCTGGCAACTCAGGATCCGAATGTACGGATTCCGGAACTGGGCATCATGTCTCTCGGCGAGCCCTTGTAGGCTGCGCAGGTGGTGGGCGGAACCGCAGAGCCGTGCGCAGGGCTAGGCCCGGGGCAAGGCCACCTGGAAGAGGAGAGCTACCGTGGCGACAGGTGGTCGGGGCCGCCCAACCCTGCAGTCCATAGCGGATCTGCTGGGTGTGTCTCGCACTACGGTGTCGAATGCCTACAACCGCCCCGAGCGGCTGTCGGCCGAGCTGCGCCAGCAGGTACTGCAGACCGCCAAGGATCTGGGCTACTCCGGCCCGGATCCGCTGGGGCAGAAGCTGCGGACGGGCCGTACCACGGCAGTCGGGCTCGTCACCACCGACTCGCTCCCGTACGCCTTCCAGGACCAGGCTGCCGCCGGGTTCCTGCAGGGCGTGGCCCTTGCCTGTGAACGGGCAGCTACGCCCCTGCTGTTGATGCCGCTGGCCGTGGGCCGCGAGCAGAGCCTCGCGCAGATCAAGAGCGCGGCCGTGGACAGCATGATCATGTACTCGATTCCGGATGGGCACCCCACCATCGACGTGGTTCTGGCCCGGCGAATCCCGGTGGTGATCGTGGACGGCCCGCGTGACATACCTGATACGGATTGGGTTGGGCTTGACCAGATCGGCGCGTCAACGATGACGGCCCGGCACCTTGCCGAACTCGGCCACAAGGAGGTGGCCGTACTGTGTCACCGGCTGTCGGACGAGATACACGTCGGACATGTCGGAGAGAGCCGCCTGCAACTCGCAACCTACCCGGTACAGCGAGAGCGGGTCGTCGGGTTCCGGGACGAGTTCGTGCGGGTCACCGGCGGATCCGGGGTGGTCCACGTCGCCGAGCGCGAGGTCAGCGACATCGCGTCGGGCCGCGCCGGGGCGGAAGCCATCCTGCGAGACTTCCCAGGCGTCACGGCGGTGGTGTGCACCTGCGACGCCCTCGCCCAGGGCGTCCTCGCTGCGGCCGACCTACGGGGACTGTCCGTGCCCGCGGATCTCTCCGTAACGGGGTTCGACGACATCCCCTCGGCGGCTTCCGTCGGCTTGACCACGATCTGGCAGCCGCTGGTTGAGAAGGGTGAGGTCGCCGGCGAGATGGTCCTGGGGCATCCGCAGGTCGCCGGACGCCGGGAGCATCGCCTTCCGTCGAAGCTGATGATTCGCGCTACCACCGGACCGGCTCCGGTTCGGCGATAGCACCTCGGGGTGAGGGTCTGCCTTCAGCGCTTACGCGGAGAGGCGCTGACTTTGAGCCGTTGTGCCGAAATGGGCGCACCACCCGTTCCACCCGTGGCTGACGCCGCGCCGGTAAGCGAGCTATGGGGTGAGATTGGCAAGCCGCTTAGGTTCGAGCAGGAGCTGGAGTTCGGTGGCCGTGAGTAGGCCACGTGCGAGAGCTATCTCTGCGACCCCGCGCCCAGTCTCGAGTGCCTCCTTCGCGATAGCAGTGGCAGCGGCGTAGCCGATGCGTGGGTTGAGTGCGGTCGCCAGCCCGATTGACTGTTCTACGGACTGCCGCATCATTAGCTCGTTCACTGTGACTCCGTTGATACACCGGGACGTGAGCGTGCGGCATGCCGCCGTGAGGTGGGAAATGCTCTTGTGAAGGCTGTGTGCGATAATCGGTTCGAATGCGTTGAGTTGCAGTTGCCCAGCCTCCGCGGCGAGGGTGATCGTAATATCATTCCCAATAACCTCAAAGGCCACTTGGTTCACGACTTCGGGAATCACGGGGTTGACCTTGCCGGGCATAATCGATGAGCCTGATTGAACAGCCGGAAGGTTTATCTCGCCAAGTCCTGCTCGTGGCCCCGATGACAACAGGCGGAGATCATTGCAGATCTTCGACAACTTCACCGCGACGCGCTTGAGCACGCCTGACAGGTACACGAACGCACCCATGTCTTGGGTGGCTTCTATCAGGTCAGCAGCAGTCACGAGGCGCCTGCCTGTGATCTGAGCGAGATGACGTCGTGCGCAGTCTGACTCGCCCCGGCGTGTCCGGACGGTCTT
>MTLD01003854.1_pt1 | contig 11673 bp, 9 predicted proteins | sample 1982471 | NCBI WGS metagenome assembly MTLD01 (sample SAMN05712604, study PRJNA340218) | biofilm metagenome | isolation source: sample SPM anode biofilm adapted to -50 mV | place: USA | collected 2012-02-03
CCTCGGTGCCGCTCACCATCAAGATCGACGACTTCCAGGCGAAGCAGATCTGAGACCGCGGCCCGGGCTCCTGCGGCGTGTGCTCCTGATCCCCCGGGACCAGGAGCACACGTGCGTCAGGAGGTCACCACCACCACAGCTTCTTCCGTGCCGGTGGAAGGTCGTAGCTGAGGTTGTCCGGGCGCCGTCCGATCCGCTTGGCCGGCACGCCGCCGGCGAGGTCGAAGGCGGAGACGTTCTGGCTGGCCACGGCCCCGGCCGCGAGCACCGCGCCCTCACCCACGGTGACCCCGGGGAGTACGGTCGTGCGGTCGCTCAACCACACCCGATCGCCGATCACCACCGGGGCGCTGACGTAGGAGAACCCGGGCGACGCCCAGTCGTGCTGGCCGGTCCAGATGTGTACACCCGTGGAGAGGTTCACGTTCTCGCCGATCGTCAGTGATCCACGGGCGTCGAGGATGGCGTCGTTGCCGATGGAGGAGTTGCGTCCGACCACCAGCCCGCGAGCGTTCCTGACCTCGATCCCGTGGTAGATGGTCACGCCGGGGCCGATGCGGGCGCCCCAGGCGCGGAGGACGAGCACCCTCAGCCGATGAACCGGTAGCTTCCCGACCAGGTGGATCGATGCCGCCTCCAGTGGCGGTACCAATCCACCCCTGGCCCTGGCCGCCGCACGCTTGAGTTCGCTCAGCAAGGCTCCCCCTCGATCGCGCCCCTGTGGGTCGGATGACCGCGGGCGCTGCGTCGATGATTGATCTGGTCAGAATACCCATCCCGCGGACGGCGGGGCGTACCGCGACGCCTCGCTGCCGTAGCCTTCTGTTGCCGTCGACCGGGAAGGGGGCCACACCTCCGTGGTACACGCGAGCATCGACCGACAGGTCGCAGAGGTGGTCAGATCGGGCAACTGCACGGGATGCGGTGCGTGTTGCCTGCTGGACCCGGGCCTGGAGATGCGGCTGGACGCCCGCGGGTATGCCCGACCGGCGCGGGTCGGCCCCGAAGCACCTGGTGCGGGGAGTGAGTCGTTCTCGCGGGTCTGTCCCGGGCTGGTGGTCGAGGCGCCGGATTCGTCGGCGGCCGAGCGGCACCCCGACTTGGGGCCGGTGATCGCCTCGTGGCAGGCTTGGGCGGTTGACCCGGAGATCCGGTTCCGTGGCAGCAGCGGCGGAACCATCACCGCTCTCGCCGCCTGGCTGGTCGAGAGCGGCCAGGTGAGCCAGGTCGTCACAGCGGCGAGGGACGCTGCCGATCCCCGGCGGACCGTGTCGGTCACGCTGCGCACGCCGTCCGAGGTCGTTGGGTCGGCCGGTTCGAGGTACGCCCCGGTCTCCAACGCGGCCCGGGCCGTTCTCGGGCGGGCAGATGTCGCCTTCATCGGGAAGCCGTGCGAGGTGGCGGCGGTCCGCGCACTGGCCCGCGAGACCGGGCTTGAGGCGCCGCTGCTCATCTCCTTCTTCTGCGCGGGGACGCCCAGCCAGTCGGCGACGGACGGGCTGGTCGCCGAATTGGCCGACGAGTCCGCCGTCGTCGACCTCTGGTACCGCGGTCACGGCTGGCCGGGGAACTTCACGGTGACCCTAGCCGACGGCGGCACGGTCGCTCGCGGGTACGACGACTCGTGGGGCTCGGAACTGGGGCCGACGATCCAGTGGCGCTGCAAGGTGTGTCCGGACGGAGTGGGTGAGGCTGCCGACATCGTCGCGGCGGACTACTGGCACGCGGACGCCGACGGGTACCCGGTGTTCACCGAAGGCGACGGAGTGAGCGCTCTGTTGACCCGGACGGAGCGCGGCCACGAGGTGGTCCAGCGGGCGCTCACGGCGGGCGTTCTGGAGGGGCATGATCTCGATCTGGGGGCGCTCGCGGGGGTGCAGCCCCTGCAGGTCGACCGTCGGCGAACGCTGCTCGCGCGCACCATCGGAGCACGCCTCGCCGGGCGCCGCGTCCCCCGGTACCGCGGCTACCACCTGCTCGAGCTCAGCCCGCGGGATCCCCGGCGCTTCGCCCGCATCGTCCGGGCCACCTTCCAGCGGGTGAGGGCTGGTCGGGCAGCGGGCTGAACTGCGATCAGGTGCGAACGAGGGGGCGGAGGGGATCCTCGGCCCTGGTCAGCCCCCCGGGCTCGAGGCTCGGCTCCTTCAGGGAGTTCTCAAACGGGATCGTGTGGTTCCCGAGCCGCACGGCGAGTTCGACGAAGCTGGAGTGCGCCGGCCCCAGGATGTAGCCCGAACTGGCGAGCAGGTAGAGATCCGCCACGGCGCTCTGCACGCCGGGGACCGTGTTGTAGCCACCCTTGTCGGAGAGCGCCACCGAGCCCGGGTAGCGGTCGAGCAGATCGTCCTGGACCTCGGGGACGTCGCAGCTGAAGAAGAACCGGAGGTCGGGTGTCGTCCTGCGGAGCTCGTCGAGGCGTCCGTGGAACCAGGTCACAGGAGAGGCTTCGCGCGTCTTGTCGTGGCTGACCGCGTGCGTCCGCACCTGTACTCCGAGATAGGGCTGGCCGTCGAACTTCTCGTGGGCACGACGAACGCGGTCGGCGATGACGTCGATCGGGCGCAGCCGGCGCAGGCTGTCCTCCCAGCTGAGGACGTCATCGGGCAGTTCGAGGATGCCGCCGGTGCGGATCTGCCAGACTCGGGCCGCGGCTGCGGAATCGATGTCGCGCAGGTGTTCGTCGCGGTACGGGTAGGCCCGGGCAAGGACCTGCGAGACGGTGAGCGGAAGGCCGACGCCCAGCGAGCCCTCCCACAGGTCGCTGAAGCGCGGCTGGAAGAGTGGCCCGGTCGGCCAGACCACAGCGAGCCTCCGTCCTCTCGCCGCGGCGAGGTTCTGGGCGCCGAGCGTGGCCCGCAGCCGATTTCCCAATCCGTTCGAACGGACGTTGTAGGCGACTACCCACTTGCTCACGTGTTCCTCTCCAGACTCGGCACAGGCGTGCGTGGTCAGCTGCTGCGTCGGACTGTCGTTGCGCGGAAGCCGGTCACGGTTGGTGTTCTGCCGTCGCGGGGGATCCGACCGAACCATGGTCGCCCCGTCGGGAATGTCGCCGCGGCGGGGCGGGGGTCGTCGGGTTGGAGTCCACGCTCGCTCGCGCTGGTACGGGTGGGGCGTCGGCCGCGGGCTCGTCGCCGGTCAGCACATCGGCTTCATCACTCATGGGGCGGAGAGGCTCGTCGTCGGGCTCGGCCGGGGACGGGGCGTCGGGCTCGGCGGAGGTCTTCCTGCCGGCGTCGATGATGACACCGTGGATGGCTCCGCCGACGCCCTCCACGGCGGCGACCGCGGAGGCGAGTGCGGACTTGTGCGTCACCCCACTCCGCGCGACGAGGACGACGCCGTCGCAGACCATGGCGAGCATCAACGTGACGGGCTCCGAGCGGAGATCGGAGGAGTTCACGACCACCACGTCGTACGACACCCGGGCCGCCTGCAGGACCTCGACCATGCGTGACCTCGTGATCATGCTCTCCGGATCCGTGAGGCTCCCTGCGGGCAGGTAGTCGAGCGATACCGCACCCGGGACGGGCCTGACCGCATCTGCGAGGGTCATCTGGTTCTGCAGGACCGCTGCCAGCCCGGGGGCGGGCGCTGTGTCGAGGGGGAGGCACGGCTCCTGCGGCCCGTCGACGATGAGCGCACGCCGACCTGGTTCGGCGAGGGCCGCGGCCAGATTCGCCGGGACGGTGCTGGCGCCCTCGTCCGGGCCGGGTGAGGTGACGAGCAGGACGAGGGGGTAGCCGTTCAGAACCGAGAAGTCGAGGGCGGCACGCACCCGCCGGAACTGATCGGCGTCCGACGCCTGCCCGGAGCCGTCCGCCGGCCCCCAGTCCAGGAACTCCGTCGTGCTCTGGACCGTGCCGAGGAAACGGGCGGAGGTTGCGCTCGACACCGAGTGCTCATGGCGGACTCTCGTGTCGAGGCCCGAGAAGGCAAAGGCGCCGAGCACCCCGACCAGCCCACCGACCGCGAACCCGGCGGCGGTGTTGACCCGCTTGTTCGGCGCGTACTGGAAGTTCGGTGCCGCGGCCTCGGCGATCGTCCGCACCTCGACCGACGGGCGGCCATCGGTCATCGGCGGCGCGTAGTCCTCGATGATCGAGCTCACCCGGATGGCGATGGCGTTGGCGGTGTCCGCTGCGCTCGCCGGGTCCACACTGGTGACAGAGATCTCCATGATCACCGTGTCGCGCGGGGTCGACACCGAGACCGCGGACGCAAGATCGTTGGCGTCGATGTCGAGGTTGAGGTCATCGATCACCGGCTGCAGGACGACCGGTGAGGTGACGAGCTGCCCGAAGGAGGTCATCTGGTTGGTCGTGTAGGTGGAGCCCTGGGCCAGGGCCCCGGCGCTGTCCCCGAACCCCAGCGTGAAGTAGAGGGACGCCGTTGCCCGGTAGAGCGGGGTTATGGCCAACGAGATTCCGAAGGCCAGAACCGCCCCCAGCACCGCGAGCGATGCGATCGCAACCCAGTAACGCCTGATCGTGGCGATACTGGCGTGTCTCAACACGGTGGGCTGTCTCCTCAGGCGGTCGGTTGGGGCTGTCTGTCTGCCGGTGCGGTCTCCGGCAGGAGTTCCTGACGCAGTGGTGAGTCGGATCGCGGGGTCTCGCTCACGGCGAGACCAACCACCATCCAGAATACCAAGGCGTACTGCGTGATCAGCGCGACGCCGAACAGGGCGGGAATGGCCGCGACAACGGCTACGGTGGCGACCCCGGCTCGGCGGCGGGCCACCTTGACCGCCGCAGCGCCCAGCAGCACGAGCAGGACGAGCGTCGGCACCCAGCCGTTGGTCAGCGCGTAGTAGAGCACGGCGTTGTCCACCGAGGCGTACTGGCCGAAAGCGATCTCGCCGGCGGTGGACCTGGTGGCACTCGATGCGTATCCGAACGGCTGGAGCGACGGCAGGAGCTCGACCAGCCACAGCCGGTAGCTGGCGCTGTCACTGGCCTCCGAGGCAGAGAGCGCGAAGACCTCCGACAGGGCAACCGCGTAGATCGCTGCGCCCGCCGCGAGGATGGCGATCGCCGCGGCCTTGGCTGCCCGGGTGAGCGAGCTCCGTCCGAGGACCACCGCCAGACTGATTCCGACCGCGATCGTGATGGTGCCGAGACGGCTGATCGTCAACAGGACCGCGACCGACATCGCGATCAGGCAGACCATCCGCAACCAGGGCCGCAGCTTCGAGTCGAGCGTCAGGACGGCGGCCAGGGCGAGGCTGCACCCGGCGGCGATCGAGTGGCCGAAGGCGCCTTCCACGCGAACCGTCTCACCGCGGGTCTGGATGGGCCCCCACGCCGTGTAGAGGGAATTGTCCAGGTGCAGGTACTCGGTCCATGGGTTCACTCCGCTCGCGGACTCGAGGATGAGTCCGACGGCGGCCAACGCGAAGACGATGCCCGTGGCGGTGTAGACCCGCCGGGCGCCGAAGCTGGCGGCCGCGAGGCGGCCGAAGCAGTAGGCGAGCATCCACTGGATCAGGGTGTATGCCTGACTGAGCGTGGACACTCCCGCCAGCACCATCCCCACGTCGACCAGAAGGAGGCCGAACAGGGTGAGGTCCGCCGCGTGAGGCTCCACGTTCACGCCGCGGGACACGAGGATGGCCGCCACGGCGAGGCCGAGGGTCACCAGGTGCGCGGAGACGAAGAACGGGCCGAGGCTCGCGCCCAACCAAACGGGAAGGAAGGCGAGGGATCCGATGGCGACCACGGTCGCGATCCAGGATTGTTTGAGCCCTGCGAGGACTGCCAGCCAGAGCGAAAGTGATCCGATCAGGATCAGCAGGAGGTAGGTGAAGTCGGTAGCGGGGCTGGACACGGGCGCTACCGGACGCCGGCCCCGGCCGAACTCGCCGGGATCGGGCTCCACTGTCCAGCCCACTCACGCGACATCGAGATCCATCCCTCCCACGGCACTAGTATGGCCGACGACCCAAGCCGAACGAACCGAGTTCAATGCGTGCACCGCTAGGGTGGCTGCGCCCTGCCGCGCCACGACGCTGCTTGGGGGTGAGGGGCCAGGAATGACGCGGGTACTGATCGTGTGGGCGGAGGACTCGACTCCCAATCTGGGTTTGAGGGTCCTTGCCGAGGGCATGGGTGCCCTGATCCGTCGACTGTCCCCGCGGGCTGAGGTTGTCACCCAGAGCTACGGGCACGGCCCTGGGCCGATCAACATCGGGATTCCGCGCAGTCTGCTCCGTGAGGCCGTCCTCGACTCCCGTGGCGCCAGGGGTTGGGTGAAGAGCTTCGACCTGGTCGTCGACATGCGTGCGGGTGACTCGTTCGCGGACATCTACGGAGTCGCGCGGCTGCGGGCACAGTCCGCCTTTGCCGAGTTCGTCCGCTTCTGTGGGGTCCCACTGGTCATGGGCCCTCAGACCATCGGCCCGTTCCGGACGCGGCAGGGACGGGCGTTGGCCCGGCACTCGTTGCGCCGCGCGGCCCTGGTGATGTCGCGCGACCACGTGTCGGCGGAGGCTGCCGACGCTCTCGGGCGACCGGTTGATGTCCGCACCACCGATGTGGTGTTCGCCTTGCCCGCGCCGGAGCCGACCGATGAACGCGACGTCGTGGTCAACGTCTCGGGCCTGCTGTGGGACCACGACAACCACGGCTCCAAGGGTGAGTACAGGCAGACGGTCCGGCGGCTCCTGGTCGGACTCGGGGAACGTGGCAGGAGGGTGACGTTGCTCTCGCACGTTCTGGAGTCCGATCTGCTCGACCAGGACAGCCCTGCGGTGCTCGGGCTTGCGGCGGAGACCGGGCTCGAGGCTGTGGTGCCGAGGAGCCTCGCCGAGGCACGATCCGTGCTGCGGTCGAGTCGGCTGGTGTTCGGATCGCGGATGCATGCGTGCCTGAACAGTCTCTCGGTCGGCACGCCCGCCATCCCGCTCGCGTACTCGCGGAAGTTCGCGCCGCTCCTGGGTGACCTGGGGTGGCCGCACGTGGTTTCGCTCACCGACGCCGACCCGGCTGCGACCGCGCTCGCGATCGTGGACGCCCACGGCGACCTCGCTTCGGCCGCGGCGCGGGTCCGGGAGCGTGCCCACGAGCTCCTGCGGGGTGCTGAGGCGGGGTTGGGATCCTTCCTGTGAGCGGGTCGGAGACGAGCTCTACGGGAGGCGCGGACCACGAGTCGGGAGCGGGCGCGGGACAGCCGAACCTGGGCAAGCGGGCGGTTCGAGGCGCCGCCGTCACGATGGCCGCCCAGGGCGGCAAGATCGGCATCCAGGTGCTCTCGGTCGTCCTGCTCGCGCGGCTCCTCAGCCCGCACGACTACGGCCTGATCGCGATGGTGCTGGCGATCATCGGCGTCGCCGACATCTTCCGCGACTTCGGCCTGTCCTCCGCTGCCATCCAGTCACCCAGCCTCAGCCGCGACGAGCAGATCAACCTGTTCTGGGTCAACACGGCGTTCGGGGCACTGCTGGCCGTTCTTGCCGTGGCAGCGGCCCCGCTCGTCGCCACGATGTACCGTCAGCCGGACCTCACCACGATCACCATGGCCCTGGCCGTCAACTTCGTGCTGAATGGTGTTGCGACGCAGTACCGGGCCGACCTGAATCGTCGCATGAGGTTCCGGCAACTGGCGCTCGCAGACGTCGCCGGGCCCGCGAGCGGACTTGCGGTCGCCGTCGTTGTTGCGCTGGCGGGGGGCGGGTACTGGGCCCTCGTCGCGCAACAGGTCACCCAGGTGAGCGTCATGCTGGTGCTCGTCGTGGTGGGTGCCGGATGGCTTCCCCGCTGGTACCAGAGGGAGGTCCCGGTCCGCAGGTTCCTCGCTTTCGGCCTCCGGCTGGCCGGTTCCCAGATCGTAAGCTACATCGGGAACAACACCGACACGGTGGTGCTCGGGCTGACCGTCAGCCCGTCCGAGCTTGGTCTCTACAACCGGTCGTTCCAGTTGGTCACGACGCCGGTCGGGCAGATCCGGGGACCCCTGAACTCGGTCGCCATCCCGGTGCTCTCGAGGATCCAGGACGACGAACCCCGGTTCCAGTCCTACGTGGCGCGCGGGCAGATGGCGATGGGCTACTCGCTCGTGGTCGGGCTGGCTTTCGTGGCGGGGGCAGCGACGCCGATCGTGTCAGTCCTGCTCGGCAGCCAGTGGCTCGGCGCGATCGCCGTGTTGCAGCTGCTCGCCATCGGTGCCGCGTTCCAGACTCTCTCCTACGTTGGCTACTGGGTCTATGTGACCAAAGGCCTCGTGAACCACCTGCTGCACTACACCTTCCTCTCGACCGCACTGCGAATCGTCTGTGTCCTGATCGGGAGCCTCTTCGGGATCGTCGGGGTCGCGACGGCGATGGCGGTCGTCCCACTGCTGGCCTGGCCGCTCTCCTTCTGGTGGCTGTCCCGGCGCGCCTCCATCCCCGTCCACGACCTGTGGGCGGGTGGTCTCCGGGTCACGGCCTTCGCCGCCGTGGTGGGCGGGGCGGCGGCGGCCGTGGTCGTGGCCACAGCCGTCTGGCCGGCCTGGGCCAGTCTGCTGGCTGCGCTCGGCGCCTCGTTGCTGGCCTACGGTGCGCTCGGCTGGCTCGTGCCCGCGTTCCGCAGCGATCTGCGCAGCGTGCTGGCGTTGATCCGGCTGAGCGTCCGTCGGGCCTGAGGTCGGCCCGTCTGCCCGTTACGCACGTCCTGCTAGCGCTTCTTCGCCGTCAACTCGCTGACCGCGGCTTCCATCTGCGGAGCGACCAGCCGGGCCATCGCGTCGCACAGGTGCACGCCATCGGCCATCACCGGGGTCGTCCCGATGAAGCCGGGGCAGCGGTCCTGGCTGTCGCAGAACCACGACTTCGTCGAGACGTACGTGGCCCCGGACGCCTGCGCGGCCGCCTCATCGACGCTGGACATAGCGGTCCAGTCGGCGCCGACGAGAGCCAGGCAGTTGGCCGGCTGGCTCAGCTTGGTGGCGCAGCTGGTTAGGTCCTTGCCGGGCGGCGGTGGGGAGAGCAGGAGCACCTTCGAGTCCGGGAAGCTCTTCAGAAGCGACTCCTCAGCGCTCTGCCACTTGGCCAGAGCCTCGGTGTCGTCCGCGGCACCCTTGATCCGGGGGATGGTGCCGACCGAGTTCGCGACGATCACGACGTCCGGTTTGAGCTGCTTGGTCTTGGCGATGGCGAACGACTGGTGGTTGGCACAGGTCGTGGTGAACGCCTTGTCGCCGGAGCCGGACTCGACGTCGATGCGAGGTGCGGGGCACTCGCCCCAGGTGAGGCCCTGCACACTCCAGCCGGAGTTGCTGAGCGCCGCGTCGACTGCCGGTAGCCAGCTGATGCCGATCGAGTCGCCGATCACCACCACGGTGTTCTTCGCCGTGGTCGCAGAACTGCCGAAATGGCACTCGCCCATGTTGCCGGCGTCCACGTTGCCGCACTGCTTCCACTGCTTGGCCCGGGCGTTCAGCAGGTTGTCCAGCGATGGGCGCAGGGTCGGCCACTCGGTTGCACCGACTGCCGCCTCGATCTTCGCCGTCCAGGTCGAGTTCGCAGTGCTGGTGCCGGTGCCCGTGCCGGACGCGGTCGCGGTGATCTCGGGGACCGCGATCTCCTGGGCATTGGTGACGGCGGGCTGCGGTGCGATCAGGAAGAGGGTGGCGGCGATGCCACCGACTCCCAGCGCGCCGATGTAGCCCCGGCTGGCCTGGGGGCTGAGGCCGCGCCGTGGGCCACGCTTCGGGGAACTGAGCCAGTTCGTGCGGCGAATCGGCTGCTCGACCGTGTAGAACGTGATCGTCGAGACGACCATCGCGACCGCGATGATGCCGGCCTGGCGGAGCACGGACTCCTCCGGGAAGAGGGCGATGCCGAAGATGTACGCGGGCCAGTGCCACAGGTAGAGCGAGTAGGAGATGTTCCCCACGAACCGGGCGACGGGATTCGCCAGGAGGGGATTCTGTGGTGCGGCAGCGACGCTGCCGCCGGCGATCACCAGCGCCGTGCCCAGGACGGCCGGTGCGGCCCAGGGGCCGGGGAAGGCCATCTCGGGAGTCGTCGTCCAGAGGGCGACGGCGATGACCGCGAGACCGACGAGGGTGAGGATCACCCCGATGCTGGCGTGAAGCTTCTTCATCGCGGGAACGAGGAGCGCGAGCAGCCCGCCCGCGCCGAGCTCCCAGGCCCGGGTGAAGGTGGAGAAGTAGGCGACGGTGGGGCTGGCGACGCTCTGGTAGAGCGACCAGCCGAAGGATGCGACGCAGATGAGGCCGAGGCCGACTGCCAGCACGGGAGTCGTCCGTGCCTTGAAAGCCCTGGCGGCGATCAGGGTGAGCGTGGCGATGAGCAGGGGCCAGGCCAGATAGAACTGCTCCTCGACGGACAGTGACCAGAAGTGCTGGATGACGGATGGCGGCAGCGTGGACTGGAAGTAATCCGTCCCTGTCGAAGCCATGCGCCAGTTGGCGAGAGAGAATGCCGCCCAGAGGGCATCGGTGTAGGTCTCTTCGGCGCGTGAGCCGTAGAAGACCGCGTGCGCGATGATGCAGATCACGGCCAGCGTCAGGAGTGCCGCCGGCATGATCCGACGAACCCGCCGGGCGTAGAACTCACGGAAAGAAATGGTGCCGGTTGCGCGCGCTTCCCGGACGAGCAGGCCCGTGATCAGGAACCCAGAGATGACGAAGAAGACGTCGACCCCGACGAACCCTCCGACCGGGCCGCCGAGAACGTGGACTGCAACGACCGAGAGGACGGCGATCGCGCGGAGCCCCTCGATATCCCGGCGGGGCGCACTGCCCTCGGTCACCATGACCGCGCTACTCATCGAAGACCTTCTTCTTGACTGGCTCGCCGACGGCGCGTTGGGGGGCGTCCCCGATCGGCCGCAGGGGGCGCACGACGCCGTCCGGGTCTGACCGGGTCTCGCCCAGGTTCGAGTGCCGCGTCGCGAGGAGGTCCCGATACGCGTCTGTGGCGACGGCCACCCCAACAGCCAGCAGCGCCACGAGAAGACCGACGAGCAGGTAGAGCCATCGGTTCGGAGCGATCGGGTAGGTGGGCATCTGTGCGTCCTGCACATTGTTGAAGGAAACGATCTGTGTCGAGGCGCCGGCCCCCTTGGACAGCGTCGCGTAGGTGGCTTCCACCCGGTTGGCTGTGGCGCGGGCGAGGGCCTGCGCCTCGGGGGCGTTGTCTGCGCGAGCCGTGATGCTGAGCATGCTGGTTTCGCGAGGGTTCTGCGCGGTGATTCGGCCGGCCAGTTCCTCGACGGTCGCATCGAGGGCAAGGTCGCCCTGGACACCCTCGAGGACCAGACCGGAGGTGGCGAGCCAGGTGAGGCTCGGCATCAGCGTGGTGATGAAGGTCTGGCCCTGGCTCATGTCCTGTGCGGTGCCGGCGCGGTTGGCGGCCGCGACGTACAGGGTCTCCGTGGACTCGTACTCCACCGGGCTGAAATAGGCCGCGACCGCAGCAGCGATCAGGCAGCAGCCAAAGAAGCTCACCGCCCACGTCCATCGCTTCCGCGCCGCGCGCAGAATGTCACCGAACTTCATCAATCCCCCCGTGCTTCATGCCGTACCGCGTGCCGACGCAGACGTCTGCTGAGTGGTCCGGGCATTGCGCATGTCCGAGAATTATAGTCGGCGTCCGGGGTGCCCCTCAGGCCGGTCCCGCCGCCTGCCGCGTCCTACTTGGTGATGGTGATGGTGTTGGTGCCGGTG